>Ga0335076_10000079_pt1 | contig 76081 bp, 72 predicted proteins | sample Lox_Sample_25_FD_206717 | JGI IMG/M metagenome (GOLD analysis project Ga0335076, IMG submission 206717) | Soil microbial communities from Loxahatchee National Wildlife Refuge, Florida, United States - Lox_Sample_2.5 | ecosystem: Environmental > Terrestrial > Soil > Wetlands | place: USA... | reverse complement strand
CACGCTGGCCGATAGTCGTGGCCCCGCTCGCTGCCGTGGCGGGCGCCGCGCTCACCGTGTACGGGATCCTCCAGCTGACGTGACCCGAGACCGCGACCCGGCTCACGTGAGCCGAACCCGCGACCCGGCTGACGTGAGCCGAACCCGAGGACCCGGCTCACGTGAGCCGAACCCGCGACCCCGATAACTGATCATTCGCCGCCTCTCCGGTGCCGAATGCATATTCGTCCCGGCATGGCAACGACGAATATGCATTCGGCCCCCCGGGGGTGGCGAGTGGCGGGTTACTGGGGTGAAAGCGGTGAGAGCGGCGCGGAGCGACTCCGTCGGGCCGGGGCCGCTCCCAGCGGGGATTCCTACCGTGAGCGCGGCGGGGGCGAACCCGGATGGGTCGGGTCGTCGGGACCGCCGCGATAGGGGTCGTCGGGACCGCCGCGATACGGGTCGTCGGGTCCGGGGCCGCGATAGTTCGGGTCGTTCGGGTCAGGGCCCCGATACGTGCGGTCGTACGGCCCGGGAGCTTGCCCGGCAGCGGCCTGCGAGCGGCTGCCGCTCCCGCGGCCGAGCTGGAAGATCGCGACCGCGACGCCCACCGCACCGAGGCCGATCAGCACCCACACCCACCACGCCACGTTGCTGCCCGACTTGCTCTCGGTCGTAGGCGTGGTCCCGCTGATCACGCTGGTCGTGTTGTTCCTGATCGTCTCGGTCTGAGTGAAGGTCTTCGTCGTGGTGTCGGTCGTGGTCTTCGGCGGCTCGGTGATCGTCGTCGAGACCGTCGTGGTAGTCGTCTGCGTCGGCGTCGACGTGGTCGTCGGTTGTGCCGCCGCGGGGACCGCCCAGGCCACCAGCGCCCCGGCGACGAGCGCGACCGTGACTGCAGCCGCGAGCTTGCGGGCGGGCTTCACGACGCGAGGGTCCCACTCGGCGGCGGCGGGGGCAACACGGCGACCATGCGTCACGCCGGGGAAGTCTGCACCACCGTTCCGGGCGTGGTCTGGACGCGCGCCCCCATCCCTGCGAGAGTTGTAACGACGCCCATGACCACCGAGACAGCGGAGAATCGAACCGGTTGGTCGGCTCTGTTCCGGGACGCATTCAACCAATCGCGGAACGCGATGGTGCTGCTCGACGACGAGCGCCGCCACGTCGAGGTCAACGGCGCGTACGTCCAACTGCTCGGATACAGGCCGAGCGACCTGATCGGACGGCCCGTCTCGGAGCTGCGCGCGGACCGCTCGCCGGTACCGGCCGAGCAGTGGAACGCAGCCCTGCGCCAGAAGCAGTTCACCGGCACGATCGAGATGCTGCGTGCGGACGGCGGTCATGTGACCGTCGAGTTCGCGGGCCACCCCGAGATCGTCACCGGCCGGCAGCTGGTGCTGTTCGTCGCCCTGAGAGCCGCCCGCGGAGCGCGGATTCGCGACGAAGGTCCAGAGGTGAGCGTGCGCGCCGATCTCTCCCAGCGGGAGCTCGAGGTGGTGAAGCTGCTCGCCGAGGGATTCAGCGGCCCGGAGGTCGCCGATGAGCTGCGGATAGCGCACAACACCGTCCGCACCCACACGCGCAACGCGATGACCAAGATGAACGCGCGCTCGCGCGCGCAACTCGTGGCCAAGGCGCTCGCCGAGTGCGCGTACTGGTAGCCGCGTCGGTCTTACCCATTTTCTCATCCGATTCGGGCGATGCCACGGCCGCGACGCGCGGGGACGATGCCGAGAGCGCGATCATGAGCGAAGCCCGGGATCTGCTACGACGCCTGGCGGCACACGATGAGCCATCGCTGCGGACGGCGATGGCGCCGACGCCGGAGTTCGAGCGCGGCCATTCGTTGACCCAGCCGGCGCTCGACCGCAGGACACAGGTTCTGGTTCGTCTCGCCGCGCTGATCGCGGTCGGCGCGTGTACCGAGTCGTTGCGCTGGGCGGTCGAGCTCGCGTCTACGACCGGCGCCGATGACGCCGCGCTCGCGGCCGTGCTCGTCGCCACCGGATCAGCGGCCGGCACGGCTCAGCTGGTCGAGAGCGCACCACGGCTCGCCCTCGCACTCGGGTTCGATGCAGTTCCGGGAGACCCGGCGGAACCGCTACTGACCGAGCAAGCCGGCGTCCGACGCGCGCATCACCGCCTCTGACCGAGAGGCGGCGCCGAGCTTCCGGTAGACGGCGTGCGCCTGAGTCTTGACGGTGTTGGCCGACACGCCGAGCTGAGCCGCGATCTCGCGGAACGAACGATGACTCGGCAGGAAGCGAAGGATCCGCAGCTCAGCGATCGTGAGCGAGGATGGACCCGACAGGCTGGTCTCGGCAAGCGCGTCCATGTACGACCAGGCGTCGTCGAACCAGTGCTCGAAAATCACCGCGCCGGACGCCCTGCGTGCGAGCCGCGAGGCCTCGGCCAGCAGCGTGCGCGCGCCGACGACGTCGGCCAGCCACAGCGACGCGTGCGCGAGCAGGATCCGCGCCTCGGCGCCGTACCACGGGATGAAGTCGCCCAGCACGGTGAGTAGCTCGATCCCGCTCCGCAGGTCGCGCTTGGCCTCGTCGGCGCGTCCGTGGTGTGCGCGCACCGCGGCGCACGCGGCGAACGCGAGCGCGCAGATCGGATGCTCGGCGAGGCCGCGCTCCTCGATCACGCGCCCGGCCCTGTCGGTGAGCTCCGCGGCGGTGTCCCAGTCCTGCTCCTCGATCGCGGCCATCGCGGCCTGCGCGAGGCACAGCGACGTGACAGTGGGGGCCGTCGCGGCGCTCAGATCGGCCCCCTCGTCGAGGAGCTTGACGGCGCCGGCGCGGTCCCCGGCCAGATGGAGAGCGGTGCCGCGTAGGAACAGGCACATCGGACGCCACGGGCTGTCCTCGGGCTCGAGCTCGTAGGCACGTTCGGCCGCCTCCCCCATGCCGACGACGCCGGTTCGACCGACGATCGCCTCGATCCCCGCGAGCCCGGCGCGCAGCGAGCGCCGAGCGCGCGCGCCCCGGCTTCGTTCGGCGGCCGCGGCGGCCGCGACGGCGAGGTGGCGGGCCTCCGCGGCGTTCCCCGCAGCGAGGAAGCTGTGCGCCGCCGCGAGGGCAAGCGGCGCGTGGCTGCCGAGCTCGTCGCGGCTGAAGCTCTGAAGCCAGCCCTGGACGATCTCGTTGCGACCCTGAGTTACGTAGGCGACGATGTTCGCCCACAGGAGATCTCCCGCGCGTACGAGATCGCCGGCGGACACGGCATGCCCGATCGCCCGGTCGGTATCGCCACGGGTGTCGTACCACGCACACGCACGCTCGTGGAGCGCGTTCACAAGCTCTGGCGCGGTCCGCCGCAGCTCGGCGCCCAAGGCGTCTCGGAACAGTGCATGCCAGCGGTACACCTCGTGAGCCGGATCGAGCGGGCGCAGCAGCGGGCTTGCCTGCTCGAGCCGGCCCAGCGTCAGCGCCGACCCGCGGGTCTCGAGCACCGCATCGCAGACCGGCCCCGACAGCTCGTCGAGCACGGAGGTCTGAACCGCGAACTCGACCAGATCGGGCGCCAGCGCCGACAGGACCTCGTCGCGGAAGTACTCCGCGAGATGGTGATCGTCACCGCGCACGCGGCTGAGCGCGCCCGCAACGTCGGCCTGTCCGCGGACCGCCAGCGCCGCCAGATACAGCCCTGCCGGCCAGCCCTCGGTCCTTCTGACGAGGGCCTGCACGGCGGTGAAGTCGGGCTCGAGGCCGGCCTGGCGTAACAGGATCGAAGCTTCTGCGGGCATCATCGCCAGGTCCGGAATGCGCACCTCGATCAGCGCGCGGCGCGCCCGCAGCCGTCCCAGTGGCAGGGGAGGTTCGGTCCGTGAGCTGAGCGCGATCGTCGCGCCCGCGGGCAGTTTCGCCAGGAGCAGCTCGAGCAGCTGGCGCGCGCTGTCGGACGGAGCCAGATGGGCGTCGTCGAGCACGACCACGAGCTCGCCACGATCCTCCGCGCCCGCGAGGATCGAGCCTGCGGCCGAGGTGACGTCGCCGCATACCAGCGCTTCCGGGGCGACCCAAACGAACTGACGCTCGTCGTGCTCGGACCACTCCGAGAGCAGGCTCGACTTGCCGTACCCCGGTGGGGCGACGATCACGACCAGCGACGCATCCCGCGAGGCGGCCAGCCGCCGGACGAGCGCGGTTCGCCTCACGAGCCCATCGCGGGTCGGGCGCGTACGGCTCCCCGGCTCGGACCCCGGCTTCGCGCGATCGACGGTTGTCTTCGTCGAAAGCCGAGGGCGCAGGACTGGGGCTGTAGCGGCGGGTGGCATCGGGGCGCACGGCAGAGCAACGGGCGCTGCTGCCGGTGACAACCTCTCCGAGCGGCCGTCCCGAGGCAAGGAGGCGCGCCCCCGTGTTCGAGGAAGCGCGCACCACGGTCCCAGTTCACGTGCGCAGGCGGATTATGCGCTCGCCTCGGCCATCCGCATCACCCGGATCGGACGATGAACGCCCCACCGTCGCGGCTAGCTTCGCGGCTGTGGATGAAACGGAACGCCTTCTCCGCCGGTTGGCGCTCAACGACGAGGAGTCCATCGGGATGGTTCTCGCAAGCGGATCCGACGCCGGCGGGAGCGCGGCGCTGCGTCCGAAGGTTGACCTGCTCGTCCAGCTGGGCGCGCTGCTGGCCCTCGGCGCTGCCACAAGCTCGCTCCGAGCGACGGTCGATCGCGCGGTCGAGGCCGGCGCGACGGAAGCCGAGATCGTGGGAGTGCTGATCGCCGTGGCCCCGGCGGTCGGACTCGCCCGGGTCGTGTCCACGGCACCCCGGCTGGCGATGGCGATCGGTTACGACCTCGAGGCCGACGAGTGAAACGCATCGGCCGATCAACCACGCGACGATAGGAGGCGTCCATGTCCCCCGCGACATACCAAACCATCAAGCTGAGCAAAGGTAGGCACAACTCGCCCGAGGAGGGAGCGTGCGTGATGGAGCTCGCGTCGATGCTCGCGGGCGAGCCCTTCAGCGACCATCCCATGTCCGTGTGCCCGGTGATCGGCTCGTGCCTGAGGGCGTACAACGACTGGATCGACGACGACCGCCGCCAGGACCTGTACCGCTACGCATCGACGATCGTCGGGACGCGCGCGCCGCAGGACATCCAGCGCGCTCGAGCCGATCGCGTGATCGAGTGGGCCGGTGACGCCGCCCGCCGGCGCTGGACCCGGTTCCTGCTCGTCCGCGGCATGTTTGCGCTGATGCTCTGGCCACAGCCCGACGATCTCGGAAGCCGGATGGTGCAAGCCGTCGCGCGGCGCCGGCGCGGCTCCCACCAGGAAGTCCTCAACCTGATCGACGAGCTCGTGCGGATGGGCGCCCGCCGACCAGCTCAGCCGCGCCGGGCGTCGAGCGCTCCGGCCGTGACGTCGGCGACCATCGCGCCGATCAAGGCGCCGGCGAGCACATCGCCGGGGTAATGGACCCCCGTGTGAACGCGCGAGTAGCCGACCAGCGCGGCCAACAGATGTAGCGGGACGCCGGCGGCGGGGAGCACGCTACCCACGCCGCCGGCGAACGCCACCGCGGCGGCCGTGTGGCCGGACGGGAATGAACGCGAGGTCGGCATCTTCACGTGACGCTCCTCGGGTACCTCCTCGGCGGCACGGTCCGGTCGGGGTCGGCGCCCGAGCGGCTTCACGATCAGGTTCACGAATGCGGAGGTGGCGGCCACCGAGGCGAGACCGGTAGCCGCGGCGCGCCGCCCCTTCTGTCCGCCGAAGGTCGCCAGCAGCGCGCCGGACGCGATCGACAGGCGCGAATAGTTGGCGGCATGTGACAGCCGTCGCATCGCGTTGTCGAGCTGCGGCGTCGGCGTGCCCGCGATCGCGGCGTACACCGCGACGTCCAACCGCTCGGCCTCGTCCAGCCAGGACACGACAGGAATACTCGAACCGGTCCGCTCATGGCGCATCGCCCGGATCGGATGACGCTCGCGGGTTCGAATCAGGCGGGGTCTTCGACGACGGGCAGGTCGAGCTCGTCGGCCGGAAGCGTGCTGTCGGCGATCAGCACCCCGACGAGCACGCCGGCCGCCATGGAAGCGACCGCCGTCGCCTCGACCAGCGGCACTCCCTTGATCGGAACGAGCTCGCCCAGCACGCTCTCGAGCGTTTCGCGCATCTCCGTCTCGATCCCGAGCGCCTCGTACACGGCATCGAAGCTGGCCGATGCTTCGCGGTGTCCGCGCAGCCGGTTGAGCAGGAACAGGTCGCGCGCGCGGTCGCAGCCGTCGCGAAGAGCGTCCTCCGATATCTGGATCATCTGGATAGACCTCTGTCTGGCAGGACAGCCGGGCCTTCTTACCCGGAAATCCCCAGCGTAAGCAGAAGCGGCGGGTCCTACAGCGTCGTGGGCTGCCCGGGCTTGAGCATCGTGCGCTGCCCCGGCTTGAGCACTCGCACGTCGACCGCGGGCGCGTATCGCTTGGTCAGCTCCGCGAACTCGCGCGCAGGCCGCTCGGGATCCGGCGCACGCCTCGCCGGGCGGGCGAGGGCGAACGTTCCCCAGTGAATCGGGATCGCGATCGCGGGCGCGATAAGAGCTGCCGCCTCGGCGGCGCTCTTCGGGTCGAGATGGCCGGCGCCGACGCTGGCCCCCCACCCCCACACCGGAAGCAGCGCGACGTCGACCGCGCCGCGCAGCTCCGCCATGCCCGCGAACAGGTCGGTGTCGCCGGCGAAGTACACAGCCCGCGACCCACGGATGACGTACCCGACCGGCTCGGCGGCCGGCCCGAAAGGGCGGCGCCGATGGTCGTGGACCGCCGCCGTGGCCGAGATCCGAAGTCCGCCCACACCGATCTCGCCCCCGGGATGGAGCTCGCGTACGTCTCGCAGCCCGTTGCGGGCGAGCCACTCCCGCGCTGGATACGGAGCCAGCACCGGCCCGCAGCGCTCGAGGGCGCGAAGTGTCGGAAGGTCGGTATGGTCCGCGTGCAGGTGCGAGAGGAGCACGCAGTCGACCGACCCCGCGAGCTCCACACTCGGGACGATCCGCACCAGCGGACCAACCCGGTCGCGCAGCACGGGGTCCGTGAGCGCCCTCACCCCGTCGATCTCAACCAGCACGGTGGCGTGACCGAGCCACGTGATCGACAAGGCGCCTGACGTCGCTTCCGATTCCGACGCACGGGACACCGGAGAGCTCATGACGGTGGATCGCATCGAACCGCCCCGGGCTCGTCATCGTCCGATCGGGATGATGATGCACCCCCGGCGGGCCCAACTGTGGTGCATGCCAGGGGCAGCGGGAGAGGCGGACGCCCTTGTGAACAACTGGTGACCGAACCACGATTGCGCGACGGAGGAAACTAATGGGCACGACCGTGCAGCCAGACACCCGACCGGCAAGTGAGGGCGCCACCCGGCAGATCCGGGTCGTCGTCGCGGAGGACTCCTATGTTATCCGGGAATTCCTCACCGCCACGCTGAGCGCGGCGGCCGACGTTGAGCTGGTCGCGGTCTGCACCAACGGCAAGGAGCTCCTCACCGCAATCAGTACCTGGGATCCCGACGTTGTCCTGACCGACATCCGGATGCCGCCGTCTGGCGCCGAGGAGGGCGTCCGGATCGCGCGGTCACTGCGCGACACGCGTCCCGAGATCGGCGTCGTCGTGCTCAGCCAGTACGCCGAGCCCGCCTACGCGCTGAGCCTGCTCGAGCAGGGAACGGGCGGCCGCGCGTATCTGCTGAAGGAGCGAATCCGCAACAAGGAACAGCTGCTCGACGCGATCAAGGCCGTCGCCCGCGGCGGCTCGGTGATCGATCCGATCATCGTCGACGTCCTGATCGAGGCCCGCTCGCGCGCGGCGAAGTCACAGCTCTCTCAGCTGACCGCGCGCGAGCGCGAGCTGCTTGCGGAGATCGCCGCGGGCAAGAGCAACAGCGCGATCGCCGAGTCGCTCGTCCTCACCAAACGAGCCGTCGAGAAACACGTGAACTCGATCTTCTCGAAGCTCAACCTGCCCGAGACGCAGGACGTCAGTCGACGGGTGAAGGCGACGCTGATCTTCCTCTCGGAAGAGGGAGTCGACGGCTCCTGAGCGTGCTTGCACCCCGGGCCGTGTGGTGTCTGCACCACAAGTTCCAGGGCCACAGAAACGTCTCGTAAACGCGCTAATTTAGGACCCCCATCAGGGGCTGAAGCTGCAGAGGTCCAGGCGCCGTGACGCATCCGTCTGTCCAGCCTTCGTACGAAGGCCTCCACCCCAAAAGGCACATTCGGGTCGTGATCGGCGAGGACACATTCCTCATGCGCGAGGCGCTCAAGCGGATCGTGTCCGGTTTCGACCACGTCGAGGCTGTCGCGTTCTGTGGCGATCGCGATTCGCTGACCGCCGCGATCGAACGCGAGCGGCCCGACGCCGTGCTGACCGACATCCGCATGCCGCCCACCGGAACCGACGAGGGCATCCAGGTGGCCCGGGCGCTGCGGGTGAGCGACCCGGACATCGGCGTCGTGGTCCTCAGCCAGTTCGCCGACCCCAGCTACGTGCTCGCGTTCCTCGATTCCGGCAGCGCGGGCCGGGCGTACCTGCTCAAGGAACGAGTGAGCGATCCGCATCAGCTGATGGCGGCGATCGAGGCGGTGGTGGCCGGCGGATCCGTGATCGATCCCAAGGTCGTGGAGGTCCTCGTGCGAGCACGCAGCGTCGGCGCGCGGTCGCCGCTGTCGGTGCTCACGCGGCGCGAGCACGACGTGCTCGCCGAGCTTGCCCAAGGCAAGAGCAACGCGGCGATCGCGGAGTCGCTCGTCCTCACCAAGCGCGCGGTTGAGAAGCACATCAACGCGATCTTCACCAAGCTCGAGCTCGACAGCCCCGACGACGTCAGCCGGCGCGTGAAGGCGGCGCTGCTCTTCCTCGCGAGTGGGAACAGCGCGTCGCCGGATTAGCCGCGGCGGCGCCGGCGCGTTCGCCGGCGACGAGCGCTGTCGCTATCGGGTGACGCCCCGCGGGATCTCGGCCCAGATCCGGGTGCCGGCGCCGGGCTCGCTGTCCAGCTCGAACCTGCCACCGGTAGCCTCGACCCGGTCTCGGAGCCCCTGAAGCCCGCGGTCATTGCGCTCGACCGCGCCGCCGATGCCGTCGTCCTGGACCTCGACGGTGAGGCTCGACCCGTGGAGGTGAGCGCGGACCCGGATCACCGACGCGTTCGCGTATCGCTCGGCGTTCGTGATTGCCTCGCGAATCATGTAGAACGCGGTGGCCTCCGTCGTCTCGTCCAGCCGGAGGCGGGGAAGCTCGACCAGCTCGATCGGGGTCACCGATCGCGCGGCGAAGTCCTCGACTGCGCTGGCGAGGCCGAACTGCCGGAGCGCCGCCGGCTGGATTCCCTGGACCAGCTCGCGGAGCTCGTCGATCGCGACCAGCAGCTCGTCGTGGGCGGTCTCGAACGACCCCGCGGCGGTCTCCGGCGCCTCGCGTGCCGCTTCGGCGGCCAGCCCAAGCCTGGCCGCAAGCGCGACGAGGCGGCCCTGAGCGCCGTCATGGAGGTTGCGCTCGAGCCGTCGCCGCTCGTCGTCGGCCGCGAGGACGATGCGGGTTCTGGACGCGCGCACGCTCCTGGCGAGCTGCTCACGCTCCGAGGCCAGCGCGCCCACCGCCAGCGTCGCCAGGGCCGCGACCGCGAGATAGATCTGGGTCGAGGGGATGCTGTCGTTCCCGTTGACCATGAAGGGTCCGGGGAAGTCGGTTGCCCCCCAGATCGTGAACGCCGCGCTGATCGCGATCGCGATCGTCGCGCCGCGCGGCCCGAACCGGAACCCGGCCCAGATCAGCACCGGAAACGCGAGGTAGGTCGAAGGTCCGCCGACCTGCGCGGCCACCGTGCTGAGACCGATCAGCGTCGCCAGCAGCAGGCTCGCCTCGACGACGTGCCCTCGCAGCCACCGATGCGACGACGGAGCGCTGAACGCGAGAACGAGCGGGAGCACGATGACCGCGCCGCAGAAGTCGCCGAGCCACCACGTGCGCGCCACCCGCAGAATCGATCCCGAGGGGATCACGTGATGGATGGCAAGCGACAGCGGTCCGATGATCGCGCTCACCGCGGTCGCGACGGTGAGCGCGGCGAACACACCCACGACCCCCGTGGCGGTGTCGAGCGGCGCTCGGCGCGAGACGTACCGGCGCAGCAGCGCCGCCCCGATCATGACCTCGAGCAGGTTGCCGAAGCTCTGGCCCACGGCCGCGCCGACCGGCAGCGCCGAGTAGTTGTTGACGAGGAGATCGCCGATCACGACAGCGGGCCATAAGCGGAGACCGAACAGGTACAGGCCCGAGATCCCGACGCCCACCGGGAGCCACACGATGGAAGCAACCGGGCCGGAGAACCGGAACGCGTAGCCGATGTGGGCGGCGGCGTAGTACGCGGAGACGAGCAGCAGCGCTTCCGCCGCATAGCTGCGCCGGACGTCAAACCGCGGTATCGACAGGCGGGCGCGCGCGAGGAAACCGTCCGGTGCCGTGCGGACGGAATGCCCCATCAACGTGATGCCAGCCAGTGTCTGATCGTCGCTTCCAGACATGACTCAGGGTCCCGTTGCAAAGAAGAGAGACCAATCTTCACGGGCGCGGGCCGCGAAATCAACCGCCGCAAGCCATGGCGCACGAACGGGGCATCGGCCCCTGATCGATCATCCGCGTAGTGGAGCGGCCAAATCGGCATCGAACATTCGTCCATTTTTGGATCGGCGGACTCAAGGTGTGGGTAACGAAACGGCTGGAGAGGTTGGACATTGTCCCGCGAGGCTCGAGCTGTGGGAGGGTGCACCGGTCACGGTCCGGTCCATGGCCGTGAGGCAGGTGCGAGTCCAGGCGCACGAGCGCGCGACGTCACGCAGGACGTCGCGCCGCTCGTCGCGACGACCGGCGCTCCATGAGCGTCTTCCTCTACGGCGTCGTCGAAGCCGACCAGGGCCACGTTTCGGGGACCGGGATCGACGACCAGCCGCTGCGGGGCATCGCCGACGGGCCGCTGATGGCGATCGTGACGGATCACGACGATCCAGCCCCGCTGGCCGCCGCCGAGGCGCTGGACGAGTACGAGTCGACCGTGCAGCGCCTGATGGATTCGTTCGCGATCCTCCCGGCGCAGTTCGGGCGCATCCTCGACGACGACGACGCGGCCCGCGCGATGCTCCGCCGGCGCCGGCGCGATTTCGTGGCCAAGCTCGACGACGTTCGCGGAGCCGTCGAGCTCGGCCTGCACGCGTGGTGGCGCGACGGCTCTGCCGACGCCCCGGATGCGCGGTGGGAGTCGGACGCGGCGTACCTGCGCCACCGTCTCGAAACTCGCCAGAGCGCACGGCGACTCGCGAGCGAGCTCGGTCCGCTCGGGGCTCTGTCGCGCAGCATCCGCCGCGCGCTCAGTCCCCGCCATGACCTGCCCGTGCTCGACGCCTACCTCGTCGACCGCGCCCGGGTGGGCGAATTCGTCGCGCTCGTCGCCGAGCTCGGCGACCTGCTCGATGGCGTCGAGCTGGTCTGCACGGGCCCGTGCCCGCCTTACTCGTTCGCCGACGGGGGGGTCATCCGCTCGACCGCCTGACCGCAGCCGATCAGCACCTCGGCGACCATCGAGGCGGGAAACAAGCCGTGCTCGACCACGCCGGGCTGCGTCGACAGCCAGGTGGCGAGCTCCTCTGGCTTATCGAACTCCGCCAGGTAGTCCGCGATTACGCCGCCGTCAGGGCTGTGGGCGACGTCCCGCAGGCGCGCCGGCTGGACTCGCTCGAATGTCGCGGCGAGACCGAACTCGGCCAGCTCGAGCGGGATCGGCGGCGTCAGCCGCTCCACCACCTTGTTCGATGACACGATCACGACGAACCGGTCGGCCGCGGCCGCGACCGCCTTCTCCCGCGTGTGAGCGGCCCCGCCGCCCTTGACCAGCCAGCCCGCCGGGTCGACCTGATCCGCCCCGTCGATCGTCATGTCGAGCCGGGTCGGCGCCTCGAGTCCGGCGAACGACACGACCTCGATCCCGAGCGCCCGCGCCGCCTGCGACGTCGCCGGCGAGGTTGCGACGCACGTGATGTCGAGGTTCCGGGCCGCCAGGGGCGGCAGCAGGTAGGCGGCCGTCGAGCCGGTCCCCAGCCCGACCAGCATCCCGTCCTGTACGAGCTGCGCCGCCGCCTCGGCGGCGATCTGCTTCTCGCGCTCGATTGGGTCCGCGGTGGCGGTCAGCTTGCGGCCTTCTCGTGGTGGCCGCCAAACATCTGGCGCATCGCTGAGAGCACCTTGTTCGCGTAGTCGTCGAGTCCGCGAGAGGCGAACCGCGAGTACAGGGCGGTGGTGAGAACGGGCGCAGGCACGCCCTCGTCGATCGCCGCCAGCGACGTCCAGCGCCCCTCGCCCGAATCCGACACGCGGCCGGAGAAGCCGTCCAACGCGGGCGATTCGAGCAGCGCCTCCGCGGTCAGGTCGAGCAACCAGGAGGCGATGACGCTCCCGCGGCGCCACACTTCGGTGACCTCCGCGGTGTTGATGTCGTACTGGTAGTACTCCGGGTGCTCCATCGGCGTGGTCTCGGCGTCCGACTCCTGGACGCGCTTGCCGGCGTTCGCGTTCTGGATGATGTTCAGCCCCTCCGCGTAGGCGGCCATGATCCCGTACTCGATCCCGTTGTGGACCATCTTCACGAAGTGGCCGGCGCCGTTGGGGCCGCAGTGCAGGAATCCGGTCTCCGATGGGCTGGGATCCCCGGTCCGGCCCGGCGTGCGCGGGGCTGACCCGACTCCGGGAGCGATCGACCCGAACAGCGGATACAGCCGCTCGACGACGTCGTCCTCTCCGCCGATCATCAGGCAGAACCCGCGCTCGAGGCCGTACACGCCGCCACTCGTGCCGACGTCGATGTGATGGATGCCCTTCTCGCGGAGCTCGGCCGCGTGACGCAGGTCGTCGTGGTAGTGCGTGTTGCCGCCGTCGATAATCGCGTCGCCGGGCTCGAAGACGTCCGCGACGGCGCGGATCGTCTGCGTCGTGATCTCGCCCGCCGGCACCATCACCCACGCGGACCGCGGCTTCTCCAGCTTCGACGCGAACTCCTCCAGCGAGTTCGCTCCCGTGATCCCCTCGGCCTCGAGCGATTTGACTACATCGGCGTTGCGGTCGTACCCGACGCAGTGGTGCCCGTCGCGCGTCAGGCGCCGCACGAGGCCGGAACCCATCCGCCCCAGTCCGACCATTCCCAGTTGCATCGGCTTGTCCGTCGGCATGTGATTCGCTCTCCTGGCTGTCGGTGCTTGTCAGATTCAGCGCATGGTCCGGTAGCGGCGGATCAGCGCGTTGGTCGAACTGTCGTGGGTGAGGTTGGGGTCTGTGGCGCTCTCGAGCTCTGGGATGATCCGGGCCGCGAGGACCTTGCCGAGCTCGACGCCCCACTGGTCGAACGAGTCGATCTCCCACACGACGCCCTGGGTGAACACGCTGTGCTCGTACAGCGCAACCAGGCTCCCGAGCGTGCGCGGCGTGAGCTGCTCGGCGAGGATCGTGTTCGTCGGGCGGTTGCCCTCCATCACCTTGTGCGGGATGACGTTCTCGGGCGTGCCCTCGGCCCGGACCTCGTCCTCGGTCTTGCCGAACGCGAGCGCCTCGGCCTGCGCGAACACGTTCGACATCAGCAGGTCGTGGTGGTCACGGAGCGGGTTCAGAGTCTTCGCGAAGCCGATCAGATCGACCGGTATCAGCCGCGTCCCCTGGTGGATCAGCTGGTAGAAACTGTGCTGGCCATTGGTTCCCGGCTCGCCCCAGAACACCGCGCCGGTGTCGTAGTCAACGTGGCGTCCGTCGAGCATGACGTGCTTGCCGTTCGACTCCATCGTCAGCTGCTGGAGGTACGCGGGGAAGCGCTTGAGGTACTGCTCGTAGGGCATCACGCCCACGGTCTGTGCGCCGAAGAAGTCGCCGTACCAGACGGCGAGCATCCCCATCAGCATCGGCAGGTTCTGCGCGAAGGGCGTGCTCCGGTAGTGCTCGTCGACGGCGTGGAAGCCCGCGAGCATTTCGTTGAACCCGTCGGGGCCGACCGCGAGCATCGTCGACAGGCCGATCGCCGAGTCCATCGAGTAGCGGCCGCCGACCCACTCCCAAAACCCGAACATGTTGTCGGTGTCGATACCGAACTCGGTCACCTTCTCGGCGTTGGTCGAGACCGCGACGAAGTGCTTGGCGACCGCCGATTCGTCCTTAAGCGCCGCCAGCGACCACTCGCGCGCGGACCGGGCATTGGTCATCGTCTCGAGCGTCGTGAACGTCTTCGAGGAGATGATGAATAACGTCTCCGCCGGGTCGAGGTCGCGGGTTGCCTCGACGATGTCGGTCGAGTCGACGTTCGAGACGAACCGGAACGTCATGTCGCGGTCGGAGTAATGGCGCAGGGCCTCGTAGGCCATCACCGGCCCGAGGTCCGAGCCGCCGATCCCGATGTTGACCACGTTCCGGATCGGACGGTCGGTGTGACCCCGCCACTCTCCCGACCTTACGCGGTCGGAGAACGCCGCCATCCGGTCGAGGACCTCGTGCACCTCCTTGACCACGTCGACCCCTTCCACGATCAGCGAGGCGCTCTTCGGCATCCGGAGCGCGACGTGCAGAACCGACCGGTTCTCGGACACGTTGATCCGCTCGCCCGTGAACATCGCCTCGATCGCGTCGTTCAGCCCCGATTGCTCGGCTAGAGCTTTCAGGAGCCCGACCGTCTCTTCAGTGATCCGGTTCTTCGAATAGTCGAGGTACAGGCCGGCACCCTCGGCCACGAGCCGTTCGCCGCGCGTTTTGTCCGCCGCGAACAGCTCGCGCAGGTGCTTGGGCCGGAGCTCGTCGTAGTGCTTCTCGAGCGCCCTCCACGCGGGCCGGTCTCTTAGGGTCCGAACGCTCGGCATTACACGCGTGCTCATCAGGCCTCCGGGAGTCGCTGCGGAGATGCGCTCGCTCGGGCGCCCACCGCCGATCGGTGTCTGCCGCGGATCCTGACAGAGTCAGCGCGCCTTGCGGCGCTGACCCTTGCTCGGCGCGGCGCCGCCGGCATCGGCCAGCGCCAGTTCCAGCAATTTCGGGCGGTACTCGGAGTCGAGCAGCTTCGAGACCTCGAACCCCGTTCTGGCCAGATGCGAGGCGAGCAGGCCCGCGCTGCGATCGCGGTCACCGGCCTTGCAGGCATCGAGGATCTCGCGGTGATCGGCCGTCGCCCAAGCGGTTGGTGCATGGCCGATGTGGAGCCGCCGGTACCGCTCAGCGTGGTCGAACATCTGCCCGAGCACGAAGTTCACCCGGTCGCCGGCGTGCGCGGTCAGACCGCGGTGAAACTGCTCGTGCGGGAGATTCCAGCGCCGGTAGTCCTTCTCGGCCGCGTAGTGGGCCATCTCGGCCATGTGCCCCTCGAGGCGCGCCAGATCCTCGGAGGTCATCCTCGGGACCGACAGGCGTAGTGCCTCGGCCTCGAGGGTCACGCGCATCACGTACAGCTCCTCGAGGTCTTGCGCGGTCATCGGAGCGACCCGGACGCGACGGTTGGGCTCGCCCTCCACCAGCCCTTCGCTCTGGAGCATCCGTAGCGCCTCGCGCAGTGGGGTCCGGCTGATCCCGAGGTCCTGGGCCAGCGCCACCTGAGACATCACGGCCCCGGGCGCGAGCTGCCCGTCGAGGATCGCGGTGCGGACCCGCTCGTAGACGTCTTCGGTGTTCTGACCGTTGTCTGCCATCGGGTGCCTCCTGGCGTCAGGCGCCGAGCATGCTGTAACCGCCGTCGGCGACCATGTAGGAGCCGGTGATGTGATGTGCGTCGTCGCTGGCGAGAAACAGCGCCGCGCCGGTCATATCCTCCGGCTTGGGAATCTTCCCAGCAGGGGTGCCGGAGAGCACGTCCTCGCGGCGTCCCGCCTTCCACTCGGGGCGAGCCAGCAACGCTTCGGTCTCCATGAACCCCGGCGCGAACGTGTTCACCCGGACCTTCGGGGCCAGCGCCTTCGCGTACGACTTGGTGATCCCGAGCAAGCCGTACTTGCCCGCGGCGTACTGTGGCGCACGCGGGCTCCCGCGGACGATCACCGTCGAGCCGACGTTGACGATCACGCCACCGTCGCCATGCACCATCCGCTGGCCGAACTCGTGCACCATCAGCATCGTGCCCTTGATGTCGACCGCCAGCACGTGATCGATCGCCTCCTCGGTGACCTCCTTCCACGAGGCCTGGCCGGAGGCCATGTCGCCGACGTTGTTGACCAGCACGTCGATCCCGCCCTGCTCCTCGAACGCCCACGCGGCCATCCGCTGGATATCGGCCCACGAGGTGATGTCGCCCTGGACGATCTCGGTCTCGGCTCCTTGCTCGCGCACCCGCTCGGCGGTCCGCTCAGCGCCCTCGGACGAGCTGCGGTAGTGGATCAGCACCTTCGTCGCGCCCTCCTGGGCCGCGCGGGTCGCAAGCGCCGCCCCGAATCCGGTTCCGGCGCCGGTGACCATGAAAGTCTTGTTCTCGAATCTGCGCTGCATCTCGCTCCCCGCGCTCGTCACACGATCGTGCGACCGCCGTCGATGTATAGAACCTGACCGGTGATGAAGCTCGCATGCGGAGAGCACAGGAACAGCACGGGGTCAACCACTTCGGGCAGCGTCCCGAACCGTCCCGCCGGTATCAGTTGGATAAGCGCCGCTCGCTTGTCCGGATTGGCTGCGAGGTAGCCGCGGGTCAGGGTGGTGTCCATGTAACCCGGCGCCACCGCGTTGGCCGTCACGCCATGCTCGGCGTATTCGTGCGCGATCACCCGCATCAGCTGGTTGATCGCGCCCTTGGTGGCCGCATACGGGCCGTGGTGCTTGTGGCCGCTGCGCCCGGCGACCGAGGAGAAGAACACGATCCGCCCGTTCCGCTGTTCTCGCATGCCGACCGCCGCCTCGGTCGCGGTATGGAACGCGCTCGTGAGGTTGACGGCGACGATCTTGTCGAAGTCGGTCGCGTCGTAGTCCTCGATCGGCCTGCGGTCGTTGATGCCGACGCAGTGGACGAACACGTCGAGCCCGCCGAGGTCGTCCCTGGTCTTTGCTACGGCGTCCCTCGCCTCCGCGGCGTCGGTGAGGTCGGCGGCGTGCAGCGCGGCCGTTTGACCGTCGAGTCCGGCCATCGCCTCATCGCTGACGTCGGTGACGGCCACGGTAGCGCCGGCGGTCACGAAGCCGTCGACGAGCGCACGGCCGATCGTGCCCCCGCCGCCGGCGATCAGCACGCGCCGGCCGCTGAGACCTAGCCAGTCAGACACCCGGTGTCTGCTCCCGGTGCGTCAAGACGTTCAGGGTCACGGCCCCGGTCTTCGGCACGCTTGCCGAGTGCGGTGTGTTTCCGGGCAGGGTCGCAAGCTGGCCTTTTGCCAGGTGGACCGGGTCGCCGGCGACCACGAAATCGATCTCCCCCTCGAGCACTGTCGTGATCTGGTCCTGCGGGTGTTGATGCTCCTCCCAGCTCGACCCCGCGCTGTAGCGGTAGAGGACGGCGGTGAGCTGCGGCGTATGGACGGTGGCGCCAAAGATCCCCGGCCTGACCTCCGCAAACTCCTGCTCGCTCCAATCGATCTTTTGCGGCGAATCCATGGCGCGCCGAATTATTGCATACAGTTTATAGATCCGTCTACATTCGGCCGAAGTGTTCTGGCTACGCGCTCCAGCTGCGCTCCACGCCCCTGATCAGATCGAACATCGCGCGATGCAGAGGGACGGGGACCCCGAGCTCGTCCGCTGCGCTGACGATGCCGCCGTTGAGCGTCGCGATCTCGGTTGGACGGTGCGCCGCGACGTCCTGGAGCATGCTCGGACGGTGTCGGTAGTTGGCCTTCGCCGCGCTGTAGACGAGCTCGGCCGGGTCGTCCTCGAGCTCGATGCCGAGCGCGTCGGCCACGGCGATCCCCTCGCGAAGCAGCTCATCGACGAGGTGGGTCGTGGGCGCGTAGTCGCACAACTCCCCGTGGGTCAGACCGGTCAGCGCGCACAGCGGATTCGTGCAGGCGTTGAATAACAGTTTCGTCCACTGGGCACCGCGCGCGTCGGACCGGGCGCGCGTCTCGAGGCCACCCCGGTTGAGCAGCGCCGCCAGCGTTGCGATCTCCGCGTCCGTTGGCGGCTGGGGCTCGAACGGCCCGATCCACGTCGGTCCGGGCCCGACCATGTTGACGACGCCAGGCGCCACCACGTGACCGGCCGGAAGCGTCACCCCGCGGATCACGCGCGGCACGCGCTCGGCGATCACCTCCTCATTGCCGATCCCGTTCTGGACGCTGCAGACGGCTGCGCCGGAGAAGATCCGCGCGGTCGCCGCGATCGCGGGCTCGGTGGCGGTTCCCTTGACTGCGACGATTCCGAGCGGACAGGACGGAATCTCGGACGGATCCGTGCGGGCCTGGACCCGCGCGGTCAGCTCGACGTGTCCGGTGATCCGGAGTCCGTCGGAGTCGATCGCGGCGACGTGCTCGGCGGAGAGGTCAAACGCCCAGACCTCAACGTCCGGGACCTGGGCGAGGTGGGCCGCGAACAGGCCGCCGATCGCGCCGGCGCCGACGACGCAGATCCTCACGCCAGCACCGACTCGGCGATTTCCTGACAGACGGCGGTGATGGGACCGGCGACTCCGAGACCGGCCACCACGCGATCGCCGTCGCGTACCGGTAGCCCGCCGGCCACCGTGAGCACGCGGTACGGGAGCACCGTCGTCATCGTCGGGTCGATCTCCGTGCTCGGACGCTGAAACGTGGCGGCGCCGGCGGCCACCGCCTCCGCCACGAGCGGCGCGGCGCTGGGCGCTCCATCCATCGTGTCCTGCTGGATCGGATCGCCGCGACTGTCAACGACCGCCACCGCGATCGGTGTCTCTCGCGCGACCGCTGCGGCGATCGCCGCGTCGGCGAGTGCGAGCGCCCACTCGTGTTCCGGTTGGCTCGCCGGCGGAGGGGTTTCGTACCCGAGACCGGGCTCGTCGGGAAGCTCCCCGAACGCGTCCAGCCACCGTTTCTCGTCGTCGCCGTGCTGCCCTTCATAGGGCAATCCAAGCGTCCACAGCACGACCAGGTCCTCGGAGTTCGCGGGCTTGCCGTCGGCGATCAGCATCCGCCGGTCGATCCCGGGGATGTCGACGAACGGTCCGATGGTCGCGCCCGAGGCGCTGAAGCCGCCGACGACCACTCCGCTGTCGGAGTAGATCGGCATACCACCGGCGCCCGGGAACATCGCATCCGGCGAGCAAGCGACAAAACCCGCGGCGATCGGCGCCGGCAACGTCGCCATCCGCAGGTGGTGCTCGGTGCTCGGGATCTGCTGCGTGGCCGAGATCCACGCCTTTGACCGCGCCCGTGCCATACCGCCCGCGCCACCGCGATCCATCCGCGACGCCGACACGAGCATGCCGCTCCCCCCGACGACCGCGAACGCGCCGCGCACGCCGATGTGGGCGGCCTTGTCGATCGCGCGGGCGATCAGCCTCCTCGCCTGTCGGAGCGGGATGTCGGTCGGGTGCTCCACCCCGGTTTAGCCGAGTGTCGCCGAGGCGCCGGCGCGCCCCCAGCGCTTGACCTCGGGCATCAGCTCGGTGGCGAACATCCGCATCGACCGCGCCACCGCATCGGCGCTCATTCCCGGGTGGTTGAACTGGATCACCATCTCATCGAGGTCGACATCCTTGTGCCGCTCGAGGACCCGCAAGACATCATCCGGCGTGCCGACGGCGAACGGCTGACCGAAGATGCCGACGCCCGGTGTGTTGCGCATCTCCTCGACGGCCGGCAGTGGCATCTCGAATCCCCGCCGGCGGTAGAACGTCACCCACCAGTGCAGCGCGCGCTCGGCCTCGTCCCAGGCCTGGGCTCTCGTCGGCGCGACGTGGACGGTGACGGGACCTGACATCAGGCGGTAGTCGTCCCGGCTGCGCCCGGCTTCAGACTGGGCGTCGGCGTACACGTTCACGAGCGGAGTGTGCAGCACCGACGCGAGGTTGTAGCCGCGCTCGCCCGCCTTGGCCAGGCTCTGCGGTCCCATCGCCGCCATGTAGATCGGCGGACCGCCCGGCTGGACAGGCGTCGTCGTCATCTCGACGTCGGCGAAGCTGTAGTAGCGGCCCTCGTGGCTGAAGCGCTCGCCGCTGAAGCAGCGCCCGATGATCTCGAGCGCCTCGTAGGTGCGGCCGAACCGCTCCCTGGGCGGGATCCCGAACACCGCGCACTCGCCCTCCATCGGACCGGCGCCAATCGCCAGCAGCAGCCGCCCGTTCGAGAGGATGTCGACGGTCGCGGCGTCCTCGGCGACCCGGATCGGATTGTGCAGCGCGAGCAGCAGCACGTAGGTCCCGAGGCGAATCCACTCGGTCCGCACAGCGGCCGCCGCGAGCAGAGGGAACTGCGACGGGTTGTGGCGGTCTTCGGCGAAGTGGTGCTCCGCGAGCAGCCAGCTCGAGAACCCGAGCTCCTCGCCGAGCACGGCCTCATCGATCAGCTGCCGGTAGACGTCGGCCAGCGGGCGCTCGTCGCCGGGGAGGACCCGCGCGGTCATGGCAAGTCCGATGTCCATGCTCTTGCTCCCGTCAGCCCGCGAACACGATGTCCAGTCCGGCACCGGCGACGGCTTCGGCCAGTCGATCGCGGTCGACCGGCTCGGCGCGCTCGGGGAAGATGCGCTGCTCGGCGATCTGACCCGCCACCTCGTGGAGGCGCTCGGCGCCGGCCGGTCCGTACATGCTCGCGAAGCGCGTCAGGTGCGCGTCCATCGCGTAGGTGTGCTCGGCGCCGGCGGGGATGCTCACGAAGTCGCCCCGCGTGAGCAGGTGATCCTCGCCGTCGATGGTCACGAGCAGCCTGCCGTCCAGGCAATAGATCGCCTCGTACGTGCGCTCGTGGACGTGGGCGGGGACCGCCTGGCTCCTGGGGCCCTCGGTGACCGTCATTCCGAGCTGTCCGCCGCTTTCGGCCCCGGTCATCAGCTGGAATGCGACCTGACCGAACAGGATGTGGCGCGGCCCCTCGCCGGCCTTCAAGAAGTACGCGGTCTTCGAACCCGGGAGCGAGTCGTCGGGCCCGGTCGTCGCCTCGGTGTACGGCTCCTCGGGGAAGTACTTCATCGCGAACTTGGCCTCGGCGGCTCCGAACTTCGCGAACGGCGGCGGGCTGGCGTCGAGAAGCGGGTACGCGGGACCGGTGTAAGGAGTGCCGGTGAAGTCGAAGAAGCGATCCCACCCGGCCGGCGCGATCGGTCCCATGAACTGGCTGTAGTGACCGTGGAACTGGTAGGCGTGGAGGACCCCGGCTGGGACGCTGGCGACGTCGCCGGGGTGAAGGATCCGGCTCGCGCCGTCGGCCCACACCTGCACCGCGCCGCGCACACAGAAGAAATAATCGTGCTCCTTCTCGTGGCGGTGCATCGGGATCGGTCCGCCGGCCGGGCCGACCGCGGTCATCACGGACATTGCGCCGGCGGTCTCCTCGGTCGAGGCCAGCGCGCGCCCGACCTGGCCGAGCAGCAGATGTGCGCGGCCGTCACCGTCGGCGAGGTAGTAGGGCACGGGCTCGCCCGGCAGCTCACGCACTGTGGCCGGCGAATGGACCTGGTAGGACATGGGTCTCCTCAGCCTCGTCTCGATTCCGGATACTCCCGTGATTGTATACACTTCTGTCAAATGCGTGCAGTCATGACTCGGCGATCATGAACCGCGTCGCGGTCGTCACCGGCGGTGCCGGCGCGATCGGCAGCTCGATTGTCGCGGCGCTCGAAGCTGCAGGCCACAGCGTCGCCGTCTTCGACCGGGCCGGCGAGACACCCGTAGACCTCGCGGCACACGACGACGTGAAGGCCGCGGCTGCCCGCGTGCTCGAGACGCACGGTCGCTGCGACGTGCTCGTGCACGCCGCGGCCGCGTTCGATCGGGCGTCGCTGGCGGATCTTGATCTCGACGGGTGGCGCCGGGTGCAGGCAGTGAACGTCGAGTCGGCGTTGTGGCTGGCCCAGGCCTTCGCGCCCGGGATGGCCGGGCGCGGCCATGGGCGCATCGTGTTCGTGGTGTCGGACACGGTGTGGGATCCGCCGGCGCCCGACCTGCTCGCGTACGTGGCGAGCAAGGCCACTCTGATCGGGACCGCTCGCACGCTGGCTCGCGCGCTCGGGCGCGACGGGATCACCGTCAACTGCATCGCACCGGGTCTAACGCCGACGCCGGCCGCGGTCGCAGACACGCCGCCGGAGGCGTTCGCTCAGGTACAGGCGCGTCAGGCGATCGACCGGCCGCTCCGCCCCGACGATGTCGCCGCGACCGTCGCGTATCTCGCAAGCGACGCGGCCGGCGCGATCACGGGGCAGACACTGTGCGTCGACGGCGGTCTGGTTCTGCGTTGAGCCCGGCGTCGTCGGCGATCAGATAGCCGCAAAACCGGCCGTCGGGGTCGCGTCGCGCCCGGACCTCCTCCAGCCGGCGGAAATTCTCCGGCGCCAGGAACCGGTCCGAGCGCCGGGTGAAGTCGGTGTCGCCGAGGTACACGCCCTTCCCAAGCCCCGCCAGGCGCGTCGTGTGGTCGACCACCCAGCTGCGGTGGCGCTCGTCGTCAGTCGCGTCCGTCCAGATCGCGTAAATGGCGATGTACGCACGGCCCTCGATCGAGAAGGCCATGTCCGGTAGCTGCCGGCTCGGAGCCCACCCGTACCAGATCGAGAACGAGTGCTCGGTCGGAAGCTCTGACCACACCGCGCGCAGATGCGGAGCGAGCTCCCGCGCCCGCGCGTCGGTCCAGGTGCAGTCGACGGCGTAGCGATGGCTCTCCGGGTTCTGTGCGGCCTGGGCCTCGTTCTCCTGCTCAACGGTGGTCGGACCATGCTCGTGCGCGATCGCGCGGTCGGCGATCGGGCAGGCCACGAGCGGAGCCAGCACCCGCGCGGCTTCCTCAGGCGTGTCGCACATCGCGGTTGTGTGGAGCAGCAGCACGGGCGGACCCTCGGGTCGCGGCAGCCGCGTCGCCGCGATCACCGGCTCGACGACGCGGTCGAGTGACGGGAGCAGTTCATCGATCCAGGTCAGCAACGGCTCGAGGTCGTCGAGCTCGAACATCCACGTGTCGTGGGTCATCGCCCGCGGCAGCGGATACGTGCGGAGATGGAAGCGCGTGATCACGCCGAAGAAGCCAGGCCCGGCTCCGCGGGCCGCCCACAGCAGATCGGGGTTCTGCTCCTCGTCGGCGCGGATCAGCTCGCCGTCGGCGGTCACGACGTCGATCGCCGCCACGCGCTCGCACGCCCAGCCGTACTTGCGGCCGTTCCACCCCTGACCGCCCTGGAGCAGGAAGCCGCCGATCCCGACGCTCGGGCAGTGCCCGCCGGGAAACGCCCGTCCGTGCGAGGTCAGGAACGGCACCAGCTCGGCGCCGCCCTTCACCGCCGGGGTGGCGGTGGCGATCCCGGTGTCCGGGTCGTAGGTCATCTCGCGTATTCCCCCGAGATCGATCAGCAGCGCATCGTCGCGCACGCTCCAGGCGGCCCAGCTATGGCCGCCCGCGCGCACCGACACCTGCAGACCACGGTCGCGCGCGAGCCGGACGGCCGCGACGATGTCGTCCTCGCTTTCGGCCATCACGACCCCAGCCGGATAACGCTCCGGCCGGCGCGCGTTGAACACCCGGCCGACGCGCGCCTCCTCATATCCGGGTTCCCCGCGCCAGAAGATCATGAGATCAGCGACTGGCCGCCGTCGACCACGATGTCGACCGCATTCAGGTAGCCGGCGTCCTCGCTCGCCAGGAACAGTGCCACGCGCGCCACGTCCTCGGGCTGCCCTAGACGACCCAGCGGGTGCGAACCGAGCATCTCGTGGACCGGGTGCCCGGGCTCCTCGAGGAACGGCGCGATCTGGGGTGTCACGATCAGTCCCGGGCTGATCGAGTTCGCGCGGATCCCGTGCCGCGCGCCCGACGCTGCGAAATGCCGCGTGATCGCAAGCACGCCTCCCTTGGCCGCGCCGTGGGCGGCCTGCTCGATGAACGTCGCACCACGATGCGCCGACACCGACGCGGTGTTGATCACGGTTCCGCCGCCCCGCGCGACCAGGTGCGGCCATGCGGCGCGTGTCACCGTGAAGATCAGATCGAGTTCGTTGCGGAGCGTGAATCGCCAGTCCTCCCAGCTCAGGTCCGCGAACGGCCCGACCCTTGGCGCCGAGGCGTTGTTGTAGACGATGTCGATCCCGCCGGCGCGCTCCGCGGCCGCGTCGACCCAGGCCGCGGCAGCGTTGGGGTCGGCCAGATCGACCGGAGCCGTGGAGCGCATGTCTCCCCCGTCCGCGCGTATCTCGGCCGCGACCGCTTCGGCGCGCGCGGCATCCAGGTCGCATCCTTCGACCGTCGCCCCTTCCGATGCGAACAGGCGTGCCGCGGCCGCGCCCTGGCCGCCAGCGGTCCCGGTGATCAACGCGACCTTGGCGTCGAGTCGCCCCATCAGCCGACGAGCTCCACGAGGTTGCCCTCGGGATCGGCGAGGAACGCGAACCGCACCCCAGGCTCGGGCGAGTCCGCCGGCGGCATCACCGCGGTGGCTCCGGCGTCGATCGCCCGCGTCCACAGGGCGTCGATGTCCTCGGCTCTGATCGCGAAATGGTTGTAGCCCCGAGTGGCATGCGCCTCGATCGGGGTGGCGCCCTGGAGTCCCGGGACCGACGCCGCGTGTTCGAACAGCTCGAGGCGAAACCCGTCGGGATGGGTGAGCATCACGCCGCGAATCGGATGCGGGGCGAGCTCGAACGTTAGCTGGCGCGCAAATCCGAACGCGGTCGTATAGAACGCCTCGGCGGCTTCGATGTCGGCGACCGACAGCCCGACGTGGTCGAACGAGGCTCGCATCCCAGCCGCAGTATTGCATACAGAATTAGTAATCGTCTACAGTTACGGCAGACATGCTCCGGCCCATTCATCACGTCGGTTACGTCGTGAGCGACCTGCGGGTTGGCGTCGCCAAGTTCGTTGCCGCAACCGGCGCAGGCCCGTTTTACGGGATGGAGCACATCCCCTTCGACGAGGTCACCTTCCGCAGCGAGCCGGCGGTGTACGACCACTCCTCCGCGTTCGGTGCGTGGGGACCGCTGATCGTCGAGCTCACCCAGGTCCACGACGCGCAGCCCGCCGGCCTGCGCGATTCGCTGGTGTCCCCGGGCCGCGGCGTCGGCCATGTCGCATGGCTCGCCGACTCGCTCGAGGACGAGGCGGTACAGCTGCAGGAAGCCGGACTCACGCCGTTCCACGCCGGCCGAACCGGGCCGGCATCGGCGGTGTGGTTCGACGGCGGCGAGGTGTTCGGACACCCGATCGAGGTGCTCCAGCGACGCGACGAGTTGCTCGGCTTCTACGCGATGGTGCGCGAGGAATCGCTCGGGTGGGACGGATCTGAACCACTGCGGATGATGACGGGCGCTCCCGCATGACCGTACCCACGGCCGTCGAAGTCCTGGTGGTCGGATTCGGCGCCGCCGGCGCCGCCGCCGCGATCGCCGCGCACGACGCGGGCGCGACGGTCGGCATCGTCGAGAAGACGCCGGCCGGCGGAGGCAACTGCATCCACTCGGGCGGCTTCCTGTTCGAGGTCGACGGTCCGCGAGCGGTCGACCACCTCGACGCCCTGTGCTTCGGCAAGACCGACCGGGCCGTGCTCGAGGCCTACGCCGGCGGACTCCCCGACATCGCCGGCTTCGTCGAGGCACTCGGCGGGGCCGCGCTGCCGGTGGACATGGACGCGTTCGGCGGAATGCTCCCGTCGTGGCCGCATTTCCCCGGCGCGGGGCACGTCCGCTACCGGCAGTTCGCCCCGGCGCCGGGCGAGCGCCCAGGCCCCGGGCTGTGGCGGGTGCTCGAGGCCGCCGTTCGCGAGCGGGACATCGCCGTCACGCTCGACACCGCCGCGATCGACCTTGTGCTCGACGGCGATCGGGTCGCGGGCGCGGTCGTCGAGCACGGCGGCGAGCGGCGCTGCATCGGCGCACGGGCCGGGGTCGTCCTCGCCAGCGGCAGCTTCGAGGCCAACCCGGGGCTGCGGGACACGTACCTGCCGCTGCCGCTCACCTCGGTCGGCCACCAGGGGAACACGGGCGACACGCTCGACCTGGCCCGCGCGGCCGGCGCATCGCTGTGGCACATGGGCGCGTTCTTCGGCTGGCTGTCGTTCGTGCACCCCGACTTCCCCGCGGCGTTCACGCTCGACGTCCACGCCCCGAGCTTCATCTACGTGGACGGCGACGGTCGCCGGTTCGCTGACGAGACCGGCTGGGAGGTCCACGACCGCGTGCGCGCGCTGACGGCCTACCTCCCCCGCCGCCCCAACCGCCCGCGGATGCCCGGCTGGATCGTGTTCGATGAGACCGCCCGGCTGGCCGGACCGCTCCACGGGATCGTCGGCAGCCCGAACCGATACGACTGGAGCCCCGACAACTCGGCCGAGGTGGAGGCCGGGTGGATCGCCCGCGGCGCGGACGCCACGGAACTCACGGCCGCGACCGGGCTCGACCCCGCGATCCTGCAATCGACTCTGGGCGACTACGCGGCAGCGGTGAGCCGCCGCCGGGACGATGAGTTTGGTCGCGCGCCCGCGACCCTCGTCCCGCTCACGCCGCCGCTGTACGCGATCCGGATGACGCCCGGGGTCGCCACCGCGTCGGGTGGGCCGCGGCGGGACGCCGAGGCGCGGGTCGTAGACCGGAACGGTGCTCCTATCCCCGGGCTGTTCGCCGCCGGCGCCGCCGGCTCGATCTGGGGACATCTGACCGAGCACGGCGGTGGACTGACCGACGCGATCGTGTTTGGAAGGATCGCGGGCACGCGGTGCGCGACCGCGTCCCCGATCATGGGCGCGCTCGAACCGTCAAACCAGGCGTGACCAAGGAGATGCGATGAGCCAGAGGAACGTAGACGTCACCACCCCGCGCGGGACGATGCCGACGTACGTGTACCGACCGGCCGGCGACGGGCCGTTTCCGCGCGTCCTCCTTTACATGGACGCGCCGGGGATCAGGCCGGCGCTGTTCGCTCACGCCGAGCGGCTTGCGGGCGCGGGCTACACCGCGATCGTGCCCGATATGTACTACCGCTTCGATCCGGCCGACCGGCCCAACGCGGAGCGAATGGCGGCCGGCGATGCCGAGGAATACGCGAAGATGCGAAAGCTCGTCGAGCAGATCCACGACCACGACGTCCTCGAGGACACGAGCCTGCTGCTCGACGCGGTGCCGGAAGGCGGAAGCGCGTGGGCGTGCGTCGGCTTCTGCATGGGGGGCCGGTTCGGGATGCGGGCGGCCGAGGCGTTCGGAACCGACATCGCGGCGGCGTCGCTGCTCCACCCCACCGGTCTGGTCACCGACGAGCCCGACTCACCGCACCTCGAGGTCGACCGCGTCGACGCGGCGCTGTACCTCGGCTTCGGCGAGAACGACCAGGTCACCCCGCTGTCGACGATCCCGCCACTCCGCGAGCAACTCGACCAGGCGGGCGTGCCCTACCGGATCGAGGTCCTCGCCGGCGCGGAGCATGGCTTCACGATGACGGGTCGGGCCGCCTACGACGAAGCCGCCACCGAACAGGTCTGGGCGGGGACGCTCACGCTGTTCCGCGAGCGGCTGTGAAGCCGAGCGCATTCGAGTACCTCGCCCCTGAGACGTGCGAGGAGGCCCTGGGCGCGCTGGCCGAGCATGGCGACGACGCGGCGGTGTTGGCCGGCGGGCAGAGCCTGATTCCGATGATGAACCTGCGGATCGCGGCGCCGCGGGTGCTGATCGACGTCATGCGCGCGCCGGAGCTGCGCGGCATCGGCAACGCGGGCGGCCGGATCGAGATCGGCGCCGGCGTCCGCATGGCGCAGGCCGAGCGCGAGTCGGGGGTCGCGCTCATGACGGCCGCGCTCCGGCACGTCGGCCACCCGGCGATTCGCAACTGCGGGACCGTGTGCGGGTCGGTCGCGCACGCCGATCCGGCCGGCGAGGTCCCGGCGGTCCTGCTCGCGCTCGACGGCGAGGTGGTCCTCCGTAGCCTCCGCGGCGAGCGATCGGTCGCGGCCGACGACTTCTTCCTCTCGTACTACTCGACGGCGCGCGAGCCCGACGAGCTCGTGGTCGCGGTGCGGATCCCTTCTGCAAGCCCGCCACGCGTCGCCTTCCGCGAGGTGACGCCGCGCCTCGGCGGCTCGACAGGCGAGTTCGCGACCGCGGGCGTCGCGGCGACCGCGGAGCCCGACGACCTCGGCCGCTGGCGCCGCGTCCGGATCGCGCTTCTTGGGGTCGCCGACCGGCCGGTTCGCGCGCGTGAGGCCGAAGCGCTGCTCACCGGGGTGGAGCCGACGAACGACGCGATCGCGGCCGCCGCCGAGTCCGCCGCCACCACGGTCGATCCGCCCTCCGACGTCCACGCCGGCCCCGACTACCGCCGCCGCGCGGTGAGGGTGCTGACGACCCGGGCGCTCGCGGAGATCGCGTCGTGACGCGGGTCTCGATCGAGGTCAACGGGACCGTCGAGGAGCTCGACGTGCCTCCGAGGCTGCTGCTGGCCGACCTGCTTCGCGATCGGCTCGGGCTCACCGGCACGAAGATCGGCTGCGCGATGGGGGCGTGCGGCGCGTGCACGGTGCTGCTCGACGGTGCTCCCGTGCGCGCGTGCCTGATGTTCTCCGTGCAGGCGAACGGTCGCAGCGTTCGGACGATCGAGAATCTCGCGAACGAAGCCGGCGAGCTTCATCCGCTCCAGCGCGCGCTCCGCGAGCACCACGGGCTTCAGTGCGGGTACTGCACGCCCGGCATACTGATGGCGATCGCGCCCCTGCTCGAGTCCGGCCAGCCGCTCGAGCCCGACGCGGTCCGCGAGGCGATCGCCGGCAACCTGTGCCGCTGCACCGGCTACGACACGATCGTCGACGCGGTCGTGGAGGCGAGCCGGCCATGAACGATTGGCCGCTCTACGCCCAGCGGCGATGGGCCGGCAAGCGCGTCCAGCGACTCGAGGACCCGGGGATGCTGACCGGGGCGACGACGTACGTGACCGACGTGCGACTGCCGCGGATGCTCGAGCTCGCGTTCATCCGGTCGCCCGCTCCCAACGCCCGGATCGTCTCGATCGACGACGAGGGTGCGCGCTCGGTCCCAGGCGTACGCGCCGTGCTCGGGCCGGAAGACCTCTCGCACGTGCACCCGACGATGGACTTCGTCGAGCTCGACGGCGCGCTCAAGACCCCGCGTGTCACGTTGCCCGGTGACCGCGTCCGCTACGTCGGCGAGCCGCTCGCGGCGGTTGTCGGTGACGATCGCTACGCCGCCGAGGACGGGGCCGACGCGGTGATCGTCGCGCTCGAGCCGCTCGACGACCACGAGCCGATCCACGACGGGATCCCGGGCGACCGCTACTTCGGTCAGGCAGCGGCATACGGGGACGTCGACGCAACGTTCGCGCGGGCGGAGCACGTCGTGCGGCGGCGGCTGGCGTTCCAGCGCGTGGTCACGTCGGCGATCGAGACGTGCGGGATCGTCGCCGACTACGACGCGGCAGGCGAAGAGCTCACCTGTTACCTGTCGACCCAGATGCCACACCTCGCCCGGGCCGCGCTCGCCGAGGCACTCGGGCTCCCGGTCAGCCACGTCCGCGTGATCTGCCCGGCGATGGGCGGCGCGTTCGGGGGCAAGGAGGTAATGCTCCCCGAGTACCTGTGCGCCGCGGCCGCAGCGATCCGTTTGCGCCGGCCGGTGCGCTGGGTTGAGGATCGAAGCGAGGCGCTCACCGCCGGCGCGCACGGCAAGGAGGCCGGCGCTGAGCTCGAAGCGGCATTCGATGGCGATGGGCGGCTGCGAGCGATCCGCTCGCGGTTCGTGTCCGACACCGGCGCGTACTCGAGCGGGATCGGCGCATATGTCGAGTTCATGGTCGCGGCGTTCACAGTGCCCGGCCTCTACCGCCTCGACGGGTACGCATACGACACCGGCGGGATCGTCAGCCACAAGGCGCCGCTGTCGCCGTTCCGCGGCGTCGGGATGACGACGAGCCAGACCGTGCGTGAGGTCCTGGTCGACGACGCGGCGCGAGCGCTCGGCATCGACCGGATGGAGCTTCGCCGCCGCAACCTGGTCGCCGACGGCCCGTGGCAGACGGTGCTCGGCGAGCATTATGAGCCCGGCAGCTGGCGGACCGCATTCGAGCGGGCGCTCGAGCTGATCGACTACGAGAGCTTCCTCGAGCGCCAGGCCGCCGCGCGTACGGACGGCCGGCTTCTCGGGGTCGGCGTCTCGCCGTTCGTCGAGGCGGCCGGGCTCGGCTCTGCGGGCGGTGCCGGCGGGCTGCCCGGCACCTCCCATGACAACGCGACGGTAAGCATCGATCTGTCCGGGCGGATCACCGTCGCCCTCCCCACGTTCTCACACGGACAGGGCCATCGCACGACCGCCGCTCAGCTCGTCGCCGATATGTTCGCTGTGGCGCCCGAGGACGTGCGCGTGCTCGACGGCGACACCGCCCGCACGCCGTTCGGAATGGGGACTTTCGGCAGCCGCAGCGGCGTGTTCATCGCGGGCACGGTCAGCGGGGCGGGACGGATCGTGCGCGACAAGCTCCTGCGCGTGGCCGAGGTCCTGCTCGAGGCCGCGTACGAGGACCTCGAGCTGGTCGACGGCACCGTCGGGGTCCGCGGGGCACCGTCGCGGCGGATCCCGCTCGCCGCGCTGTCCGGTGCGGCCCATTTCGCACCGCACGTCCGCGCCGAGCTCGGCGATCCCACGCTGACCGCGACGGCGTTCTTCGATCCCCCCCGCCCCACCCACTCGAACGGGACGATCGCCGCCGTCGTCGAGGTCGACCCGGGTACGGGCGGCGTGAAGATCGAACGGATCGTCGTCGTCGAGGACTGCGGGACGATGCTCAACCCGACGATCGTCGAGGGCCAGATCCGCGGCGGCGTGGCCCAGGGCGTGGGCCTCGCGCTGCTCGAGCGCTACGTGTACGACGGGGCCGGACAGCCGCAGACGACGACGCTCGCGGAGTACCTGCTCCCCCGCGCCACCGACCTGCCGACGATCGAGATCGAGCACCTCGAGACGCCGTCCGAGAACGGGACGGCCGGGATCAAGGGGATGGCCGAGGGGCCGGCGTCGGCTACGCCGGCGGCGGTCGTGTGCGCCGTCTTCGACGCGATCGCACCTCACAGCGATGCGATTCACGAGCTGCCGCTACGACCGGAGACGATCGCCGCGGCGCTGGCGACTCCCTGAAACATGGGCTGGATCGACGTCCACCATCACATCCTTCCGCCTGCGTTCGTCGCCGCGCAGCGCGATGAGATCCTGTACTTCGCCCGGGACCCCGCCGTGCTCGACTGGACCCCGTCGCGCGCGCTCGAGCAGCTGGACGAGTTCGGGATCGACACCGCCTATACGTCGCTCGGAGTGCCCGGCGCGCCGGGCCCAGAGCTGGCGCGCGCATGCAATGAGTACGCCGCCGAGCTCGCGTGCGATCACCCTGGACGGTTCGGCGTGTTCGCATCGCTGCCGCTCCCCGACGTCGACGCTAGCCTGGCCGAGCTCGCACACGCGCTAGACGAGCTCGGCGCCGACGGCGTCGGAGTGCTGTCGAACTACGACGGGCGTCACCTCGGCGACCCGCTGTTCGTGCCGCTGTTCGACGAGCTCGACCGCCGCGGCGCGGTCGTGCACGTCCACCCGATCACGCCACCCGCCTGCCGCGGCGTCCTCCCCGGCTATCCGGACCCGTTCATCGAGTTCCCGTTCGACACGACCCGCGCGGTCACGAGCCTGCTGTACGCGGGCGCGTTCGCTCGCTGGCCCCGGATCTCGCTGATCTTCTCTCATGGCGCGGGGGCGGTCCCCATGCTCTCGCAGCGGATCGTCGCGCTCGCTCAGATGTCGCAGAGCGTTCCGGATCCGCTCGGGCAGTTGTCGCGAATCCGTGCCGACGCGGTGACGACCACGAGCCGTCCGGCTTTCGCGGCCGCCTCGGAACTGCTCGGCCACGAACGGCTCCTGTTCGGCAGCGACTACCCGTACGTCCCGATCGCGGCGACCGCCGAGGGACTACGCGGACTCAGCCTCGACCCGGACACGCTCGATGCGATCGGCCGCGCGAACGCCGCCGCGCTGCTCGGTGAGTAGGCTTACAGCTGCACTTACCGGGGATTGTTGAGGGGAAGGTGATCCGTGGGACGTGGATCGCGGGCGCTGCGGCGTTCGCTCGTGTTGGCGGGCATGCTGACGATCGGCCTCGCGCCGCCGGCACTCGCCGATCGCGCGTTCACGCCGAGGTTCAGCACGAACGCGAACGGCGACATCGCGATCGTCGGCAACACGCTCGAGACCTGTCAGACGTCGGCGGCCGACTGCACGAACGCGCGCGCCGGGCTCGGCTCCGTGCTGAACAACAACAACTTCTCGATGGTTCGCGTGAACACCGACTTCGCGGCGCTGGATTCATCGTCCGCGCGGCTGAGGCTGCCCGCCGGCGCGCGGGTGCTGTTCGCGGGCTTGTACTACGGATCGCGCACAACCGCGGGAACCGGCGGAAGCAAGGCGCCGGACTCGACGGTCGCGGGTCTGGCCAAGGTCGACTTCAAGCCGCCAGGCGCGTCGGGCTTCGACCACCTGACGGCCGCAGTCGACATGAGCTCCGAGGTCACCGGCGCCTACGCCGCGTTCGCCGACGTCACCGGACAGGTGCAGCGCGCCGGATCCGGGGCGTACACGGTCGCGAACGTGCAGTCAGCGACCGGCGAGGACCGCTACGCCGGCTGGGCACTCGTCGTCGCCTACGAGGCCGCCGGCGAGCCGCCCAGAAACCTGACCGTGTTCGACGGGCTGCAATCGGTCACGCAGGGCAAGCCGGCCGTGACGATCCCGGTCAGCGGATTTCAGACCCCGCTCGCCGGAGCCGTGAAGACCAAGCTCGGCTTCGTTGCCTACGAGGGTGACCGCGGGCTGAGCGGCGACAGCGCGACGCTCGACGGGAAGGTGCTGAGCGACAAGGTCAATGCGGCGAACAACTTCTTCAACAGCGCGATCTCGGCAGGCGGCCAGAACCTGACCGACAAGACGCCCGATTACGTCAACCAGCTCGGGTTCGACGCCAAGCTGATCGGGATCGACGGGCTGCTCGCCAACGGCGCCACCGGCGCGGCGATCGGGCTGAAGACGAGCAGCGATCAGTACCTGCCACACGTGATCACGTTCGCCACCGATCTCTACGCCCCCGTGATTCGCGCTGATAAGACCGTCGCGAACCTGACGCATCCCGACGGGCCCACACGCGCGGGAGACAGGCTTCGCTACATGGTCACGTTTAAGAACGATGGCCTCGAAGCGGCGACGAACTTCGTCGCCACCGACAAGATCCCGCCCAACACCACGTATGTGGCGGGGTCGCTGCGAATCCCGGGCGCGGCCGCGCCGAGCGATCTCGTCGGCGATGACACCGGCGAGTACGAAGCAGGGAAGAACACCGTGCGGTTCTCGTTGGGAAGCGGCGCTGCCGCTGGGCGCGGCGGCACGCTGGCGGTCGCCGGCGCGCCCGGCGACACGGCCCAGATCAGTTTCGAGGTCCGCGTCGACGACAACCTGACCGGCGAGCACGAGGTCAGAAACACCGCTCAGGCGACGTTCATCGCACCTACGCTCGGCAAGGAGCTGACCGCGCTGTCCTCGGAGACGATCGTGAGCGCGACACCGAGCCCGACGCCCGCCGAGCCCGCCGACCTTGGTCTGGCGCAGAGTGAGACGGTGGCGCCCGCCGCGTTCGGCAACGACGTGGTCGACGACCACGTCACAATCGAGAACAAGGGGCCGGGCGACGCCACCGACATCGTCATACACGACGTCGTGCCGCCGGGAGCGACGATCGACTCGGCCACGATCGATCAGGGCACGTGCTCGATCAGCGCGACGGACGTCACCTGCGTGATCTCGCACCTTGACGCCGGCGGTGCGGCCGAGGTCGACGTGGTCCTGGTAGAGCCGGCGGGCGACGCGCTCGCCGGGTCGACGAGCGAAGCCACGATCAGCGCGTCTCAGTTCGACCCGACTCCCTCGAACGACAGCGGCGACGCAACCGCCCCGATGCCAACACCCGGTGCCGCGCCGGCGGATCTCGCGATTCAAGACCATGAGAGCTCGTCACAGGACGCGGTCGGGGGGACGCTGACCGACACGATCACCGTCGTCAACAATGGCCCCGGCACCGCGACCGGCGTCGACCTCACCGACGCGCTGGACGCGGCCGCGGAGGTGATCGCGATCGAACCCGGTGCGTTCACGTGCGACCCCGGCTTCGTCGTCCAGTGCAGCCTGGCGGACCTGGCGCCAGGGGCGAGCGAGTCACTGGAGGTGCACATACGCCCGCTGCGGCCCGGGCGCCTGATCGACGACGTCACCGCGAGCGACGATCAGCTCGATCCGAGTTACGCCAACGACTCGGCGAAGACCACCGCCACCGTGACGCCGCGTGCCACCGCCGCAAAGGTGCGGATCGTCCCCATCAAACCGGCCGCCTCGCCGGGGCACGAGGTCGGCTTCGTGGTCACTGTGGGTGTGATCAAGCCGATCCCCGGAGTTATGCCGACCGTGTGCGTGACAATCCCGCAGCAGCTGCGCGTCACCCACGCACCGGGCGCGGTCGCCTCCCGGGGCCGACTCTGCTGGGATGCCGACGCGCTGATCAACGGCACGCCGAGAACGTTCCGCTTCTCCGCGCGAATCGCCTCGGCCGCCGGCCCGGCGCCTCTCGCGGTCCACGCCAAGCTCACGGGCGCGAATTTCGCCGCCACCCGGGCCGCGGCCACCGTCGCCATCGCGCCACGGCCGGTCGTCGCGTGCCCGTCGAGCCTCGCCGCAGCTGCATGCTGACCACGACGCCACACCGATAACCGATCACTCGACCTCTCTCGCCGGCCGAATGCATATTCGTGCCGGTATGGCACCGGTTTGGACACGCTCGGCGCCCGAGGTGGGTCGAGTGTCAAGTTGTAGGGGCCGCGCGAAGCGTGTGCCGGCCGGGTTCGACAGTCAACGGCGCCGCCTCGGGCAGGACGATCTCGGCCGTGGTTCCGGGCGGCACCGTGACCATGAGCTCGAGCTCCGAATCGCCCGAGAGCCGCCACGAGGACTCGATCCTCCCGTACGGGCTGTCGTGCTCGGCCTGCGCCCAGGTGATCCCGCCGCCGACCTGTGGCTCCACGCGGAAGCGGCGATATGCCGGAGCGTCGTCGAGCAGGCGGATGCCGGCGACGTAGCGGTGCAGGAACGACACGACCGCTCCCTTGGAGTAGTGGTTGAGCGACTCGAACGGCACGCCCTCAGGGGAGATTCCGTTCCAGCGCTCCCATACCGTGGTCGCGCCGCGGTCGATCATGTACAGCCACGACGGGATCGTGTCCGTGAACAGCAGCTCGTACGCGACGTCGGCATGACCCGTATCGGCGAGCACCGCCAGCAGGTATGGCGTGGCGAGGAAGCCGGTGGCGAGATGCGTGCCTGCGGCGCGGATCAGCTCGACCATGCGCGCGGCGGCGGCGACGCGAAGCTTGGCGGGAACGAGGTCGAAGGCAAGCGCGCGGACGTGGTTGGCCTGGGTGTCCGGGACAAGGCGGCCGTCAGGGCCGATGAACTCGGCCTGCCAGGCGTCCCGGACCCGATCGGCCAGCTCCCCGTACCGCCGCGCGTCCGAATCCCGGCCGATCACCTCCGCGATTCGCCCCATCAACCGCGCCGAGTGCGCGAAGTACGCGGTGGCCACGTCGGCCTTGTCGGCGCGCCGGAACGCCTCGAACTCCTCGGCTCCCTTCAGATCCTGCCCCGGCACGAGCCATTCGCCCCAGTGATGGCCGGAGTCCCACAGGTAGCGCTCGTGCGGCAGCGGTTCGGGTCGGCGTGCTGCTCGATCGGGATGCCGCGCGCCGGCGGCCGCGCCCGAGACGTAAGACAGCCACGCCGCCATCGACGGCCACTGCTCCTCGAGCAGACGGCGATCACCGTACGCGCGGTAGATCTCCCACGGGACGATCACGGCGGCGTCGCCCCACCCGGCGGATCCGTTCAGCGAGGCCAGGAACCCGCCTTCGGATTCCGAGGGCGGGCTCGGCGCGAGGTTGGCCACCACGCCGCTCCCCCATTGCTCGGCGGCCAGGTCGCGCAGCCACTTGGTGGAGAACCCCGCGACGTCGTAGAGGAAGGCCGCCGTCGGGACGAAGATCTGCCAGTCGCCGGTCCAGCCGGCGCGCTCGCGCGTCGGGCAGTCGGTGGGGATATCGCACGCGTTGCCGCGCCAGCTCCAGAGCGCCGCCTCGTGCAATCGGTTGATGCGCTCGTCGCTGCATCGGAACCAGCCGGTGCGGGTCATGTCGCTGTGGACGACGACCCCGGTGAGATCGCCGACATCCAAGGCGCGCGGATGCCCCTCGACGCGCACGTATTGGAAGCCGTGCGTGGTGTGGCGCGGCTCGAACACCTCCCCCGGCCGTCCCGCAGAGACGACCCGGTCAACCTGGCCGGCCGGAAGCGGCTCGGGAATGAAAGGGAGGTTCACGTCGAGGTGCTCAGTGGTGACGTCCCCCGAGTCATCCACGGCCTCGCCATGGGTCAGCGTCAGAGCCGTGCCCGCCGGCCCGAGATTCCGGAGCCGCACCCAGCCGTTGATGTTCTGGCCGAGATCGAACACCTGCCCGCCGGCGACGCGACGCACCGACACGGGTCCGAGTTCCTCGACAACGCGCACCGGCGGCGACGGGGAAGCGACGAGGTTCGCGTAGCCGGGATCGGCGACGGCCACCGGCTCCCACTCGGCCCCATCGAAACCGGGCTCGCTCCAGCCGTCCGCGACCCGCCTGAGATCCACCGACTGGCCGGCGATCAGGTCGGCGGTCTCGATCTCCGAACGCGCGCTCCGCCACCCCGGGCCCGTGCCGGCGACCGCGGTTGCCCCGTCCCCGAAATCGACTCGCACCTGGGCGAGGAACGCAAGCTCCGACCCCCACTGGTCGTGGGCGCGGGGCAGCCCGACCTGGCCACGGAACCAGCCGTCGGACAGGACGGCGCCGGCCGCGTTCCGGCCCGGTCGCAGCAGCTCGGTGATGTCGTAGGACTGGACCTGGAGCCGTTCTCGGTACTCGGTGAAGCCGGGCGTCAGCTCGGCGTCGCCGACGCGCCTGCCGTTGACGAACGCCTCATAGATTCCGTGCGCGGTTGCGTACAGCCGCGCGCGGGCGACCAGGACGTCCGGGAGCTCGAACTCGCCGCGCAGGAGCATCGCCGCCCGCTGTCCCGGAGGTGGCAGCTCGGAGAACTCGGCGGGCGCGATCCACTGCGCCGACCAATCTGCCGACTCGAGCAGTCCGAGCTCGAACACCCCCGGCGAAGACCAATCGCTCTCCCCCGCGTCCGTCCACACCTTCACCCGCCACTCGACGCGATCGCGTGAGCCCAGCCGGGGACCGGCGTACTCGACGAGCACGCTGTCGGAGCTCTCGACCCGACCGGTGTCCCACCCGTTGTCGGTCCGGATCCGGTACCCGAGTTGCCGCGCCGTCCCGTCGGGGAGCCACCACGAGAAGCGCGGCCGTGTCGTGCCGATCCCGAGCGCGTCCCCGAGGTGCTCGACACGCAGGCGGCTCGGACGCGGCGCCGCCCCGTCAGGCAACCGGGTGGTGCACGTCGAGCTTGTCGGCGGTCTGCTCGGTGCCCGGAGCGGGCGGGTTGCTCTCCGCCGCGGGCGTGACGGCACGGGACCGCAACCCCATGACCCGATCGCGGAGCTTCATCAGCGCCACCGCCGGACCCTTTCCGGTAGACGTGCTGGTCAGGCCGTCCGGATTCTGGACCGCGGTCAGCACGAGCGCGACACCGGCGACGATCGCCTGGTACTTGCCGACGCTCAGGTGAATGTCGAGGAAGGTCACGAACAGCCCGGCGGCCGAGAACATGACCCCGGCCACGACCGCTCCCGCGATCCGTCCGACGCCCGCCACGAACACGATCGCGAGCAGGCTGATCGACGTGAACGCCGCGAAGCTGTCGGCCGTCAGCTCGCCCTGGAGGTAACCCGTGAGAGCGCCGCCGATGCCGGCGATGAACGCGGCGAGCCCGAATGCCATCAGCTTGCCCTGGGCGACGTTGATCCCGACCGAACCGGCGGCGCGCTCGTTGGAGCGGATCGCGAGCAGCATGCGCCCGGCGGGGCCGCGTCTGAGCCGGGCCACGAGCAGCCCGACCAGGATCACGACGACCAGCACCATCACCCCGAAGATCGGGCGGTTCGTCGACTTGCCGGCGTTCGCCGCCAGGTTGAGCCCGAACAGATGCGGCGCCTTGATCGGCAGGCCGGCGGTGCCGCCCGCGAAGCCGGCACTCGAGAAGATCAGCGCGTCCATCGCCGCGGCGAACCCGAGCGTCACCACTGCGAGGTTCACGCCGCGCAGCCGCAGCGCCGGCAGCCCGATCACCAACCCGACCGGGACCGCGCACAGGCCGGCGACGATCAACGAGAACGGGAAGCCGAGCCCCCATCCGTGGGAGATGTGCCCGAGCATGAAGCCGCCGATGCCGGCCAGCGACATCTGCGCCAGCGACACCTGGCCCACGTAGCCGGTCAACACGACAACGGACAGGGCGACGCACGTCACGGTCAGCGACGAGATGAACGCAAACCGAAGCACGTTGCTCAGCAGCAGAAGCAGGATGAGCCCGGCCACGAAGCATGCGGCGGCAGACGCCAGCGGCGCGTTCGGCCGGCCGACCGACGGGTTCTTCTGCGCTGCGTCTCCGCCTCGAGCCAGCACGGACCGAGACCGGAACGCCATCGCGACGATGATCACGACGAACGGCACGGCGTCCGAGAGGCCCGATTGCGGCAGCCACGTCCACACCGTGATCAGCTTGTTCAGCTCGGACTGGAAACAGCCGATCAGGAGGCCTGCCAGCGCGGTGATCCAGAACGATTCGAATCCGCCGACGAGCGCCGCAGCCAGAGCCGGGACGATGAACAGCGTGTAAGAGGTCGGGTCGAGGCTCGAGACCGGCACGATCAGGATGCCGGCCGCGCCGGCGAGGACCGTCGCGATCACCCAGTTCTGCGCCGCCACGCGATTGGCCGAGATGCCGGTGAGCGCGGCGCCCCTTGCGTTCTCGGCGCCGGCGCGCGTCGCGAGCCCGAAACGCGTGTACCGATAGATGAGCGCCAGCACAACCGAGATGACGACGACGACGCCGGCGAAGAACAGGCGGTCCTGCGGGAACGTGACGTCGGAGATCTTCAGCGCGCCGCTGGGGAAGATCGGCCCGGTGGCGACCGGCTGGGTGCTGTAGTTGAGGACGGCGATCGCCTGAAGGGCGAGCATCACGCCGACCGATGCGCACACGCGGGTCAGCTGGGTGGCGTTCCTAAGCGGCCGGTACACGAGCATGTGCAGGACGAGCCCGAAGATCGCCGAGTAGACGAGCGAAATCACGATCGCGAGCGTCGTGTTGATGCCCGCACCGCCGTTCAGCGAGATCTGGTGCGGGATGATGACCACGGGCAGCTCGAGTTGCCCGAAGCTGCGGAGGTTCACGAACACGTAGGCGATGAACATCGCCACGGCGCCGTGGGCGAAGTCGACCACTCCAGCACTGCGGTACTTCAGGACGAGCCCCTGGCCGAGGACCGCGTACGTCGCGCCCGAGCCGAGGCCGAGGATCAGAAAGAGGATGTAGCTGGACATGGTCTGTGGTGGATCAGCGTCGGAGGCCGTGGTCCGCCCGCCCGGAGGCGGGCGGACCCGGCTCAGTCGTCGGTCAGAGGCCCTGGCCCTTGTAGTAACCCTTCGAGGTGGTCCAGTCGGTGGTGCTCGGCTGGGTGAGCTCGCCGTTCTTGACCTGATTCATCAGGTAGTAGTCGTTGCAGATCGCGGGGGCCGCCGTCATCTGCTGCCCATCGCACGTGTACGGGTGCGACAGGAAGTTGGGGTGGTTGCTGCCCGTCTTGAACGCGGACAGGATCGACTTGGTGCTCGGCGTCCCCGAAATCTTGCTGAGCGCCGCCTGCACGTTCATCACGGTCGCGAACCCTGCGACCGACGGCGAGTCGATGAGGGTGCCGGGCGCGGCCCACTTCTTCATCGCGGCCTGGAACAGCTGCGCCTGCTGGCTGGTCCCGGTCGGAAGGATGAACGGAGACGCGATGTACATGCCCTCGGCTCCGCCGGCCGACGCGGAGATCACCGGCGGCGCGCCGCACGGGTCGATGCCCATCAGCTTGCCGGTGTAGCCGACGCTCTTCAGCGACTTCAGCACGTTGCCGCAGCCGTTCGGCACGTCGATGTACGCCAGATCCGCCCCGCTGCTCTGGATCAGTGCGGCCTGTGGGCTCGGGTCCGGCGAGGTCGGCGACAGCGGAATCAGCTTGACCTTGCTCACGCCCGCCGCCTTGAACACGGGCACGATCTGGGGAATGATCGACTCACCCTGCGGGTTTGAGAAGTACATGAGCGCCACGCTCTTGGCTGCGAGCGTCTTACCCGCGTACACGGCGGCAGCGGCGTTGTCGCCGACGCTAACCGACCAGAACTGGATCGAGTTCGGCGAGACGAACGGAACCGGGGTGAACGGGATCCCGCCGATGTAGGCGAGGTTGGCGTGGGCGTAGATCGGGATCGAGGCGGGCGCGCCGACGTCGGCGGCGCCGAGGATCGCGAGCGGATGCTTGGCCACGAGTTCGTTCGCACACCGCGCCGCGCCGGCGGGAGTCCCATCCCCGATGCAGTTGTCGATCACGATCGGATGGCCGTTGATACCACCGAGATAGTTATTGACGTACTGCATCGCGGCGATCGCTCCCTGACGCGCCTCGGGGAACGTGACGGGACCGGTCTCGTCGTTGATCATGCCGAAGACGTACGGGCTCCCCGTCGCCTTCTTCGCCGTCCCGAACGAGAACGACCCCCCGGACGCGGCCGTGGTGGTCGCCGACGTCGTGCTCGCGCTGCTACCAGACGACCCGCTGCCGGCGCTGGTGCTGCTGCTCGAGCTGCTCGATCCACAGCCCGCCGCAATCAGCCCAGCTGCCGCGACCACGGCCGCCGTGCCGAGCCATTTCGAACGTTTCATCTGCAGTGCTCTCCTCTGGTTGTGTCTAAGGGTCAACTGGGTTGGGGGCTGCCGCGGTCAGGCCGCGGCCGCTTCCCCCAGATAGCTCGCCGCGAGCAGCTCTCGCCGTTCGCGGAGTTCGGCGGCGGCGCCTTCCAGCGCGATCCGCCCATGGGTCAGGACGTACGCCCGATCCGAGACGTCGAGCGCCAGCGCCACGTGCTGCTCCACGAACAGCACGCTGGTGCCGAGCTCGTCGGCCACCCGACGCAGGATCGGGAGCAGACGCTCGACGATCACGGGTGCCAGACCGATGCTCATCTCGTCGACGAGCAGCAGTCGCGGCCGCGTCACGAGCGCACGACCGATCGCGAGCATCTGCTGCTCGCCCCCTGACAGCAGGCCGGCCTTCCGCTGCAGGCACTTCTCCAGCTCCGGCAGCATCTCGAGCAGCTCCTCCTCCCGAGGTCCGCTCCGTCCGCCCGCGAGCCGCAGGTGCTCCCGGACGGTGAGGCCGGGGAAGAGCGCGCGGCCCTCGGGCACGAGCGCGAGTCCCCGCCTCGCGAGGGTGTGCGCGGGTACTCCGCCCACCGCCTCCCCCGACAGCTTGATCACACCCGAGATCGGCCGGTGCAGGCCGGCGATCGTCTCGAGCGTGGTGGTCTTGCCGGCGCCGTTCGGGCCGAGCATCGCCACCACCTCGCCGGGACGGACCTCGAGGTTGACGTCGCGGACGACCGGAATCTGCTGGTAGCCCGCGCACACGTCCTGGAGGACGAGGGCGTGGCCGGACCGCGTCGGTTCAGTGGCTTGCGGCGGCATGTCCCGCTCCCAGGTAGGCCTCGATAACGCGCTGGTCCTCGCGGATCTCCGCGGGAGATCCGGTCGCGATCTGGCGCCCGAAGTCGAGCACCATGAGGTGATCGCACACGCTCAGCACGAGCCCCATGTCGTGGTCGATCAGGAACACCGTCACGCCGTGCGCTTCGGGGAGCGTGCGCAGGCGGCGCCCGAGCTCGAGGCTCTCGTCGGTGTCGAGCCCGGCCGCCGGCTCGTCGAGCAGAACCAGCCGCGGCTGCCGGGCGAGCGCGCGGCCGACGCCGACCAGCTTGCGCTTCCCGAGCGAGATCTCCGACGGGTAGCGGTCGACGACGTCCTCGAGGCCGCACACCGAGATGGCCCAATCGACGCCGGCGCGGTCCGGTGGCCGGTGGGGCAGGAACAGGTCCCGAAGCGCGGTGGCGACGCTGACGTGCTCACTGGCCACCAGCAGGTTCTCGTCGACCGTCAGGTCATCGAACAGCTCGACCGACTGGAACGTTCGCGCCAGACCGAGGCGCGCTCGCCGGTAGGGGCGCAGCCGGCTGATGTCGCGGCCGTCGAATACGACTGACCCGGCGGCCGGCCTGGTATACCCGGTCAGCGCATCGACCATTGAGGTCTTGCCCGCGCCGTTAGGACCGATCAGGCCGAACACCGTGCCTTCGGCGACCTGGACATCGACGTCGGCGACCGCTACCACGCCTCCGTAGGCGACGCGCAGGCCGTGGACGTCGAGCAGCGGTCGTGAGTCAGTCGGTGCGCTCATCTCTCTCCTCGATGGCGCTCATCTGCGCCCATCGGGGGAAACTGTACACAGTTTCGCGCTTTGTGTCCAGTGTTCGGGCATACTCGTGTGTAAGCGTTTCGTTAGTGGACTTCCGCGGCGTGGAGTAGCGACCCGCTGGGGCTGCCGAACACGCGAATCTGCGGCGAGTCCGACTCCGGCGCCACGGGGAGCCAGCCCGGCCCTTCTCCGCGCATGAACCGGGTCCAGGCCGCGACCAGCTCGGCCGACACCGCCCCCGCGCCCGGCGCTTGGCCGGCGAGGCGCTCTCCCGGACCTCGGTCCCGCCAGGTTCCGAACAGGAGTGGGACCTCGACGGTGTGGGTGGCGCGGAGCTGCGGGCCCGCGCCAGGATGGTCGACGCGGAAGCGATGCACGGTGCTGCGACCGCCCACGGCCCTCGCCCGGGCCGCGGCCCACCGCGTGAGCGGCTCCGCGATCATCGCGTCGGTGGCGATCGCGACCAGGTCGCCGTGGTAGCGATCGAGCACTTCGCCCGCATCCTCTCCGGGACGGAGGTGGGCGACGATGTCCGGGACCCGCTCCGGTGGTGGCGGCGGTCGCCACGGCGAGTCGAAGAAGAACGTCCCTTCGTCGGCCGTGTGCCCAACGAGCACATCGAGGTCGGGACTCGCTCCCGGAAGTTCGACCGGCGAGGCCGGCAGGCTGCCCGGGTCGATCGTCGGCAGGGCGCCGCCGCGGGTCCCGCGCCACGCCGGTTGCTCCAGCAGCTGTTCGTGAAGGGAAACCAGATGGTCGGCTTCGAGCTCGCGCAGGCGCACGGCGTCGAACCGCTCCGTCCCTCCCGCCGCACCGCTGAGCGCGTCTGCCCACGCGGTCGCGACCGATGGTGGCTGGGCGACGTCGCCGAGCGGCGGCGACTGGAGGACGGCGCGGCGGAAGAGTCCGGCCGCGCGCGGGGCGACGAGCAGGTCCATCGCCGACAGCGCCCCGGCCGACTGCCCGGCCAGGGTGACCTGGGTGGGGTCGCCGCCGAACGCCGCGATGTTGTCTCGCACCCATTCGAGGGCCGCGATCTGGTCGAGAAGCCCCCAGTTCGCGGCAGGGCCGTCGGCTTGTGCCGCCAGGTCGGGGTGCCCGAGCCAGCCGAGGCTGCCGAGTCGGTAGTTGACGGTCACTACCACCGCGCCGGCGTCCGCAGCGAGCCGCACGCCCGAGTACAGGCTTGCCGCCGCGTGCCCGATCGCGAACCCGCCACCATGGAGCCACACGAACACGGGCCGGCGGCCGTCGAGCGTCGGCGCGGACACGTTGAGGCTGAGGCACTCTTCATCGGTTCCGGGAAGGTCGCCGTGCGTGAACGCGGACGCTGGTCGCCGCGGCTGCGGCGCGGCCGGGCCCGGGGAGCCGGCGTCGCGCACGCCGGTCCATGCCCGGACCGGACCGGGCGGCGCGAATCGAGGCGCCGTGGCGTACGGAATTCCCTGGAAGGCGATCCCCTCCCCTACGTGCCGACCGTCCAGGCGGCCGGCGGCGATCTCGACGACCGGCATTGCGCTACTGCGCGGCCGCGACCTCCGACGCATCGGCGACCAGGTCGGGATGGCCCTCCTCCCACGAGATCACCCGATTGCGGAGTACCCCGACGCCCTCGATTTCCGCCTCGACCACGTCACCGGGCTTGAGGTACAGAGAGGCGGCGTCGTCGCTGAAGCCGGCCACGCCGGCGACCGTGCCGGTCGAGATGATGTCGCCGGGGCTGTAGCCCATCGCGGAGTAGTGGCTGATGATCTCGGGAACCGTGACCGACATCCTGCTCATGTGGGAGACCTGCCGGCGTTCTCCGTTGACCCGCAGCTCCATCGACAGCGCGTGCGGATCGGGGATCTCGTCGGGCGTGACGATCCAGGGGCCGATCGGGCAGAACGTGTCAATGCTCTTCGACAGGCAGAACACGCCCGACTTCATCTCCTCACGCTGGATGTCGCGCGCGGTGATGTCGTTGAAGATCAGGTAGCCGGCGACGTAGTCGGCGGCCTCCTCGGGCGAGAAGAACTTGCCCGCCTTGCCGATCACGACCGCCAGCTCGAGCTCGTAGTCGAGCTCCTTGGTGAGCGCCTCTGGGTAGACGATCGCGTCGTCGTGACCGATGATCGCGTCGACGTTCTGGAAGAACACGATCCACGGCAGCACCGGGTGAGACCAATTGACGTTCTTCGACTCCTCGTGGTGTTCGCGGAAGTTGCCCGCGGTGTGAAAGAACTTCTTGGGGACGATCGGCGCTCTCAGGCGAACGTCCTCGAGCGCGAGCTCGCGACCGGTCTCCCGCACTTCGCCGCCGAGCTCGAAGTACCGGCGCATATCCGGGACGTCGAGTTCAAGCACCATGCCATCGACGACCTTCCCCACCCGCCCGTCGTCGAACGTCACAAGCTTCATAGCCGCTCCTTTGCAGACACCACCGGTCTCTCAAGCACTCGCGGGCAGAATTATAGACAGAAGATCAATCTGTATGCAATTCGTTGAACTGAGTGCCGAGCCGTCAGGTCAGCCTGGACCGCGCTGCGCGCGGAGCGCCCGCGAGGTTCCGAGCGCCGCCGCCCGGACCGCGGGAACCAACCGCGCCGGGTCCGTCCCGTCGGCCTTGCTGACGATCGATACCCCCGCCAGCACGGCGCCGGCGGCGTCGAAGATCGGCGCCGCCACCGACACGGCATCGTCGGTCACCTGCCGGTCGCTGACCGCGACTCCGTCCCGGCGGATCCGAGACAGCATCCGTCGGAGACGATCCGGATCGGTGACCGTGTAGTCGGTGAACCGCTGGAGCGGACCGGCGAGCACCTCGATCTGCACGTGCTGGGGCGCGTGGGCCAGCAACACGAGCCCGATGCCGGACGCGTGGATGGGAAACCGGCCGCCAACCCGCGTGAGCACACCGACCGCCTGGCGACCTGCGATGCGCTCGATGTACAGCACCTCGTGCCCCTCGCGGACGCCAAGCTGGACGTTCTCGTGGGTGACCTCGTACAGATCCTCGAGGAACGGCAGAGCGGCTTCGCGTAGCGGAACGCCACGCGGGGCGAGCGAGGCGATCTCCCATAACCGCAGTCCGATCCGATAGCTCCCATCGCGGTCCCGCTCCAAGGCCCCGGCCGCGCAAAGCTCCCCGACGAGCCGGTGCACGGTCGTGAGCGGAAGCGCCGCGCGACGAGCGATCTCGGACAGGGTCAACGCCGGCGACGCGGGCGTGAACGCGTCGAGCACCGCAAAGCCGCGGGCGGTCCCCGACCGGTGGTCGACTCGAGTCCTCGCTCCTCCCATCGAAGACCATTTTGACGCTTCTTCCGCTCAGCAGAAGCAACCGTTGCAGTGGGTCGTCGGCGGTCCTACGCTGGCATTTCCTTCGGAGAGGCGATTAGGGCTGAGAAAGACCGCGTGAGTTGACGTCGACGTCGTTTCGCGATTGCCTGCAGGCGCCCGGCGCGTTTGCGATCGCGGTCGAGCTGGTCACCGCCCGCGGGGTGGTCACCACCGATCGCAGCCGCGCGCTGGTCGACAAAGCACGCGCGCTCGCCCACGACCCCCGGATCGATGTGCTGTCGATCACCGACAACCCCGGCGGCAATGCGATGCTCGCGCCCGACACGCTCGGAACCGACCTGGTCTCGCGTGGGCAGCAGGTGGTCATCCATCTTGCCTGCAAGGACTGGAACCGGAACGCGCTCGAGAGCCGTGGCTGGAAGCTCGCATCCGAGGGCTTCAGCAACGTCCTATGCCTGTCGGGCGACTACCCGCTCGGCGGGTACGGCGGCACGGCGGCGCCGGTGTTCGACATCGATTCGGTCGGACTGCTGAAGCTGTACAGCGACATGAACGCCGGGCTGCACATCGCGCGGACCGGCGAGCGGCTCGAGCGGACGGACTTCTTCCTCGGCTGCGTGGTCACCAACCACAAGCTCCACGAGCGCGAGGTCGTCCCGCAGTACCAGAAGCTGGCCAAGAAGGTCAGGACCGGCGCGCGGTTCGTGATCAACCAGATCGGCTATAACGCGCGCAAGGACGACGAGCTGCTTCGCTACGTGGCTCGTGCAGGGCTTTCGGTGCGTCCACTGGCGAATGTGTTCCTGCTCTCGCGTCCTGCCGCCCGCGCTTTCAACGCTGGCAGGATCCCCGGCGTCATCGTCACTGATGAGCTGCTGAAGCTGGCCGAAAAGCACGGGGCAAGCGCCGATCACGGCCGCTCGTTCTTCATCGACCTCGCGGCCAAGCAGCTCACGGTCGCCCGCGGCCTCGGTTTCAACGGCGCCTATCTGGGCGGGCACACCAGCGCGGAGACGTTTTTTGAAATCCTCGATCGCGCCGACGGATTCGCAGACACCGACTGGCGCGAACTCTCGCGCGAGCTGCGGTTCGGTCGCGCCGGCGAGTTCTACATGTTCGAGCCCGACCGCGAAACCGGGCTCTCCTCTGACGAGCTGAGCGCCGACTACGTGAAGTCCAAGCGCAAACGCAGGACGGATCTGCGCGTTCCGCTCAGCTATCGGTTCAGCCGCCGCGTTCATCAGACGGTATTCGACCCCGAGGGACCGCTGCACGACGCGGCGCGCTCGCTGTACGAGAAGATCGACGCGGCGCCGCGGCCGGTCGGCCGCGCCGCCCACGCGCTCGAGCAGGCGGCGAAGGTCCCGATGTTCAAGTGCCGCGACTGCGGCGACTGCTCGCTCCCCGACATCGCGTACGTGTGTCCCGAGTCAGTCTGCGCCAAGAACCAGCGGAACGGCCCGTGCGGCGGCACGCGCGACGGGATCTGCGAGGTGTACGAAACCGAGTGCATCTGGTCCCAGGCCTACGAGCGGCTGAAGGCCTACGGCGAGGAAGAGGACATGCTCGCCAGCCCGGTGGTGGTCAAGGACAACGCGCTGGCTCATACGAGCGCCTGGGCCAACACCTTCCTCGGCCGCGACCACCAGGCCAAGTCGGGTCAGTTCAGTGGATAACGACTAAATCGAAGGGAAGAGAGACCATGGCTCCAAGCAACCTCCAGGAAGTCCTCGACGGATCCGGGAACGTCGTCGAGCGGCTGCGCAACTCGCAGATCGGCGCCTACATCTATCCGGTCGTCCCCTACGAGTTCACCAACTGGCGCCGCGAGCAGCGCGCCTGGCGTGAGACCGCGGTCCTGTTCGATCAGTCGCACCACATGGTGAACTTCTTCTTCAAGGGTCCGGACGCATTGAAGCTCGTCTCCGACACGGGCATCAACAGTGTCGCCACGTTCCCGGTCAACCAGGCCAAGCAGTTCGTGCCGTGCACCCCGGCCGGCCACGTGATCGGCGACGGAATCCTGTTCCACCTGGACGAGCAGGAGTTCGTCTGGGTGGGCCGCAATCCGGCGGCGAACTGGCTTCACTTCCACGCCGAGACCGGCGGTTACAACCTCGACTTCGAATACGACGACCGCTCACCCTCGCGGCCGTACGGCAAGGCGGTCACGCGCAAGGTCTGGCGGTTCCAGATCCAGGGCCCGAATGCCTGGTCGGTGATCGAGAAGCTCAACGGCGGTCCGCTCGAGCAGCTCAAGTTCTTCCGCATGGCCGACATGAACCTCGGCGGCGCGCGCGTCCGTACTCTCCGTCACGGGATGGCCGGCGAGCCCGGGCTCGAGTTGTGGGGGCCGTATGAGAGCTACGACGACGTCCGCGGGACGATCCTCGAGGCGGGCAAGGAGTTCGGCATGGAGCCGTGCGGCGCGCGCGCGTACGCGTCGAACACGCTCGAGTCGGGCTGGATCCCGTCGCCGCTGCCGGCCATCTACACCGGCGATGGCGTCCTCCGCCAGTACCGGGAGTGGCTCGGCGCCGACAGCTACGAGGCCAACAATGCGCTGGCCGGCAGCTTCGTCTCGGACAGCATCGAGGACTACTACCTCAACCCGTGGGAGCTCGGCTACGGCCCGTTCGTCAAGTTCGATCACGACTTCATCGGTCGCGACGCGCTCGAGCAGATCGACCCCGAGGTCCAGCGCAAGAAGGTGACGCTGGCGTGGGCCGACGAGGACGTCGTGCGGATCCTCGGCTCGGTGCTCGACACCCTCGAGGAGCCCTACCAGTTCTTCGACCTGCCGATCGCCAACTACGGCTCATCGAACTTCGACTCGGTGTTCGACGCGGGCGGCAACGTCGTGGGCTACTCGATGTTCACCGGCTACAGCAACAACGAGAAGCGGGCGCTGTCGCTCGCCACCGTCGACCCGTCCGTCGAGATCGGCAGCGAGGTCACGGTGGTGTGGGGTGAGCCGAACGGCGGCTCGCGCAAGACGACCGTCGACCCGAACCAGCGCCAGATCGAAGTCCGCGCGATCGTCAGCCCGACGCCGTACTCCGAGCCGGCCCGCATGCAGTACGCGGAGGGTTGGAGGACCGCGACGCGGTAGCGCCGGCCAGCTGGGGACAACTTCGAGATCGGCCCGGCGGTCGGCAAGCTCGAGGCCGGCCGCCGGATCCTCGGCCGTGCGTCCGGCGGCAGCCCCGGCATGCATGACCTGCCAATCGGCGCTCCCCGGGCCGGGTCCTGGCACATCGCGCACGTGGGGACGCTGGCTTGTGAATCCCCGTCCGCCCGACGGGGACGTCAGAGCACGCGAAAACAGGCCCGCCTGAGTGAGCTTGCTCGGTTTTCAGGTGCGGCCGGCGATCTCCTTGGTTGACGCGGCGATACCGGCCGCCGGGAGGAGCCTCCCAGAGATGAGTCCTGGCTTTCGCGCTGATGGCAGCAATCAACGGTTCCAGAGGCTCCTGGGCCACGCTGTCGCACGGGCTCTCACTACCGCACCAAGCCTCGCCGGCGTCGGCCCGGCGGCCGAGGAAGAGTCTCATCCATCAGGGGTGGCGGCGCAAACGCCGCCCGCGACGCTGTCGCGTAACCGATCGGCGTTTGTGGTCGGCTCACAAGGTCGCGAGGGGCTGTGGCCGACCACCCCCGGTCAATGGCGTTTTACCCCTCATTTTTGAGGGGTAAAACGCCAAACTTCGGCGAGCTGCCTCCATGACGCGCCGGTGCGTTATGACCTCGACACAACCGATCCCACTCGCCGGGTTTGTGCGACAGCTCCGGGACGTGCACGCCCTGCCACGGTCCCGCTCTCGAGTTCGATTGGCAGATCTTGCAGGTTTTCGTGCGGGTCGATCCGCGGGGAAGCCCTCCGCCAAGTGCCCGCGTTAGAGCCGCTCGCGCGCCGACCGCCCGCGCAAGACCACCTAGGCCACGTACGCCAGGCCCTTCGGGGCCCGCTCGCCGACGGCTCCCGGAGTGAGATCGGCCAGGATGTCGACAGCGCGTTCGAGCTGTGACGGCGCGAGCGTGAAGGGCAACCGAAGGTGGCGCTCGAGCACGCCGGCGGCCGCGAACCGCGGTCCCGGCGTCAGCTGGAGGTCCTGCTCGGCGGCGGCTAGCGACAGGCTCGTGCTGATCGGCTCGGGCAACTCCGCCCACAGGAACATGCCTCCGGCCGGGAGCGTGTAACACCATTCCGGGAGGCGTCGGTGCAGCGCGCCGGCGAGCGCGTCCCGCCGGCGGCGGATCATCGCTCGTCGCTCGCTGAGGATCTCGTCGAGGTGCCCGAGCACGTGGGTGGCGACGATCTGCTCGAACAGCGGACCCGACATATCGCTGGTGGCGCGCGCGGCCATCAGACGGTGGATCAACGCCGGGTCTCCGCGCGCCCATCCGACACGCAGCCCTCCCCAGACCGCCTTGCTCAGCGAGCCGACCGTGATCGTGCGCTCGTCGCCGAAGCTCGCCGCCGGCGCCGGCATCTCGACGCCGTCGAGGTTGAGCTCGACGAACGTCTCGTCGATCACCACGACCGTGCGCGCGGACCGGAGCGCGCGCATCGCGCGCCGGCGGGACGGTTCGTCGATCAGCAGGCCGGTCGGATTGTGGAAGTCCGGCATCAGGTACGCGAGCGCCGGCCGGCGGCTCCGTGCCACCATGCGGAGCGCGTCGAGATCCCAGCCCTCGCGCGTCAGCGGCACCGGCACTAGCCGCGCGGCGGCGGTGCGCAGCGCGTCGAGCGCCACCGGGTAGCTCGGCACCTCCACGAGCACGTGCCGGCCGCGCGGGAGCGCCGCCCGGATAGACAGATCGACCCCGTGCATCGCCCCGTTGGTGACGAGGATCTGCTCCGGCCGGGTCGCCAGTCCGCGCCGATCGAACCAGCGCGCGATCGCGGCGCGCAGCGGCGGGAGGCCAAGCGGGTCGTAGCCGTGGTGGTCGAGCCACCGCGGCAGCTCGCGCGCGGCCGCCCCGAACAGGTCCTCGAGCACCGCCGGCGCCGGCAGCGCGGCGATCCGCATGTCGAGCCCGGGACCCCCGACGATCGCGTCGGGAGCGGCGCGATGGCCGCCCGGGAGCGTCACCCAGCTCCCCGACCCCTGCCGGCTCGCGATGTAGCCCTGCTCACGAAGCGCGTCGTACGCGCCGGTGACCGTGGCCCGGCTCACGCCGAGCGCCATCGCGAGCGACCTCTCGGCGGGCAGACGGCTCTCGACCGCAATCCGGCCGTCGAGGATCAGCGAACGCAACGACGCCGCGAGTCGCTCGCGGCTCGTGCCATCGCGCCGCCAGGATCCGAGCAGCTCGACGAGACGGCTGGCGGGGGTGATCGTCACATGCCACTTCTAGCAAATTGGCCTGCGGATGCATAGGCCATTATCTGGGACACTCGTGGCGATGATGCGAATGCGCCCACCTCGCGTGCGACGCCTGGTTCAGCTCTACGTAGGCCTCGTGCTCTACGGCGTGAGCGCCTCGATGCTGCTGCTGGCGGGCCTCGGCGTCGACCCGTGGGACGTCCTCCACCAGGGCCTCTCGCGGCACTTCGGGCTCGGCGTCGGTACCTGGGCGATCATCGTCAGCGGGGCGGTTCTGCTCCTGTGGATCCCGCTGCACCAGCGTCCGGGGTTCGGCACGCTCAGCAACGCGCTGATCGTCGGCCTGGTGATCGATCTGATGCTCGCCGTCGTGCCCCCGGTGCACTGGCTCCCAGCCCAGATCCTCGTGATGCTCGCGGGCGTTCTCCTCAACGGGATCGCCACCGGCGCGTACATCGGCGCCGGCCTCGGCCCGGGTCCGCGCGACGGGCTGATGACCGGACTGGCGGCCCGCGGTCATTCGATCCGGGTCGTCCGCACCTCGATCGAGCTCACGGTCCTGCTCACCGGCTGGCTCCTCGGGGGCACCGTCGGGGTCGGCACCGTCGTGTACGCGCTCGGGATCGGCCCGATCGCGCACCACACGATCCCGCGGCTGCGAGTAACGCTCGCCGAGACCGCGGTCACACCGGCGCCGGCGGCGAGCCTTACACCAAATTGACGTTGAGTGTCAGGACTCAAACCGAGTCGGGGTCACCCGCAACTCTCACCACGACGCTCTGTTACGTGTTCTGACTGAACACGCACGAAGGAGGCTGCATGCGCAGAATGCGCGTCGCCGCGGCAGTCGTGTTGGTTGGCTGCGGCTTATTGGTGCTCGCGATCTCGTCAGCGAGTCATCCAGCGCCGGCGTCGGCTGCAGCGGCCGCGCCGTCTGTGACGACCGGTTCGCCGTCGAACGTCGGTCAGTCGAATGCGACGGTGAACGGCACGGCGAACTCGAACGGTCAGTCGACCAACTATTGGCGCCCGACAGCGGCGGCTTCCAGAACATGGAGCTGAACTCGGCCGGCCAGAAGGCTCTTGCCTCCAATGGCGTGTTCCATCTCATGCCGGTCACCGTGACCGCCACGCAGACGGGCGGCCAGACGGTGTCGTGGGTAATTCACCTGGCGCGCTGGGTGTGGCACTGATGCCGGGGGCCTGAGCGGCCATGTGTGGGCGTGCCGGGGCCGTCATCGCCGGCACGCCCACACTCGTCATGGTTCCGCGTGTCGTGTCGTCGTGGCGCGTGCAGGCTGGGCCGCGAACAGCACGAGGGTGGCCACGCTGAGACCGGCGAGCGCCGTTACCGGCGCGGCATCGGAACTCGCGTCTGCGAGCGTCGTCGCGAATAGCGGGCCGAGCGCCTCACCAACTGAGACGCAAAGCATGACCATGGCGCCGGCAGCGACTACGCTCCCCCCTAGGCTCTCGACGCTCCAGGTCAACAACGTCCCGCCGGCGCTGAGCCCCCCGGCAACGACAACGCCGACGGCAAGGATCGTGAGAACGCTCAGCGCGACCACCGAGCCGGCGAGTGGAGTGAGCGAAAGGACGACTGCCGCGAGCGCGAGGCCCCAAAGAATCGGGATTCCTCGGCTGCCCGGCGCCACGAGCGTGATCGACCTCGTCGGATTCCTGCAGGCCTCGGATCGAATCGGTTACGACGGCCCAGTCGCAGTCGAGCCGTTTGACGCCTCGCTGGTCGCACTCCCGCCCGGCGAGAGCGTCCGGCTCGTAGCCGAGAGTCTGGACGAAGCGTTCGACGCCGCAGAGATAGCCCCCGCAACGGGCTCGTGAACCGCCAATTGGGTGCCGTCGCTCAGCGGCGGCGGGCGCGCAGCTGGCGGTTCTTCAGGCGGTTGCCGCAGACCGCCATGTTGCACCAGTTGCCCTGCTGGTTACGAGAGCGGTCGTAGAAGACCCACCGGCAGTCGGGGTTCGCGCACGTCTTCAGGCGCGACCAGTTGCCGTTGCTCTGGGCCCCGCGGATGATCAGCAGGAGCGAGAACAGGCCGTCGCCGAGCGTCTCCCCGCACACGTCCTCGAGCCCGAGCACGCCGCCGTCGCCGACCGTCAGCCGCGCGGTGTGCTCGGCGGCGAGCGTTCGCAGCGCCTCGAGGTCCTCGGCTTCCCGGTCCGACCCGTCCTCGCCGGCCTCCTCGACCAAGCTCCGCAGGCAGTCCCGGACCTCGCGGGCGAGGTCGAGCTCGGCGTCGGTCACCTCGAAACCCGGAGCCACCAGGCCCGCCGCCATCAACCAGTCCCGCGCCCGGGAAGGATCGGCCAGCACATCGACGTCTTCCTCGACATCGATCGTGTTGAGGAATGCCTGGACCCGGAGCAGCGGCATCGGAGCCGGCTTGGACTCGGTACCCGGATACCACAACGGCAGATCGCTCATGTTGCGATCTTAGTGCCCGTGACCATCAAATTGGCTTGACAGGTCACGGTGACCGGCGTAACATCTTTGGCGGTCATGAGGAATGGCAAAGTTCAAGCGGCTGATGCGACTGTCCTCGTTGTCGACGGGCTGGCGGAGGGCCTGGTGCACGCCGAGCGCCCAAGCTTGCGGGCACGGCTCACCGCCCGGTGGCATCCCCGGGCGCTAGATCACGCGCTCGCCGGCGGCGTCCCTCCCGAGGCGAACACGGCGCTTGCACTGCGCGCCCGGGAGCTCACCGAGCTCGAGCGACGCCGGTCGATCGCCGGCGCGATCCGGCGCGTCGTCCGCGAGTCGCGCGAGGGCGCTCCCCACGCCCCCGCGCGGATCAGGCCCGATCGTTCTCGGGTGACGGCTGCCAGCACGGAGCTGAGCGCTCTCGCCGACACGCTCGCCGAACCCGGGCCGGTGACGGCGAGCGGCGTCGCTCAGGCGTGGATCCTGCTCACCGACGGAACGGGTCCCCTGTACAACCCGTACAGCCGAACCGGCCTTCGCGCCGGCGCCGCCCGGGCCGCCAGGGAACTGCGCCCGTGGGCGGTCTGACCGCCGGCCCTCAGTCCCGAGAGCCGGCCACGGCCGAGCGGCCCTGGCCCGTGTGACCGGGCCGCATCCCCTCAGGCGTCAATTGTGTGATCAGGCGACGGGCGCCGCCTCGTGCTGCTGGGTCAAAGCTGCGAGGTTTGCTTCCTCGTCGACCACTTCAACCGCCTGCTTCACGTACTCGGTCGGCATCGCGACACGGGCGGCCCAGTAGTAGATCACGAGGCTCCAAGCGGCGACCACGATGAGGTCGGTCCAGAACGGGATGTCTTGCTTGGCGAGTAGCGCGATCCCGAACGGCCAACCCGAGCTCGGCTTGCTCGTCGGGAACTGACCGAGGTAGGAGATGATCCCGAGTCCGATCAGCCAGGGCGGGATCCACGAGGCCGCCCTCCAGTGCAGATGCAGCTTGCGCCCCGGAGGCGCGACCGCCTGGTAGACGAAGAACACGACGAAGCCGGCGATGATGAATATGTACAACCAGAAGATCGTGTTCCAGCCGGCCCAGTAGACGATGAAGTTCGCACACACGAACGACAGCGGAGCCAAGAACCAAGCCGCCGGCAATCGGTACGGACGTGGCCGGTCGGGGTCGCTCCGACGAAGTGCGGCGAGCGAGGGCGGCGCCATCGCGTACATCAGCACCGTCGCCGCAGTGACGAGCCCCACCATTCCGGCCCAGCTCGGGAACGGAAGGAAGACCAGCATCCCGATCACCCAGCAGAAGATCAGCGAGGCGAACGGGACCCCGCGCTTGTCGACCTGGCCGAGACGCGGCGGCCAGTACCCGTTGCGGGACAGACTGTAGGACAGCCGCGACGACGTGCCCGAGTAGACCAGGCCCGTGCCTGCCGGGGATATGACCGCGTCGATGTACAGGATCGTCGCCAGCCATCCCACGCCGGCGGTTGTCGCGAGCGAGGCGTAAGGACCGAACGAGCCCTGACCCGGGATCGGGTTGGTCCAGCCGTGCATGATGTCCTTTGGGTTGAGCGCGCCGATGAACGCGACCTCCAGCAGCAGGTAGATCGCCGTGCCGATCAGCATCGAGATGATCACGGCGCGGTGAATGTCGTGCTGGGGGTTCCTCGATTCGCCGCCGACTTGAATCGCTTGCTCAAAACCCTCCAGGGCGAACACCACCCCCAAGGGGAGCGCGGCGAAGATGCCCTTCGCGCCGAACGGTGCGAAGCCACCGCCGCTATTGGCGGAGAAATTGCTTCCGTTGAAGGTGACGATCAGCAGCACGATGATCGTGAGCGTCGGCACCGCGAGCTTCCAGATCATCGTGATGTTGTTCGACTCGGCCAGCCAGCGGACGCCCATGATGTTGATCCAGGTGAAGATCGCCATGCAGACCGCGGCGACCGCGATGCCCGATCCGGACAGCGTGCCGTTGGAGTGCACAAAACCCGGGTGAAGTGAAGTCGACTCCAGGTACGTGAGCGCGGCCTCGACCTCGATCGGCGCGATCGTGACCGCCTGGATCCAGGCCATCCATCCACCGGTGAAGCCCCCCAGCGCGCCGAAGCTGAGAAACGGAAAGCGCGCCGTGCCACCGGACAACGGGTAGGTCGAACCCAACTCGGCGTGCACGAGCGCGAGAACGCCGAGGATCGCTCCGGCCAGGATCCACGACAGGAGCGAGGCCGGACCGGCTGATTCCGCGGCCCCCAGTGCCCCGAGCAGCCAGCCCGAGCCGATGATCGATCCGAGCGAGATCATCGTCAGGCCCCGCAGTCCGACGTCCCGCTTCAGCTCCCCCTGGAAAACGTCAGACGAGAGGACTTCTACCTCTTCGGGAACACTCCCCACAGCTCTCCTCCCTTCCCTCTTCTCCGGCCGCGACCCTCACGGCGCATGACCGGCTAACGCGGCGAGAACCTACCGGCGCAGGCGGTCAGATACAAGAGAGGCGACGTTCGGTCAGCTCTGCCCTGGTTCCGGCCGCCGGCCGGGCGGAAGGCTTGGGGTGTTGTTGGAGTTGTCCGTCGCGTCGCTGGCGAGGTCGGCGACCAGAATGCCGTCGCGGATCTGACCCATCAGGTCGCCGACGGCGCTCGGCGAATGCGGGAGCAGGATCGTGTTGGTCTTCGCACTTTCGCCGAGCGCGCGGATCATGTCGGTGTACTGGGTGAGGGCGACCAGCGCCATCGCCTCCCGCATATCCAGTCCGTGCTGAGCGATGATCTCGAGCGACTCGTGCAATCCCTCGGCGATCGCCTTGCGCTCGGCCGCGACGCCCTCGCCCTGGAGGCGCATCGTTTCCCGCTCGCCCTCTGCCTTCTTGACCGCGAGCGTCTTCTGCGCGTCGCCCTGGGCCGCCGCCGCTATCTGGTTTCGTTGCGACGCGTTGATGTTGTTCATCGCGTCCTTGACGCGCTGATCGGGCTCGATGTTCGTTATCAGCGCCTTGACGATTTCGTAGCCGTAGTCGGCCATCTGCCGGTGCAGCGTGTCCTGGATGTGCATCGCGATCGTGTCCGCGTCGGCGTATGCCTCGTCCAGATCCATGCTCGGGATGTGCGAGCGAACAACATCGAACGCGTAGGACTGGATCTGGACCTCGGGGTTATCGAGCTTGTAATAGGCGTCCTGGACCTGCTGATCGGCCGGGCCGACCTTGTACTGGACGGCCAGTTTGACCTGCACGAACACGTTGTCCTTGGTCTTGGTCTCGATCTGGGAGTTGAGCTGCTCGACCTGGAGGCTCATCCGCCCGGCAACGCGCTCGACGAATGGCGTCTTGGTCTGGAGCCCCGGACCCGCGACCCGCACGAACTTCCCGAAGCGCTCGACGATGGCCCGCTCCTGCTGCTCGACTGTGAAGAAAAACAACGGCATCTCTAGCCCCCCTTTCCGGGGTCTGGACTAACAGCGCTGGCCGATCCGTCCCGCGCGTGAAAACTTCGTCTCCAATCAAGTGTAGGCACGGTTCGGGGCCTGTCGACACACCTTGGTGTCGTTCCTCGACACCCGCCAGCCGAGCACGATCAAGGAGTACCTTGAGCGCATATGAGCGACGAGTTGAGCCCGGCGGAATTCGTCGACCGCGATCCCGACCCGCGGCTTCTGTCCGACGACCTCGCCAACCTGCCGGAAGCCCTCGGCCGCCCCGAGGCGATCGTCCCGAGTCGGGTTCGCGGACGGATCGTCGGAACCGGCGCGACGCTGACGGCGGCGTCGCTCGTGATCGGTGCCCTGCTCGTGCTGCTCGGACTGATCGACGCCGTGTCCAGCGGCATCGATGGGCTCAGCATCGCGATCGTCGTAGTCGGGGCGGTCCTTGTGATCACACATTGGGGCTGGGTGCACGTCGCCGAGCTCACGGCAAACTCGATCGAGGGCAGAAGCTCCGCGGAGGTCGAGGACCGGCGCCGGCAATGGCTGGAAACGATCGAGCCGTACACCCGGTTCGAGATCTACACCCGCGTCGAGGATGACGGCGCGATCACGATCTACCGAGTCGCCCACCGCCCGGTCGCGAGCGGCGAGCGGCGCTTCACGTTCGACCGCGAGACCGAGTACGAAGAGGTCCACTCCGGTGACGAACCCGCCGCCGCCGTGACCGAGCGAGCAGAGCTGCTGCGCCGACAGGCCGCGCAGGACACCGAACGCGAGCGCGAGCGCTACCAGGTCGCCGCGGACGCCTACGAGTCCGCGCTGATGGATGACGCCGACGAGCAGCAACGGCTCCTGGCTCAGCGCGCCGCGTCGGAGGCTCTGTCGAAGCAGATCAACTCCAACCTTCGCGACCCGCCACTGATCGAGTAAGGCGCCGGGATGAGCGTCACCACAGAGGCAATTCCGTACAACGGCCGAACCGCGTGGGCGAGGAACCTCGCCGCGCCGGTCCGGAGTTTCCTGAGCACCGAGTCCGGCGGCGCGTTCGTGATGCTCGGCGCCGCCATCGCCGCGCTGCTCTGGGCCAATTCGCCCTGGTGGCACACGTACGAGTCGGTGTGGACGACTGGGCTGTCGATCCACATCGGGTCAACCGGCATCGCGGCCAACCTTCGCACGTGGGTCAACGAGGGGCTGATGACGCTGTTCTTCCTCGTGGTCGGCCTCGAGGCCAAGCGCCAGCTCGACCTCGGAGAGCTCCGCGAACGGAGCCGGCTTGCGATCCCCGTGGTCGGAGCGATCGGAGGCGTCACCGTGCCGATCCTGATCTACCTGGCGTTCAACGCCGGGCGGGCGGGCGGACACGGGTGGGGGGCGGCGATGTCGACCGACACTGCGTTCGCGCTGGCGGCGGTAGCGCTCGTAACTCCCCGGACCGCAACCCGCATCCGGGTGTTCCTGCTCACCCTCGCCGTGGCCGACGACCTGGCCGCGCTCGTCGTGATCGCGACCGTGTACACGACCCATGTCTCGGTGCTCGCGCTCGGCATCGCGGTCCTGCTGTTCGCAGCGCTGGTGGCTCTGCGTTATGCGCCGTTCGGACGGGCCGCGATCTCGGTCGGCCTCGCGGTCGCGATCTGGGTCGCGATGTTCAAGTCCGGCATCGACCCGGTCATCTCCGGCCTGGCCATCGGGCTTGCCACGAGTGCCTATCCCCCGTCGCGCGACGACCTCGAGCGGGCCACGATGCTAACCCGTGAGTTTCGCGAGCAACCGACGCCTGAGCTCGCGCGCTCGGCGCAGCAGAGCCTCCAGTCGGCGATCTCGCCCAACGAGCGCCTTCAGTACGTACTGCACCCGTGGACGAGCTACGTGATCGTGCCGCTGTTCGCGCTCGCGAACGCGGGGATCCACATGAGCTCGAACCTGCTTAGCCATGCGGTCACCTCGCCGATCACATGGGGGATCCTGCTCGGGTACGTAGTGGGCAAGCCGATCGGAGTGTTCGCCGGTTCGTGGATCGCGTCTCGGCCGGCGTTCCACGGGCCGCGTTCACCGATCAGCGAGCCGGTGCTCCTCACGGCGGGCGCCTGCGCCGGCATCGGCTTCACGGTCTCGATACTCGTCTCGAGCCTGGCCTTCACCGGCATCGAGCTCGACGAGGCGAAGCTCGGCGCCCTCTGTACGGTTGTGGTGGCCCCAGCCGTCGCGTGGGTGCTGACACGCCTGATCAGACGGCTGCCGGAGGCGCTCCGCGCCCGCCAGGTCGCGCGTACCGCTGAGGACATCCTCGACCTCGCCGTGGAAGTCGATCCCGACTATGACCACATCCGCGGCCCGGACGACGCGCTCGTGACGCTGCTCGAATACGGCGACTTCGAGTGCCCGTACTGCGGCCAGGCCGAGGGCGTGATTCGTGAGCTGCTCTCCTCGCACGGGTCGGACATCCGGTACGTGTGGCGGCACCTACCGCTGAACGATGTCCACCCGAGCGCGCAGCTAGCCGCCGAAGCCTCCGAGGCGGCCGCGGCGCAGGGGAAGTTCTGGGATATGTACGACGTGCTGCTCGCCCATCAGGGCGAGCTGACGCCGCGCGACCTCGCGCGCTACGCCGGCGATCTCGGCCTCGACGTGGACCGCCTCAGGGACGAGCTCCGCCGCCGCGAGTACGCTCAGCGGGTCAGCGAGGACGTCGCGAGCGCCGACGAGAGCGGGGTATCGGGCACACCGACGTTCTTCATCAACGGCCGGCGGCATTACGGCGTCTACGACATCGACACGCTGACCGAGGCGGTCGGGGCGGCCAAGCGGCGCGCGCGGCAGATCTCGCTTACGACGATGCCGGCGTTGGAGGAAACCGCCCCCTGATCACGATAGTTGTGGGGACAACTATCGTGCTATGCTCCGTGGCATGGAACTTGGACTCGCCACCTTCGCGGACCTCGGCTCCGGCGTGTCGCCCGAGCAGCGGATGCGCGACCTGCTCGACGAGGCCGAGCTCGCCGAGCAGCTAGGCCTCGACGTATTCGCGATCGGCGAGCACCACCGCCCCGACTTCCTCGTGTCGGCGCCGGCAATTCCCCTCGCGGCAATTGCGGCGCGGACAGAGCGAATCCGTCTCGCGAGCGCGGTAACCGTGCTCAGCTCCGACGACCCTGTGCGGGTGTTCCAGCAGTTCGCCGAGCTCGACCTCGTATCGGGCGGGCGTGCCGAGATCTGGGCGGGACGTGGCTCGTTCATCGAATCGTTCCCTTTGTTCGGCTACGAGCTCGACGACTACGACGAGCTGTTGTCCGAGAAGCTTGAGCTGCTGCTGAGGATTCGGGAGTCCGATCACGTCACCTGGTCCGGGCGCCACCGCGCGCCGCTCAACGACGCGGTCATCTGGCCCCGCCCGATCCAGGATCCGCTGCCCGTGTGGGTGGCGGTCGGCGGAACGCCCGAGTCGGTGGTCCGCGCCGGCGCCCTCGGCCTCCCCCTCACGCTCGCGATCATCGGCGGCCAGCCGGAGCGGTTCTACCAGCTCGTCGACCTGTACCGCCGCGCGTTCGAGGCCGCCGGACACGACCTCGCCGACGCGAAGGTCGCGATCAACACCCACGCGTTCGTCGGCGCCACCGAGGCTGAGGCCAACAGCGCTTTCGCCGCCTCCTACCTGGCGATGATGAACCGGATCGGCCGCGAGCGTGGCTGGCCGCCCTCGGGGCGGCCCGAGTACGACGCGCTCCGGTCGCCACGCGGGGCGCTGGCCGTGGGCTCGCCCGAGCAGGTCGCCGAGAAGATCCTGTTCGAGCACGAGCTGTTCGGGAATCAGCGCTACATCGGGCAGATGAGCGTGGGCGCTGTCGCCCACAGGGACGTCATGCGGTCGATCGAGCTGTTCGGTACGCAGGTGGCGCCGCTGGTCCGCACCGAGGTCGAGCGCCGCGAGTCCGGCCGGCGCGCCGCGTGAGCTAGCGCCCCAACGCGCGAACCACCATCACGAGTACCCGCGCCGGCTGGTAGACGACGTGGTTCCGCGTCGGGCGCAGTACATCGAAACCGGCGTCCCGGTAGACGAGGTCCTTCTCGCGGTCGTGGTGAAAGCCGGCCGGCCCTCCGTGGAACCGATAGCTGTCGAGCTCAACAATCAGTCGCTGCTCACGCCACATGAAGTCGGGCTCGTACCGCCCGAGCCTCTGGTTCGTCTCGGGCGCAGGCAGGCGGGCGTCGCGGATCAGCTTGAGGAACGCCCGCTCGGCACGAGAGCGCGTGATCGTCGTCGCATCCTCGCGACCGAGCACCTTCGCCAGCCGCGCCGTACCGCGTCCGCCGCGGTGGCGCCGGAGAACCGTCTCCAACTCGTGCGGGGTGAAGCGGCGCCGCCCGTGGCCCTCGTTCACGATGTTCGCGAGCTCGTCGAGGGTGGCGGTGGCGGCGACCTCAAGGATCGCGCGGGCCGGCGAGCTGACCCACAGGCCTTCGTGCAGGCGTCGCTCATCGCGGTCGATCGCCTGGATCCGGTGCACACGAATGCCCTTGCGCGAGTCGCAATACCGGCCCACGACCGAGACCTCGACCCGTGGCGGTGGCGTGGCTCGAAGGTTCCAGACGAAGGCAGCTGAGTGATGGCTGATGAAGCTGTGCTCGCCACACGCGAGCACTGCCGCCAGTTCAAGCGCCAGCGGTGGCAGCTCGCCGGGCGAGACGGTGTAGACGCCGCGGAAGACGACGTGCAGCCGTTCGCTGCTGAGGCGGTAGTCGATCGCACGCTTGCTGATCCCGAGAGCGTGCAGCTGCCCGACGGTCACGAGCGTCCGCTGCCTCGCGGTGATCCGCGCGATCTCCCTATCTCGCCACCCGCTCGTCACCGGGCTAAACCCTCGTTCGGCCGGCGCCACCGGCCGAGCGCGGGGTTGGCCACACAGGAGGTGGCTGAATCCCCATTCACCCGGGGGGGCGGGGCGAGTGAGGGGTTGGCTGAATCCCCATTCACCCGGGGGGGCGGGGCGAGTGAGGGGTTGGCCCGGCGTGGCGGAAGGGGCATGGGATAAGGGTGCACCCCGCCGGCGCCCGCGCCGCCGCAAAGGCGCACACTTGTTGCGGACTTGGCGCCTCTACGATGCAGCGCGTATGCGCGTCGCACTATTCACCACCTGCCTCGTCGACGCCCTCTTCCCCGACGCCGGCAAAGCGACGGTGGCGCTGCTCGAGCGCCTGGGTCAGCCTGTGGAGTTCCCGCTCGAGCAGACCTGCTGCGGGCAAATGCACGCGAACAGCGGCTACTTCGAACCCAAACTAGTCCGCAGATACGTGGACGTGTTCGAACCGTACGACGCGGTGGTCGTTCCGTCCGCGTCGTGCGCCGGCGCGATCCGCCACCAGCACGCCATGATCGCCCGGGATGCGAGTGACGAGGCACTAGCGACCAGCGCGGAAACGCTGGCCCAGAAGACCTACGAGCTCTCGGAGTTCCTCATCGACGTCTTGCACACCGACGATGTCGGCGCGTACTTCCCCCACCGGGTCACGTATCACCCGACCTGCCACTCGGTCCGGATCCTCGGGGTCGGGGACCGCCCGCTCCGCCTGCTCCGGAACGTCCGCGGCATCGACCTGGTCGAGCTCCCGCGCAGCGAGGAGTGCTGCGGGTTCGGCGGCACGTTCTCGATCAAGAACCCCGACGTGTCGGCCGCGATGCTCGCCGACAAGATGGAGTCGGTGATCGACACCGGCGCCGAGGTCCTGTGCGCCGGCGATCGCTCGTGCCTGATGCACATCGGTGGCGGCCTCGACCGGATCCGCGCCGGCGTCCGGACGCTCCATCTGGCCGAGATCCTCGCCACAACCGAGGCGGAGGCTGCATGAGTACCGGCGACCTCATCTGGACCGACGACCCGGCGTTCGCCGACAACGCCAAGCGCGCGGTCGAGAACTCGCAGCTGCGCCGCAACGTCCGGAAGGCCACGGGCACGATCCGAGAGCGGCGGGCCGGCCTGGTTGCCGAAACGCCGGATTGGCAGGAACTGAGACACGCGGGCGCCGCGATCAAGGACGACGTCCTGCACCACCTCGACGCCCACCTCGAGCAGTTCGAGAAAGCCGCCACCGCGCGCGGCGCCCACGTCCACTGGGCACGCGACGCGATGGAGGCCACCGCGATCGTCACTCACCTGGTCAGGGCCACCGGCCACACAGAGGTCATCAAGGTGAAGTCGATGGCGACCCAGGAGATCGGCCTCGTGAACGCCCTCGAGACCGCCGGGATCGCCGCCCACGAAACCGACCTCGCGGAGTTGATCATCCAGCTCTCACACGATCGCCCGAGCCACATTGTGGTTCCGGCACTCCACCGAAACCGGGCCGAGATCCGCCAGATCTTCCGCGACCACATGCCGGACGCGCCACACGACCTGACCGACGATCCGCTCGCGCTGGCCGAGGCGGCAAGACTTCACCTCAGAAAGCTGTTCCTGAAGACACCCGTCGCCGTCAGCGGCGCGAACTTCGCGATCGCCGAGACCGGCGGCCTGCTCGTCGCCGAGTCCGAGGGCAACGGCCGCATGTGCCTGACTCTGCCCGAGACCCTGATCAGCGTCGTCGGGATCGAGAAGCTGATTCCCACGTTCAGAGACCTCGAGGTGTTCCTGCAGCTACTCCCGCGCTCGTCGACCGGCGAGCGGATGAACCCCTACAACTCCGTCTGGACGGGTGTCACGCAGAACGACGGACCGCAGAACGTCCACATCGTCATGCTCGACAACGGGCGGACGAGAGCGCTCGCGGACCACATCGGACGTCAGGCGCTCCGCTGCATCCGCTGCGCCGCGTGCCTCAACGTGTGCCCCGTGTACGAACGCACTGGAGGCCACGCCTACGGCGCCACGTACCCGGGGCCGATCGGCGCGATCCTGACTCCCCTGCTGGTCGGCGTCGAGCACGCGCCCCAGCTTCCGTTCGCGTCCTCGCTGTGCGGCGCCTGCTACGAGGTGTGCCCGGTCGAGATCGACATCCCAACCGTGCTCGTGAAACTGCGGCATGACGCTGTCCAGGCCGAACGACACCGAGCCCGGGATGCGACGTTCCAAGCGGCGGCTAACGCGATGAGCGGCCGGCGGCGATGGACCGCCGCGCTGAAACTCGCCCCACTGCTCAGATTCCTCAAGCACGGCGCGCCGCCGCCGCTGTCGCGATGGACGCGAACGCGAGATCTTCCCGACCCGCCACAGCAGTCTTTCCGAGACTGGTGGACCAAGAACCGGTGAACGCCCGCGAAGAGATCCTCGCCCTCGTCCGGTCCGCGATTGCCGGGGCCGATGAGAAAGCCATCCCGCGCGAGTACCGCACGACCACAGACGACGGCATCGAGTCGTTCCTCGAGCGACTGCAGCACTACGACGCGCGCGCCATCCACACCACCGAAAGCGAGCTGGACGACTCGGTCCGGGCCGCCCTCGCCGAGCGCCAGGCCCGGAACATCATCGCGCCCGATGGGGTCCCCGACAGCTGGCTGACCACCGTAAATCAAATAAAAGACACACCCCCACTCGACAACGACGCCCTTGACGGAGCCGACGGCGTGGTCACGACCTGCGCACTCGCCATCGCCCAGACCGGAACGATCGTGCTCGACGGCGGCCCCGGGATGGGCCGGCGGGCGCTCACGCTGCTCCCCGACTACCACCTGTGCGTCGTGCGCGCCGAGCAGATCGTCCCCTCGGTGCCCGAGGCACTCCCCCGGCTCGACCCGACGCGTCCGCTGACGTTCATCTCCGGCCCCTCAGCCACAGTCGACATCGAAATGGTGCGCGTCAAGGGCGTCCACGGCCCCCGGACGCTTGACGTGATCCTCGTAGCGGCGCCCGAATAGACTCGCGGCGGTGCGAACCCAGGTAGGCATCGTCGGGGCCGGTCCCGCTGGGCTAACGCTCGCGATGCTCCTCCACCGCGACGGGATCGACTGTGTCGTGCTCGAGGCACGTGACCGGGAGTACGTCGAGAAGCGCGTCCGCGCCGGGCTGCTCGAGCAGAACACCGTGGATCTGCTGCGCGAGCTCGACGTCGCCGAGCGGCTGGATCGCGAAGGCCTCGAGCACAACGGCATCTACCTCCGCTACCACGAGAAGAACCACTACGTGAACATGGCCGAGCTGACGGGCCGGCATATCACGATCTACGGCCAGCAGGAGGTGGTCAAGGACCTCACACAAGCGCTGCTCGACCGGGGCGTCCCCCTCCTGTTCGAGGTGAGCGACGTCGAGCTCCACGACATCGAGACCGACCACCCGCGGATCACCTACGAGCACGGTGGGCAGCAGGACGAGCTGACGTGCGACGCGATCGCGGGATGCGACGGGTTCCACGGAGTGAGCCGCCCGACGATCGGCGAGCACCTGACCGAGTACGACTACGTGTACGGGTTCGGTTGGCTCGGGATCCTCGCCGAGGCCCGGCCCGCCACCGGCGAGCTGATCTACGCCTGGCACGCGAACGGGTTCGCGCTGTACACGATGCGCTCCCAGAAGATCAGCCGTCTGTACCTCCAGGTGGACGCCGACGACGACATCGTCAACTGGCCCGACGACCGCATCTGGAGCGAGCTCGGGACGCGCCTCGGCGACGTCAACGAAGGGCCGATCTTCGACAAGGGCATCACGCCGATGCGCTCGTTCGTGGCCGAACCGATGCAGCGGGGCCGCCTGTTCCTGGCCGGCGACTCGGCGCACATCGTGCCGCCGACCGGCGCGAAGGGGCTGAACCTCGCGGTCAACGACGTCAGGCTCCTCGCGCCGGGGCTGACGGAGCTGGTTCGCGACGGGCGGACGGACCGGCTCGACGGCTACACCACCGCCGCGCTCAGACGCGTCTGGCGCGCCCAGGACTTCTCGAACTACATGACGCAGATGCTCCACGATCTCGGCGGGGGACCGTTCGAGCGAAGGCTCCAGCTGGCCCGGCTCGAGTACGTCGCGCGCTCCGAGACGGCGGCGCACGGCCTGGCCGAGAATTACGTCGGCCTCCCCGCGGAGACGGAGTTCTAGGGAATGAAGATCGCCTACGAGCGCGGGCTGCACGAACTCGGCGATGGCCTGTACGCGTACCTCCAACCCGACGGCGGCTGGGGTTGGAGCAACGCCGGGCTCATCACCGCTGAGGGCACCTCGCTGCTCGTCGACACGCTGTTCGACCCGGGCCTCACGCGCGACATGCTCGACGCGATGCAACCACTCACGGACGCCAACCCGATCGGGCAGGCGTTCAACACGCACGGCAACGGCGACCACTGGTTCGGCAACTCGCTGCTCCCCCCCGACATCCCGATCGTGGCCAGCGCCGGCGCGATCGAGGACATGTGCGCCGCGCCGGCGTCGGCGGTCAACGTTCTGTTCAACCAGCTCGACCTGGGACCGGAATTCGACGCGTTCGCCGCGCGCACGATGCGCAAGTTCGACTTCGCGTCCGTGATCGAGCGGCTGCCCAGCGAGTCATTCGAGGGCCGGCATGAGCTTCGTGTCGGCAATCGGGACGTCCACCTGATCGAACTCGGGCCCGCCCACACGAATGGGGACGCAATCGCGCACGTCCCCGACGCCGGGGTCGTGTTCACCGGCGACATCCTGTTCATCGAGGGCACACCGATCATGTGGGCCGGCCCCGTGTCGAACTGGCTCGCGGCCTGCGACCGCATCATCGAACTGAACGCGAGGACGATCGTGCCCGGGCACGGTCCGGTAACCGACGAGTCCGGCGTCCGCGACGTCCAGCGATACCTAAGCTACGTCCGCGACGAGGCGAAGAAGCGGTTCGAGGCGGGCATGGACGAGACAGCCGCCGCAGACGACATCGACGTCAGTGACTTCCGCGACTGGGGCGACCCCGAGCGGATCGCGACCAACGTCGCCACGATCTACCGCGAGCTCGACCCGTCCCTACCGCCGATCACGCCTCCCGAGCTGTTCGTGCGGATGGCCCGGTGGAACGCCCGCCACTGAATGCGACTGATCACGCTGGAAGAGCACTACCGGGCCCCGATGCTCAAATCAGTCGGCGCCCTTCCGGACCCGGCACCGGACATCCCGCTGGCGAAGATTCAGGCCAAGCTCGACGACATCGGCGGACAGCGGCTGGCGGACATGGACGCGGGCGGAGTCGAAGTCCAGGTGCTGTCGCACGGAGCCCCGGGCACCGAGCAGCTCGAGCCCGAGCAGGCGATCCCGCTGGCGCGCGAGGCGAACGACTACCTGGCGGCGGCGATCGCGGCGCACCCGGAGCGCTTCGCCGCATTCGCAACGCTGCCCACGGCCGCGCCCGCCCGAGCCGCGGACGAGCTCGAACGGGCGGTCGCCGAACACGGCTTCAAGGGCGCCCTGATCAACGGCCACGTCCGAGGCCAGTTCCTCGACGACCACAAGTTCTGGCCGATCTTCGAGCGCGCCGAGCGCCTGCAAGTTCCCGTCTACCTGCATCCGACCCCGCCGCCGGACGCGGTTCGTGAGGCGTATTACGCCGGACTCCCGCCGCAAATCGCCCAGACGCTGTCGATGGCGGGCTGGGGTTGGCACGTCGAAACCGGCCTGCACGTCCTGCGCCTGATCACGGGTGGCGTGCTCGACGAATACCCGAGCCTGCAGATCATCGTCGGGCACATGGGAGAGGCATTGCCGTTCTTCCTGGCCCGCTCCTCGCGGGTACTCCGCCAGCAGGCGGGGCTGGCGCGACCGCTCGAGGACTACGTGTCCACGAACCTCCACTTCACGACCAGCGGCATGTTCAGCTACCCGCCGTTGACGTGCCTCCTCGAGGTTGTCGGCGCCGACCGAGTGATGTTCTCGGTCGACTATCCGTACAGCAGCAACGAGGAGGGCCGGGACTTCGTGCTCGGCGCGCCGGTCACCGAGGCCGACCGAGAGAAGTTGGCATACCGCAACGCGGAGCGACTGCTCGGCCTAGGATCAACACCGCGGGAAGCAACGACGCCAGGAGGTGACTGATGGCCACAGGAGCGGTAGAAGCCAGCCACAGGACGATCGCGCGGGCGGCGGCAGACGCTGCCGAGCGCCGTGGGGACCGGGTTGCGGTCCGGTACCGGGAGGGCGAGCAGTGGCGTGAGCTGACCTTCGCCGAGGTCGCGGAGATCGTCGACGAGATCGCGCTGGGGCTGGTCGACCTCGGGATCGAGCCCGGCGACCGCGTCGGCCTGCTCGCCAACACCCGTCCCGAATGGACGTTCTCGAGCCTCGCGATCTCGCGAGCCGGCGCCGTGGTCGTGCCGATCTACCCGACGAATTCGCCGGAGGAGTGCGAATGGGTCGCCGGCAACTCCGATTCCCGGATCGTGATCTGCGAGGACGCGGGCCAGGTGGCGAAGATCCAGCAGGTCAGAACTGGGCTCGAGCAGCTCGAGCATGTGCTCGTGGTCGACCCGGCCGACGGCGCCGACGAGGCATCGATCGCACGGCTGCGCGAGCGGAGCCGCGGTGGCGACCGCGGCGAGCTGGACCGCCGGTGTGAGGCGGTCGCGCCGGGCGACCCGTACACGATCATCTACACGTCGGGTACGACCGGCGCGCCGAAGGGCGTGGTGCTCAGTCACGGGAACTGCGCCTCGGTCGGGGTGATGTGTCAGGAGATCGGGTTCGTCACCGATCAGGACACGAGCTACCTGTACCTGCCGCTTGCCCACGTGTTCGCGCTGACCGTGCAGCTCGCCTCGTTCGACGTCGGCACGGCGATCGACTACTGGGGCGGCGACACGACGCAGATCATTCCCGAGCTCACGCAGGTGACGCCGACCTACTTCCCGTCGGTGCCGCGCATCTTCGAGAAGATCTACGCGCTCGCGCTTTCGATGGCCGAGGACGAGCAGCAGCTCCGCGATGCGGTCGGGCTCGGCGTGAGGGTGCGCCAGATGCGAGCCCGCGGCGAGGACGTGCCCGCCGAGATGAGCGCCGGGTACGACCGGGCCGAGGAGGCTTTGTACGGGAAGGTGCGCCCGCTGTTCGGCGGCAAGCTCGAGAAGGCGGTGTCGGGCGCCGCCCCGATCGCCACCGACATCCTCGAGTTCTTCTACGCGTGCGGCGTGCCCGTGCTCGAGGGCTGGGGCATGACCGAGACGACAGCGCTCGGAACGGTCAACACCCTCGAGAACCTCAAGTTCGGGACGGTCGGCCGTGCACTGCCCGGAGTCGAGCTGAAGATCGCCGACGATGGCGAGATCCTGATCAAGGGGCCGAACGTGTTCCGCGAGTACTGGCGCAACCCGGAAGCGACCCGCGAGGCGTTCACCGCCGACGGATGGCTGATGACCGGCGATCTCGGCTCGATCGACGACGAGGGCTACCTTACGATCACCGGCCGCAAGAAGGACATCATCATCACCGCCGGCGGCAAGAACCTGACGCCGGCGAATCTCGAGAACGATCTCAAGCAGTCGCGCTGGATCTCGCAGGCCGTGATGCACGGCGACCGGCGCCCGTATCCGGTGGCGCTGATCACGCTCGATCCCGAGGAGATCGGGCCCTGGGCCCGTGAGCGTGACCTGCCCGAAGATATGGCGGAGCTGATCGAGCGCGAGGAGATTCGCGAGCTGATTCAGGAGATCCTCGACCGCGCCAACGCCAAGTACGCAAAGGTCGAGCAGATCAAGAAGTTCGCGCTTCTCCCCCATGACCTCACCCAGGAGGGCGGTGAGCTGACGCCAACGCTGAAGCTCAAGCGCAACGTGGTAAACGAGCGCTACGCAGACCTATTCGAGGCGCTGTATGGCTGAGCGCTTCGCTGACATCGGCGGCGCGATCACGCTCTGCTACGAGACGTTCGGGTGCGAGTCCGACCCGCCGATCCTGCTGATCATGGGGCTGGGCACGCAGATGATCGGCTGGCCCGACGAGTTCTGCGCGCAGCTGGCCGAGCGCGGGTTCTACGCCGTGCGGTTCGACAACCGCGACATCGGGCGGTCGACCAGAATCCACGGCCGACCGCCGACCCCGAGCCAGCTTCTGCGCCGGAAGATCGATCCGGTGCTCTACGACCTCGGCGACATGGCCGACGACGCCGCCGGGCTCCTGTCGAAACTCGGACTCGCGCCGGCGCATGTCGTCGGCGCCTCGATGGGAGGCATGATCGCCCAGACGCTGGCTGCTCGGCATCCCGAGTCGGTCCGGTCGCTCGTGTCGATCATGTCGAACACCGGCAATCGCTGGAAGGGCCAACCCGCGTTCGGGATATACCGATATCTCCTGGCCCAGGCGCCCGAGGACCGCGACGCGTACGTCCAGTACATGACTCGACTGTTCGCAGCGATCGGCTCGCAGGGATTGCCCCAGGACACCGTCCGAGTCCGGGACATGGCCACGCGGTCGTATGACCGAGGTCACGATCCGGCCGGCGCCGGCCGCCAGCTCGGGGCGATCATCGCGTCTGGCGACCGAACCGCGGAACTCAGCACGATCACGGCGCCGACGCTCGTGATCCACGGTTCCAAGGACCGGATGGTCGCTCTCTCGGGCGGCCAGGCGACGTCGGAGGCCATCCCTGGAGCGCGGCTGACCGTGGTCGAGGGGATGGGTCACGACCTCCCCGAGGCCGCCTGGCCGCAGATCGTCCACGCGATCGCCGACCACGCCCACGCCGCCGATCACGCGTCGGCCGGCGCCGCGTTGCACGCGCCTTGACCGCGCCCTCGCGCACGCAGCTGCGCGACGGCTCCGTGGTGGTGATCCGTCCGCTCGAGCCCGAGGATCGCGATCTGATCCGTGCCGGCTTCGAGCGGCTGTCCGATCGGTCTCGGTACCTGCGCTTCCAGACTCCGTTGACCGAACTCAGCGAGCAGCAGCTCTCATATCTGACCGCGGTCGACCATCACGACCACGAGGCGCTGGTGGCGCTCGACCCCGACTCGGATGGCGCGATCGGCGTGGCCCGCTTCGTCCGGGTCGGCGACGACGTCGCCGAGTGCGCGATCGCCGTTGCCGACGACTGGCAGAACCGCGGACTCGCGACGCAGCTGCTCGACCGGCTCGTCGAGCGCGCCCATCAGGAGGGAGTCGAGCGGTTCACCGCACTCGTGCTCGCCGACAACACCGATGCCCTACGGTTGCTCGAGCGCCTCGGAGATACGGTCCGGCACTCGGAGGGGTCCCAGCTCGAGCTCGAGATCGAGCTGCCAGAGCGGCCCGAATCGAGTTCGTCGCTACGGCTGATCCTCGCCGGCGCGGCGCGTGGCTTGCTGGTCCCCGCGATCAGCATGTGGCGCCAGGTGGCCGACTTCGCGCACCAGCACGGGCGCGCCGAAGCCGTGACCGAGCCAGCCAACGTGATCGTCGCTCATGCGTTCACTTCCGCAGGCGACGGCCCCGCGCTCACGGTCGTCGCAGGGCTGGCGGCGGCACGCCGCGCTCACGTGCATCTCGTCGAGAGCTACTGGCCACTGATATCCGACCGCGATGCGGTCAACGGGCGGCTGTCCGCGGCTGCCGATGAGCTCCGCCGTCAAGGGGTCGATGTCACGGCCCATCTGATCGGCGGCGACACCGTCGATGCGGTCATCGACGTCGCCGCGGCGACCGACGCTGCGCTGATCGTGATCGACCCGCGCGCCGCCGCCGGGGAGACGCCGTGGCGGGCGTACTCGCTGCCCTCCCGGGTCTGCGCGCGGGCCCCGTGTGACGTGCTGATCGCACGCCACGCCGGCAACGCGGCCGCCGCTTAAAGCGAGCGGGCCCGGGCGATTTGCCCGGGCCCGCGTCAAAGCTACGTGCGGCTTGCGATTACGCCGCCGCGCCCAATCCTTCAAGCTCGGCGGTCGCGGCCAGACGCCGGAGACCCTGCTCCTCGAGCTGACGGGCCCGCTCGGCGGTGATGCCGAGCTCCGATCCCGCCTGCCGGAGGGTCCGTGGCTCCTCGCCGGCGAGGCCGAAACGCAACCGGATCACGCTTGCCTCGGCTGCCGGCAGTCGCTCGACAGCCTCGTTGACGCGCTGGTCACGCTCGAGGTCGGCCACTTCCTCCATCGGCTCCGGTCGATCGCTCGCGAGCAGATCGCCGAGCGCCGTCTCGCCGTCCTCGCTGACCGGCTGATCGAGGCTGGTCATCGCGCGGCTGAGCTCGCGGAGCTCGACCACTTCGTCGAGCTCGAGGCCGGCGACGGTGGCAATCTCCTCGTCGGTCGGCTCACGCCCGAGCTTGGTGTTCAGCTCGCTCTCGATCTTGCGCACCTTGACCTGCCGCTGCGAGACGTGCACCGGCACCCGGATCGTCCGGCCGTGGTTCTGCAGTCCGCGCTGAATCGCCTGCCGGATCCACAGCGTGCCGTACGTCGAGAACTTGAACCCGCGCCGCCAGTCGAACTTCTCGACCGCGCGGATGAGGCCCAGCATTCCCTCCTGAACCAGGTCCTCCATCGGCAGCCCGTGGCCCTGATAGCGCCGCGCCTGCGATACGACCAGCCGGAGGTTCGCGTTGATCATCCGCTCCTTGGCAGCGAGGTCGCCGCGCTCGATCCTCTTCGCGAGCTCGATCTCCTCGGCTGCAGTCAGCAGCGGGTGGACGCGGGCCTTCCGCATGAACAGCTCGAGCGAGTCGAGCGAGCCCGCGGTGTCGGCCACGCGCAGCTCGACGCCGGTCTCAGTCTGCGCGGCGCCATGCGTGCCACTACGGCGGTTCTGACGCCGATTCGCCGCAGTCGCCGTCCTCCGCTTCGGGGTACCGGAGCGAAGGCGCCTAGTGGTTTCGTGGTTGCCGGACCGAGGGGAAGTCCGGCGATCTACTTCAAAATTGTCCAATTCAATCCCTTTGTCATCCATAGTTCGATGCCGGTCGAATTATAGCAATGTTCGACGGTCATCGAACCATTCTTATCCAACACTTCAGAGGCCGTTTTTACCGGGCCGACCGGCGTTTTCGGGGCTCGCGCCACCGTCTTCCGGGGGCTCTGAGCCGGACAAAACCGCGGTCCCGAGGGCGCCACGTGAGCCCTAAACGAGAAAGACGCCGCCGGGTCCAGCTTTCTTCTACCCGCAAAGCGTTCTTCTCTATTACTTCATTCCGGATCAGATGTCACACCCCTTCTGACCCTTCGGCGGCGAAAACGGTTCCGCCCTGCGACCTGAACACGCTCGCGCGGGGCTCCGGAACGCGTTCTTCAGGGGGAAGTTGAGGGTCGCCACTCGATCGTCTCATCGAGCCGCGGCCCCGGCGACGATGAGGCGCTCGCCCCCGCCTCATCGGATATTCGACAGTTTCTTGGCCCTTCTCGGGGGTAGCCGCTTACGTCGTGAGCGTCGACAGCCTCACCAGAGACGCCCGCGAATCGTTAGCGGGCTACGCGGAGCCTCAGCAGCGTCCGCCGTTCCGCACCTACGCGGGACTTGCCGCGGTCTTCAACGTCGGCTTCGCGGGTGCGCTGATCGCAGCCAAGCGCTCCGGCCGTCTGCCTGATGCCATCTCGTCGCAGGACGTGATCCTCGTCGGCACCGCCAGCCACAAGCTCTCGCGACTGGTGGCGAAGGACAAGGTCACGAGCTTCCTGCGCGCGCCGTTCACCGAGTACCAGGGCCGTGGCGGGCCTGCCGAGGTCGAGGAACGGGCCCGTGGCGAGGGCGTCCGTAGAGCGGTCGGAGAGCTGCTTATCTGCCCCTACTGCCTGGGGCTGTGGGCCTCGGGCGCTTTTCACGCGGGCCTGCTGTTGGCGCCACGGGTCACGCGGGTCGCGGCGTCCACGCTGACCGCGCTGACGCTGTCGGACTTCCTCCAGATCGCCTACAAGGCGGCGGAGGATCGGGGTCTCGGCGGGGCTTAGCTCGCGGTTTCGGCGACGACCCCCGCCGCCGCTGCCGCTCTACGCTCGCCGACATGCGATATGTCGTCGTCGGAGGCGGGATCCTCGGCCTCGCCACCGCTCGCCAGCTCGCACGTTCCTCGCCAGGATCGGAGATCATCGTGCTCGAGCGCGAGTCCAGCGTCGCTCGGCACCAGACCTCGCATAACAGCGGCGTCGTCCACGCCGGCCTGTACTACGCGCCCGGCTCGCTGAAGGCCCGGTTGTGCCGCCGCGGGTTGGGGCTGATGCGCGACTACTGCCGCAGACACGGGCTGCCATACGACGAGTGCGGCAAGCTCGTCGTCGCCGTCGATGAACGTGAGGTGGAGCCGCTGCGCCGCCTGTCCGAGCGAGCGGCCGGCAACGGTGTCCCCGGCCTGAGGTGGCTGGAGGCGGACCAGCTGTCGACGATCGAGCCCCACGTCCGCGGCGTCGCGGGTCTGCATTCCCCCGAGACCGCGATCGCCGACTTCGCCGCAATCGCCCGTGCGTTCGCCGCGGAGGTGACCGCGGTCGGCGGCGAGATCCGGACCGGAGCCGCCGTGACCCGCGTCGACCAATCCCATGCCCTCCCGAGGGTCGAGATCGCGGACGGCACGGAGATCGGCGCCGATCGCGTGATCGTGTGCGCCGGGCTGCAGGCCGATCGCCTGGCGGTCGCCTCAGGCGAGCCCTCGACGCCCCGGATCGTCCCGTTCCGCGGCGAGTACTGGCAGCTGCGTGGCGAGCGCTCCCACCTCGTACGAGCGTTGATCTATCCCGTCCCCGACCCGGCGTTGCCGTTCCTCGGCGTCCACCTGACGCGCAAGATAGACGGCACCGTCGTGCTCGGGCCCAATGCCGTGCTGTCGACCGCCCGCGAGGCGTACGAGCGCCGCCGGTTCGATCTGCGGGACGCCTACGAGGCGGTCAGCTGGCCGGGAACGCTGCGGATGCTCCGGAGCCACTGGCGGGCCGGCGTCGGCGAGCTCGTGCGGTCGGCGTCGAAGCGGCGATTCATAGGCGAAGTCGCGCGCTACGTCCCAGCGGTCTCGATCGGCGACGTCGTGCCGGCGCAGGCCGGGGTCAGGGCCCAGGCGATCGACCGCGACGGGTCGCTCGTCGACGACTTCCGCCTCGGCGTCAACGGCCGCGTCGCCTGGGTGCGGAACGCGCCATCCCCCGCCGCCACCTCCAGCCTGGCCATCGCGGAGGAGCTGCTGGAACGCGCGGGCTGAACGTCCCACCGTAGTTCTCCGCGTTCGGTCTGGAGAACTACTGCTAACGGTTTCGGCTGACTACGACGATAAGAGGGCTATGTTCTCGAACAGCGAGGCGCTCTCCCGGGCCAGCCACGAGCTGCGGACCCCGTTGAACGCGATTCTGGGCTTCGGGCAGCTGCTCGCGCTCGATGAGCTCAACGAATCGCAGCGCCACAGCGTCGAGCAGATCATGGCCGGGGGCCGTCACCTGCTGTCGCTGATCGAGGACCTGCTCGATCTCTCGCGCCTCGACGCCTCGGGTCTCGAGTTGCAGCCGGTGGAGGTCGCGACGCAGATCGTCGAGGCCGCCTCGATGTGTGCGCCGCTCGCCGTCGAAGGATCCGTCAACCTCACGATCGACTCGGGCAACGGACTGCACCACGCCTTGGCTGACCCTCGCCGGCTCAAGCAGGTCCTGCTCAACCTGATCTCGAACGCGATCAAGTACAACCGGGCCGGAGGGTCGATCACGATCCGCGTCCAGGCGGACGGCGCCGACGCCGTGCGCGTGGACGTGATCGATTCCGGCGTCGGGATGAGCTACCAGCAACTCACGCGCCTGTTCCAGCCGTTCGAGCGACTCGATGCGCCGATCAGGGGCATCGAGGGCAACGGCCTCGGCCTCGCTGTCTCGAAGGCGCTCGTCGAAGCGATGCGCGGCACGATCGACGTGGCGTCGACTCCGGGCGCCGGGTCGGTCTTCAGCGTGCGACTGCCGGCGGCGGTGGTCGTCCCGGCCGCCATCGAAGCGCTGTCCGTGGCCGCCTGACGCGCCGGAGCTAACCGGCTGACGGCGCACCCGCCGCAGCGAACGGTTTGAGTGAGCCGTTCCGCGCCAGGGCCGGGTGAATCGGCGTTCCAGGGCCGGATGAATCGGCGTGCG
>Ga0335076_10000077_pt1 | contig 76485 bp, 72 predicted proteins | sample Lox_Sample_25_FD_206717 | JGI IMG/M metagenome (GOLD analysis project Ga0335076, IMG submission 206717) | Soil microbial communities from Loxahatchee National Wildlife Refuge, Florida, United States - Lox_Sample_2.5 | ecosystem: Environmental > Terrestrial > Soil > Wetlands | place: USA... | reverse complement strand
GATTCCCCAGTGCACGACGTCATGGTCGTCGACGACGAGCACGCTCAACCGCTCGGGACTCCGGAGCGCGGTGTCAGAGCTCATCGGGAACCACCAGGCGAACCCGCCAGATGCCGGGCTCGCGCACGCCGAACTCGACGACGCCGCCGCTCTGGAGGGCCTCTAGCGCGGCCAGCCGGAGTCCCATGCCGGCGCGGTGCCGGGCGCCGGTGACTCCGTCGTTGGCCACCTCGAGCACGAATGTTCCGTCCTCCCGCCCAACCCGCACGGCCACGCGAGTGGGGTCCGCGTGCTTGTGGGCGTTCCGGACGGCCTCGGCCAGCACCGACTGGGCGAGCGGCTCGAGCGCCGGCGGGACGTCTCCCTCGCCACCGGCCTCCAGCGTGACCCCGAGGTCCGGGTGTACGCGCGCGAGCCGCTCGACCTCGGCCACGAACGTGGTCTGCGTCTCCCGCGGGGCCCGGCCGAGCGGGCGCTGGAGCGCGGTGCGCAGATCCGACAGTGCCTCCTGGGTCTCGATCGCGCACCGTTGCCGAGCCTCCGCCGGCAGGTCACCGTCGCCGTCGAGCGCCATCGAGATCCCGAACAGGCGCTGGATCACGCCTTCGTGGATGTCGCGCGCGAGATCGATCCGCTGCTCGAGCTGCGCGGCCTCCTCGGCCTGCTTGGCCACAAGCCGGGCGACCGACGCGAGCGCCGCGGCCTTGCCGAGCGTCCACAGCAGGTGCCGCTCGGCGTCGTCGAGCGGCGGCTCGGTGAGCAGCCGGTCGGCGAAGATCACGCCGAGCGCACGGCCCGCCGCAGCCATTGGCGCGCACACCAGCCGGACGGGCTCGGGGAACACGTTCGCGTACTCCTTGGGGAATTGACCAGTCATATCCCCCTCGATCTCGATCACCCGGTCCTCGCGCAGTGACTGGGCCGCGATCGGCGCCGACTCGACCGTGACGTGGGCGCCGGCGAACTGCTCGAGGCTGAGGCCGTGCGCGCCCGCCGCGCGCACCCGGCGCACCGCGCTGTCGTAGCGGAAGATCAGCGCCCGTCGCATCCGCGCCAGCCGGCACACGGCGTCGCACAGGCGGTCGTAGAAGCCGGCGCCGTTCGACGTCGCGTCCTCGGACTGCGACAGGACCTCGACGAACAGCTCGAGCGCGTCGATTCCGACTTCCGCGCGCTGGTTCAGAGCGGGTCCATCAACGCGAACCGCAGCGCCTGCTGCGGTTCCAGGTACACCCGCCAGCTCTCCTCGCAGCGTGGGCATCGGCATTCGACGGACGGATCGTATCCGTCGAGCGCGGCGTGCCATTCGATTTCGTCGCTCCGCAGGCAGATCGGACAGGCGAGCGATGCGATCACGAGCGCGTCGGGATCGTCGGTCCGGAACCTGGCCGTGTCGGCAAGCATGACCACCCTTCGAGGATGCTCGCGCTCACAGCGACGGGCAACCCGCCGCGCTGGACAACCCCCCGGCTGGGGGGAGCCGCGTCAGACGCCGGCATACGCCGCAGCCGCGTCGACCCGCGCCACCGGGTGCTTACCCCAGCGGCTCCACGTCGCGTAGTCGAGTAAGCGGCTCATGTACTCGCGCAGCGGCGCGACGCTGATCCCGGCCGGCTGCAGCCGTGCGCGCGTGAATGCGTTGTCGAAGACGGTCCCCACCGAGAAGTACGGGAAGTACATGGCCCCTTCCTCGAGCATCGATCGCGCGACTCCGTGGTCGGCGGACAGGAACTCGGTCGGCGAAAGCAGCCTTGGCGGGGGTTGCTGGAAGTAGCCGCTCGCGAGCTCGGCGATCTCAGCGATCGTGCTCGCCTCCGCGCCGGCGGTGAGGTGATAGGTCTGCCGGATCCCGCTGCGGGACTCACACAGCTCGTAGATGCCGTCGGCCACGTAGTCGATCGAGACCACGTCGACGGGCGCCGACGGAATCGCCGGCACCGCCGGGAACAGCCCTCGCGACAGTGCCCGCAGCGGCCAGTAGAGGACGTTGAACGCGGAGGTCCAGCCGCTGTAGCGGTCGCCGACGACGATGCTCGGGCGCAGGACCGTGTACGGCAGATCCGGATGCGAGCGGACGAGCCGCTCGGACTCGAACTTCGACTGCTCGTAGGAGTTGTTGAAGCTCTGTCCGACGTCGAGATCGCACTCGTAGAAGCGGCCGGCGTGCGTGCCGGCGACGTACGCCGTCGAGACCTGGGCGTAGCGCTCGAGCACGCCGAGCTCCTGCGACCGGGCCGCGAGTTCGAGCATCCGGCGGGTGCCCTCCACGTTGATCGAGCGCGCCTCCTCGAGCGAAATGCCGAACGACACCGACGCGGCGCAATGGACGATCATCGTCGACTCCCCCGCGAGCCGATCCCAACACGCCGGGTCGAGGCCGAGACGCGGCGCCGTGAGATCGCCTGCCACCGCTGTGACCCGGTCGGAATCGGAATACCGCGCCGCGTCATCGCCGAACAGGTTCGCGAGCACGGCATCGATCCGGTCGCGCGCTGCCTCGTCGTCATCGGCGCGCACGATCGTGAGCACCGGCCGTTCGGTCCGCTCGAGGTACCGGGCCAGCAGCTCCATCCCCACGAACCCGGTCGCGCCCGTGAGCAGCACGGCGCCGTCGGACCGAGTCATTCGCCACGCTCCATCGCCAGCGACCGCAGCGCCCAGGCAAGGCGCGAGCGCGTCTGATCGGGCGTGATCAGCTCGTCGATGTGACCACCCGCGGCCGCGACCCGCGGGCACAGGTTTGTCTCGGCGTACCGCGCCGCGAGGTCGTCGCGCACCGCGTCGGGGTCGGGGGCAGCCTCGAGCTCGCGGCGATTGATGATCCCAACCGCGGAGCGCGCGGCCATAACGCCGATCTCCGCATTCGGCCACGCGAACACGTAGTCGGCGCCGAGGTCCTTGGAGTTCATCGTGATATACGCGCCGCCGAACGCTTTTCGCAGGATCAGCGTCACCCGAGGCACGTCGGCCGACGCGAACGCGTGGACGAACTCGGCTCCGAACCGGATCACGCCGAGCGACTCCTGCTTGGTCCCCGGCATGTAGCCCGGGGTGTCGACGAGCACCAGCAGCGGGATGCCGAACGCGTTGCACTTGCTGACGAAGCGCGCGCCCTTCTGAGCGGCTTCCGAGTCGATGATCCCGCCGAGGTAGCGCGGTTGGTTCGCGACGAGACCGACGGAGCGGCCGTCGAGCCGCGCGAATCCCGTGACGAGATTGCGCGCCCACCCCGCGGACACCTCGAGCAGCTCGCCGCCGTCGACGATCGCGCGGGCCACGTCGCGGACGTCGTAGACGCTCCGCCCGTCGGCGGGGACCGGGTCCGACGGATCGTGGCCGAGCGGCGGATGTGCGGGATGCACCGGCGGCGGCGCGTCGCGGTGGCGGGGCAGGTAGCCGAGCAGTTCGCGCGCCAGGTACGCCGCGTTCACGTCGGTGGGCGCGACGAAGTGGCAGACGCCGTTGCGCTCGTGGACGCGGGTGCCGCCGAGCTGGTCGGCGGTGACATCTTCCCCGAGCGCGTCGCGGACGACGCCTGGCCCGGTCAGGAACAGACTCGACTGTTCGGTCATCACGACCCAGTCGGTCAGCGCCGGCGAGTACGCGCCGCCGCCGGCCGACAGGCCGGTGATGATCGAGACCTGGGGAACGCGCCCCGAAAGCTTCACGATCCGGTGGAAGATGCGCCCGTAGCCGCCAAGCGCGGCGACGCCCTCCTGCATCCGCGCTCCGCCCGAGGACACGAACCCGACCACCGGAGCCTTCGCCTTGTCGGCCAATTCGAGCACGCGCACGATCGAGTTCGCGTGTTGTTCGCCAAGCGACCCGCCGGCGAAGCTCGAGTCCTGCGCGTAGCAGAACACCGGGCGGCCGTCGATCATGCCGGCGCCGGCGACGACGCCGTCGCCCGCGCGGGCCTTCTCGCCCATCGCGCCCGAGATCACCTCGGAACGGATCAGCTCGAGCGTGCCGGGATCGCATAGCGTCTCGAGCCGCTCGAACGGATCGAGCGTCGTCTCGGCGCCTGAGGGGCGCGAGGTGCGTGGAGCGAGCGTGGCGCTCACGACGCGGGGGTGGGTCGGGCTTGAATCAAAAGCACGGCGTTGTGGCCGCCGAACCCGAACGAGTTCGAGAGCGCGATAGCCCGGCCGTGGCCATTGCCGTTCACGACGAGCGGCCGCGGACCGTCGGGCACGTAGTCGAGGTCGAGCCCCTCGTCCTGCTCGGAGTAGTTGAGCGTGGGCGGCGCCACCCGCGCGTTCAGCGCGAGCACGGTGGCGATCGCCTCGACCGCGCCGGCAGCACCCAGCAGGTGGCCGATCGCCGACTTCGTCGAGGAGACCGGGATGTCGTAGGCCCGCTCGCCCAGCGCGAGCTTGATCGCCTCGGTCTCGGAGCGGTCGTTGAGCGGCGTCGATGTGCCGTGGGCGTTGATGTAGTTGATGTCCTCTGGCGTAACGCCGGCGTCCTTCATCGCTCGAGTGATCGCGAGCGACGCCGGGCGGCCCGTCGGCTCTGGTGCCGTCAGATGATGCGCGTCAGCCGTGGACGCGTAGCCGAGCACCTCGCCGAGGACGGTCGCGCCGCGCGCGTTCGCGAGCTCCTCGGACTCGAGCACGAGCACTCCTGCTCCCTCCCCCATTACAAATCCGTCGCGCCGAGCGTCGAACGGCCGCGAGATCCCCGTCGGCGACGTAGCCTCCATCGACGCGAACGCGGCCTTCGCGAGCGGCGTGAGCGTCGCCTCGGCTCCGCCCGCCACAACCGCCTTCGCCTCTCCAGTTCTGATCATCCGCGCGGCCTCGCCGATCGCGTGCGTACCGGACGCACACGCCGACATCACGCCGAACACCGGCCCGCGGATGCCGTGGCGCATCGCCACCAGTCCGGCGGCGGCGTTGCCCATGATCAGAGGGATCGCCAGCGGCGAGACTCGCTCGGGCCCGCGGTCGCGCAGCACGTCGCACTGGGTCTCGAACGTCCACATGCCGCCGATCCCCGAGCCGATCACGCAGCCTAAGTCGGCCGGATCGGTGGGCGGGTCCTCGGAGTCCCAACCGGCCTCAGCAACGGCCTGCGAGCTGGCCGCTATCGCGAGCTGGGCGAAGCGGTCGCTGCGACGCGCCTCCTTGACCGTCATGAACTCCTTTGCGTCGAAGGAGTTGCACGCGCCGAGGCCGTCCTCGATGCCCGAGCGGCCGGCATTCCAGCCGTCGAGAAGCTCCTGCGCGCCAACGCCGAGCGGCGTCACCGCGCCGACGCCGGTGATCAGAACGCGACTCATGCCGCCCCCCACTCGACGACGGTGGCGCCCCAGGTGAAGCCGGCGCCGAACGCGCCGAGCAGCACGCGGTGACCGGGCTTGAGCCGGCCGTCGCTCTCGACGTGCGCGAGCGCGAGCGGGAGCGTCGCGGCCGACGTGTTCCCGTACTCGGAGATGCAGTCGACGACGCGGTCGGCCGGCAGGCTCAGCCGCTCACCGACCGCGCTCAGAATCCGCCCGTTCGCCTGGTGGTAGACGAACAGGTCGATGTCGTCGAGCCGCGCGCCCGCGGCGCGCACGGCCTGAACCGTCGACAGCGACAGCCGCGCGACCGCCTCGCGGAAGGTCTCGTGCCCGCGCATCCGGATCACGCCCTCCTCGCGCGGGATCTTGATGTGGTCAGCGCCGGCGCCGTCCGCGCCGAGCACGATCGGACCGATCCGGCTCGCCGCTGCAGTCGCCTGGAGGACGACAGCGCCGGCGCCGTCGGCGAACACGGCGGCGGTCGAGCGGTCCGTCGGGTCGAGAACCCGCGACATCAGGTCTGCGCCGATCACGAGCACGCAATGGGCGCGGCTCGCCTCGATCTGGCCGGTGCCGACCGCCAGCGCGGACAGGAAGCCGGTGCACGCCGCGCCGATGTCGAAGGCGCCGGCGCGTACGGCCCCGAGCTCGTGGGCGACGAGCGGGGCGGCGTTGGGCATGACGTCGTCGGGGGTCGTGGTCGCGACCAGCACGAGATCGACCTGCTCGGGCGAGACGGCCGCCCGCCTGAGCGCGGCGGCAGCGGCGGCCGTCGCGTGGGTCGAGAGTCGTTCGGTCGCCTCGGCCACGCGGCGCGAGCGAATCCCGGTGCGGCGGACGATCCACTCGTCGCTGACCCCGATCCGGGCCGCGACCTCGCTGTTCGGGACGACCGTCTGCGGCAGGCTCGCGCCGACCGACGCGATCGCGGCGCCGACGGGGACGGCTGCGACGGTCGTGTCGTCGGATACGAGGTCCGGCTGGAGCGCTGGCATCGTCGTGCTCATGATGAGACACGTTCACCAATGCCGAGGGCGATTCCAACCGCGGAAGGCGCGAAACCCCCTACGCGGGGGGTTTCGCGCTGCCGGCGTAACACGCCCTTCTCATTTGGGTAGCGCGCCGGTCACGCGGCGCGCAGAGCTTCGGCGAGTCGCGCGGGCTGGTCGAGCGGGATCAGCGTGTAGCTGTCGTCGATCTCCACCAGCTGCCCCTGCGGGAGCAGGTCCGCCAGGCGACGGCCGTGGTCGGGCGGCATCACCCGATCCTGACTCGCCCACACGACCAGCGCCGGCCGGTCGAACCGCGGTAGGCCCTCCGCGGCCTGAAGCAGCAGGTCGCGCTCGGAAGCCATCGCCCGGAGCACGCGCACGGTGTCACGTCGGATCTCGGCCTGTTTCAGCACTGGTTCGATCCAGCGCGCGGTCGCGCGGTCGCCGCGTATCGTCAGCCATCCGAACGCGATCGGGAGTCGCCTCACCAATCGCAGCCGCATCTGCTGCATGAACAGCCCGAACATCGCCGGCGGGAGCTTGCCCGACAGGACCAGCGCCCTGCCGGTCAGCCCCGGCGGGAAGTTGTCGAACGCGTCGCAGGACGCGAGCACGATCCGGCCGACGCGGGCAGCGCCGTCGCCGATCAGCAACTGAACGAGCGCGCCGCCGGTGTCGGTCCCGACGAGCGTCACGTCTCGCAGATCGAGCCGGTCGATGAACTCCGCCACGAGCGCCGCGATCCCGCGGAGCGACAGATCGGCGTCATCGCGCATGCCATGGCGGTGCGCGCCCAGCGGCAGTGTGGGCGCGATGCACCGGTAGTCGCCCTCGAGCTCGGCGATCAACTCGTCCCACAGCGAGGCATCCATCATCAGGCCGTGGAGCAGCACCACCCCGGGACCGTCACCGCCTGTGTCCTCGTATTCGATCGTGCCGGCGGAGAGATCGATCTGGCTGGTCATGGCGAGTGGCTCCTTGGCTTGCGAGTTAGTGGAGGTGTATGGTTGCACTCGAAAACCAGTTTCTTTCAAGATCTAGATCTAACTACGAACTAGTTGTCCACTAAGAACCAGCCTCCCCGAGACGCCGTGGAGCTCGCGGTCGACGTGTTCAGCGACCGCTGGACGTTCCTGATCCTGCGCGAGGCGTTCTTCGGAGTCCGGCGGTACGGACAGCTCCAGCGCAACCTCGGGATCGCCCGCAACGTGCTCGCGGACCGGCTGCGGCAACTGGTCGGCGACGGGATGCTCGAGCGCGTCCGCTACCGCACAGATCCGGACTGGTACGAGTACCGGCTGACCGAGCGGGCGCTCGACCTCTATCCGGTGATTGTCGGCCTGATGCGCTGGGCAGAGCGCCATCTCGCCACCGACGCTGGTCCCGCGCCGCTCGAGCTGATCCACCGCTCCTGCGGCAACCCGGCCGATCCGTACCTCGCCTGCTCCCACTGCCACGAGCCGCTGACGGCGCGCGACATCACCCCGATCCTGCCGGGAGCCCCCGAAACGGGGTGAGGCGACCGGCGCGCGGCCGCCTCACGCACGCTGCAACCGTTATGCCTGTGCGACCTGCTGGCGACCGGCCGCCATCGGGCCGGTCCGGTCCCACACGGGCCGCACCTCGACCGATCCGCCGAACCCGACCGCCGGGAGACGAGATGCGTGATCGAGCGCGGCGTCGAGATCCGGGCAGTTGAGCAGGTAGTAGCCGGCCAGGAACTCCTTGGTCTCGGCGAACGGCCCGTCGGTGAACTGGGTCTGGCCGTCGCGCTCGCGCACGGTGGTCGCGGTGTCGACACGCTCGAGGGCGTCGCCGCCCACCAGCACGCCGGCGTCCACCAGAGTCTGCGTGTAGGCGTCGTAGCGCGACCCGATCTCCTGGAGCTGTTCCGGCGTGGGTTCGCCGGCGTCCGCGGGGTTGTAGATGAGCAGCATGTATTGGGGCATCTCGCCTCCTTGGGTCGGTTGGCCGCCGGGTGGCGGCTTCAACCGTATGACGGACGAGCGTGCCGTGTTTCGACACGCCCGTCCATCAAATTCCGAGGACCTTCGTCTACCAGCCGCGATGGTGGCCGGCCAGGCCCGGCAGGACCTGTGTGCCCTCGATCCGGACCGCCCGCAGGGCGCGAGGATCGAGCCCGAGCAGGCTCAGGGTCGTGGGCGCCACCTGGGTCGTCTCGACCCACCGGTCCGACGAACCGGGCCGGACCGTGCCGGGCGCATACACGACCATCAGCACGTCGCGGTCGCCGGGGTTGTTGCCGCCGTGCTCGGCGATCTTGGTGCCGCCGGTGTAGACGACGCCAACCTGGACCCGTCCGAACACGTCCGGGTAGTCCGGCTCGGAGTACGGCACGCCGAAGAACCTGGCGGCCTCATGCCCGGCGTAGATCTGTGCCAGGCCCGAGTGGTGGACGAGCGTGCAGCCGGCAGGGATCGTGGCAGGGACGGGATACGGGCAACTTGCGCCCGTGTTCGCGTTGTTGACGCCGAGCGCGTCGTGGCTCCACAGGTAGCTCTTGACGAAGTCAGCCGCCGCCTGGGTCTTGACCGACAGGTAGCTCTGCCACAGGTCGTCGTCGGTGCCGGCGACGATCAGGTTGTTCTTGTCACCGCTCTGCGCGGTCCAGGCCGCGTTGATCGCACTGATGATCGGGCCGTCCTTGATCCGCTCGAGCTGGTTCGGATCCAGCGGTGACTGGCCGTGCTTGGCCGTCAGGATGATCGCCGTAGAGGACGCCAGACCGTCCTGCTGAATCGTGTTGACCATCGCCGCCAACTTGCTGTTGACGTAGTCGAGCGCGCTGGACAGCAGCGGGCCGGGAACGAGCTGACCGTTCACCCACTGGTAGCCAGCCGGCTCGGTCGGGCCCTCGGTGTACGTGCCGTCGGCGTTCTCGGTCAGGGTGCTCGGCGAGGAGACCTTCTCTGCGACCGACACGACCTGGAAGTTCATCCCCAGGATCGCGGGAACGCCCACATAGTTCTTGCCGCTGTGGTCGTAGCCGTTGAGTTCGTTGATGACGGCCTGCACCTTGTAGCCGTCGTACTGCTTGGTGGCGGCGTCGTCGTGCGCCCAGTCCGTGTCGGTGGGGTATGGCACACCGTTGGGCTCGACCGCCTGCGAATCGATCTCAGGGCCGAAGAAGTCGTCGATGCTCTGGCCGTTCGAGCCCGGGCCCTCAAACGACGTGTAGACCTCGTGCTTGTCAGACCACGCCGTGCGCATGCCGGCGTCGTGGATGACCTGGAAGATCGTGTTGTCCCTCAGGTAATCCCAGGGCCGGATCGGCTTGCAGGTCTTCGGGTCGACAGGGAAATTGGCCGCGTTCAGCGAAGGATTCGGGGTCCCCGGGAGGGAGAACTGGAGATTCATGATCTCGCCCGGGTTCGTGTCAACGCCGCCCGGGAAGAGCGAGCCGTTCTCGTCGAACGCCGGGAACGTCTGGTAAGCCGGATCGCTCGGGTTAGGGTGCAGGAAGTCGGGCACCGCGGGGAGGGTGTCGTCCGGCGAGTCGTAGATGACGTCGCCACCGGTCGCCGGCTGACCGGGGGTGCACGTGGCGCCCGTCGGCTGGCCGCCGATCTCGCTCGGCTCGTCCGTCGCGTGGCTGTACTCGACGTCGTAGTAGACGCCGGTCGACCGCGGGTTGCCGCCAGTCATCAGAGCGGTGCCGCCCGGGTCGGAGTCAGACGGAACCGACGTGTGGGCGTTCGTGTACTCGGCGCCGCCCTGTGCCAGCTGCGCGAGCTCCGAGCCCGGATGGTTCGCGATATACCAGGTGAGGTCGGACTGGTGCATGCCGTCTACCGAGATCAGCAGCACGTGCGATATCCGGCTCCCGTGGTGTCCGTGATCGCGATTGTCAGAGTGCGCGGAACCGACGGCGGCCGAGCCGCCGATCGCGCCGGCCGCAATTACCGCCGCCGCGCCGAGCTTTGTGACTCTTCGCATACAAATCCTCCTGTTGTTTGCGAGTCAGAAAGCGCGACTTATATGCGAGCACGCGGGACACCGTCGTTGCCCGGACGTAATCGAATCGTAAGCGTCTTGTTAAAAACCCGGTTCGTCCGGGCCGGCGGCGAGCTCGTCGATCAGCGCCGCGAGGCGCAGCAGCAGGTCGGGCGCGAGCTCCTGCTCGGCCGCAGGGAGCGACGCGTAGAACGCGCGTTGGCGACCTCGCAGCCACTCCTGCTGGTCCTCGAGCAGAGCGCGGCCGAGGTCGGTGAGGCTGACCGCCACCGCGCGGCGGTCCTCGAGCGAGCGCGCCCGCCGGACGACCCCGCGGCGCTCGAGCGCATCGAGGATCCGGGTCGCGGTCGACGGGGTGACCCCGGCGTCGCCGGCCAGATCCTGGACCCGCGCCGCCGGACGTGCGGTCAGACCCTCGAGCAGGCCGTACTGGGAGAGCGTCAGCCCTCCGTTCGCCGCCGTCGCCCCCCGCGCGCGGCGGACCGCCTGAGCCAACGCATCGAACGCCGTCACAAAGTCCGTGCTGGCGTTCGGACGCATAGGCTTGAGAGTATCGCGGGTGCCATGCTAATATTTGGCATGCTAAGCAATAGCGTCGATCCTGGAGCAAGGTCATGTTCCGCAACATCCTCGTCAGCATCGACGGGTCCGAGCATTCGGACCGGGCCCTCGACGAAGCGATCGACATCGCCCGCGCTGATCAGGCGCGCCTCACGATCCTGACCGCGATCAACCAGCCCCCGGTTTGGGCCGCGTCAGCGATGGCCGCCGGGGCCTGCGCGGTGACCGCAGCCGACCTCGAGAAGGAGGCCGTCGACGTGATGCGCCGCGCGGTCACGCGGGTCCCGAAGGACATTCCCGTGACTACGATCATCAGCCGCAAGCCGATCCGGCATGCGCTGACGGCTAGGCTGAAAGCGTCCGATTACGACCTGCTCGTGATGGGATCGCGCGGTCGCGGAGCGCTGACGGCCCAGTTGCTCGGCAGCGTCAGCCACTACGCGCTCAACCACTGCCCGATCCCCGTGCTGATCGTCCACGCGGACGCGGACCGCAAGGGGCCCGACGCGGAGCGCGTGCCGGATCTACCCGGACGCACCTCTTCCGAGCCTGGGGCTACCGGCGGGTCCGGAGCGCCGGCGCCGGCGCCGGCGTAGTACGGCCCAGGCGGCGCTCGCGCACCACCACCCAGCGCCTCCGGTTCGGGCGCGCGGCACCCGTAGGACTGGCGGTGCGCTCGGTGTCAGCGTCAACCAGGCACGACAGAGATCATACGCCCGACCGTGGCGGTTCCATCAACGCCACGACCGCATCGATGATGTCCTGAAGCGGCGGGAGCTCGACGTCCGGTAGCGGCATCTGTCGCTGCGAGGAGCGGGTGTAACAGGCGCCGATGAACATCATCGCGACCGCGTACGGGTCGACACCTGTACGGGCGCGACCGGCGGCCTGCTCGGCTGCGAAATAGTCGCCGATCGCCTTCACCCCTCGGTGCGGCCCGAGGCTGTGCTGGCTCATGTAGGCCGCCATCGAGTCACGCAGCTCGGCGTCGGACTGAGCCGCGGCGATCAGCGGGAGGACCCCGTCGAGGAACTCCTCGAGCGTGTCTCCGTACAGCGTGAGCACCTCGCGCGGATCGGTACCCGGATGTACACCGCCCTCGGCCAGCGCGTGGAGCGGCTTCAGACCCTCCTCGAACACGGCCTGGAGCAGCCCGAAGCGATCCTTGTAGTGGTAGAAGACGCTGGCTTCCGAGACGCCGGCGATGCCGGCGACCTCGCGAGCCGTAAGCCGCGCGATCCCGCGATCGCGGATCACCTGAAGCGCGGCCGCGAGGATCGCTTCGCGACCCCCGGCTGGCGGCCGCCCGCGGCGCTTGGGCGTGTCACTAATCACTGGGGTACCGGGTCATATGAGTGACGTTCACGAAATGGCCTCAATTTCCTGAGCCCATACTCAGTATATATGTTATCCTGAGCTTCCGCTCAGGAAAAGGAGGTAGCTCCGATGGCTCGCAAATGGTGGACCCTGCTCGCCGTCTGCACCGGCGTGTTCATGTTGTTGCTCGACATCACGATCGTCAATGTCGCGTTGCCATACATCCAACAGGCGTTCCACGCGTCGCTGTCGGATCTGCAGTGGGTCATCGACGCGTACGCGCTCACGCTTGCCGCGTTCCTGCTCACCGCGGGGTCGATCGCGGACCTAGTCGGGCGACGGCTGGTGTTCGCGGTCGGCATCGTCGTATTCACGATCGGTTCCGCGCTGTGCGGCGTGGCCGCGGATCCGACGTTCCTCGCGCTGTCTCGCGCGTTCCAGGGCGTCGGCGGCGCGATCATGTTCGCGACCTCTCTCGCACTGCTCGCGGACGCCTTTTCCCCGCGCGAGCGCGGCGTCGCGTTCGGAGTGTTCGGCGCGGTCACCGGCATCGCGGTGGCCATCGGCCCGGTGCTCGGCGGTGCTCTGACGAGCTGGCTGTCGTGGCGGTGGATCTTCTTCGTAAACGTGCCGATCGGCGTGCTCGCACTGATCGTCACGCTGCGAGAGGTCTCCGAGTCCAAGGCGCCGGTCGCCCGCCGACCCGACTGGGCGGGGTTCGTGACGTTCACGCTTGGGCTGACCGCGCTCGTTTACGGGCTGATCCGCAGCCATCCGGACGGCTGGGGCTCGAGCACCGTGATCGGTTCGCTCGGCGCCGCCGTCGTCCTCCTCACGCTGTTCGTGATCGTCGAGCTACGCACCCGCGCTCCGATGCTTGACCTCACGCTCCTCCGCGTCCCCACCTTCAACGGCGGCCTGGTCGCCGCGTTCGCGATCTCTGCGTCGATCTTCGCACTACTGACCTACATCGTTTTGTACCTCCAGAACGTGCTCGGGTCCTCGGCGATCGAGACCGGGATCCGGGTGCTGCCGTTCACCGGCGCGATCTTCCTCACTGCAGGGCTTGCCGGCCGCCTCACCGGGCACGTGCCCACGAAGCTCCTGATCGCCCCCGGATTCGTTTTGATCGGCGCCGGCCTGGTGCTGATGCGCGGAATCACGCCGACCGACGACTGGACCCACCTGCTGCCGGGAATGATCGTCGCGGGCATCGGCTCCGGGCTGGTCAACGTGCCGCTCGCCTCGACCGCCGTCGGCGTCGTCGAGCCCGCGCGCGCCGGGATGGCCTCGGGGATCAACTCGACCTTCCGCCAGATCGGGATCGCCACCGGCGTGGCGGCGCTCGGCAGCATCCTCGCCTCGGAGGTGTCGAGCTCGGTGATCTCGAAGCTGGCGGGCACACCGCTTGCAAGCGGCTCGCACGCGCTCGCGTCGTCGATCAGCAACGGCAGCATCATCCAGGCGATGCACGCCGTGCCGCCGCACCTGCGCGGCCTCGCCGGCGGCGCCGCCAAGAGCAGCTTCATCGACGGTCTGAACACGATCATCCTGATCGGCGCGATCGTGGCGTTCGCCGCCGCCGTGCTGACGCTGTTCCTGATCCGCCAGCGCGACTTCGTCGAGGTCCACCACGCGGAGGGCGCGGGCGCGCCGTCCGGGGCCGAGGCCAAGACCGACGCCCAGCCGGCGACGGTCGCGGCCGGCTGAGCGGCCGGACGCGCGCCCTAAGATCAGTCGTATGCGGCTGTCCGTACTCGACCAGTCTCCGATCTCCGAGGGCTCGACCGGCGCCGACGCGCTGCGCAACACGATCGACCTCGCCCGCCTCGCCGACGAGCTCGGCTACCACCGCTACTGGGTGGCCGAGCATCACGGCGGGCCGATGCTGGCGGGCGGGAGCCCGGAGGCGCTGATCGGGCCGATCGCCGCGGCAACCGAGGGGATCCGGGTCGGGAGTGGCGGCGTGATGCTTCCCCACTACAGCCCTTACAAGGTCGCCGAGACATTCACGATTCTCGCCGGCCTGTTCCCGGGGCGGATCGACCTCGGCCTCGGCCGCGCCGCCGGCACCGACCCGATGACCACGTTCGCGCTCCAGCGCGACCGCCGTCAAGCGGCGCCCGACGACTTCCCCCAGCAGCTGGCCGAGCTGCTCGCGTACTTCGACGACAGCCTCCCGGAGGACCATCCGTTCGCGCGGCTCGCGGGAGTGCTGCCCGGGCGACCCGAGCTCCCGGTCCCGTGGCTGCTCGGATCCTCCCAGCAGAGCGCAATCTGGGCGGGCCAGCTGGCGCTTCCGTACGCGTTCGCGGACTTCATCAACTCCGAGGGGGCCGAGATCGCCAAGCTTTACCGCGAGCGGTTCGTCCCCACCGACTCCTCACCGGTGGAGCGAACCGCAGTGGCCGTCTGGGTCCTGTGCGCGCCCACCGACGAGGAGGCCGAGTATCTGGCCACGAGCAGCCGGATGAGCTTCACGATGCTCCGCCGCAACCGGCTGATCCCTGTTCCGCCCCCGGACAAGGCGGTCGAGTTCCTCACGCGCGAGGGCAAGAGCCCATCGGGCGGACGGCCCGGGCGTCGCAGCATCCTCGGGTCCCCCGAGAAGGTCCGGGCCGGCGTCGAGCAGGTGGCGGTCGAGTACGGCGCCGAGGAGGTGATCGTGGTCACGATCACCTACGACCACCAAGCGCGCCGGCGCTCCTATGAGCTGCTGGCCGAGGCGTTCGACCTCGAGCCGCGTGCGGTTACGGCGTCAGCGCTCTCGTAGCCGCGTTCACGAAGCCCGCTGCCATCGATTCGCCCACGTCGCCGAGCGGGAGGAACCGAGGAACGTTGAGGTTGGCCGCGAGGTCGAGCCGGATCTGAGTCGGGTCGGCTCCGCTGACATGCCAAATCACGTCGAACTTCTCGCCGTCGGACCCGTGGTGCGGGACCCGGGTCAGCTTCACCACTCCGGTGGGATCAACCTGGACATTCATGGTCAGGTCGAAGTCGCGAGTGAGCGGGCCATGCACGACGTGTAGCTTCGTCTGCGCCTTGGTCGGACGGCCCCGGTCGTTGCGCTCGAGGACCTCGACCGACTTGACGACCTCGGGGTACCAGTTGGGGTACCCGTCAACCGCTTCGAGCAGAGTCAGACATTGCTCGAGCGAGGCTGGGGTGGCCCTCTGGGCGTGTCCGGTGAGCTCCTTCACTTCGGGGCCGGATCCTACGCGGTCGCCTCCTCGAGCGAACGGCGGGTAACGGTCAAGCCGCGACGCCGGCAGCGTCGACGTCGTGGCGCAGACTTGGAGCAGCGACGCACCGCAAGTGGGTACGGATCGTGGTCCCGCCGGCGCCCGTCCGGACCTCGACGAGATCGCACAGCTGGTTCACCATCCACAGGCCGAGACCGCCGGTTCCGGTGACCTGGAGCCGCCGGCCGGCGAGCGGATCGGGGATGTGACCAGCGTCCTCGATCTGGAAGATCACCTCTCCCGGGGTGGTCCAGAACCGCAGCAGGCCGTGGGTGCCCGCATGCTTGACCGTGTTCGACGTCAGTTCGTTGATCGCGAGCACAAGGTCCGCGGTGCGGTCGGCGTCGAGGCCCGACGCGCCGGCCTCCTCGGCGATCCAGGCCCGCAGTGACCGGAGGTCGCCGAACCCGAAGTCGCGCGCCAACGCACCGGCCGGCGGTTCGGACAGAGCTTGCTCGCATCCGGACGGAACCGTGCCGTTGCCATATGCCGAGCTCGCTTCCAGGCGCCGTTCGCGGACGACTCCCGGATGGGTGTGCTCGGCGTCGCGGAGCACCTGATCATCGAGCGCTCCGGCGTCGTAGGGACACAGCACGCTGATGTCGGCGTCCGGCCACGCGAGGTTGATCAGCGCCTCGTGGCGTGCCGCTTCACGAATCTCATCGGGCGAGCGGCCGGCCCAGATCGGTTCCCCGACGTAGCGCAGCGGCCGGCTCCCGTGTCGCTCGATCATCCCGAGCACAGCGGGGATGATCCGTCCCGGGTTGCGCCCGAGCTCGAACATGTCGAGCAGCTCGATCGACGCCGCCCGCTCCCCGAGCTCCGCCTCCAGCAGTTTCAGCCTCGGCTCGGGAACCGCGATCGCCACCGCCTCGTCCCGGTCGAGTGCCGGCCCGATGAAGTCAAAGATGCCAGCCAGATAGTCGCCGGCGTCGCGGTAAAACAGCGCTTGATGCGCCTCGATCGGCGACGACGTGTGCTCGCAGGCGATCACGATTGCAGCGACTCCCAACTCGGTGTGAGATCCGGCCTGGTTTCCGGCCCCACGCTAAGTATTTCCAGACGGGCCGGGTCCTAACACGGCCGTTTCGGAAAATCCGGTTTGGCGTCTCTTAATCGGCTTCGCGATGCTGCTCGCCGGGGCTCAGGAGCTCCTCCGGGGCGTCCACCACGGTCAGCAGATCGCGGACGCCCGTCAGCGTCAGCACCCGCTCCACCTGGTCGGCGCCCCGCACGAGCGCGAACCGCCGGCCGCGCTCGTGCGCGCGCTGGTGGGCACTCAGCAGCACACGGAGGCCGGTCGAGTCCATGAACTCGATCTGCCGCAGGTCGAGGATCACGAGCGCCGCGCCGGCATCGAATGCCCGGTTCAGCCGCTCTTCGAGCTGGGGGCTGGTTCGCAGGTCGAGCTCGCCGGCCGCCGCGACCACCGCCGCGTTGCCGTGGTTGCGCTCCTCTACGGTGAAATCGTTGTTCACGGTTGCTCCGTGACCCTCTCCCGCGGGACGAAACGACTCGGGAAAGCTACCACCGAGTAGGGCGGCGGACTTCCCCGGGTTGGTCATGTTTGGGAAGGGTCGCTCCACTCGGTGGCGAGGATCCGCGCGCCGCTGGACTGCGCCAGCGCGAGGTGGAGGGCCGGCGGGACGATGATCTCGGGATCTAGGAGCTCCACCGACTCGGGAACGTCGTCGGGGACCATCCCGGTGGCGGTCGCGCCGCCGGGCGCGAGCAGGTTGACCGCCACGCCGGTGCCCTCGAGTTCGGCCCCCCAGACGCGCGTCATCGCCTCCAGCGCCGCCTTCGACGGTCCGTACGGCGAGAAGCCGCGGCGCGTCATCGTCGCCTCGTTGACCGTGACGTTGATGATGCTTCCGCGGCCCGCGGCGAGCATGTGCGGCACGACCGCGCGGGACATCAGGAACACCCCGACGATGTTCGTCTCGATCACCGTGCTCCACGCCACCGGGTCGGCCTCCCAGAACGGCCGCGGGTCGGTCATGAACCGCTCGTTGACGAACCGCATCCCCCGCGCGGCGTTGTTGACGAGCACGTCGATCCGGCCTCGCACGTCGAGCGCCCGTCGCACGAGCCGGTCGACGTCGGCTGCGACGGTGACGTCCGCCTGCACTGCCTCGATCGTCCCGGGCAGCGCGTCCCCCAGTGCCACAACCTCGGCGGCCTGCTCGGGGCTCCGGGCCACGCTGATCAGCACGTCGGCGCCCGCCTTCGCATAGCCGAGCGCGATCGCCCGGCCGATTCCTCGGCCGCCGCCGGTCACGATCGCAACGCGCTCGCGGAGTTCGTCTGCCACTCAGTTACAGAGTACGCACTGGCCCGTGTCGCACGAGCACTCGGGCAGCTCCGCCGAGGACCGCACGGGATGCCAGCGGCGCAGCGCGTCGAGCGCCAGGGGCTCGGTCCGGTCCTCCGGGCCGCCGGGCCAGCAGGCCCGGATGATCAGCAAGGTGAGCCGGCGCGAATCGGCGTGGCCGAATGGAGACGCAAGGTCGATGTGGTGGCGAAGCTCGTCCTGGTCCATGATCGCGACGAGCAGATACCCGTTTTTTCCCCAAACCTCACCGTCCTCGACGAATGATCGCCGCCCGCCGGCCAACGATCCGTTCGGACCATCCACGACTCGACAATGGACCCCGACATCCGCGAGCGTGCCGTGTCGCGCATGCCCCACATGCGTCCTACGTCACGGTCGGCGTCGGATGTCGGAGATGTCGTGTTTTGCAGGTCCCGAGCGCGACCGGGCCCACGGCGATCGCAGCGTGCGTGCCGGTTCGCGGATCGGCTACGCCGGCGCGGCCGCGAGCGCAACCACGTCGGGCAGGCTCGGCTCTAGCCGGGACCAGGTCTCGCCGGCGTCGCCCGTGACCAGCATCGATCCGCCGCGCAGCCCGACGAGCAGCCGGCCGGGCTGCTCGGGCAGCGCCGCCAGCGCGTACGGCATGCGGCGCAGCGCCGGCTCCTCGCCCCAGCTGTCGATCCGCTCCCAGCCGTTGCCGCGCGAGCGCAGCAGCCGCGCCTGACCGTCGCCGTGGCCGTGGGCGGCGTACGGGGAGCGACTCACCGACGCGTACCACAGGTCGGGATCGGCCGAATCGGCGGCCGTCGCCCACGCGTAGTGGCGATCGAGCCCGCCGTCCAGCCGGCGCCAGCTCTGCCCGCGATCGGGCGAGATCGCGATCCCCTGGCCGGCGACCTCGTACAACCGCTCGGCCGCGAGCGGGTGGGTGATCAGCTGGTGGGCGTCGCTGTGCGCCTGCGGGTTGTGGTCGACCCACGTCCGGCCGCCGTCGGATGAGCGCATTACGCCGCCCAGCTCGATCCCTACGGTGAGCGCGTTCGGGTCGGTGGGGTGCAGCGCGATCGTGCTCACGTGGTGGGTCCAGGGGCGCGGGGGGAAAGACCAGCGTGGCTCGCTCTCAAGGCGCCGCAGGTCGGGCAGCAGCTGCCAGGTCTTCCCCCCGTCCTCGGAGCGGTACAGGTTGCTCGGCTCGGTCCCGGCGTAGACGACCGACACCCCGGCGACCTGATGCGATCGGGAGACGGCGACGGACATCACCCGCGGGTCGCCGACGCGGTCCCACGACTCGCGCCAGGTCTCGCCACCGTCGTCGGTCGCGTACAGGCCGTCATCGAACGTGCCCACATAGACGCGGTCCGAGTCGTGCGGGTCGACGGCGACGCATCGCGGCGCGGCAACGGTGAGCACGGTGCGCGCGTCATCCGCGCGCATTCCGTTCACCGTGAGGCGGACAACCTCGTCGCCGGTGACGACGAAGATGCGGGAGCGCTCAGACATTGGCCCTCCGAGCGCTGCGGGCTCGGTCATAGGCCATCCTGAACAACTCGACGGCGCCCTTCGCCTCCTCGGGCGAGCGAATCGAGACCGTGATCCAGCCCGACTCGGGCAGCACGTGGTGCGGTCGCGCCCGACCCTCGGCGACCAGCTCGTCACGGACTCGGCGTGGGAACGGAAGGTCGGCGATCCGGTCGCCGTGGATGTGCCCTAGCTCGCGCCGCCCGAGCTTGAATTCGACGCCTCCGAACCGGTGCGGAGCTGCCTCCACGCCGGGCCACGACTTGACGGTTTCCGCGATCTGTTCTCCAGTTGTCATGCTCCGCAGACTAGGACTGCGGCGGCCTGTTCACCAGACGCAATTGGTCCTAGTACGTTGGTCGCATGCCCGAGCGCCGCAGCTTCGACGTCGTGATCGCCGGCGGCGGCCACAACGCGCTCGTCGCCGCCACGCTGCTCGCGCGCGCCGGCCGCTCGGTGGCCGTGCTCGAGCGCCGCGACGAGCTCGGTGGCGCCGCCGTCTCGGCGTCGCCGTTCCCCGGCTTCGGCGTACGGCTGTCGCGCTACTCATACCTGGTCAGCCTGTTCCCGCCCTCGCTGCTGTGCACGCTCGGCGTGCGAGTCGAGATCCGGCCGCGCCGGGTCGCCGCTCATCCGCCGCTCGAGCTGCCCCCGGAGTTCCGGGCGACGCTGAGCAACGTCTCCGAGCGCATCTTCCCAACGCTCACCGAGCCGCTGCGCTCGCGCGAGGACATGCGTCGGCTCCTCGACGACGACGCCGCATGGGACTCGCTGTTCGAGACCCCGCTGTCGGACATGCTCGAGCGAACGTTCGACGACGACCTCACGCGTGGCACGGTCTTGACCGACGGATTGATCGGCACGTTCGCCGCGGCGGACGATCCGCTGCTCCGGCAGAACCGCTGCTTTCTCTACCACGTCGTCGGCAGCCCCTGGAACGTGCCGGTCGGCGGGATGGGGACGCTGTCTGCCGCGCTCGGCGACGCCGCGCGGACCGCCGGCGCGGAGCTCATCACGGGCGCCGAGGTCGTGTCGATCGCCACCGACGAGCGCACCGCCGAGGTCGCGTGTGCCGACGGCAGTACTTTTGGCGCGCGGCACGTACTAGCCGGTGTCGCACCCCACGTCTTGAGCGCGCTGCTCGGCGAGCCCGAGCCCGGCGAGCCCCCGGAAGGGGCCCAGCTCAAGATCAACATGCTGCTCGAGCGCCTTCCGCGCGTGCCGGGAGCCGGCCCGGAGGACGCGTTCACGGGGACGTTTCACGTGAACGAGGGGTACGGACAACTCGGAACTGCGTACGGGGAAGCTGCGGCAGGCCGTATTCCGGAGCTCCCGCCGTGCGAGGTCTACTGCCACTCGCTGACCGATCCGAGCATCGTGTCCGACGAGCTCCGCTCCCGCGGAGTGCAGACGCTCACGCTGTTCGGGCTGCACATGCCGGCACGGCTGTTCACCGACGCCGGCGCCAAGCAGCGCGCGGTCGACGCCACGCTCCGTTCGCTCAACTCGGTGCTGGCCGAGCCGATCGAGTCCTGCCTGCTGGGTCTCGAAGCGCTGACGCCACTCGAGATAGAGGCCGAGCTCGGGATGCCGCGCGGCCACATCTTCCACCGCGACCTGGCGTGGCCGTTCGCCGAGTCGGACGACGAGGTCGGCAGCTGGGGAGTCGAGACTGCGCACGCGAACGTGTGGCTGTGCGGCGCCGGCGCGCGCCGGGGCGGTGGCGTCAGCGGGATCCCGGGCCACAACGCCGCCCGAGCGGTCCTCGAAGCGACCGGCTCCTGATCAGAACACGATCACGGCCCGACCGCGAAGCCCGCCGGCGTCCATCAGGCGCTCGGCATCCGCTGCTTGCTCGGGCGGGAACTCCTTCGCCACCCGCAGCTTGATCCGCCCGTCGGAGGCGAGGGTCCGCAGCTCTTCGAGCCAGTCGGTCCGGTCGAGCACCCTCGCGACGGCAACCGGGTGCACGCGGATCCCGCGATCCTCGACCTCATCGCCGTCCCACCCGCGCACGACCACGATCTGGCCGCCGTCGCGGATCGCCGGGAACGCCGCGCGACGGAGCAGCGCGGTGTCGTACAGCCCGTCGACCCCATCCGGGGCGGCCTCGAGCACCGCGTCGGTGAACCCCTGACCGCGCGGCACGACCACGTCCGCGCCGAAACTCCGGACGAGCTCCTCGTCCTCAGGCTTGGCGTCCGCGACCACTCGGAGGCCGTGCTCCTTGGCCAGCGGGATCACGTATGAGGCGAGCAGCCCGGCGCCACCGCTGACCGCCAGGGTGTCGCCGTCCTTCAGGCCCAGCAGGTCAAGCCCCGCGCGCGCAGTGAGGCCGTTCATCGGCAGGGTCGCCGCCTCGGTGAGCGTGGCGCCGTCCGGAATCGGCACAACCGACGCCGCCGGCACGACCAGCAGCTCCTGCTGCGCCCCGCCCTCGGGCCGGCGCGGAGTGACCGCGGCCATCACCTGATCGCCGACCACGAGGCGGTCGATGTCGGGCCCGACGGACTCGACGATGCCGGCCGCGTCCATCCCGGGGATCCAGGGCGCGGGCAGATCGCCGCCGCCACGCTGTCGGAGTCCGATATCGGTCGGGTTGACCGCCGCGGCCTTGACCGCGATACGGACCTCGCCGGCGCCGGGCTTGCGCGCGGGGCGATCGATGACCTCCAGGACATCCGGGTCCCCTGGCTCGGGGATGGCGACGGCACGCAAGATCAGACCTCCTGTGTCGGGGTGGGGACCATCTGGGTCGGTGTGAGAGCGATGATTATCGATGCGTACGTCTCGCCGTCGGGGCCGACGATCCACCGCCGGGCCCCGTGGCGCAGCACGCGCATCTCGCCCGCCTGGGCGGCCGAGCGGTACTCGATCTCGACGTCGATCGACTCGGGCTCTGAGTCCTGCAGAAGCTCCTCCTCGACCGGCGTCAGGTACGCGGCGTTGTTGACGTGTCCGGCCAGGTCGAGTTCGCTGTTGCGGAACTGCCAGCGGAAGCTGTCCGCCACCCCGTCGGGCGAGGGATGCCGGAGCCTCGCGTTCACGGTCCGGCCCTCGGCCGACTCGCCCCACATCGCGATCTCGTCCGCGGTCAGCTTGGTCGGACGCCCGCTCAGCGGGTCGAGGTGGACCCACAGCGAGACCACCTCGACCGTGCCGGCGGCCTCGCCGACCGGCGTCATCGAGGTCCGCCGCTCGGCCCACATCCGACCGAGGCCGCTGCAGAACGTGGCCAGCGTGAACTCCTCGCCGAACCGCGGGAACCGGTCCACCCGCATGCGGGTCCGGCGGACCACCCATGCCGCGCGTCGCGACAACCCCGCCTCGACGGCGTCCGCGTAGGCGACGTCCTGTGCCCACCGCGCCAGCGCGTCGAGCCGGAGCCGGCCCGTGGGCGCGCAGTCGGCCAGCCTGGCGCGTGCCCGCTCGGAGAACAGGCGCCCACGCTCGGGCCACGGGACCAGCTCGTTCAGCTTGACCGGTTGCACAGTCAACCAGCGTACGGAGGCTACGCGAACAGCCGCGGGTCGGCCGTCGCGATCCCGTCGACGCCGAGCGCTCTGAGCCGCGAGATCCCCGCGCGCTCGTTCACGGTCCACGCGTACAGCCGGCCGCCGCGGTCGTTGACGTCGCCCACGAGCATGGGGTCCACCAGTTTGTGCTGGGCCATCAGCGCGTCCCACCGGCCGCTGTGGATGCCGGCGAGCGCCACCGCCCGCCAGTCGCGCCACCGGCGACTGAGCCGCGCGATCCGCCCGCCGACCGAGATCCCGACCCGAGCCCGCGGCTCCAGCGCGCGGACCCGATCGAGCACGTCCGGGACCTGCGAGGAGATCAGCGTCCGCTCGAGCAGCGTCGCCCGGCGCAGATGATCGAGCAGCGCGCGCTCACAGCCGACGTGCTTGACGTCGACATTCAGCTCGACTCCGCTGAACCGCCGGCCGGCCAGGTGGGACAGCGCGTCCTGGAGGCGCAGGTTGCCGCCCCGGCGGGCGTGGAGGATCGTGTGAGCGAGGACGAGCTCGCCGTCCCAGGCGCGCACGTCGAACTCGACCATGTCAACCCCGACGTCAAGCGCGGCATCGAACGAAGCGAGCGTGTTGGCCCGGGCCAGCGCGCTCGCGCCACCGTGGCCGATCCTCTGACACACCATCGCCGATTTAGCGTACCTGGACGAGCCACTCCCGCACAGCGGTTCGGAGCGCGCCGATGTCGCTGCGCAGGCTGTGGTTGCCGGCGATCTGAACGACCGTTCGCGACGGGCCGGGCGCCGGCATCCCGAACGGATCGCTGGCGCCCTGGACGATGAGCACGGGCACCGTCACTCCGTCGAGCTCGTCCTGCCTCGTCTTTTCGGGTCGGCCCGGCGGGTGCAAAGGGAAGGCCAGGCACAGGACGCCCACCGCGCCGGTCTCCGCCGCGGTCCGGCACGCCACGCGGGCCCCGGAGGACCGCCCGCCGCACACGATCGGCAGACCCCTGAGCGTCTTGCGCTTCAAATCCGCGACCACCGCATTCCAGGCGGCGTCGAGCTGGGCGGCGGGCGCCGGCGAGCGCCGGCCGGCGACCCGGTAGGGCTGCTCGACGAGCGCGACGCTGAACTTCTCGGCCTGCGCCGCCTCAGAGGCCGCCACCAGATCGCGCGCGGTCACGCCACCGCCGGCGCCGTGGCCAAGCACGACCGCGCCGACGGCTCCCCGGACCTTCGTGACGTGGGCCTGAGCGGGGCCGTGCGGGGTGTCGATCTCGATCACGGTGGCGGTGGCGGGCATGCTCGCTCGGATTATCGGGGTCACAACCCCACACTCGACCTCCCCGCCGCGCCGAACGTGGATTCGGACACCGTTACGGGTCGTCCGGGCACATTCGCCACCGCCAGCGCGCCGAGTGTTGACTTATGACCCGTCATCCCTACCACCCTCTACCTCGACCAGAACTATCTGAGCGGCATCGCCAAGCGAAAGCCGGCGTTCGCGGAACTCGAGCCGGTGCTGCGCGCAGCCACAGCGGCCGGCGCGATCGAGGTGCTCGAGTCGAGCGTCCACGAGCGCGAGTCCCGCCCGCGCCCCGACCTGCAGCTCATGCAACTCCTAAACGAGCTGTCACACGGGCGCCGGCTGCCGACAACCCTCGACCGCCCGGCGCGAGAGGTCAGGCGCCGCATGACCTGGGTGATCGAGCACGAGCTGCCCGAACGCCGCGCCCGGCCGAGCGACGCCGCCGACCTCGAGGCGCTGGCGCTCGCGCTCACCCACTGCGACCTCGTCACCTGCGATGCGTTCATGGCCGACGTCGTCAAGCGCGCGCGCCTCGACCTTCGCCACCGCGCCCAGCTGTTCGGCGGCCGGCGCCGTGATGTCCTGCGGCTACGGGACATAATCGAGGCGACCCGCACCCGATCGGGAGCCGCCACATGATCCACAACGAGCTGCACGAGACCGCGAAGGCGCTCGTCGCCCCCGGCAAGGGCATCCTCGCCGCCGACGAGAGCGACACCACGATCCAGAAGCGGTTCGACACGATCCACCTCGAATCGACCGAAGAGCTCCGGCAGGCCTACCGCGAAATCCTGTTCACGACGCCCGGCGTGGAGGAGTTCATCAGCGGGGTGATCCTGTTCGACGAGACGATCCGCCAATCGGCCTCGGACGGGAGCCCGTTCCCCGAACTGCTCGCCGCCAGGGGGATCATCCCCGGCGCCAAGGTCGACCACGGCCAGCACCACCTCGCGCTGACCGAGAACGAAACGATCACCGAGGGCCTCGACGGGCTGCGAGAGAGACTCCACGACTACCGCGAACTCGGGGCACGCTTCGCCAAATGGCGCGCGACCTACTCGATCTCAGACGACACACCGAGCGACTACTGCATCTGGACAAACGCGCACGCGCTGGCGCGCTACGCGGCGCTGTGCCAGGAGGCCGGGCTCGTCCCGATCGTCGAGCCCGAAGTGCTCCAGGACGGCACCCACACGATCGAGCGGAGCTATCACGTGACCTCGCGTGTGCTCGATGCCGTCTACACCGAGTTGTTCGACCAGCGGGTCGACGTGTTCGGCACGTTGCTCAAGCCGAACATGGTCCAGTCCGGCTACGACGCCGCCGACCGAGCCGGCGTCGCCGAGGTGGCCGACAGGACGCTCGAGTGCTTCTACAAGCACGTGCCCGCCGGCGTGCCCGGCATCGTATTCCTCTCGGGCGGCCAGTCCGACGAGGATGCGACCGCCCATCTCAGCGCGATGAACGCGAGCGGCCCGCATCCGTGGGAGCTGTCGTTCTCCTACGGCCGGGCGCTCCAGGGGCAGGCGCTCAGGGCATGGGACGGCGAGTGGGAGAACGCTTACGCCGCCCAGCAGGCGTACTACCACCGTGCGAAGCTCAACTCGGCCGCGCGCGCCGGCGCCTACACCCCGGCGATGGAGGAGGTTCGAATCGATGGCTAACTTGACCGGCAGCTCGACCGCCGAGATAGATGCTCCGCGCGACCGCGTGTGGGCGCTGGTGCAGGATGTCGAGAGCGCGCCCGAGTGGCAGGGCGGGCTCAAGTCGATGGAAGCGCTCGAGCGCGACGGCGAAGGCCGCGCCACGCGCTGCGAGGCCGCGACCGACGCAAAGGTGCGGACCGTGAAGTCGATCGTCCGCTTCACCTACGACGGTCCTGACACGTTGCGTTGGAGTCAGGAGAAGGGCGATCTGAAGTCGGTTGACGGGAGCTGGACGCTGGAGGATCTCGGTGGCGACCGTACCCGCGCCACGTACTCGCTCGACGTCGACCTGGGACGGACGCTCAGCCTGATCATCCGCGGACCACTCGTCGACGCGCTCCGCCACATGCTGGTCGCCTCGCGTGCCGGCGAGCTCAAGAAGCAGATCGAGTCAAGCTGACACGGCGGCGGCGAGCTTGTCGAGCATCTCGCCGAAGATTCCGCCGAGCACCCTGGGTGCGAACGTCCGCTCGAACATGCCGCCGATCCCGCCGGCGCCGTCCCACGTGGCCTCGAGCGTCACCTGCGAGCCATCGCCCTCAGAAGCCACGGTCCAGCGCGACACGTACGACGACAGCTGGTCGCGCTCCGACAACCCGCCGGCGCTCTCCTCGACGCTGAGCCGATAGTCGCGTTCGCGGCGTCCGGTCGCGAAGTGGTACCCGATGACCGTGCCCTGCCCCTGCCCTCCCGACTCGACTCGGTAGTGGGTGTAGTTGTCGGTGAGGATGCGCGGCCTCGCGTCGCGGTAATCCCGCAAGAAGGCGAGGACCCGGTCCGGCGAGGCGTCGACCGCTCTGGTGGCACGCGCGGTGACGGTGGCCATGTGGACGGGATTGTGGCACCCCGCCCCCTTCGAGCGCGACGCGGCCAACGCCACCGCTCAGGCATGATTGCGTGATGCTCGCCGTCTACGCCGCCGCCGTCAACCGCGACGATCCGCTCAGCGGCCTACGCATCGATGACCGTCCGGACCCCGAACCGCACGACGGGTGGACGACGGTCACGCTCAAGGCCGCCTCGCTCAACCATCACGACCTCTGGTCGCTCCGCGGCGTCGGCCTGCCCGAGGACCGCCTGCCGATGATCCTCGGCTGCGACGCGACCGGAGTGGACGAGGACGGAAACGAGGTGATCGTCCATTCGATCATCAACGACCCGTCGTGGCACGGCGACGAGACGCTCGATCCGCGCCGCTCGCTTCTGTCCGAGCGTTACCAGGGCACGTTCGCCGACAAGGTCGCGGTGCCGCGCTGGAACCTGCTGCCCAAGCCGGCGGAGCTGTCGTTCGAGCAGGCAGCGTGCCTGCCGACGGCATGGCTGACCGCCTACCGGATGCTGTTCACGCGCGGCGCGATTCCGCCCGGCGCGACGATTCTCGTCCAGGGCGCCACCGGCGGCGTCGCCACCGCGCTCACGGTCCTCGGGAGCGCCGCCGGCATCCGCGTATGGGTGACCGGGCGCTCGGAGGAGAAGCGCGCGCGGGCGCTCGAGTTGGGCGCCGATCAGGCGTTCGAACCCGGCGCTCGACTGCCCGAGCGCGTCGACGCAGTCATGGACACGACCGGGCAGGCCACATGGGCCCACTCGGTCCGTGCGCTCAAGCCCGGCGGCAAGATCGTGATCTCGGGCGCGACCACGGGCGACGCGCCACCGGCGGAGCTGACCCGGATCTTCTTCCTCCAGCTGTCGGTGATCGGATCGACGATGGGGACCCGCGACGAGCTCGAGCGGCTGATCCGGTTCTGCGTCGACAAGGGCGTGCGCCCGGCCATCAGCACCACGCTGCCGCTGACCGAGGCCCGCCAAGGCTTCGAGGCGATGCTCCGCGGCGACACCGCGGGCAAGATCGTGTTCACACATTCATAAGCGCCGCTTATAACCGAGTGGGGAAACTCGTCTTGGACAACTAGGTCCTCGCCCGTCATGATTCGCGAACATCCTCCTCCCTCGAGCGCGCCCCACAAGACCGGCACTCCCCTCTCCGCCGGATCCGGGGCGCGGCTCACTTAAGGAGTCGGGCCACCGACACCGCGAGTGACCACCCCTCCGGAAGCGCACGTAACGAGCGCGAGGGGCAGGTCCGCGGGATCGACCCCGCGCAGATCCGGGTGGTCGAGGTCGATCTCGATCGTCGGCTGTTCGAGCTCCGCGCCGGCGCCGAGGCTCCGGTAGCCATTGCGGCACAGCTCGGTCCACAGGTCTCCGGCCGACGCGAGCAGGCCGGACCGCAGCTGGCGCTCGCGCCGCGAGCCCGTCTCGAGCTCCCGGGCTTCCTCGAACGGGTCGATCCGCACTTGCGAGTCGCTCCCGATCGCGAGCGGCACACCCGCCTCCGCGTAGGCCATCGCGGGCAGGTAGCCGTCGCCGAGGTTGCCCTCGGTGGTCGGGCAGGACACGACCGTGGCGCCGCTACCGGCAAGCAGTCCGACGTCTTCGACCGAAACGTGGATCCCGTGGATCACGCTCGCGCGCGGACCGAGGAACCCGGTCCGATCGAGCAGCTCGATCGGTGAGCAACCGTGCTCGACCTGGCATTCGGCGAGCTCGCGCCGCTGCTCGTGGGCGTGGACGTGGCGGACGATCCCGTGGCGCTCGGAGTACTCGGCGATCGCCTCGAGCCAGCCCGCGGGAACCGCCCGCACGCTGTGGGCGGCGACGCCCACGTCGACGCCGCCAACGGACGCCGCCCACGTGCGCAGCGCCTCCACCCGCGCCAGAAACGTCTCGACGTCCGGGTCGCAGAAGCGGCGCTGACCCGCAGCCGGCGGGAGGTCGCCACCGTCCCAGCCGCCGCGGTTGTATGCGGCGGGGAGCAGCACGATCGGCAGCCCGGCCTCCACGGCCGCGTCGGCGACGGCGTACGCCATCGCGTTCGGCTCGGCGTAAGGAGTGCCGTCGGGCTGGTGGTGAACGTAGTGGAACTCGCCGACGACCGAGTAGCCGGCGTCGGCCATCTCGCGGTAGCACCCGAGCGCCGCTGCGCGCATCGATTCGGGGTCGAGCGTCTCCGCGAGCCCGAACATCTCGGTCCGCCAGGTCCAGAAGTCGTCGTCTCCGCCGGCGGGGCCGGGACGTTCGGCGCGGCCCCGCAGGCCTCGCTGGAACGCGTGGGAGTGCGCGTTCGGCATGCCGGGCACGGCGGTGATCCGGTCCATCATGTGACCTCTCGAAGTGCTTGTTCGACGACGCGAGCCGCAATCGCTGCGTCGGCCCGATCGACCTCCTCGGCCGGCGAGTGGCTCACGCCGCTCTCATTGCGTACGAGCAGCATCGCGGACGGCACGCGCTCGGAGATCACCCCGGCATCGTGACCGGCGAAGCAGACGAGATCGGGTGCGGCGTGCCCGATCACCTGCTCGCTCGCGCGCGCCAGCGAAGCTCGCAGCGGCGGCGAGAACTCGCGGCCGTCGCTCCGCGAGGCCACCGAGAAATCGATCGACACCCCGGACCGCGCCGCCAACTCCGCCGCCGCCTCCTCCAGCCGAGCGCGCCACGTGTCGATCGCGTCGAACCCGCCCGGCGCACGCGCGTCGATCCACAGCCGCACCTCGGCCGCGATCGTCGTCGGCGCGTTCGGCTTGGCGATGATCCGCGACGTCGTGACGGTGAGCGACGGATCCGACGCGGAAACATCCTCGGCGGCGACGATCAGGCGTGCTGCCGCGGCGAGCGCGTCACGGCGTTCGCCCCGGGGCGTGGTGCCGGCGTGATCGGCTCGACCGCGCAACAGCACCTCGAGCCGCGTCCGTGCCGCCAGCGACGTGACGATGCCAACGGGCTCGCCGGCGCGGGCGAGTTCGGTCGTCTGATCGATATGGATCTCGACGAACCCTGTCAGCTTTTCGAGCCGGAGAGGGGCCGCGGAAAGCCCGTCAGGATCGACCCCGGCTGCGCGCAACGCGTCGCTCAATGCCATGCCGCCGTCGTCGCAGCGTGACAGCACGGCCGGAAGGTCCAGGCGCCCGGCGAGCGCCTTGCTCCCGAACGTCGGCGTGTTGAACCGCGCACCCTCCTCGTCCGCGAACGACAGGACCGCTACCGGCCGGTCCGAGTTGGCCGCGATCTCGAACGCGCAGGCCACGCCGAGCGGCCCGTCGAAGCGGCCGCCGCCCCTGACGCTGTCCAGGTGCGAGCCGATCCCCCACCAGGGCGGCGGGGCGGCCGGGCAGGCCCACAGGTTGCCCGCCGGATCGCGCTCCACTCGCAGCCCGGCGTCCGCGGCCTGCCGCTCGAACCACGCGCGGGTAGCGGCATCCTCGTCGGTCCAGGCCAGCCGGTACACGCCGTCGGGACGCACGCCGATCTCGTCGAGGGCGCGCAGACGCGCCGCCAAGCTTTCACCGCTGATCACACCTGCGTACGGTAATTCAGCGAAGATGACGAGGTGGCCGTGGAGAGCCGGAGCAAGCCCTCCTTCCTGTTCGACCTCGACGGGACGCTGATCGACAGCGTGTACCAGCACGTGATCGCGTGGCGGGAGTCGCTCCAGGAGCTGGGGATCAACCTGTCGGTGTGGAAGATCCATCGCCGGATCGGGATGAGCGGCGGTCTGTTCGTGAGCGCGCTCGCCCGCGAGCTCGACACGCCACTCGACCGCGAGACGCTGGCTGCCCTGCCGAGGCTTCACGCCGACGCCTTCCTTCGCCACTACGACGGCGTCCGGCCGCTGCCCGGAGCGAGCGAGCTGCTCGCGACGCTCACCGAGCTGAGCGTCCCCTGGGCAATAGCCACCAGCGGAGCGGAGCGGTACGCGCGGCTGGGGGTCGAGCTGCTCGGCCTGCCGGCCGACACGCCCTTGATCACGCGCGACCAGGTCCGCTACGCGAAGCCCGATCCCGACCTGTTCCTGGCCGCCGCCGAGTTGATCGGCGTCGACATCCGCGACAGCATGGTGGTCGGCGACAGCGTCTGGGACCTGCTCGCGGCCCGGCGCGCCCGGGCGCTCGGGATCGGCCTGCTGTCGGGCGGTTACGGACGCGAGGAGCTGATCTACTCGGGCGCGTACCGGGTGTACGAAGACCCGCGAGACCTGCTCGCACACGTCGACGAGGTCGGCGTGCGCCGGCCGCTGGTGTAGCGGCCGGGCGCAGGCGTGCCTTCGCGGGCCCGGTCAGTGCCGGCGACCTGCGCGCGGTCGCGGTGTAGCGCCACCCCGGCGATCACCAGCGCCACGCCGAGCACCTGACGCGCGCTCGGGATCTGCGCCAGCACGACGATCCCGATCACGGTCGCGGTCGCCGGCAGCAGCGAGACCATCAGCGAGTACGTGGCACGGCTCAGCCGCGTCATCGCGAGCTGGTCGCAGACGTACGGGATCACCGACGATGTGATCCCGACGCCGATCCCCGCGCCAACCGCGACCGGATCGAGCAGATGCGGGACGACCGCCCACCCGCCGATCGCGGTGCTGACCGGCGCCGCGATCAGCATCGCCCCCGCGAGCCCATCGATGCCGCCGACCTGCGACGTCCGCGATACACGGTGTGCGAGCACTATGTAGAGCGCGAACAGCCCGGCGTTCGCGAACGCGAACGGCACCCCGAGCGGCTCCCCTCCCAACTGGACCGCGATCAAGACGTACACGCCCGCCACCGCGAGCGCGAGCGCCAGCCCGTTCCGCGGCGAGCGGACGCCTATCGCCGACAGCCCGATCACCGGCAGGAACTCGATCGCGGACACGGTGGCGAGCGGCAGCCGCGCGATTGCCTCGTAGAAGCAACTGTTCATCACCGCGAGCACGACTCCGAGCCCGGCGACCAGCGACAGCGTGCCGCGGTCGGCGCCCCGCAGGCTCCGCCACGGCCGGCGCCAGAGCGCGAACACGATCCCCGCGCTGATGATCCGCAGCCAGGCCACGCCGAGCGGCGCGACCCGCGCGAACAGCAGCACCGCGAACGCGGGCCCGAGGTAGTGGAACACGGCGCTCCCGACGAAGTAGGCCTGGGGCGGAACGGGCTTCGAGCGAGACATGTCCTGATTCTCGCCACGCATCGACCACTTGAACATGGCCAATCGAAGGTGTTATCGTCGATTCGCCTCATGAACAACGGTGGTCAGCGCCCACCAGCCGCCGATTTCCCACCGCTCGATCCGATCGACCGCAAGATCATCAGCGAGCTCTCGACCGACGCCCGCATCTCGTTCGCCGAGCTCGGGCGGCGCACGAACCTGTCCTCGCCGGCGGTGACCGAGCGGGTCAAGCGCCTCGAGCAGGCCGGGGTGATCACCGGGTACCGCGCGCAGGTCGACCCGCGCGCGCTCGGCTATCAGCTGACCGCGATCGTCCGCGTGAAGCCCGCCGTCCGCCAGCTCTCCAAGATCGCCGAGCTCGCACAGCAGATCCCACAGGTCGAGGAATGCCTGCGGATCACGGGCGAGGACTGCTTCTACATCAAGCTGCACCTCGGATCGATCGAGGAGCTGCCGGAGGTGCTCGACCGGTTCCTCCTGTACGGCGAAACCACGACCTCGATCGTCAATGCCACCCCGGTGCCGCGCCGCGATCCGCCGGCGCACCCGATCGCCTGAAGTATCAACCGGCGGTAAAGCTCCTCTGTCTCATAGTCGGGACCACACGAACCGGGGAGTCGGAACATGTCCATCTCAGAATCCGTCCAGCTGGCATCACCGGCCGGCACCACCGCCCGCTCGCGAGCGCTCGTTCCCCTCGTCGTGGTGCTGGCGATCGGAGCCGCGGTGCTGGTCGTGCTGCTTTCTCTCTCAACCGGCGCGCACGCGCTGCATCACGTCGCCGGCACCGCGCCGCACATCGCTCGTTAGCCGGACGCTCGCACGGCGCTTACCGCTCCACGAAGTAGGCGCCGCTGCCCTGTCCGCTCGAGAACCAGCGGCTGGTGACGGTCTTCTTACGCGTGTAGAACTCCACCGCGTCGGTCCCGTGCGCGTGCAGGTCCCCGAGGAATGAGTCCTTCCACCCGCTGAACGGGAAGAACGCGACCGGCGCCGCGACGCCGATGTTCACTCCGACCATGCCCGCCTGGACCTCGTGCCGGTAGCGCCGCACCGACGCGCCGGACTCCGTGAAGATCGACGTGCCGTTGCCGAACCGGCTCGAGTTGACGATCCCGATCGCCTCATCCAGGGTCGGCGCGCTGATCACGCACAAGACCGGGCCGAACACCTCCTCCCGGGCGATGTCCATCTCCGCCGTGACCCCGTCGAGGATCGTCGGACCCACATACGAACCGTTCGGATCCCCCTCGGACGCGCGGCCGTCCAACACGACCCTCGCGCCGGCAGCCTCGCCTCGCGAAATCCAGTCACGGATCCGGTCCCGCGCCGCGCACGAGATCACCGGCCCCACGTCATTGGCGTCATCCAACCCATCGCCCACCCGGAGAACCCGCGACGCCTCGACCAACGGACCGATCAGCTGCTCGTGCGCGTCACCCACGGTTACGACCACCGACCCCGCCATGCACCGCTGCCCGGCGGCCCCGAACGCCGACCCGAGGATCCCCTCCACGGTCTTGTCGATCACCGCGTCGGGCATCACGACCATGTGGTTCTTCGCGCCCCCGAGTGCCTGCACCCGCTTGCCCGCCTTCGCCGAGCGCTCGTACACGATCCGCGCCACCGGCGCCGACCCGACGAACGACACCGCGTCGATCCCCGGGTGATCGAGGATGCCCTCCACAACCTCCCGGCCCCCATTCACCAGGTTCACGACCCCCGGCGGCAACCCGAGCGCGTGCAACTCTTCGAACGCGATCTGCTGCGTCAACGGAACCTGCTCGGACGGCTTGAGCACGAACGTGTTCCCGCACGCGATCGCGAACGGCAAGAACCAGAACGGCACCATCGCCGGGAAGTTGAACGGGACGATCGCCGCGCACACCCCGACCGGCTGGCGGATCGTCTCGGCATCGATGTTCCGCGAGACGTCCTCCAGGATCCGTCCCTGCATCGTCGTCGGGATCGCGCACGCCGCCTCGACCATTTCGATCATCCGCGCCACCTCTGCGCGAGCATCGGCGATCGTCTTCCCCATCTCCGTCGTCACCGACCGCGCGAGGTCCTCCTGACGCACAACCAGCCGCTCGCGGAGCTCGAACAGCTTGCGCGCGCGGCCGATCGTCGACACCCCACGCCACTCCGGCAGCGCCTCGCGCGCCGCCCGCACGGCGTCGTCCAAATCGGACGAGCCCGACAGCGGCACCCGCGCGAGCACCTCCCCGTTCGCCGGGTTCAACACGTCGAGTTCGCCGGTCGCGGTCTGCGCCGGCGTCCACTCGCCGTCGATGTAGTTGTCAAGAAGGCGGGTTGCTGTGACTGCCATCAAGGGTCCATTCATGGTCGGGGTCGTTGACGACCGCCCACAGACGTTGTGGGCCGGCCATCACGTTCAGGTAATACGAGTCGTAGCCGGGTGGGGCGGAGACCGTGTGGTATCCGCGCGGCACGAGCACGCAGTCGCGGTCGCGGAACGTCAGCGCCTCGTCGAGCTCGGTCTCGAAGTCGTATACGCGCATCAATCCGAACCCCCGGTCGGGCTTGAGGCGGTGGTAGTAGACCTCCTCCAGCAGCGACTGCCGCGGAGGATCGTCGTGGTCGTGCTTGTGCGGCGGATAGCTCGACCAGTGGCCGCCCGGGGTCAGCACCTCGACCACGAGCAGCGATCCGGCCCCCTCGTTCTCCATCAGGATCGGCCGGATGTAGCGCTCGTGGGCGCCGTGGCCGCGGGTCTCGACCTGGATATTCGCGCCCGGGAGGACGCGCGGGTTGGCGCCCCTCAACGCCGGCGCCCAGCATAGGGCGACCTCGGCGGCGTCCTCGCCGGCGCGGAGCCCGACATGCGACTCGGGCGGCAGGTAGGCGGCGTCGGGCAGGTCGGCCCACGGGTCGGCGCGGCCGCCTAGGTCGAACCACTCGCCGTGCTCGGAGGCGACGTGCACGACGCCGGAGATCGGGACCACACAGAGCTCGCGGAAGCCGCACGCGCGCTCGGCGGTGCCGCCGCCTTCGAGCGCCAGCACCTCGAAGCCGACATATTCGAACCCGACCGACTCGGGCTCGAACGACAGGATCGCGCCGTCGGGCCCGGGGGCGGAGGCGCCGGAAAGCAGTAGCTCAGTCATCGACCGAGCGTAAATACTGACGCTGCGCCGCGTGGTCACGTTCGTATGCCTCGCGCGCGTCGCGCACCGAGCCCTCCTCGGACACCTCCGCCACCGGCACGTCCCACCAGCTCTCGTAACCGGGCACGCCGGCGTAGCGGTCGGCCTCGATATACGCCACCACCGGGCCGCCGGCGCCGCGCGCGTCCGCGAGCGCGCCGCGCAGATCCGCAATCGTCTTGCAGCGGATCACGCGAGCGCCGAGGCTCTCGGCGTTGGCCGCGAGGTCGAGCGGCAGTATCTCCGTCGATGCCGGGTCGACCGGCACCGACCCGTTGTCGGAGAAGCGGTACAGCGTTCCGAACCCGGACGAGCCGAGCGACCGCGAGAGCGCGCCGATCGAGGCGTATCCGTGGTTGTCGACGAGCACGATCACGATCGGGACCCGCTGCGCCACCGCGGTGACCAGCTCGCCGGGCAGCATCAGATACGAGCCGTCGCCGACGAGCACGTACACCTCCCGGTCGGGCGCGGCGAGCTTGACTCCGATCCCGCCCGGGATCTCGTACCCCATGCACGAGTAGCCGTACTCGACGTGGTACCCCTTGCCGGCGGGATCGCGCGCGACCCACAGCTTGTGCAGGTCGCCGGGCGCCGACCCGGCGGCGCACACGATCACGCCGGTGTCGCCGGCCGCGTCGTTGATTTCTTTGATGATTTGCGCCTGGGTCGGTGGGCCTGCGTGGTCCCCATCGAGCGAGATCACTCGCGCGAGTTCGTCCGCCCACTCGCGTACCTCCGACCGAGCGCGTTCCTGCCAATCCGCGTCGACCCGCCACCCGCCGAGCGCCGAGCGCAGTTGCTCGAGGGCTACCCGCGCGTCACCGAGCACCGGCAGACCGGATTGCTTGCCGGCGTCGAACGCGGTCACGTTGATGTTGACGAACCGCACGCCCGGATCCTGGAAGGCGGACTTCGACGCGGTCGTGAAGTCGCTCCAGCGCGTGCCGATCCCGATCACCAGATCCGCGTCCCGCGCCAGGCGATTAGCGGCGCTCGTACCCGTGGCGCCGACCGCGCCGAGCGACAGCGGATGCTCGGACACGAGCGCGCCGCGTCCCGCCTGCGTCTCGCATACCGGAATCCCGGTGGCGTCGACGAGCGCCCGTAGCGCCTCGACCGCCTCGCTGTAGATCACGCCGCCACCGGCGACGATCAGCGGCCGCCGCGCCCCCCGGATCAACTCCGCGGCGCGGCTCAGGGCCTGTGGTGCCGGCGGCTGGCGGTACACGGTCCACACGCGCCGCTCGAGGAACTCGTCGGGCACCTCGAACGCCTCGGCCTGCACGTCCTCGGGCATCGCCAGCGTGACCGCCCCGGTCTCGGCCGGATCGGTCAGCACGCGCATCGCCTCGAGCGCCGCCGGGATCAGCTGCTCGGGTCGCTCAACGCGCTCGTAGTACCGAGACACGGGCCGGAAGCAGTCGTTCACGGACACAGTGGCGTCGTGCGCGACCTCGAGCATCTGAAGCACCGGGTGCGGCGTACGGGTGGCAAACGTGTCCCCGGGCAGTAACAGCACCGGCAACCGGTTGATCGTGGCGAGCGCCGCACCGGTCACCATGTTGGTCGCGCCCGGCCCGACCGAGGTCGTGCACGCGAACGTTCCGAGCCGGTTGCGCTGCCTCGCGTAACCGGCCGCGATGTGGACCATCGCCTGTTCGTTGCGCGCCGGGTGGTACGGGAGCAGGTCGCGGTACTGGTGGAGCGCCTGCCCAAGGCCGGCGACGTTGCCGTGCCCGAAGATCCCGTAGCAGCCCGCGAAGAAGCGAGAGCGCTCGCCATTCCGCTCGACCTCCTGCACGGCGAGGAACCGGACCAATGCTTGCGCAACGGTTAGCCGACTCATGCGAGGCTCCATGATGACTCGACCTCGGCCCGCAGCCGCCCGAGCATCGTGTTCAGGTCGGGCAGCTCGACCCCGAGAGCGCGCGCGGTGGCGCCGGCGTCAAGCCGTGTATCGCGCGGAATACCTCCCGTCCGTGCGATGTCGTCCGGCGGCGGAACCACGTCGAGCAGTTCCGGATCGAGCTCGAACACCTCGATCGCACGGCGCGCGAGGCCGACCCGGTCGGCGTGCTCGCCCCCGCAACAGTGAAGGACGCCGGTGATCTCACGCGCAAGGGCCAGCCACACGAGCTCGGCGGCGTCGGTGGCGAGCGTCGGCGTCGCCAGCAGGTTGATCCCGGGTCCGTCCCACACGGCGAACCGCTCGCCCGCGCGCAGCGCCTCGGCAAGCGAGGCGACCAGGTAGCCGAAGCCGGCGTCCTGCGCGCGCGGCGTGTGCGGGCGCGCCCGGTGGATGCCTTGAACCCCTGCGATCCGCGCGACGGTGCCGCACGCCGCCGATTCGGTGACGATCAGCTCCGAGCACGCCTTGAGGAAGCCGTAGGCGTTTATCGGGTTCGGCGGCTCGGTCTCGGACGCGGGCCCCTGCGTGCCGTCGAACACCCAATCGGTGGAGATCAGCACGACCTGCGCGTCGACCGCGTTGGCCCCGGCGACGACGTTGCGCGTGGCGCCGACGTACTCGTCCCAGGCCCGCCGGCGATCGGTGTGGAGTGCCGCCGGCTCGTTCCAGATCGCGGAATGCACGATCGCGTCCGGCCGAGTCGCGAGCACCGAGCGGCGCACGACCAACTCGTCGGTCAGGTCGACATGCTCGTGGCCCGGCGCCACCACCTCCACGCCGTGCTCGTGCGCGAACACGTGCGCGAGGTTCGAGCCCACGAACCCGCTGGCACCGGTCAGGTAGATCCTCATGCTGGCTGCACCTCCTCGATGCGCACGGGACGACCCTCTCGCAGTGAGCGCCCCGCTGCAAGCCCGATCACCAGCGGGGCCCGCGCATCGACGCTCGACACCGGCGGGTCCTGTCCGCCCTTGACCGCCTCGACGAAAGCCTGCCACTCGCGCACGTAGCTCGGCAGATAACGCTCGAGGAAGAAATACGGGTTCGGCGGCGCATGCAGGCCGTCCGCGGTGATCACCGTCCCGGTGTGGGCAAGCGGGTTGTGCGACACCGCCATTCCAGCTGAACCGAATACCTCGACCCGCTGGTCGTAGCCGTAGGCAGCGCGTCGGGAATTGTCGATCGCGGTCAGGCACCCGTCCTCGTGGACGAGCGTCACCAGCGCGGTATCGATGTCCCCCGCCTCCGCGAACGATGGCTCGATCCGGAGCGCGCCGCGCGCGAACACCTCGGCGACCTCGCTGCCGGTCACGAACCTGGCCATGTCGAAGTCGTGGATCATCATGTCGAGGAACAGGCCGCCCGAGCTCTTGACGTATTCGAGCGGCGGCGGCGCGGGGTCGCGGCTCGAGATCCGCACCAGATGCGGCTCGCCGACCGCCCCCGACGCCACGGCCTCACGCACCGACGCGTGAGCGGGGTCGAACCGACGGTTGAAGCCGATCTGGAACGGCACGCCGGCGGCGTCGATCGCACCGAGCGCGCGATCGACCTCGCCCAGATCGAGCGACACCGGCTTCTCGCAGAACACGGCCTTGCCCGCCTGCGCCGCCGCGATCAGCAACTCGACGTGGGTGTCGGAGCTCGAACAGATCGCAACCGCATCGAGCTCGGAGTCGAAGATCTCCCGGACGGTCCCGGCGGCCGGCACGCCGAGGTCGGCCGCGACGCCGCGTGCCGCAGGCTCGTACGCGTCGTACACGGCTCCGAGCGCCGCCCCGGGGACGTCGTGGGCAATCAGCTCGGCGTGCATGCGGCCGATCCGGCCGACGCCGATCACGCCGATCAGCAGCGGCGCGACGGCGGTGGTCGTGGTCACGCCGCCTCCCGATCCAGCAGGCGGACGACCGGTTCCCAGGCGCCGCTCGCGTTCGAGCGGATCAGCGCGGCCTGGACGGCCGCGAACGCGAGCGCCTCCTCGAAGCTCGGCTCGTACGGCCTCCCCTCCGCGACCGCCGTGCAGAACTCGTAGTCCTCGATCGTGATCAGATCCTCGAACCCGATCGTGTTTCCGCTCCCCGGGACGAAGACCCCGTGGTGCTCGAACCGCTCGCCGCCGAGCACCGTCGTGTAGCCCGAGCCGCGGTCCTCGGTGGCGCGGTACACCCTGAGCTCGTTCAGGCGCTCGAAGTTCCACCCGACCGCCCCGCGCGTGCCGTACACGTCGAACGCGTTCTCGCTCTCGGGCCCGACGAGCGTCCGGCTGATCTCGAACGTGCCGCGTGCGCCCGATTCGAACACGCAGAGCATCGCCGCGTAATCCTCGTTGGTCACCGGCGTGCGCGGATCGTCAGGGCGTCCCCGCCCGTAGTGGCCCGCGCCGTCGCTCGGCACCGGCCGCTCGCGGATGAATGTCTCGAGCGTCCCGGTCAGCTTCGCGATCGGGCCGAGCAGCATATGCGCGAGGTCGACCGCGTGGCTCATCAGGTCGCTGGTGACGCCGTAGCCGGCCTGGTCGAGCTGGAACCGCCACGAGTTGAGCCCGAGCGGGTCGGCGCCGTACATCGAGAAGAACCGCCCCCGGTAGTTCGTGATCTCGCCGAGCTCGCCGCTTGCGATCAGGTCGCGCGCGTAGCGCACGAGCGGCGCCCATCGGTAGTTGTAGCCGACGCCGCTGATCACGCCCGCCGTCCGGGTGGCCAGCGCGGCCCGGGCCACCTGCTCGGGCGTGCCGCCGACCGGCTTCTCGCAGAACACCGCCTTGCCCGCCTGCGCGGCCGCCTCGACCAGTTGCACGTGCACCATGTTCGGCGCGGCGATGTAGATGACCTCGACGTCGGGATCCTCGATCACCGACTCCCACGCCGCCGAGGCGCGCTTGAACCCGAACGAGCTGACCGCCTGGTCGACCCGCGCCGGCAACGCGTCGCTGCACGCGACGAGCTCGGCGTCGAACGCGCGGTTCTCGAACAGCGTCGGGATCCGGAGCAGCGACCGGGTATGAGCCTGGCCGAGCCAGCCGAAACCGATCACGCCGACGCCGATCCGCCGTCGCGCACCCCCGGCTGCGCCCGCGACCGCGGTCTTGGGTGTTGCGATCGCGCTCATGCCGGCGACCCTTCGAGCAACTCGACCACCTCCTGTTCGTACGGCATCGCCTGCGAGCACAGCAGCCGCGAGGCGACGATCCCGCCGGCGGCATTGGCAAACGCGATCGTGCGCTCATGCGGCCATCCGGACAGCAGCCCGTGACAGAGCGCGCCGCCGAACGCATCGCCCGCCCCGAGCCCGCACAGCACCTGGATCGGCGGCGGCGCGAGCAGACGCTCGCCCTGCTCGCTGGACAGCAGCACGCCGTCCCCGCCCAGCTTCACGATCGCGACCTCGACACCCCGCGCCCGCAGCCTCGCCGCGGCCTCGCGCGGGTCGTCGGTGCCGACCGCGACCGTGCACTCTTCCCGGTTACCGACCGCGATCGTCGCGTGGTCGACCGCGGCCCCGATCCGCCCCGACGCCTCCTCACGGGAGCGCCAGAACGTCGGCCGGTAATCGAGGTCGAGCACGGTATGGCGGTGTCGTGAACGGGCCTGAAGCATCCCCTCCGTCGTCGACGCGCTCGGCTCGTGCGACAGCGCGCTCGCGGTCACCCACAGAATCGGCACCTCGGCCACGGTCGTGGCATCCATGTCGTCCGGCCTCAGCTGGAAATCGGGCACCGGCGGGTCGCGGCGGAACAGCAGCTGCGGATCCTCGGGCGGGTCGAGCACGGCGAACGCCAGCGGCGTGACCGTGCCGGGCTCGACCGAGACGAACCGCGTGTCGACGCCGAAGTCGCGCAGCTCGTTGATCGCGACCTCGCCGAACGGGTCCTCGCCGACCTTGGTGAACACCGCGGTCCGGTGCCCGAGGCGGGCGGCGGCGACCGCGACGTTCGTCGCGCTGCCGCCAATCGCTTTGCTGAAGGTCTCCGCCGCGTCCCAGTCCGCGCCGGTCTGCTCGCAGTACAGATCGATGCTGATCCGGCCGACCGTCAGCAGCTCGAGATCGCTTGCCATCTCGGATCAGGCAGGCGTCTGGGCTTCGGTGGCGGCGTCCGCGGCCAGCTCCTTCGCGACCTCCTTCAGCTCGGGGTCGGCCGCGCGCTGGAGCTCGTGGCTCAGCTCCTCGAGCTCGGCGCCGCCGGCCATCAGCGACGTGAGCTGCTCCAGCGTGGTCTCCGCCTTGGAGTACGAACCGAGCATCCGGCCCCGCTTCAGAAGCACGAAGCGGTCCCCGACGGGATAGGCGTGGTGCGGGTTGTGGGTGATGAAGATCACCGCCCGGCCCATCGACCGGGCCTGGATCACGTACTTCAGCACGATGCCCGACTGGCGGACGCCGAGCGCGGACGTCGGCTCGTCGAGGATCAGGACCTTGGCTCCGAAGTACACCGCCCGCGCGATCGCCATCGCCTGGCGCTCTCCGCCCGACAGCGTTCCCACCGTCTGGTCCGGGTCGCGGACGTCGATGCCCATCTTGGACATCTCCTCGCGCATGATCTTCTGGGCCCCTTTGACATCCATCCGCTGCAACGGTCCCCAGCCGCGGGTCGGCTCGTTGCCCAGGAAGAAGTTGCGCCACACCGACATCAGCGGCACGGTCGCGAGGTCCTGGAACACGGTAGCGATGCCGCGCGCCCGCGCATCGCGAGGACCCGCGAAGTTCACCGTCTCGCCATCGCACAGCACCTCGCCCTTGTCGGGCGAGTGGACCCCCGAAAGGATCTTGATCAGCGTCGACTTGCCGGCGCCGTTGTCCCCGAGCACGCACGTGACCTGCCCGGCGTACACGGCCAGGCTGACGTCCTCGAGCGCGTTCACGCTCCCGAAGTACTTCGACACCGAGCGCACCTCGAGCGCCGGAGTCGCGCCGTTCGTGTTCGCCGCCTTCTGATGCGTGGCGCCGCCCGTCGTTTCATTCATGTTCGACGCTCCTTCGCTCATCGCCGCGCCTTCAGAGCCCGCCGGTAGATCAGGGTGTTGACGACCACGGCCAAGAACAGGATCACTCCGAGAAACGCGAAGTCCCAGGAGCTGTCCCAGCCGGCGTAGATCACCCCTTCGAACGCCATCCCGATGATGCATGCGCCGAGCGCCGCGCCGATCGCCGAGCCGTACCCGCCGGTCAACAGGCAACCGCCGACGACCGCCGCGATGATGTAGAAGAACTCATAGCCGACGCCCTGCTCGGACACCGCGGAGGACGCCTGGGTGAACGAGATGATCCCGACCAGTGCCGCCGCCAGCGCCGTGCCGACGAACAGCAGGACCTTGGTCCGGTTGACGGGAACGCCCGTGTTGCGGGCCGCATTCTGATCACCGCCCGAGGCGAAGATCCAGTTGCCGAACGTCGTCCGGCTGAGCACCCACGTGCCGACGATCGTCACGCCGATGAACCATAGGATCGCGGTCGAGTAGCCGCTCGGAAGCGAGCCGCTCGAGAAGAACGAGCTGCCGAAGATCGACTTCGCGCTGCTCAGGCCGGGTGGATGGGCCTGGGTGACGGTGATCTGCGTGCTCCCGCTGTTCAGCAGCAGCACGCCGCCGGTGCTCGCCCCGCGTAACACGAAGAACGTCGCGAGCGTGACGATGAAGCTGGGCAGCTTCGTCAGCACGACGATGTACCCGTTGATCAGCCCGATCGCGGTCGCAAACGCGAGCGTGATCAGGATCGCGATCCAGGTGTTCACGTGCCACTTGCCGACCAGCAGCGCCATCACGATCGCGGTCACTCCGGTCATCACGCCGGCCGACAGGTCGAACTCGCCCCCGATCATCAACAACCCCACGGGGACCGCGACGATCCCAAAGAACGCCGCCTGCTGAGTCCACGCCGCGATGCCCGTCTGCTTCAGCCACAGGTGGTTGGAGCTCGAGTCGAAGATCGCGAACATGATGAATACGAACAGCGCGGCGAGCAGCGAGCCGAGCTCCGGTCGCCTGAGCGTCCGGGTGAGCCGGCTGATCTGAACCAGCCGTTCGTCCGCCGCTGCCGGCGGCGTTGCTATCGGAGGTGAGGTGGCACTCATAGTCCCTGGCTTACGGGGTGTCGCCACCGGGCGGGATCGAGAACCCGCCCGGTGACCTTTCGTTGTGTGTTTGCGTTAGTCCTGTCCCGCGGCGATCGCCGCCGCGACCTTGCTGACGTTGTTCTTGGTTACGACCAACGGACCACTGGCGACGGTCGTCCCGCCGCCGACGCTCTGACCGTGGTCCTTGTTGTACAGGTACAGGAACACGATCGGCAGGTAGCCCTGGAGGTATTGCTGCTGATCGATCGCAAACGCCATCGAGCCGTTCGTGAGGTCCGCCTGGACTCCCGAGTTCAGGTCGAACGTCGCGATCTTCGGTTTGCTGGCCGGGGCGCTGGTGACGAGTGCCGTCCCAATCGCGTTGTTCAGCGTCATCACCGCGTTGATTCCCGTGTGCGTCTGCAGGTACGCCGTGACCTGCGAGATCGCCTGTTGCGGGTTTGAAGCGGCGTTGGGCGTCGACAGCGTCAATTCCGTGCAGGCGGGGCCGCTCGACGGCGCGCTCCCGGTCTTGCACTGCGAGCCGACTCCGAGTCCCGTCGCGATGCCGTTGCACCGGTCGAGCAGGTTCTGACCCGACTGGTGGATCACGCACAGGACGTTGGTTGCCCCGAGCGTCTTGAAATACGCGCCGGCGGCTGTGCCGGCAAGCGTCTCAGGCTGGCCGACGCACGTCAGCGCCTTGGTGGCCGCGATGTCGGTGTCGTCGCAACCCGCGTTCAGCAGGACCACCGGGATGCCCGCCGCGGCCGCCTTGGCCAGCGTCGGGTTCATCAGCGATGGGTCGTGGTCGGACACCGCCATACCGTTCACATGCGCGTTGATCGCGTCCTGGATCTGTGCGTTCTCGGCATTGTCGTCTGGCTCCGCCTGACCCTGTTGCTGCGACCCGTACGTCTCGGTGAGCGTGCACCCGAGATCGGCGGAGGCGTCCTTCGCGCCCTTGTACACGACGCTCCAGAAGCTTCCGTTGTCACCGTGGGTAATCAGCGCAAACTTGTACCCCGAGCATGGCTTGCCACTCGCCGCGATGTTCACGGCGCTGGTCGTCGTACCGCCCTTACTCGTGTTGTTGCTCGAGCTGCTGCTACCGCACGCCGCCACCAGCAGGGCCGCCACGCCTAAGGCGGCGAAGATGCCGATAGTGCGAGACAGTCGTCTCATCGATTGATCTCCTCCGTCGTCCGAGCCGTTTGGTGAAGGAAGGCGATGCTCTCTCGAGCGTCGCGCATCGGTCCGCCTGCCACCGTCGGCTCATCCACGGTGATGGCGGTGTCTTGTTCGAGCACGAGCCAACCGTCGTACCCGTGCGCCTGGAGGGCGTCCATGACCTCGGCAATCCGTGCGTCGCCCTTGCCAAGCGGTAAGAACAGGCCGTTGCGCGTGGCGTCCACCAGTGAGCGCCGGCCCTCCCTGAAATCGGCCGCGACCCGCGCATCGACGTCCTTCAGATGCGCGTGCACGACGCGATCGCCGTGCTCGCGGCAGAACTGCACGGGATCCGCGCCGCCGATCGTCAGATGCCCGGTGTCCAGGCACCACCCGACGTCGACCACCTCGAGCGCGCGCTCCACCTGCTCGGCGGTCTCGATCAACGTGCCCGCGTGCGGGTGCAGCGCCAGCGTCAGGCCGTACTCGCTGACCAGCGCGTCGATCTCTCGCGTGTGGTCGGCGAGCCGAGCCCATCCCTGCTCGTCGAGTTCCTGCGGCGAGCTCCACTCGAGGTCCTGGACGACGCCGGCCACGAACATCTTGCCGCCGGCGTCCGCGATCAACCGGGCCGATCTCCGCGCCTCCTCGATCGCGCCGCTCGCGTCGGCCGCATGCACGACCAGCGCGACGAATCCGCCGACGAGCTCGAGCCCGTAGCGGGTCAGCGACTCGGCGATGCGCGCCGGGTCCTCAGGGAAGAACCCCGGCGCGCCGAGCTCGGTGCCGCGGAGCCCGAGCTCCGCCATCTCGGCCAGCACGCGGTCGGGCGAGGGCATCACGCCCCAGCCCGGGATCTCGCAGGCGCCCCAGGAGATGGGCGCGCCCGCCAACCGGTCATCGATCGGCGCCGTGGGACGGAGCGTCCGCGCGTGCGTCTCTTGCATGTTCGCCTGGGTTTCCTCTCTCACCCTTGCAGTAGATCGCTCTAACCTCCCCTGGTGATTAGAGCGCTCTAACCGCGGAGTGCGGCGACTATATCCACAGCCTTCACACAAAGTCAAGGCTGCAGAAAACGAAAACGCGTCCGCGACCTCGGGCAATGCCCCACTATCGGCATTTTTTCTCATGGAGCGCTCTAACACGATTGCAATGTTGTCGCGCTCTAAGTAAGGTCCTCGCGCCATGCCACGCCTGTCGCGCCGCAGCGCGGGAACCTCGAGTTCCCGACGCGCGCCCACGATGGAAGACGTCGCGCGCGAAGCGGGGGTCTCGCGCGCGCTGGTGTCGCTTGTGATGCGAGAGCGGCCGAACGTCAGCGACGAGCGTCGCAAGCGCGTGCTCGACGTGGCCGCGCAACTCGGCTACCGCCCGAACGCGATGGCCCGCAGCCTCGCCAGCCGCCGGACCAAGACCGTCGGCGTGATCCTCGACGATCTGCGCAATCCGTTCTTCGCCGAGATTGCGGGCGGCGTTGAGGAGCTCGCCTCTGAGCTCGGTTACCAGCTGCTGCTCGCCGCCGGCGGCCGGTCGTCGCGGCGCGAGCGCGCGGCGCTCGGCGCGCTGCTCGAGCACCGTGTCAGCGGGCTGATCCTGGTCAGCCCCCGGATGCCGGCGGGCGACATCGCCGCCGCGGCGGCCGAGGCGCCGACCGTGATCGTCGGGCGCGGGGTTCGCAACGCCGACGCCGACAACGTCCTGATCAACGAGAGTCACGGGACGGGACTGGTGCTCGGCCACCTGGTCGGGCTCGGGCACGAGCGGATCGCGCACGTCGACGGGGGCAGCGGCGCCGGCGGCCCCCAGCGCCGCTCCGCGTATCTGCGCGAGATGCGCTCGAGGCGGCTCGGGCGGCACGCGCTCGTGATTCCGGGCGACTTCACCGAGGAGGCGGGCATGAACGCCGCCGAAGAGCTGCTCCGCCGGCGCGAGCTGCCGACCGCGATCTTCGCCGCCAACGACCTGGTCGCCGCCGGCCTGCTCGGAGGCTTCGATCGCGCCGGCGTAGACGTGCCGGGCGACGTGTCGATCGTCGGCTACGACAACATCTCGATCGCCCACCTCGCGCATGTGTCGCTGACGACCATCGATCAGCCGCGCTCGGAGATGGGCCGGCTCGCGCTCGAGTTGCTGCTCGACCGGATCGACAACCGGCGCCCGAACGAAGTCCGCCTGATCGAGCCGTCGCTCGTGGTGCGCTCGACCACGTCGCCACCTCGCGGCGCGGCCGCGCCGTCGGTCGTCGCGATCGCGTGACGCAGTGGCCGGCGTCTGCTGATGAGCTGATCGTCGCGCAGCACGCGCTGGCCGCGGCGGCCGCCGACCCTCGCGGCATGGGCTCGCCCGAACCATGGCGCCCAGCCGCCCCGCACCCCGCGATCGGCGCCGCAGTCGTCATCTTCCCGCGCGGGCAGACCGGTGCCGGCGCGCGCGGTGACCCGGCGTGGGCGGCGGCGACCGTACTACGGCGCGGGACCGTCATCGCCGAGGCGACCGTCACCGGCGAAGCCGGCGGTCCCTACATCCCCGGGTTGCTCGCGCTGCGCGAGGGTCCGTGCCTCGAGGCCGCGGTCCGCGCGCTCGCGGCCGCGCCCGACGTGCTGCTCGTCGACGCCACCGGCGCCGACCATCCGCGCCGCGCCGGGCTGGCGCTCCAACTTGGCGCCGTCACCGGATTGCCCACCATCGGGGTGACGCACCGACCGCTGCTCGCACGCGGGGCTTGGCCGGCCGATGAGCGCGGCGCGCACGCGCCGCTGTCACTTGACGGAGGGCATGTCGCGGAATGGGTTCGAACCCGCGCCGGCGCGCGTCCGGTGGCGGTGCACGCCGGCTGGCGGACGACGCTCGAGGCCGCGGTCGAGGTCGTCCTCTCGTGCTCGGCGCGTCACCGCACCCCCGAGCCGTTCCGTCATGCACGAAAGCTGGCGCGAATCGCACGTGCAACTCGCTAGCTTGTCCGCGTCACCATCCCAAGGAGGAAGCCGTGCCCCAGGCAAGAAGCAGCGGTTCGAGTTCGGGCCGCAGTCAAACCAAGCGTTCGAGCGCGAGCAAGTCGACGGGCGCGAAGCGCACGACGCGAAAGACCGCGTCGTCTAAGAGCAGCGCGAGCAAGGCCCGGGCGTCACGCGCCGGCGCGTCGGCATCGTCGGGCGCGGCCGGCGCGAAGTCGAACGGCACCGCCGACCCTCGGCTCGAGGCGCTCGCGGAGCGCGTCCGCAAGCTCAACGAGCGGATCATCGACGAGAGCAAGACCGCCGGCGAGGCGACCCTGACCGCCTACGAGAAGGCGCTCAAGGCGATCGCCAGCTCGCTCGAGCGCGGCCCCGGCAAGAGCGACGTCGAGTGGATCTCCTCGCTGGCCACGACGCAGGCGAAGTGGATCCGCGATGTGACGGCGGCGTGGACCTCGGCGGCGCGCGGAATGCTCAAGTAACCCAGCTCGACTGCCAGAGCCTGTTGAGCGAGGCCTGGATGTAGGCCCAGAAAGCAGGCGCGATGAAGATGAATAGGAGGAGCGCGATCCATCCGTTGGGCGGCTTTGTTACTCCCACGCGCGCCGCCAGCTGGACTCGCCTGGTGCCACGCCAGTAGCTGACGAGCGCCGGTACCACGATCAGGCCGCCGGGAAACAGCGCCACGGTCGACAGCCACGGGCTGTTCCCGAGCTCTGCGTTATTGGCGTATCCGAAGTCGCGCAGTTCGCGATTGATTCGGTACCACCACACGAGGTGGTAGATACCGAGCGTCACAAATGGGAGCAGCGCCACCGCCCAGGGGCTGCGGACCTTGACCAGCCCACCGCCGTTTCTGATCCATAGCTGGCGCGCCATCGGACGCACACACGCTAACCTCGCGCCTCGCCCCTCTCAAGCCGCCCGCCGAGCACGGTCAGGTATCGGGGCTGCGTGGAGGAGGTCACGTAGAGATGGTTACCCAGCGACGCTTCGGCAACCGTCGAAATGTTGAGGACCCTGGTACAACGCCACCGTGCCGCAAGCCGTGATCTTCGACATGGACGGGGTCCTGCTGGACTCGGAGCAGCTGTGGAACCAGTCCAAGCAGGAAGTCGTCCGCGACTACGGCGGGAAGTGGCGCGCCGACGCGCCGACCGCGATGATGGGAATGAGCTCGCCGGAATGGTCGGCGTACATGCACGACGAGCTCGGCGTGCCGATGGCGATAGACGACATCAACCGCGCCGTGGTCGAGCGGATGAAGCAGCACTATCGCGATCATCTCCCGCTGCTCCCCGGGGCCATTGACGTCGTCCGCTCTCTTCACCGCCGATGGCCGCTGGCGCTCGCCTCCTCGGCGAACCGGGAGATCATCGACTTCGCCCTCGACGTCGCCGGCCTCGCCGGCGAGTTCGCCGCGACGGTCTCGTCCGAGGAGGTCGAGCGCGGCAAGCCCGCGCCCGACGTGTACCTCGAGGCGGCGCGCCGGCTAGAGGTCGAGCCCGACCGTTGCGTGGCGGTCGAGGACTCGAGCAACGGCCTGCGCTCGGCCGCGGCCGCCGGGATGGCGGTGATCGCGGTTCCCAACGAGCACTACCCGCCGAGCGACGACGCGCTCGCGCTCGCCGCGGCGTGCGTGCACACGCTCCCCGAGATCACGCCCGAGTTAGTCGAGCGGCTGCGCTAGGCGCCACCCCCTCTGGCCTACCGCAGCCTGGTCGACTGTCCCACCTCGATCAAGTGTCCATCGGGATCGCGGATGTAGCACCGGATCTCGGTGGCGCGCTGTTGCGGCGGCGTGAGGAACTCGGCGCCGCGCGCACTCCACTCATCGTACAGCGACTGTATGTCCGCCACCCGGATGTTCATGAAGGCCGACGTCCGGTTCGGATCCTGCGGCGCTTCGAGCGTGACCGTCGGCTTGTCCTCGGTCGGCCCCCCACCGACGTTGATGATGATCCAGCTGTTCGCGAGCGCGACGATCGTCGGCTGACCCTCCATCACGACCTCGCCTCCGAGCACGTCGGCGTAGAACTGCCGCGAGCGCTCGACGTCGTTCGACACGATGAAATGGGTCAGCACGAACCCCTCGGTCGGTGCTGGTAGGTCTGCCACAGCGAACCTCCTCGTCTAGGAAATGTCCACGACCGCGCCACCGGGTATGGCCGCAATCAACGCGTCGGTATCGGCCTCGAACACCGCGTGGGGCGTCCCGGCCGCGGACCACACCGTCCCAAACCGCCGCAACGACTCGTCGATCAGCGTTTCGAGCGGCTGGTCGTGGCCGAGCGGCGGGATCCCGCCGATCGCGAACCCGGTGGCGGCACGAGCCTCGTCCGCGTTGGCGGCGCGGAGGCCGAGTCGCTTCGCCGCGACGCGCCGGTCGCCGGCGCAAAGGACCATCAGCGGCTGCCCGTCGCGCAGGAACACGAGCGACTTGACGATCTGTCCGACGTCACACCCGACCGCCACCGCCGCCTCCGCGGCGGTTCGCGCCGAGTCCGGCAGCACCTGCACGGTCACGTCGAGGCCGCGCTCGTGCAGCCGCTCCTGGACCCTCGCCGCCGTCGGGTGCATTCAGTTGGTGCGCAGCTTGCTGGGTTCGAGGTCCGGCGGCATCGGCATCTCCTGCGGGCTCGTCGGGCTCTCGTCTTCCCACGCCGCGAACGCCTCGCCGTCCCGTCCCTGATGCTGGGCCGCGCCACCGAGCGCGAGCAACACCACGCGGCCGGGCCCATAGTTGACGAGCTGACGGCGGATGCCCGGCGCCACCCGGATCAGCTCGCCCTCGGCGAGCTCGGTCGGCTCGGACTCGATCACGAGCGTCAGCCGCCCCTCGAGCACCAGGTACACCTCCTCCTGATGTTCGTGGCGGTGGATCCGGCCGCGCTGTCCGGGCTGGAGCGCGATCTGGTTCATCCCGAACGACGTCACGCCGAGCTGCCGGCGCAGCGGCAGGAAGCGATCGCCGTAGTCGCGGTCCAGTCTGGCGCGAGCCGTACCGTCCTCCATGCCGACATCTTCGCAGGCGCCCCGATGCGACCGAGAAAACCGGTCATAGTGGCCGCTTTTCTCAGTCGCATCCGGCGAGCGCCACGGGTCGCGCACCTCCGGGCGCACCGCGCCGCGCCCACCCCTCCGGGACAATCGAACCGGCCGCGATAACGCTGAGAGCGAGGCGGCGGCGCCCGCCTGCGGCACTCGCGTCCGATACAGGCCGCAGTGTCGCAACCGTCGGGCGGCGCGGCGTCATCGCCCGCCGGCCCGCCCCTCAACCCTCGCGCATCGACCTCGGCCAGATCCCCTGCTTGCCGGGCGCGAGGATGCCCTGCGGATCGAGCGCGTCTTTGAGCGTCTCGCAGAACCGCCGGTAAGCGTGGTCGTTCCACGAGTACTGATCCGCCGCCAGGTCCATGAAGTCGAGGTGGGCGCGATATTCGCCGTACCCGAGCTTGGCCGCGTCCCGCACCAGGCGGCGGGCGACGTCGTAGGCCGCGCGCGCCTGCGGCTCGTTCTTCGTGTCGAAGATGATCAGCGTGATGTGCGCGAAGCTCCGGGCGTTGATCGGCAGCATCGCCGCGATGTAGTCGAGCCCGGCCTCCTCGATCATCCCCCGCAGCAGGTCACGCAACGCCATCGCATCCCGTCCGGTAAGCGGCGCAATCGGCGAGAACCCGATGTGCCCGCCCTCCTCGCCGCCGTACCAGGCGGTCATCGCGTTGATGTCGAGGCTCGGCACGCCACCCTGGACGCGCTCCGCCGGGTTCTCGAGGCTCGGGATGTCCTCGGGGGCGACCTTCGTTCCCCACACGTCGGCGCCGATCCGCCCGAACGCCTCGCGGATCTTGGCGAACCGCAAATCCACCACCGCCTCGTCGCCGTACAGCGCCGCCCGCATCAGCCACCGCCCGACGTCGAGTCCCCGCGCCAGCTTGTCGATCACGTCATGGGGCATCGGGCCGCCACCGGTCCACCACTCGGCCCGCGTCGTGAACACCGACCCGTACGCGACCGTGTTCAGCACCTGCGGAACCATCCGGATCGTGTCGTCGAGCATCAGCGTCCGCAGCGTGTCGACGACCGGGCCGAGGTCGTCGTCCTTCCACACCCGTACCCAGAACGGCATGTACACCTCGGGATAGGGCATCAGCCAAACGCCCATCTTGGTCACGATCCCGAACCCCGACTGCATGAACAGCTGGTCGGGCGTCGGCCCGAGCCCGCGCTTGTACAGATGCCACGAGCGGTTGTTCGGCATCGCGCCCATGCCGGTGCGCATCACGTCGCCGTTGGCGAGCACGACCTCCATCCCGCACGGCAGGCCGAAGTCGACCCCGTACGGCATGTACGTGATCCCGTGGTCGAGCGTGTTGCCGATCACGCTGCCCCACCCGACGTCGGCGATCGATAGCATCAGCCGGTGGCCGCCGGCCTTGATCGCCTCGTACAGATCGAACCACCGCACGCCCGGCTCTATCTCCGCGTACCCGAGCTCCTCGTTGATCTCGAGCACGCGATTCATGTTCCGCAACGACACGATCACCGACCCGCGGACCCGAGGCGCCGGCCCGCCGTAGCCGTTGTTGCGCCCCTGGCCGAGTGTCCACAGCGGCACACCGTGACGGCCGGCGATCCGCACCACCTCCTGGACCTCCTCGACCGTCTCGGGCATGACGACGGCCGACGCCGTGTACTCGTCCCAGGAAGCGTGCTGGAACGGGTCGCGCCACTCGCGTAGCCCGTCCTCGTCGCTGAGCACCCGCCCGGCGCCGAGAGCCGCCACGAACTCATCCAGCGCGGGGGAAAGGTCGAACGACGGCGGGACGATCGTGGCCACGGGAACTCCTCCTCGTCTAACTGCGGGTGTTCCGGCGACCCTATCCCGAGCGAGGCGGCCCGTCTATGACACGGGCGCCACAGGTCCTGTCGATTCGCGCACGACCAGCTTGGTCTCGAGCTGTACGTGCAGCGCCTCGATCCGCTGATTCTGGAGCTGGCGGACGAGCAGGTTCACTGCCATCCGACCCATCTCGGCCAGCGGCTGGCGGACGGTCGTCAACGGCGGGGTCACGATCGAGGCCTCGAACGTGTCGTCGAAGCCGACCACCGACAGGTCCTCGGGGATGCGCACGCCTCGCACGCGGGCCGCCTGCATCACCCCGATCGCGAGCATGTCGTTGAAGGCGAAGATCGCGGTCGGCGGATCGGGCCGGTCGAGCAGCGACAGCGCCGCCTCGACGCCGCCCTCGGCGTGGAAGTCCGACTCGACCACCAACTCTGGCGAAGGCATCACGCCGCCGGCCGCGAGCGCGCCGTTGTAGCCGCGCAGGCGCTCCTCGGTGGCGATCCACCCTCGCGGCCCCGTGATCGCCGCGATCCGCCGGTGCCCGAGTGACAGCAGGTGCTCGACCGCCTCGCTCGCCCCCGATGAGTGCGCGGCGGAAACCGTCGGGACGCGCTCGTCGAGCGGCCGCAAGGGGTCGGCGATCACGAACCGGTACCCGTGATCGTGAAGCGCCGCGAGCTCGTCGGGGGACTCCTCGGGGAGGATCAGCAGCGCGCCGTCGGTCGTGCCCTGCATCAGCCGCTCGAGCAGCGACACCTCGCGGTCGTGCTCGTGGTGGGTCGGGCACAGCACCATCCGCATGTCCTGCTCGTACAGCGCCTCGCCGGCGCCGTCGAGAATCACCGCGAAGTACGAGTGGTGCACGACCGGCGTCGTGACGCCGACCAATCCGGTGCGCCCGCCCGACAGGCCTCGGGCCGAGCGGTTCGTGCTGTAGCCGTACTCTCGGACGACGCGAAGGACCGCGTCGCGCGCCTTCTCTGACACCTCGGCGCGCCCGTTGATCACCCGCGAAACGGTCGCGGTCGACACCCCGGCAAGGTCCGCCACCTGACGGATCGTCAACCGGCCGCTGCGGCCGTTCTCGAGCCGGGTTGTGGAATTCATACGGCGTATTGAATCACAGTTCTTGAAACGTTACAAGTGCTTTACGAGCGCTACGAGCTCCATCACTCGAAAAATTCAAGTAGAAACCGCCTTGACATGTTCGAAATTGTTCCGGTAACGTTTTCAGCCGCAGGGCCGGAACGAGGGATACAGAGAGACACAGACCATGCTGTTCATCACCCGACGGTTGGCGTTCTACCTCGTCGCGGCGTGGGTGGCGATCACGATCAACTTCGCGATCCCCCGCGTGATGCCGGGCAACGCCGTCGACACGCTGCTCGCCAAGTACCCGACGCTCGACGCCAACTCACTGAAGGCGCTTGAGGCGGAGTTCGGGACCCACACGCACGGCAGCCTCGTCAGCCAGTACTTCACCTATCTGGGGAACCTGGCGCACGGAAACCTCGGGACGTCGGTCAACCTGTATCCCGCCAAGGTCACGACGGTGATCGCGCAGACGCTGCCGTGGACGCTGATCCTCGTCGGAACCGCGACCGTGATCAGCTTCGCCATCGGCACGCTCCTCGGAATCTTCGCGGCGTGGCGGCGCGGCGGCTGGCTCGACCGCGTGCTCCCCGCGTTCACGTTCCTGCAGGCGACGCCGTACTTCTTCCTGGCGCTGGTCGTGATCGAGCTGTTCGCGGTGAGCTGGGGCCTGTTCCCGTTCGGCCAGGGCTACAGCCTCGGACTCGCCCCCGGATGGGACTGGTCGTTCATCTCGAGCGCCATCTACCACTCGATCCTGCCGGCGCTGACGATCATCGTGACCTCGATGGCGGGGTGGATGCTGCAGATGCGCAACGTGATGATCACGACGGTCGCCGAGGACTACGTGCTGGTCGCGCAGGCCAAGGGGCTGTCGCCCCGCCGCGTGATGTTCAGCTACGCGGCGCGCAACGCGATCCTGCCGAACATCGCCGGGTTCGCGCTCTCGATCGGCTTCGTGGTCGCGGGCGCGCTCGTGATGGAGATCGTGTTCTCCTATCCCGGGATCGGGCTGACCCTCTACAACGCGGTCACCTCCGACGACTTCCCGCTGCTCCAGGGGATCTTCCTGGTGATCTCGCTGTCGGTGCTGCTCGCATGCATGCTCGCGGACGTCGTCTACTTCTTCGCCGACCCGCGCACGCGGACGAGGAGCTCGTACTGATGTCCGCACTGGCCGAACCGCTCGACCCGCTTCCGGGCGGGACGCCGGAGCTCCCCGGTGCCGTGATCACGCGTCGAGGAGGCCGGCTCCGGCGCCTCCCCGGGAAGACCAAGTTCGGCGCCGTGCTCCTCGGCGTATTCATCCTCGTCGCGATCATCGGCTCAGCCATCGCGCCGTTTGATCCGAACGCGACCACCCCGGGTCAGGCGCTTCCGCTGCCGCCGAACACGACCCACCTGCTCGGTACGACCGCGACCGGCCAGGACGTCCTCTCGCAGCTGCTCGTCGGTACGCGCTCGACGGTCGTGCTTGGGCTCCTCACCGGGCTGATCGCGACGATCCTGTCGGTCGTGATCGGGATGTCCGCGGGGTTCCTCGGCGGGCTGTCCGACGAGGGACTGTCCCTGGTCGCCAACGTGTTCCTGGTCCTGCCGGCGCTGCCGTTGCTGGTCGTGATCCTCGGCTACCTACCGCATTCGGGTGAGCTTCCGACGGCGATCGTTCTGAGCGCGCTAGGTTGGCCGTGGGGCGCGCGCGTCATCCGCGCCCAGACCCTGTCGCTGCGAAACCGCGATTACGTCGCCGCGGCGCGCGAGTCGGGCGAGCGGACGTGGCGGATCATCCTGTTAGAGATTCTTCCCAACGAGATCGGGCTGATCGCCGCGAGCTTCGTCGGGACCGTCCTGTACGCGATCCTGACCTCGGTCGCGCTGGCGTTCCTGGGCGTTGCCGACCTGTCGCAGTGGAGCTACGGCACGATGCTCTACTGGGCCCAGAACGGCAACGCGGTTCAGCTGAACGCATGGTGGTGGTACGCGCCCCCCGGGATCTGCGTAGCGCTGCTCGGGATGAGCATGGTGCTGCTCAACTTCGGCCTGGACGAGCTCGGCAACCCGCGTCTGCGAGCGGCGGGGACGGCCAGGGTCGGACGCCGCACGTGGCGACCTTCTGACCCGACGCCGGTGCTGCGAGATCAGCCACAGGAGCTAGCGTGAGCGCGGTGACCGAGCCGGGCGCCGACCGCACACGCGAGGCTGCTCCCGCGACGACGAAACAGGCGATGCTCGACATCCGCGACCTCTCGATCGCCTATCGATCGCAGACCGGCGACGTCCGCGCTGTCCGTAACGTGAGTCTCGCGCTGAACCCCGGCGAGGTCGTCGGGCTCGCCGGCGAGAGCGGCTGCGGCAAGTCGACGCTCGCCTACGGGGCGATCCGGCTGCTGAGGCCGCCGGCGGTAATCACCGGCGGCAGCGTCACGTACCACGGGCGGCGGACCGCGACCGGCGGCATCGACGTGCTCGAAGCAACCGCCAACCAGCTCAGGGCCCTTCGCTGGCGCGAGATCGCGATCGTGTTCCAGAGCGCGATGAACTCGCTGAACCCGGTGATGCGCGTCAGCGATCAGCTGCTCGATGCGGTCGGCGCGCACCTTCTTCTCAACGACGAGCAAAAGCACGACCGGATCGTCGAGCTGATCGAGATGGTCGGCATCCCGCGTACTCGCCTCAACAGCTACCCCCACGAGCTCTCGGGCGGGATGCGCCAGCGCGTGATGATCGCGATGGCGCTCGCCGCCGAGCCCGAGGTCGTGATCATGGACGAGCCGACGACCGCGCTCGACGTCGTGGTCCAGCGCGAGATCCTGTCCGAAATCTTCGAGCTCAAGGACCGGCTCGGATTCTCGGTCCTGTTCATCACCCACGACCTGTCGCTGTTGCTCGAGATCGCCGACCGCGTGATGATCATGTACGCGGGGCAGGTGGTCGAATCCGGCACGCGGCAGCAGATCCACAAGAACGCCGCGCATCCGTACACGAACGGGCTCCTGACCTCGTTCCCGAAGCTTCGCGGGCCGCGCGTCAAGCTGACCGGGATCCCCGGGTCGCCGCCCGACCTGCGCGGCGCGCTCAAGGGCTGCCCGTTCATACCGCGCTGCGGCTTCGCCACCGATGCGTGCGCCACGGTGGACATGAAGCTCACCGCGATCGACGTCGATCACGTCACAGCCTGCCCGTTCGTGAACGTCGCACAGGTCCCGCAGGCGCCCCCCGTCCCGTCGTCGGAGACCGGAAGCGAGGCGCCCGGTCCGGTTGTGCTCGAGGCGGTCGAACTCGAAAAGCAGTTCCGCCTCGGCAGGGGCCGCAAGGCGACGGTCGTCTCCGCGGTCGACGATGTCTCGCTCGAGCTCCGGCGCGGCCAGGTCCTTGCGCTGGTCGGCGAGAGCGGCTCAGGCAAGACCACGGTGGCGCGGCTGTTGGCCGGCCAGGAGAGCCGCTCGGGCGGCCAGATCCTGCTCGACGGAAAGCCGATCGAGCCTGCGGCCAGGCGTGGCTTCCGGGCGTACAAGAGCGAGGTCCAGATGGTGTTCCAGGACCCGTTCGCCTCGCTCAACCCACTGCACACGGTCAGCTATCACCTGACCAGGGCGCTCCGCCTGCATGCGGACCGGAGCGGCCGCATCGAGACCGACCAGGAGCTCGACCAGCTCCTCGAGCAGGTTCGCCTCACCCCGCCCGCGAAGTTCCGCGACGCCTACCCGCACGAGCTCTCGGGCGGCCAGCGCCAGCGGGTCGCGATCGCCCGGGCGCTCGCGACCGCGCCGCGTGTGCTGCTCGCCGACGAACCGGTGTCGATGCTGGACGTCTCGATCCGGCTCGAGATGCTCGACCTCATCGACCAGCTGCGCCGGAGCCTGGACCTCGCCGTGCTGTACATCACCCACGACATCGCGTCGGCGCGGTACTTCGCCGACGAGATCGCGGTCATGTACGCCGGCAAGATCGTCGAGCGCGGCCCCGCCGAGCAGGTCACGCAGGCGCCGAGCCACGAATACACGCGACTGTTGATCGCCTCGGCGCCCGACCCCGACGCGTTTGGCCGGCTAACGGAATCCGGCCTCGAAAGGGATGGTCATTCGAATCCCAACAGGGCCGGATTTCGCAGCTCCCCGCCCGAAGGGAGGACCGCGCCATGAGGTAATCAGGCGCGGGCGTTTAAAGCCCGCGCCCCCGGCCTCACCCGGGGGCACGTGACCGTCTACATACGCGACACGACCCTGGCCTGAACCAGGGGACGTGAATGTCTACATACGCGACATGGCTCTTTTATCAGAGAGAAGGTGTACCCCTCGATGAAACGATGGATCAAGCAACGTAGTTGGCTCGCGGCAGGCGCAACGATCGGCGCCGCGGCCCTGATCGCCGCCTGCGGCGGCACGTCCAGTTCCTCCTCCGGCTCGGGTGGCTCGAGCGGACACGCGAGCAGCGGCTCATCCGTGCTGACGGTGGAGTCGAGCCAGCAAAACGCGATCACCCAGAACTTCAACCCGTATATCCAATCGTCCGCGGCGACGCTGCTCGGGGCCACATCGTTGATGTACGAGCCGCTGCTGCAGGCCAACGCGATCAAGCCCGGCCAGTACTACGACTGGCTGGCAACCGGATACACGTGGTCCAACGGCGGGAAGTCGATCACGTTCACGATCCGCCCCGGGGTGAAATGGTCGAACGGCACGCCGCTGACCGCGGCTGACGTCGCCTTCACCTACAACATGTTCAAGCAGTACCCCGACGTCAACAACTCGGGGCTGGCGGTCCAAAGCGCGAGCTCGAGCGGCGACCAGGCGACGCTCAACTTCGCCACGCCCCAGTACGCCAATCTCCAGAACATCGCCGCCCAGACATACATCGTCCCGGCTTCGGTCTGGAGCAAGGTCGGCGACCCCGGGAAGTACACCGACCCGAACCCGGTCGGCACCGGTCCCTACGCCGTCTCGCAATTCAGCCCGCAAGGGATCACGCTGAAGGCCAATCCCAGCTACTGGGGCGGCAAGCCGGCGGTGTCCGAGATCCAGTTCCCGACCTATGCATCGGCCAATACCGCGCTGGCGGCCCTCCAGACCGATCAGCTGCACTGGGCGGGCAACTTTATTCCCGGCGTCCAGCAGGTGTTCGAGGCGGGTCATACCAATCACCAGGTGTGGTTCCCGCCGGTGCAGACCAACAGCCTCGAGCCGAACCTGAACAAGTTCCCCACCAACCAGCTCGCGGTGCGCAAGGCGATCAGCCTGGCGATCGACCGGACCGCGATTAGCCAGCAGGCAGAAGGCGGACTCGAGCCACCGGTGTCCAACGCCAGCGGCCTGACGCTGCCGATCTTCCAGCAGTTCCTGTCGCCGTCGGTCGCGAGCGCGACCCTGCCGGCGCATTCGGATGTCGCCGCCGCCAAGCAGGTCCTCGAGCAGGCGGGCTACGTGATGGGGTCAGACGGCTTCTTCCGGACGAAGTCCGGACAGGAGTTGTCACTCGACATCACGAACCCGTCGTCGTTCGCCGACTACGCGACGGGCGACCAGATGGTCGCGGGCTGGCTGCGCAAGGCCGGTATCAACGCCACGTTCGTCGGCCAGTCGGTGACCGCCTGGTCGTCGGATGTCGCAACCGGGAACTTCCAGCTCACCGCGCACTGGTCGCAGACGAGCGTCTCGCCCTACCAGCTGTATAACGACTGGCTGAACAGCGCCCAGGCCACGAACAACGCGGCCGGCGACTACGAGCGGCTGAAGGACCCGACGGTCGACGCCGACCTGGCCAAGCTCGCGGCCGACAATACGGTGGCGACGCAGCAGGCGGACCTGGCTCCGATCGAGCAGTACGTGGCCAACAACCTGCCGATCATCCCGACGGTCTACGGCGTCGTGTTCGACGAGTACAACACGAGCAAGTTCACCGGCTGGCCGACAGCGGCCAACCCGTACGAGTCGGGTAGCCCCAACACGCCCACCAACGAGGTCGTGGTCTTGCGGCTGCGGCCCGTGAGCTAGTAGCCGCATCCAGCGCGCCCGCTTCCCGTGTCCTCTCACGCGGGGAGCGGGCGTCGCCCTCCACAGACTTTTCTCAAGCACATCGATTAGGAGAACCACATGAACCGGAACTCAGGTGACGGTGCGCGCGGCGCGCGCCCATTTCCGCCCGGCTTCCTATGGGGCGCCTCGACCTCGGCCTATCAGATCGAGGGGGCGGTCCGCGAGGACGGCCGCGGCCCCTCGATCTGGGACACGTTCAGCCACACGCCGGGCAAGGTTCACCACGACGACACCGGCGACATCGCCAGCGACTCGTATCACCGCTACGAGGAGGATCTCGGGCTGCTCAGCGAGCTCGGCGTCGGCGCGTACCGCTTCTCGGTCGCGTGGTCGCGGGTCCTGCCGACCGGAAGCGGACCGGTAAACCAGCGCGGGCTGGACTACTATCGGGCGCTGGTCGATGGGCTGCGCGGCCGGGGCATCATTCCCGTCGCCACGGCGTACCACTGGGAGCTGCCACAGGCACTCGAGGACGCAGGTGGGTGGGGGAACCGCGACACGGCGTATCGGTTCGCGGAGTACGCGGAAGTGTTGGCTCGCGCGCTCGGCGACGAGGTCGGCATGTGGATCACGATGAACGAGCCGCAGCAGGCGGCCAACCAGGGTTACCGCGTGGGTACCCACGCCCCCGGCAAGACCGACCTCCCGCTCGCGGCGGCGGCCACGCACCATCTGCTGCTCGCCCACGGCTTGGCCGTCGAGGCGATCCGATCCGAACTGGCCGGACATGTCCCGGTCGGCATCACGATTGACCTGCACCCGGTCCGCGCCGCGGACAAGGGCGCCGCGCTCGTCGCCACGGCCGTCGATGCGGAGCAGAACCGCATCTTCCTAGACCCGGTGCTGCACGGCTCCTACCCGACGGCCGCGCGCGCCGAGTTGCTCCCGCCCGAAGAGCTGATCGAGCCCGACGACATGGCTCTGGTGTCCGCCCCGCTCGACTTCCTGGGACTCAACTACTACTGCCCGTACTACGTGCGCCTGGGCGACTGGGATGACCTGCGTCAGGGCGAAAGTCCGCTCCCGGGGTACCCGGGCGTCGTCAACTACGCGCCCCCGGAGCTTCCACGTACCAACATGGGCTGGCTGATCGAGCCGGACGGCCTCTACGACGCGTTGCGGACGCTCGACCGCGAAGCGCCGCGGCTGCCCCTGTACATCACCGAGAACGGCTGCGCGGCGGACGACTACGTCGACCCCGAGGGTCACGTGAACGACATCGAGCGAGTCGACTATCTCGAAGCTCACCTCGATGCGGGGTGGCGGGCGATCGACGACGGGGTCAACCTCGCCGGCTACTTCGTGTGGTCGCTGATCGACAACTTCGAGTGGGCGCGCGGCTACCAGCGCCGGTTCGGGCTGTACTACGTCGATTTCGGGACGCAGACGCGCCTCCCGAAGACGAGCGCCGCGTTCTACTCCAAGGTCGCCCGCTCGAACGCGCTTCCGTCGCCGTCCGTCAACGGCGCGGGTGGCCCGCGGCGTTACGCCGCCTTGGCGACCGACGGCTCGGAGTCGAACTCCTCCTCACCGGTCCCGAGCGCGGCCAGGAAGGCGTCGACGACGGCCGAATCGAACTGAGTGCCCGAGCAGCGGATCAGCTCGTTGCAAGCGGCGTGGGCAGGTATCCCAGAGCGATACGGGCGGTCGGCGATCATTGCCTCGTAGGCGTCGGCAACCGCGAGGATCCGCGCCTCGAGCGGGATCTGCTGACCGCCGATCCCCCTCGGGTAGCCGTTTCCGTCGATCCGCTCGTGATGGGCCCTGACCCAGGCGGCGATGTCGCTCATCCCCGCGTGCTCAAGGATGCGGGCACCAATCTCGGGATGCCGCATGATCTCCTTCCACTCGCCTTCGTCGAGCGCTCCCGGCTTGTGCAGAATCGCGTCGGCGATTCCGAGCTTGCCGAGGTCGTGGAGCACGCCGGCGGCGTGGATCCGCTCGACGCGGTCGGATTCGAGACCGAGAGCCACCGCCGTATGCCTGGCGAACGTTCCGACGGTGCGCGAGTGCTGTGCGGTCCCGGCATCGCGCAGATCGAGCGTTTCTGCGAGCAACATCACAGCAGCCAAGCGTAGTTCGTCATATTGGCCCGACGCGCCGGTACCTCCCGCAGCGGTGCGATGCGCCTGCTCGATCGCGAGGCCTGCCTGATCGGCGACCGCCATCAGCACCGCGATCTCTGCGTCGTCGGGGCGGCGGCCGTGAAGCGGCTGGTCGAGCGAGACCATCCCGATGATCTCGCCCGACGCCCCGCGCAGCGGCAGCATCAGCATGTCCTCGGGGTGCCACGCGTCGGGCAGCGGTGCGGCCGCCGCCGGCGGCGTCCAGAACGACCCGTTGTCCTCCCATTCGTACGTCCCGGCGGCGAGCCACAGCGCGCCCTCGCGCATGTGGTCCGGCGTCATCATCGCCTCCCACTCCGGCCAGCTGCTGGCCGTCCCGAGAAGCGTCCGGCGGGCCTCCTCGTCGCCGTCGACAAGCGTCGCGTGCATCTGCTCGCGCGCCTCGTCGAGCAGGTTGATCGCGACCACCTGGAACGAGAGCTCGGAGCGGATCGTGTGCGCCAGCGCCTCGAGCACGGGCAAGACGCCGGTCCCGGAGGCGGCGGCTCGCGACAGCGCGAGCATACTGCGCATCTGACGCGGCACCGCCCCCTGCTCGCCGCCCAGGCGCTCGCGCGTCGGGCCCGGCGTTTGTCCTTTTTCAGCTGCTGCGACGACGCGGTTGCGGCCGTTGTGCTTGGCCGTGTACAGCGCCGCGTCGGCACGTGCCAGCAGGCTCCCATAGTCGGCGTATCCCGCGGCGACGCCGATCGAGACGGTCAGGGCGCCGCCGATGCCGGCCGGGTGGGGCAGCGCGGCGGCCTGCACCGCGGCGCGGATGCGCTCGACGGCCGCCAGGCCCTCCTCAGCCGTCGTGTCCGGAAGCACGATCAGCAGCTCCTCGCTACCGAACCGATAGGCCATGTCCTTCCCGCGCAGGCTGCCGCGAATGGTCGCGGCGATCGCCCGGAGCGCCTGGTCGCCGGCGAGGTGGCCGAGCTCATCGTTGTAGAGCTTGAAGCGGTCGACGTCGCACAGCGCGAGCGCGAGCGGGTCGCCGCGGTCCTGGTGGCCGGCCTCCAGCCCGGGAAGCTCGTCGGCGAGCGCTCGGCGATTGCGCATGCCGGTCAGCGGGTCGCGACGCGAGTCCTCCTTTAGCCGCTCGTTGAGTCGCGCGAGCTCGGCCTCGCGGTCGGCCAGGCTCGCCAGCGCCAGCCGCTCGCGGTTGAGCAACCCGCGCAAGCGGCCTTCGAGCAGCGCCCCGCGGACCACTAGCGAGAGCCCACAGAACAGGAGGCCGGCGTAGAGGATGAATGCCTCGGCGTTGGCGGCGTGATCAATGCGCGCCCGGAGCAGCGCCCCGAGCAGCACGACGAACAGCCCGGCGGGCAGGATCCCCCCGCGCAACCCGGGCTCCGCGGCCTCGGCGACCGCCTCGGGACGCCGCGCGGCAAGCCCCCCGCCGGCGCCGATAGCGACCAGCCCCAGCACCCACAGCGGATCGAGCGGGCTCTCCCCCGAGACATAGCTCTGGTTGAGCAGCTGCGCGCTCCATGGGATGAACGCGAGCGCCTCGAGAATTACTCCCGCCAGCACCAGACGCGCGGCGGCCGATCGAACGCTGGTGAGCGCGCCGCCGATCAGCGCCTGGAGCGCGAGCACGGCCGCCGAGACGTAGATCGCGGGGTACACGAGCGCGGACAGCCGCTCGGCCACCGGCAGCGTCGAGTTGCCGGCGGCGTTCCATAGCAGCGCGAACGTCAGCGACGCCGCGGCCGCGGTGACGGGCAGGATCTCGGCGGCGCCGACGATCAGGAGCGCGCGCGACCGGGTCCGCATCCGTACCAGGCTCAGCGCAATCAGCGCCGCGAACGCCCACCACCCGAAGTCGGCGATGTTGGGCGAGGACGGGACGTCGGCGGCGCTCGTGATGCTGAACAGGTCCCAGCCGAGCTGTCCGACCAGCCAGCAGCCGGAAGCCGCGGCCCACATCGTCCAGTGGCCCCGATTCGGGGGCGCGGCGGCCCAGCGTCCGTGCAGCGTTCCGCAGGTAGCGCTGAGCGCCCCCGCCGTCCAGGCGACATCCCACCACAGGGTCCCTGACGAGGTGAGATGGCCGAGGACCATCGCCGCCAGCGCCACCGCAGCGGGCACCGCGACCAGCGACGGCACCATCTTCGCGCCGGCGGCTGATTCTGCGTTTTTCATCGCATCGGTAATCGGCCGGCGAGGCGCTCTGCTGAACGCGAGCCCGGCCCGGACGGACCGATCTCCGGGCCAGTGGCGGATCGGGCGCCGCTGCTGTGCAGAATCAGTCAGGCCGGGGCCGAACGCTCTCGAACAGCGGAATATGCGCCGTGGCCGCGGGGTCGGACCGCGGCCGACGGGACCGCCGCAGACCGGCCCCCGGCCCCCGCGCCCGGCAGGCCCAGGCGTCGCGCGGTCTGCGCGAGCACGAGCGCCCGGCCCACCGACCCCCGAGTAACTCGACACTCGCCGCCCAGCCGGGAGGTGAATCCAGATTCACTCGGCCATAGCCCGAGTTTCGCCACACTCGCGCGCGGGCGCAAATCGAGTGTCGAATTAGTCGGGAGGCGGGCGCGGGCGCCGGCGCTCAGCCGTCGGACCGGGCGATCGCCGCCTGAGCGGCCGCGATCCGGGCGATCGGCACCCGGAACGGCGAGCACGACACGTAGTCGAGCCCGGCGTTGTGGAAGAACGTGATCGAGTCGGGGTCGCCGCCGTGCTCGCCGCAGATCCCGAGCTTCAGACCCGGATGCGCCTCCCGGCCGACCCATGCCGCCAGCCGCACCAGCCAGCCGACGCCGGGGCTGTCGATCGTCTCAAACGGCGAGCGGTCGATGATCTTGTCCTCGATGTAGGTCGGGATGAACTTCGACTCGACGTCGTCGCGCGAGAAGCCGAGCGCGGTCTGGGTCAGGTCGTTGGTACCGAACGAGAAGAAGTCCGCGTGCCGCGCGATCAGGTTCGCGATGAAGCACGCCCGCGGCAGCTCGATCATCGTCCCCACGGTGTAGTCCTCGCCGGCCCGCATGCCGTACTCGTTCCCGACCGAGACGACGAGCTCGCGGGCGATCTCGAGCTCGTGCTCGTAGGCGACGAGCGGGATCATGATCTCGGGGTGGGGAGGCTCGTCGACCGCCTTGGCGGCGCGCATGATCGCGTGGACCTGCATCTCGTAGATCTCGGGATACAGGATCCCCAGCCGTACTCCGCGGGTGCCGAGCATCGGGTTGCCCTCGTGGATCTCCTCCACCCGCACGAGCAGCTTCTCGAGCTCGTCGAGGTCGTCGGTGACCTCGATCCGGGCGCGCTCGACGTGGGCACGCAGCTCGGGCAGGTTCGGCAGGAACTCGTGGAGCGGCGGGTCGAGCAGGCGGATCGTGACCGGCAGGCCCCGCATCGCCTCGAACAGGCCCACGAAGTCCTCCTGCTGGAGCGGCAGCAGTTCGGCCAGCGCCTTGCGCCGACCCTCGCGGTCGTCGGCCATGATCATCGCCCGCATCTTCGGCTGACGATCCTCGGCCATGAACATGTGCTCGGTGCGGCACAGCCCGATGCCCTCGGCGCCCAGCCCGCGTGCGCGCTGGGCGTCGCGCGGGGTGTCGGCGTTGACGCGCACCCCGAGCCGACGAAGCTCATCGGCCCACTCGAGCACAGTGTCGAACCGCTCGTCGATCTCCGGCTGGACCAGCTTCGCGCCGGGGTCGACCACCGCACCCTCGGAGCCGTCGATCCCGATCTTGTCGCCGGCCTTGAACACCTGGCCGTCGATCGTCACCTCGCCGGCGACGAGGTCGATCCCGACCGCGGCGCCGGTCACCGCCGGCACCCCCATCCCCCGGGCCACCAGTGCCGCGTGGGACGCCTTTCCCCCCTCGGAGGTCAAGATCCCGCGCGCCGCGTGGAACCCGGCGACGTCGTCGGCCTCGGTGAACGGCCTGACCAGGATCACGTCCTTGCCGGCGTGCCCCTGCTCGACCGCCTCGGGCGCGGTGAACACGATCTCCCCTACCGCGGCCCCGGGCGAGGCCGCGACCCCGTGTGCGAGCACGTTGTACCCGTCGCTCCGATCGAACGTCGGGTGCAGGAGCGCGTCCAAGGCGCCGGCGTCGATCGTCCGCAGCGCCTCCTCGCGCGTCAACAGGCCTTCCGAGACTGCGTCGACCGCGAACCGCACCGCGGCCTGCGCCGGCCGCTTGGCGTTGCGGGTCTGGAGCATGTACAGCCGCCCCTCCTCGACCGTGAACTCGACGTCCTGCATGTCCTTGTACTGGGACTCGAGCGTGCGCATGATCTCCATCAGCTGCGCGTGGGCCTCGGGCATCACGTCGGCCAGCTCCTTGATGTCGCGCGGGGTGCGGACGCCGGACACGACGTCCTCGCCCTGGGCGTTGACCAGGAAGTCGCCGCTCGGTTCAGGCGCTCCGGTCACTTCGTCGCGGCTGAACGCGACGCCGGTCGCCGAGTCATCGCCCTTGTTGCCGAACACCATCTGCTGGACGTTGACCGCGGTTCCCCAGTCGTCGGGAATCCGGTTGATGCGTCGGTAGGAGACGGCGCGCTCGCCCGTCCAGGAGTCGAACACCGCCCGGATCGCGCGCCGCAACTGCTCCTGCGGCTCCTGGGGGAAGTCGTAGAACCCCTTGAACTCCTCCACGAGCTTCTTCAGCGAGTCGACCGGCAACTGCGCATCCGTGTCGACGCCGGCATCCTGCTTCGCCGCCGCGATCGCGCCCTCGAAGCGTTCGCCTTTGACCCCTTCGACGACGTTTCCGAACATCTGGACCAGCCGGCGGTACGAGTCCCAGGCAAACCGGTCGTTGCCGGTGACGGCCGCGAGGCCCTGCACCGAGCGGTCGTTCAGCCCCACGTTCAGGATCGTGTCGAGCATCCCGGGCATCGACTCGCGCGCGCCGCTGCGAACCGACACCAGCAGCGGATCCTCGTCGTCGCCGAAGCGTTTCCCGGCTGCTTCCTCGAGCCGCCCCAGAGCGGCGGCCACCTGCTCGTCCAGACCCTCGGGCTCGGAACCCGAGCGCATGTACGCGACGCACGCCTCCGTCGTGATCGTGAACCCGGCCGGCACCCGGTCGGCGCCGAGCACACGAGTCATCTCGGCGACGTTCGCCCCCTTGCCGCCGAGCAGCTCGCGCATGTCCTTCGAGCCCTCGGCGAAGTCGTAGACCCACTTGTGCTCTGGCATCGCCGCACCCGCGACCCTACCGCGCCGGTCCACGGCGTGGCAACCGGCAACCGACCGACCCCTGATAGCTTGAAAGTCATGCCCTCGATCGGTGTCTCCACCCCTCGTCGCGACTCCGAGCCGAAGGTTCGGGGCGCCACCCGCTATGCCTCAGACGTCCCCGTCAACGGACTGCTCCACGCGCGGCTTCTGCTCGCCCACGACGCCCACGCCCTGATCAAGTCGATCGACACGACCGCCGCCCGGGAGCTGCCGGGCGTCGTCGCCGTCCTCACCGCCGACGATCTCCCGATCGTCGCCACCGGGCCCGGTCGCGCGAAGCGACCGCTCGCGCGCGAAGAGATCGTCTACGCCGGACAGCCGATCGCGATCGCGGTCGCCGAGACCGAGGCGCGGGCCGCCGACGCGATCGAGCTGGTCGACGTCGAGCTCGAGCACCTCGACGCGGTCGTCGATCTGGAGGCCGCCACCCGGCCTGGCGCGGCCCGCGCCCGCATCCACACCGCCGACCAGGGCGAGGGGTCGGACATCAGCGACGCGCACGCGGCGGTCGCCGCGGGCGGCATCGGCGATGAGGAGGAGCTATCCGACAACGTGCTCGGAACCGCCCGCCTGGCCGATGGTGACGTAGTTGCCGCGCTCGCGGCGAGTGACGTTGTGGTCAGCGGACGCTTCCACACGCCCTGGGTCTATCAGGGCTACATCGAGCCCCAGACCGCGACAGCTTGGTTTGACGTCGACGGCGAACTCGTCGTCAGCACCTCGACCCAGGGACCGTTCCCGACCCGCTCCGAGCTGATGGACCTGTTCGGGCTCCCGGCCGAACGGCTGCGCGTTCGCGGCGCGCCGCTCGGCGGCGGCTTCGGCGGCAAGATGATGATCGTCGAGCCACTCGTCGTCGGGGCCGCGCTCGTGCTCCGCCGCCCGGTCCGGCTGATGATGACCCGTAGCGAGGACTTCGCCGCGGCCAACCCCGCCGGCGCCGAGATCCTCGACGTCGAGATCGGGGCCAACCGCGACGGGCGACTGACCGGCATCCGCGCCCGGGTGCTCGCCGACAGGGGGTCGACCGACGATTTCGGAGTCGAGTCGATCGCGGCGATGCTCACCGCCGGCCCCTACCGCTGGCAGGCACACGAGCTCACCGCGCTCGGCGTCGCAACCAACCGCGTGACGTTCGGGGCCTACCGGGCTCCGGCGGCGCCGCAGGCGGCGTTCGCGGTCGAGTCGCTGATCGACGAGGTGGCGGAGCGCCTCGGGATCGACCCGCTGGAGCTGCGGCTGCGCAACGTCGCGGTCGTCGGCGACAAGGCCGTCTCGGGACAGGAGTTCAAGGTGTTCGGCGCCCGCGAATGCCTCGAGCGGGTGGGTCAGCATCCGATGTGGAGGAGCCGCGGATCGCTGCCGGAGGGCGAGGGCGTGGGTCTCGCGATCGGGTGGTGGCCGGGCGGTTACGAGCCCGCCGCCGCCGTGTGCCGGCTCGATTCCGACGGGCGTCTGACGATCGTCACCGGTGCCGCCGACATGACCGGCGTCGAGACCAGCTTCGCGGCGATCGCCGCCGACGCGTTCGGCGTGAGCCCCGACCACGTCCGGGTCAACTACGCCGACACCTCGAGTGCGCCGTACGCCGGCATGAGCGGCGGCAGCAAGATCACCTACACGGTCGGGCGCGCCGTCGAGATGGCCGCGCTCGAGGCCCGCGAGCGGCTCCTCGAGGTCGCCGCCGAGGAGCTCGAGATCGCTCCCGAGGACCTCGAGATCGCTGACGGTTCGGTGCGGCCGGTCGGCGTGCCGGCGAAGGCGATGCCGATCGAGCAGCTCGCGCAGAAGGTGCTGACGTTCGGCAGCCCGTATCCGCCGGTCGAGGGACACGGCCGCGTGTCGCTGTCGCCGGCGCCGCAGTCCGCGGCGCATCTGTCGCACGTGCGCGTCGATCGCGACACCGGTCAGGTCACCGTGCTGGGGCACGTGATCGCCCAGGACGTCGGCCGGGCGCTCAACCCCGCGCTCGTCGAAGGACAGATGCAGGGCGGCGCGACCCAGGGCCTCGGCTGGGCCCTCTTCGAGGAACTCGCCTACGACGAACACGGACAGCCCATCGCCGGCTCGTTCGTCGACTACGCGATCCCAACCGCCGGCGGGGTCCCGTTGATCGACACCGAGGTTGTCGAGGTTCCCGCGCCCGACGGCCCGTTTGGCGCCAAGGGCGTCGGGGAGGCGCCGGTGGTCGGCGTCCCGGGCGCGGTCGCCAACGCGGTCGCCGCCGCGACCGGCGGTGTGCGCATGCGCCGGCTGCCGATGACCCCGGAGCGGGTGTGGCGCGCGATCGATGGGAACGGCGACGGCCGGGCTGGCTGATGCGCTCGCGCGCTGGGCGACCGAGCTAGACCCCTCCGAAGACGACCTCGCGCTGGCGCGCCGCTCGCTGCTCGACACGGTCGGCGTGATGGTCGCCGCGCGCGAGGACCCACTCGCGCCGCTGTTCGCCCAGTTGCCCGAAGCGGGCCGTTGGGCGGCGCTCGCGCACGTGCTCGACTACGACGACCTGCACCTGCCCTCGACGACGCACATCAGCGCGGTGTGCCTCCCGGTGGCGCTCGCGTCGGGCGGGGCCGAGCGGGCCTACCTCGCCGGCGCCGGCGTGATGGCGCGGCTCGGCACCGCGCTCGGGTGGCGTCACTACAGCGCCGGCTGGCACGCGACCTGCACCGCCGGCGCACCCGCGGCCGCGGTCACCGCCGCGATCGCCCGCGGGCTCGACGCGGACGCGACCGCGCGGGCGATCGCGCTCGCGATCCCCGCCGCCGGCGGCGTCCAACGGGCGTTCGGGACGGCCGCGAAGTCGCTCCAGATCGGGTTCGCGGCCGAGGCCGGCGTCCGCGCGGCGGCGCTGGCGGGCGCCGGTGCCGACGCCGACCCGCTTGCGCTCGAGCAGTGGATGGCGCTCGTCGGCGGAGACCCCGAGGCGTCCTGGGCCGACACTCCCGCGGTCCCCGACGGCCTCGCGATCAAGGCGTTCCCGTGCTGTTACGCGCTCCAGCGACCGATCGCCGCGGTGCGCGAACTCGAAACCTCGGTGCCGGCCGACGGGGTGCGCCGGATCGGCGTGCGGACGCCGGCGGCGTCACTCGCGCCGCTCATCCACCACTCTCCGCAAACCGGGCTCGAGGGCAAGTTCAGCCTCGAGTACGGAATCGCGGCCGCGCTGCTCGACTCACGTCCGGGATTCGACAGCTTCTCGGACGCTGGGGTTCGGCGTCCCGACGCCACGCGGCTTATGCGGGCGGTCGAGGTCGCCGCGACCGACGGCGGCGATCACCTGCTGACCGGCGAGGTCGAGATCGAGCTAGAGACCAACGCCGGCGCCGCCGTGCGCACGGCGCTGGCGCTGCCGCCGGGGGCGCCCGAGCGCCCCATGACCCCCGAGGAGCTCAGGGCCAAGCTCGTGCTGTGCGGGGCCGGCGAACTCACCGAGCTCTCCTGGGAGTCGGCGGCGGAGTTCGTGCGCTCGCTCTGATCAGCGCGCCACGGCCTGGAGCTGCGCCTGCCACTTGGCCAGCTGGGCGCGCTGGCATGCGGAGCACGTGCCGACGTGGGCCGCGTGACCGCAGGCCTTCGTGACCTGACCAAGCTGGACGCGAGCGGGGGCGGCGCTGGCGGGAGAAGCGAGGGTGCGGAGCATTGATGTGGTCCCGGATTCTGTGTTGGGCTCGGACTACGTCTGAGCCCTTTATCGGCCGTATCTGCCTCGGGTGTAGTGCGGAGGTGACCTACTACCCGCAAGCCGGCAACACTAGCCTCCACAACTGGCCCAAACGTGCGAATTGATCGCGCAGAGTCACTGTCGCAGCGCTCCTGTAGCGTTACGTAAGAGAAAGGGGTCCCCACCAGTGAGCCGGCAACCCGCTATCGACACGAAGGCTGGGGCTCGGCGGTCAACGGTGCAGCAGACCCCCGCCGAGCTCAAGGAGATCATCGCCGCCGAGCGGACCGGCTTCCCGTTCCTGGTGTGGAGGACCGAAGACGGCGAGCAGCGACTGCTGCTGCTCAACCAGGCGAACTGGCGCGTGACGATCGGCCGTGACGCCACCGCCGAGGTGCCGCTGCCGTGGGACGCCGAGGTGTCGCGGACGCACGCCCTGCTCGAGCAGGTCGGCCGCGGGTGGACGCTGGTCGACGACGGCCTGTCTCGCAACGGGTCGTTCGTCAACGGCACCCGGATCGTCGGGCGCCGGCGCCTGTCCGACAAGGATCGCCTCGTGTTCGGGGGCACCCTGGTCACCTATCGCGAGACGTCGGGCGCGATCACCCAGACGGCTTCGGCGATCGACTCTCCGGCGGCGATCCCGTTGACGCCGATGCAGCGCAAGGTGCTGATCGGCCTGTGCCGTCCCGTGCACGAGTCCGCCTCGGCGACGCCGGCCACGAACCGCCAGATCGCCGAGGAGGTGTTCCTGACCGTCGACGCGGTCAAGGCACACCTGCGAGTGCTGTTCGAGCGCTACGGGCTCAGCCAGCTGCCGCAGAACGAGAAGCGGGCCCGGCTGGTCGCGATCGTGCTCGACGCCGGGGTGCTCGCTCCTCGGGATTTCTAGGGGCCTCGCTCCGCTCGGCGTCCGTGGGGCCGTTCCGCCGGGCGTCCGTGCCCGGCGGTCGCCGATTCCGTGGCGGTCGTGAGGCGGATTGGGTTTAACGGCGGGCACCTGGAGAGAGGTGTGGCGGGTTCCTACCGGATCGACCCCCCTGAGAACCTGCGGATCACGACAATTGGCGCGGTCCGGGTTGACCGTGCCGTACTACGCATGTGGGGCATGGGTTGTGCGGCAGGGTCGAGCCGAAGCTTCGCGATTGTCGTGATATGCATGCCCGGCGCCCCGTGGAACGGCCCGGTGGAACGCCGCACTCACCCTCAGGTGCCCGCCGTTTATGGCGCCGGGAATCGAACGGCTCGCGGAAAGCGACCGCCGGGCATGGACGCCCGGCGGAATGGCCCCACGGACGCCGAGCGCAGCGAGGCCCAGCACACCAGGTGTGAGACCCACACCCTAGGGGGGCCTGTAATCCCGCCCGCGCGGCCGTACCTTTTCACCCATGACGACGAGCCAACAGGGGACCGGAAACAGGGGCGAATGGGCAGGGACCGGGGTTGGCTCCTCGCAAATGGGGCCTGGCGAAGATCGGGGGATTGAGCGCCAGCTTTACGGGCTGGGGGCCTTGAACGGGGGCTGCAGTGCAGCGGATGATGCCCTTCCGGAACGGGGATACACGATTCACGTCGCGTCTCTCCAGGAGCTATCGGACATGCTTCTTCCGGAAGGGCATAACCGCCGTCCAACCCTCTAGGGGGTAGTCAGCGTCCGAGGTGTGCTGTGATCCAGCCGCATGATCGGCGTGCGGCGCCAGACACAGATCTACCTCGACGGAGTGAGCGGCCGGCGGCCGCGTGTTCCCCTCGACGCGGACCGGCTCGAAGCGGCCGCGAAGAGCTGTATGCGCCCCGAGGCGTTCGCGTACGTGGCGGCAGGGGCTGGGAACGAGCGGACGCCGGCCGCCAATCGCGCCGCGTTCGACCGGTGGCGGATCGTCCCGCGGATGCTGCGCGACGTCGAGCGCCGCGACTCGACCGTTGAGCTGTTCGGGCGGCGGCTGCCGCATCCGTTCCTGCTAGCTCCGATCGGCGTGCTCGAGCTCGCCCATCCCGAGGCTGACTGCGCGGTCGCGCGGGCCGCCCGTGACACCGGCACCGCGATGCTGTTCTCGAACCAAGCGTCCAAGCCGATGGAGGGCGTGGCCCGGATCCTCGAACACTCCCCGCACTGGTTCCAGCTGTGCTGGAGCCGGTCGGACGCGCTCGTCGAGAGCCTCGCGGCGCGGGCCGAGCGGTGCGGCTGCGAGGCGATCGTGATCACGCTCGACACGACGATGCTCGGCTGGCGCTCGCGCGACCTCGAGGGCGCCTACCTCCCGTTTCTGCACGGCAAGGGGATCGCCCAGTACACGAGCGATCCCGTGTTCACGCAGCTGATCAGCGAAGGCCCGCTCGAGCCGCCCGCGCAGCAGCCCCGCCCGACCCTGGCCGCGCTGCGCACGCTGATCGAGTTGACGCGCGCCTATCCGGACGGCTTTCTGCGCACGCTGCGGTCCCGCAGGGGCCGCGCGGCGGTCCAGCGGTTCACCGAGATCTACTCGCGGCCGTCGCTGACCTGGGAGACGCTCGGGTTCCTGCGCGAGCGCACGAATCTCCCGATCGTGCTCAAGGGGATCCTCCACCCCGACGACGCCGCCCGCGCGGTCGCCGAGGGCATCGACGGCGTGATCGTCTCGAACCACGGCGGGCGCCAGGTCCACGGGGCGATCGCGACGCTGGATGCGCTGCCGGCGGTGGTCGCCGCGGTCGACGGCCGGATCCCCGTGCTGCTCGACTCGGGCGTCCGCGGCGGCGCCGACATCTTCAAGGCGCTGGCGCTCGGCGCGAGCGCCGTGCTGATCGGGCGGCCGTACGTGTACGGGCTCGCGATCGTAGGTCGCGCCGGCGTCCGCGAGGTGATCGAGAACCTGGCGGCCGATTTCGACCTGACGACGGGCCTCGCCGGCCGGCGCTCGGTGGCGGAGATCGACGCGGACGCGGTGGCGCCGGCGCCGGAGTCGCTTCGGACACCTGCATAACGCGACAGCCGAGCCGCTCCGGCTCGACCCTGCCGCAGTACGCATGCCCCACATGCCTGACGCGTCACGGTCCGTGCCGAGCGTGCCGGTTGTCGTGTTCGGCAGGTCCGGACGCCGCCCCGCGCCGGCAGGCTGCCCGCATGCGGGCGCTCAGCGCACCCGGAAGTTCTTGAACGTCGCGGTCGTCGTCCACGTCGGCAACCCGGACGCGTGGAACACGCCGACGTCCTGCCGGCCGACAGATGCCGCGGCCGCCACCGTGACCGTGACGACCGGATTCCAGGTCTTGCCGTGGTCGATCGAGTAGTAGCCGGCGTAGGTGCTGTCCCGGCGAACCAGCCGCAGCCCGACCGGCGCCTTCACCGATGCGACCGCGACGTAGTGGTCGACGTCCGCTCCGCCCGAGCCGTTCCAGGCCATTACGATCGCGGCGTTGCTGTTCACGTACAGCACCACGCCGGCGCGCGAGTGCTTGCCCGCGTTCATGTCGTCGCGCTCGATCAGGCCGGCACCGCCCGAGGTCCCGCCGGCTGGGTCGGCTGTGACCGTGACCTGCGCGGTGCAGGAGCGGCGGCACCCGGCATGCCTGTAGATCGCCGCGTAGGAGTCGGTCGGCAATGCTCCGAAAGGCGGGTTTAGCACTCCCAACCCGCGGGCGCTGATCGCGAGGCTCGGCCCCGATTCTCCGAACGATGCCTCGTGCGTGGTCGCGTCGGCGATCGAGAACGGCGCGCGGACGGGCGAGGAGACGAGTTCGCCGAGCATGGCCGAGGCGGTCCGCCGGCCGTCGAGCGGGTCATATGACGCCCCGCCGGTGAAGATCGAGACCGATAGTGGCGGACCCGACGGCGGGGCGGTGACGCGATAGGCGACCGTGAACCGCTGCCCGGGCTCGAGTAGCGCGGCGCTCGGCCGACCGAGCGCCTTTACCTGCCAGCCGGGCCTCGCCGACAGCGACAACCGGAGTTTCTTCACGTCGGACACGCCGTAGTTGACGAACGACTCCGACACCGTCGTCGAGCTGCCGAGGCCGAGTTCGGGGACGGAGGCACCGAGCGACAGCACGGTGTGCGGCGGCAGCTTGTGGGCAGGCCGCTTTGCCACGGTCGTCACCTTGAACATCGCCACCCCGTGCCCGGGCACGAACGCGCTGATCGCGCCTCCGGTCTGGGTGACCGCGTTCGTCCACAGGTTCTGCAGCTGGTACACCGGGGCGCTGGGGAGCCCGGCCGCGGTGGCGGTCGTCGAGATCACCGCCGCGGTGTTGGTCGAATTGAACAGCAGCACGGCCCGGCTGCCATCGCTCAGCTGCTTGGTCAGGATCCACAGCCCGTTCACGCGTGAGATCGGGACGCCCGCCTGGCCGAGCGGGTCCTGATCGACCGCGATCACGTTCGGGTTCTCGTAGATCGCGAGCTCCGCGTGGGTCAGCGTGGCGAGGTTCGTGCTGGCGATCAGCGGGGCGGCCATCTCGGCCCACAGGCTGAACTCGGTCTTGTACTCGGGCAGATTGCTGCCGCCGTTGCCGATCTGGAGCAGGTCGGGGTCGTTCCAGGCTCCCGGCCCCGCGTCCTCGAAGTGGTCCACGGTGTCCTCGAAGTTGGCAAGCATCGAGCCGAAGTTGTCCTGGATGTCGGTGGCCGTCCGCCACAGGTTCGCGATCGGCGCACCCCATTCCCACGCGTCATCGCCCGGATCCGGGTTGCACATGGAGAACACGATCGGGCGGCCGGTCGCCTTCAGCGCGTTGCTCATGCGCGTGTAGAGGGTCTGCTGGACCTGCTCCTCGGATTCGCCGGGGTAGTTCGCGTAGGGGATGTTGCAGCGGTCGTACTTGACGAGGTCGACCCCCCACGACGCGAACGTGGCCGCGTCCTGCGCCTCGTGCCCGAAGCTGCCGGGATAGTGCGCGCAGGTGGTCGTGCCGGCGTCCTCGTAGATGCCGAGCTTGAGGCCGAGGCTGTGGACATAGGCCGCGACAGGGGCGATCCCGTCGGGAAACCGCGTCGGGTCGGCCACGAGGTTCCCGGACGAGTCACGACTGGGAGCCATCCAGCAGTCGTCAATGTTGACGTAGTCGTATCCGGCCGCCTTCATCCCGTCGGCGACCATCTCCTGCGCGGTCTGCTCGACGAGCTGCGCATTGACGCCGCAGTAGACCGAGTACCAGTCGTTCCAGCCCATCGGCGGCGTCAGCGCGACGCCGTTGTCCTCGGCGGCGGCGGTCGCGACAGACGCCGCGAAGAACGCCGCGCACAGGCCAGCTATGAGCAATAAAGCGCGGCGCACGGTCTGGTCTCCACTAAGGCGGTCCCGCGAGAGGGCGGGACCCTACTGATTGTGCCTGCAAGCGCGCGGGCTCGGACCCAGTTCTCCGGCCGGGTCAGAGCCCCTTCACGCCTCACCGCGCGCGCAAATCAGCAAGGATGCAAGTGTCGCGTGCCCAGGTTCTCCGCAAACCTCAGCTTCCTGTTCAAGGAGGTGCCGTTCCCCGAGCGCTTCGGACGCGCCGCGGCGACCGGCTTTCGCGGCGTCGAGTTCTTCTGGCCGGGCGTCGAGGCGGTCGAGGCGGTGGCCCGAGCGGTCGCCGACACCGGTCTCGAGGTGGCGCTGTTCAACTTCGATGCCGGCGACATCGCCGCCGGCGACCGTGGGCTCGCGGGCGATCCCGACCGCGCCGCCCAGTTCCGCGACAACGTCCCGATCGCGCTCGACCTCGCAGCCCGCGTCGGATGCTCCCGTCTGAACGCGCTTGTCGGTCTGCGCCACCCCGGCCTCGACCGCGGGGCCCAGCTCGAGGTGGCGCGCGAGAACGTCGCCTGGGCCGCCGAGCAGGCCCGGGCCCAGGGCGCGACGATCATGATCGAGCCGATCAACGGCCACGACAATGGCGACGTCCTGCTCGAGACGTCGTCCGACGCGATCGCGTTCATCGACAGCGTCGGCGCGGACAACGTCGAGCTCCAATACGACGTCTACCACATGCAGCGCGTTGAGGGGAACCTCGGCGAGACGATCTCGAGCCTGTTGCCGCGGATCGGTCACGTCCAGATCGCCGACCCTCCGTCGCGAGGTGAGCCCGGGACCGGCGAGGTCAATTTCGGCTTCGTGCTGGGGGTGCTGGACCGCAGTGGGTACGGTGGCTGGGTCGGCCTCGAATACAACCCGTCGACCTCGACGACCGAGGAAAGCTTCGGCTGGATGAAGGAGCTCGGATATGCCTGATACGACGATCGGCTTCATCGGCCTCGGGATCATGGGCGCGCCGATGGCGGCAAACCTCCGGCAGGCGGGCTACCCGCTGGTCGTCCACAACCGCACACGCGCCAAGGCCGAGGAGTTCGCGTCGTCGGCGGGCAATGAGATTGACGTCGCCGACACGCCTCGCGAGGTCGCGGAGCGGAGCGAGATAGTGATCACGATGCTTCCCGACTCGCCCGACGTCGAGCAGGTGTATCTGGGCGACGACGGGGTCATTGCCGGCACGCGGACGGGCCAGCTGCTGATCGACATGAGCTCGATCGCGCCGTCGGTGGCGCGGGCCGTGGCCGACGCTGCCTCAGAACTGGGGGCGTCGGCATTGGACGCGCCGGTCTCCGGCGGAGACGTGGGCGCCCGCGACGGAACGCTGTCGATCATGGTCGGCGGGC
>Ga0335076_10000076_pt1 | contig 77084 bp, 89 predicted proteins | sample Lox_Sample_25_FD_206717 | JGI IMG/M metagenome (GOLD analysis project Ga0335076, IMG submission 206717) | Soil microbial communities from Loxahatchee National Wildlife Refuge, Florida, United States - Lox_Sample_2.5 | ecosystem: Environmental > Terrestrial > Soil > Wetlands | place: USA... | reverse complement strand
GGATTCATCCAGATGAGGTCAGGTTCATCCCAGGTCGTGCGGCTGCGCGCTCGGCTCCGGGAGGAGACCGCCCGCGCCATCCTCGCCTCGGCGGAGCAGGTCCTGGCCGAGGAAGGGCTCCACGCCGCACGGATGGAGCGGATCGCGGCGCAGGCCGGCGTCGCGGTGGGGACGCTCTACAACCACTTCCAGGATCGCGAGGCGCTCCTCGACGCGCTCGCCACCCAGCGCCGGGTCGAGCTCCTCGGCAAGCTGGACGGCGCGCTGGCGGCGACGGAAGGTCGGCCGGTCCGGGAGCGGCTGCGGGCCTTCCTCGCCGCCCTGGCCGACCACGCCCGCGCCCACGGCCGGTTCCTCCAGGCGCTCGTCCAGGCGGGGGAGGGGCCGGTCCGGGCCCGCCCGCCGGCCCCCCTCCTCGACGCGCTCGTCTCCCGCGCCGAGGTGGCCCTGGCGGCGGGCGTGGCCGCCGGCGAGCTCCGGCCCGATCCGGCGGGCGTGGCGGCGCTCTCCTTCGTGTCCCTGGCGCGGACGGTGGTGCTGCGGGTGATCGCCGAGCAGCCGGACCGGGGCGCGGACACGCTCGAGGCGGTGCTCGAGCTCTTCCTCCGGGGGGCGGCGCGATGAGCGGGCTGGCCGCCACCCTGCCGCTCCAGGCGGTCCCGGCCCGGCCGGCCACCAACAAGTGGCTGGTGACGGTCTCGGTCACCTTCGGCACGCTGATGGGGGCGATCGACTCCTCGATCGTGAACGTGGCCCTCCCCCAGATCCGCGGGGCGGTGGGCGCCACGGTCCAGGAGATCACCTGGATCACCACCGGCTTCGCCATCGCCACGGTGGTGGTGATGCCGCTCACCGCCTTCCTCGGCCGGCTCTTCGGCCAGAAGCGCGTCTACATGCTGAGCCTGCTGATCTTCGTGGTCGGCTCGGCGCTCTGCGGCGTCGCCTCCTCCCTCCCGCAGCTCGTGATCTTCCGGGCGGTGCAGGGCTTCGGGGCGGGGGCGCTCCAGCCCACCGAGCAGGCGATCCTGCGCCAGACCTTCCCCCCCAAGGAGCAGGGGATGGCGATGGCCCTCTTCGCCATGGCGGTGATGGTCGGGCCGGCGATCGGGCCCACCCTGGGCGGCTACATCGTCGACAACTACCACTGGTCCTGGATCTTCTTCATCAACCTGCCGGTGGGCGCGCTCGGGCTCTTCATGGTCTGGCGCTTCGTGCACGAGCCGGACGACATCCGGGCCGCCAACGCGGCCGCCGCCGACGCCCAGCGCCGGAACATGGACTGGCTCGGGATCGCCCTGCTGGCGGTCGGGCTCGCCTGCCTCCAGTTCTTCCTCGAGGAGGGGCAGCAGAAGGACTGGTTCGAGTCGACGCTCATCGCCGGCTGTGCGGCGGTCGCCGTGGTGGCCCTGGTCCTCTTCGTCTGGCGGGAGCTCACCGCCCCGGTGCCGGCGGTGAACCTGCGGCTCTTCAAGGATCGCGTCTTCACCTCCGGGACGCTGGTCGGGGCGGTGATGTTCGCCGTCCTCATGGCGAGCATGTTCCTCCTCCCGCTCTTCATGCAGGAGCTGCTCGGCTTCACCGCCATGCAGTCGGGCCTGGCGCTCATGCCCCGGGTGCTGGTGATGATGGCGGTGACGCCGGTGGTGGGCCGGATCTACGGGAAGGTGTCGCCCCGGCTCCTGGTCGGGATCGGGGTGCTCCTGGTGGCCTACGGCGCCTGGGACGTCTCACACGTCACCTTGGCGACCACCTCGTCGGGGATCGTCCGCGCCATCCTCGTCCAGGGCGTGGGCTTCAGCTTCCTCTTCGTCCCGCTCACCACGGCCGCCCTCTCCCGCGTGCCCCGCCACCAGCTGGCCGATGCCACCGGGCTCAACTCGCTCCTGCGGCAGGTGGGGGCGTCGATGGGGTTGGCGGTCTTCGCCACGCTCCTCGAGCGGCATGGGCAGATCGCCCGCGCCGCGCTGGTGAGCCACCTCACCCCCGACCGGCCCGAGGTCCAGGGGCGGCTGGCGGCCCTCGCCGCCGGGTTCGCCGGTCGCGGGTTCGACCCGGTCACCGCCCGCGCCATGGCCCTGCAGGGGCTGGACGGCCTGGTGACCCGGCAGGCGATGGTGCTCGCCTTCGAGCAGGTCCTGCTGCTCACCGCCATCGTCTTCGTCTGCGTCCTGCCCCTGCTCCTCTTCCTCAAGGTGAACCGGCGCGCGACCGAGAAGGTCCACGTCGAGTTGGAGTGACCATGCCCCACGAACCGCAGCTCCAGGAGCTCCGCCCCGCGCCCGTGGAGGCGCCCCCGGTGAACGAGCCGGCCGCGCCGCGCCCGCGCCGCCGCTTCGTCCTGGTCGCCGGGGCCATCGTGGCCGCCCTCGGCCTGGCCGGCCTGGGGGCGCACGCCTGGCTGACCCGGGGGGAGGAGACCACCGACGACGCCCAGGTCGAGGCCGACGTGGTGGCTCTGGCCCCGCGGGTCGCCGGCCCGGTGGTCGCGCTGCTGGTGGTGGAGAACCAGCCCGTCAAGGCCGGCCAGCCCCTCCTGCGGATCGACGACGCCGACTACCAGCTCAAGGTCCGCCAGGCGGCGGCGGAGCTGGCCACCGCCCGCGCCCAGGCGGCGGCCGCCGACGCCCAGGTGGGCGCCGCCCGCGCCTCGGTGACCAAGGCGGAGGCCGAGGCGGAGAAGGCGGCCATCGATCTCCGCCGCGCCGAGGAGCTCCGGCGCGGAGACGCCATCGCCGCCGAGCGGTTCGACGCCACCCGCCTCGGGAGCGAGACCGCCCGCGCCGGCGCGGGAGCGAACCGCTCCCAGTACGCGGCCGCCCTGGCGAACACCGAGCTGGCCCACGCCCGCGTCGAGGTGGCCCAGGCGGCCCTCGACCTGGCGCGCCTCCAGCTCTCCTACACCACGCTGGTCGCGCCGGCCGACGGCGTGATCTCCCGGCTCGGGGCCCGCCAGGGGCAGCTGGTCGCCGCCGGGCAGCCGGTCGCCCAGCTGGTGCCGAACCGGACCTACCTGGTGGCGAACTTCAAGGAGACCCAGACCGGCGCCATCCGGCCCGGACAGCGGGTGGACGTCGAGCTGGATGCCTACCCGGGCCGCCGGCTCGAAGGGAGGGTGGAGAGCCTCTCCGGCGGGACCGGCGCGCGGTTCGCCCTGCTTCCCCCCGACAACGCCTCGGGCAACTTCGTCAAGGTGGTCGAGCGCGTGCCGGTCCGGGTGAGCTGGGTCGATCCGCCCTCGGACCTGCCGCTGCGGGCCGGGCTCTCCGCCCTGGTGACCGTCCACACGCGCTGACCGCGCGGTGCGCGCCGGCCGGCCCGGACGCCGCCGGCCACCGGCCGGCGCACCCCGCTCGACATCGACCGATTTCTGGACGGCCCCGGCGGGGCTGGTACGGTTCCGCTCCAGAGGGCGGCGCGGTGAAAGGGACCGACGGGGGACGGCGGCGGTGGGTCGTGCTCGGGGCCGTGGTCGCGGCCCTGGCGGTGGCCTCCGCGCTCGATCCGGCCGGGCTCCAGATGTTCCTCCGCCTGTCGGGCCAGGTGCGGGATCTCCGCGCCGAGAACGGCAGGCTCGCCGCCGAGAACGCGCGGCTCGCTCGCGAGGTCCGGGCCCTGCGCTCGGAGCCGGTCGCCCTGGAGCGGGCGGTCCGGGAGGAGCTGCGGTTCATCCGGCCGGGCGAGCGGGTCTACTGGCTGGGCGACGACCGTGGAGGCGTCCCTTGAGGCGGGCCGCGGAGGCGCCGCTGCCCGAGCGCGCCCCGGTCGGCGCCACCCCCACGCTCCGCAGCCGGCTCACGTTCCGCCGCCCGCGGCCGCTCGCGATCCGGCTCTACGCGGCCCTCTTCTCCGACCTGGGGCTCCTGGGCGCTCCGGCTCGCCGCCGCGCGCTCCGCTTCGCGCTGCGGAGCCTTCCCGCCCTGGTGGCCGTGGGGGTGGGGGCGCTGGTGGTCCTCCGCGCCTTCGAGGGGCTCCCCTCCAGCTGGCCGCAGGTGGCGGCGATGGGCGTCCTGGCGGCCGCCCTGGGGGCGCTCGTCTGGCGGCGCGTGGCACGCGCCGCGGCGGGGGAGGCGGCCGGGTACCGGGAGCAGCTCGAGCTGGGCGCGCTCTTCGTGGTGGCCGCGTACGTGGTCGCCCAGGCCACCTCGGCCGGGGGCGGGGAGTCGGTCTTCCAGCCGGTGGTCTACCTGGTGATGGCCTTCCTGGTGGCCTTCCTCGCCCCGGGGGTGGGGGCGGGGCTGGTGGCGCTGGCGGTGGCGCTCGAGGTCCTCGGCTGGGCGGGGCGCGGAGCCCGGGTGTGGGACCTGCCCGAGGCGGTGGTCCACGCCGGGTTCGTGGTGGTCTTCGCCGTCCTCTACAACGCCGTCCTGGCCGCCCGGCTGGCGGCGAGCCGGCGCGAGGAGCGGGCCGCGGTGGAGCGCCGGATCCGCTCGCTCGCCCAGGCCGCCCGCGAGTTCCGCATCCTGGGGGGCGAGGAGGGACAGGACCCGGCCGCTCGCGAGCGGCGCTGGACCGAGGCGGCGGTGATCGAGATCGAGGCGGCGGTGGCGGGCGCCCTGGAGGTCGCCACCGCGGCCCTGCGCAGCCACACGTGCGCGCTCTACTGGCTGACCGAGGACGACCGCCGGCTCGTGCTCCGCGACTGCCGGAGCGCCTCGGAGGCGATCGCCCGCGGGCCGCTCCCCGCCGGCGAGGGGCCGCTGGGCGGTGCCCTCAAGCGCCGGGCGCCGGTGCGCCTGCACGGCGAGGTGAAGGGCGTGAGCTACTACGCGGACGGGACGCGCCCGGCCGCCCTGCTGGCGGTGCCGGTCCTGGAGCAGCGCGGCGGCCACGTGCGCGGGGTCCTCCTGGCGGACCGGGTGGTGCCGGCCCCCTTCGACGACGCCGACGAGAAGCTGCTGGTGACCCTGGCGGCCGAGATCGTCCGGGCGGTCGAGGCCGAGCGGCTGATGAAGGACGTGCGCCAGACCCGCGAGCAGGCCGAGCACCTCTACCGCGCCATCGAGCGGCTGAACCGCAAGACCAAGCTCCTCGAGGTGCTGGACGAGCTGGTCGGGGCGGCGGCCGACATGGCGCCGGTCGACTTCGCCGCGGTGGCGCTCCGGGACGAGGGTGAGCCGGACCGGGTCCGGGTGGTGCGCGTCGCCGGCGAGGCGGCCGGGGCGACGGCGCTGGAGGGGCACGCCTTCGGCCTGGAGGAGGGGCTGGTGGGCTCCGCCATCCGCATGGACGCGGTCCTCCCCGCGGCCGAGCTCGATCTGGCCCGGACCCCCATCCTCGGGGCGGTCTCGCTCCGGGGCCTGGCCGCCCTGAAGATCCTCCCCCTCAAGGCCGGCGAGAAGGTGCTCGGGGCCCTGATCCTGGGGGCGCGGGCGCGGGGCGCCTACGCCCGGGAGCGCGTCCGCCAGCTCGAGGTGGTCGCCGCTCACGCCGCCCAGTCGATCGAGCGGGCGCGCCTCTTCGATCAGACCGAGCGGCTGGCCACCACCGACGGTCTCACCGGCCTCCTCAACCACCGCACGTTCCAGGAGCGGCTCGACGCCCAGCTGGCCCAGGCGGAGCGCTACGGGAAGCGCGTCTCTCTCCTCCTCTGCGACATCGACCACTTCAAGTCGGTGAACGACACCTACGGCCACCCGGTCGGCGACCAGGTCCTCAAGGCGGTGGCCAGGACCCTGGCCCGGGAGGCGCGGGCCACCGACGTGGTGGCGCGCTACGGCGGGGAGGAGTTCGCGGTGGTGATGCCGGAGACGGACGCCGGCGGGGCGATGGTGATCGCCGAGCGCATCCGCGAGCGGGTGGGGAAGGCGGTGCTCGAGACCGGGAAGGGGCCGCTCCGGGTCACGCTCTCCCTCGGGGTGGCGACCTTCCCGGAGGACGGGCCGCGCAAGGCGGCGCTGGTGGAGCGGGCGGACGCCTGCCTGTACCACGCCAAGCGGAGCGGGCGGAACCAGAGCGTCGCCGCCGGGGCGCTGCGGGCGCCGCAGCGCGCGGTCGCCGGGAGCTGAGGGGAGCGCTTCACCGCTCCCCGAGGTGGCCGGTGGGGGCCGGCCCGGGTTAGACTCGGGCCAGCCGCCACGAGGCGGTCCCTCCCCGGAGCCGCCACGGCTTGAAAAAGAACTTCGTCCTCGACACCAACGTCCTCCTCCACGATCCGCGCAGCATCTTCGGGTTCGACGACAACGACGTGGTCATCCCGATCTACGTGATCGAGGAGATCGACAACTTCAAGCGTGACCTCTCCACCCTGGGCCGGAACGCGAGGCAGGTGTCGCGCTTCCTCGACGAGTTCCGCGCCAAGGGGAAGCTGGGCGAGGGCGTCTCGATGGGGCCGGAGCACGGCAAGATCCGGGTCCTGGTGGTGGACGGGAAGTTGCCGCACGGAGCGGGGGACGGCCACAGCGTCGACGACAAGATCCTGGCGGTGGCGCTCGACATCGCCGAGCGGGAGAAGAGCACCCCCTGCGTCTTCGTCACCAAGGACACGAACCTGCGCATCCGGGCGGACGCCCTCGGCCTGCACGCCGAGGACTACGACGTCGAGGGCGTGGTCCTGGATGAGCTCTGGAGCGGGGTGTCCGACCTGGACGTCTCGCCGGAGCAGGTGAACGACTTCTACGCCAGCGGCGCCATCCCGCTCCCCGACGGGGGCGAACCGCCGCCGCCCAACGCCTTCGTGGTCCTGCGCGACCGGACCAACCCCCAGCACTCCGCGGTGGGCAAGTACAGCGCCGCCAAGCAGCAGTTCGTCCAGCTCATCAAGACGCCCAAGGAGGGCTGCTGGGGCATCCGCCCCCGGAACAAGGAGCAGTCCTTCGCCCTCGACCTGCTCCTCAACGACGAGGTGCGGCTGGTCACCATCGTGGGCAAGGCGGGCACCGGCAAGACCCTCCTCGCCATCGCCGCCGGCCTGCAGAAGACCATGGAGGACGGCGTCTACCAGAAGCTGCTGGTCTCGCGCCCCATCTTCCCCCTGGGCCGCGACATCGGCTACCTCCCCGGCTCGGTGGAGGAGAAGCTCAACCCCTGGATGCAGCCGATCTTCGACAACGTCGAGTACCTGATGAACCTCTCCCGGTCGGAGAAGAAGGCCGGCCGCGGGTACCACGAGCTGCTCGACCTCGGGATCCTGGAGATCGAGCCGCTCACCTACATCCGCGGGCGCTCGATCCCGAACCAGTTCATCATCGTCGACGAGGCGCAGAACCTCACGCCGCACGAGGTGAAGACGATCATCACCCGCGTCGGCGACGGCACGAAGATCGTGCTCACGGGCGACCCCTACCAGATCGACAACCCCTACGTGGACCAGACCAACAACGGCCTGATCCACGTGGCGAACCGCTTCAAGAGCGAGCGGCTGGCCGGGCACATCACCATGTCGAAGGGCGAGCGCTCGCCGCTGGCGGAGCTGGCCGCCAACCTGCTGTAGCGGCCGGGCCGGCCGGTTAGGACCGGGGGATGAAGACCGCCGCCTCCGCCGCCACCCCGCGGCTCGACTACCCGCTGCGCTACACCTTCAAGGTGATGGGGCTGGCGGCCGACGACTTCGCCGAGCACGCCCGGCGGGTGGTGGGGGCCGCGATCGGGGAGGCGGCGCCGGCCGAGGTCTCGGTCCGGGCGAGCTCCGGAGGGAAGTACCAGTCGGTGTCGGTGGCCGTCCGGCTGGCGTCCGAGGACCAGCGCCGGGCGGTGTACGAGGCGCTCTGGCGGGACGAGCGGGTGGTCTACTACCTCTGAGGACCACCACCGCCGGGGCGCCTCGCGCCGCGGCCGCGGTGGGGCTGGGCCCCGGGGTGCGCGCTAGGCGGCGGCCCGGGCGCCGAAGTCGACGATCTCGACCGGGTTGGCGGCCACGCCGAAGGTGATCTCCTCGCGCCAGCCCTCGGCGTCGCCGCCCACCTGGAGCGGCATGGGGCGCTCGAACCGGATCGCCACCCGGTCGGCGTGGAAGTCGAGGAGACCGGGGTGGGCGAACTCGCCCGACCAGATCCGCCCGAGGTTGAGGAGCATGGTGGGGACGCCGATCGAGGTGGCCACCCGGATCTGCATCATCCCCGGGACCTTCTCGGCGAAGGGGAAGGCGCGCAGCCCCAGGCCGTAGTAGGGGACGGTGGCGGCGGCCGCCAGCATGCAGGGGCCGGCGTAGAGGAGCTCGCCGTGGGCGATGGGCCGCCCCACCCGCCCGCCGTGCGGGTCGAGCCGCCAGGCCGGGCGCCCCACGTTGACGATCTCGCAGTAGCTCGGGCGGCGCTCCAGCAGGGCGCGGGGTGCGGAGCGGAGGGCGACCGCCAGCCCGTAGCCGGGGACGCCGGTCCCGAGCCGGGCGAGCGGGGTCCCGGCCAGCTGGGCCTTGAGCCAGTTGTAGTCGTTGAGGACGGCGGCATCGACGCCCACCCCGGCGAACGGCGTCCTGCGGCCCTCGCAGGTCAGGAGGTCGAGCCGGCGGACCTGGTCGACCTCGCCGCGGAGGTAGCGGGCCAGGTCCTGGACCTGCCGGCGGGGGCTGGCCCCGACCATCTCCGCCACGGCGTTGCCGGTGCCCAGGGCGAGGACCCCGAAGCGCGGAGGCCGGGCGGCGCGCCGCTCGGAGGCCTCCAGGATCCGGTTCACCCAGGCGACGAACGTCCCGTCGCCCCCGCCGGTGAAGACGGTCCGGTAGCGCCGGGAGACCACCTCGTCGGCGATGGCGCTGGCCTCGGCGTGGCTGCGGGAGAGGAAGAGGTGCTCGTCGGACATCACCAGCGAGAGGGCCCGCCGCACGTCGGCGTTCACCTGCTTCGCGTTGGCGTTGAGGAGGACCGCGACCTCGCTCGCGGGCGCCAGCCCGAGGAGCGATGGCTCGACCGGGAGGGGTCGCTCGGAGTGCCGGACCATTCGAAGCATGCGCTGTCTCTCGGTAGAGGGGCTGACGCGGATGTCAGGAATCGAGCAAGCCTGGTGCCACGGCGCGTCACCGTGACAATCGCGTGTCGTGTCGGTCTGTTGGACGTCAGGCCCTGACCGGGAAAGGGGAGGGAGTGACGCGTCGCCGCGGTGGCGGCGCGAAGTCGGTTACGCACCTGGATGGTCCCGCCGAGCGCACGCCTGCCGGGGAACCCGAGCGGGTCAGCCGGCTGCGCCCCATCCCGCCGGGACCGTTTGACAGCCCGGGACGGGGACTTACGTTCGACCCCGTCCAGGAGGGACCTCGAAACCTATGGCCAAGATCATCGGCATCGACCTCGGCACCACCAACTCCGTGGTGGCGGTGATGGAGGGGAAGGACCCCGTCGTCATCACCAACGAGGAAGGCTCGCGGCTGACGCCCAGCGTGGTCGCCTACACGAAGGAAGGGGAGCGGCTCGTCGGGCAGGTGGCCAAGCGCCAGGCCATCACCAACCCGGAGAAGACCGTCTACTCCATCAAGCGGTTCATGGGGCGCCGGTTCGGCGAGGTGCGCGACGAGATGAAGCGCGTCCCGTACCACGTCGTCGAGGGTCCGAACGGCGACGCCCGCCTCGAGATCGACGGCAAGCAGTACAGCCCGCCCGAGATCAGCGCCCAGATCCTGCTCAAGCTCAAGCGCGCGGCGGAGAACTACCTGGGCGAGAAGGTGACCGACGCGGTCATCACCGTCCCCGCCTACTTCAACGACGCCCAGCGCCAGGCCACCAAGGACGCGGGCGAGATCGCCGGCCTGAACGTCCGCCGGATCGTGAACGAGCCGACCGCGGCCGCCCTCGCCTACGGGCTCGATCGGAAGAAGAACGAGAAGATCGCCGTCTACGACTTCGGCGGCGGCACCTTCGACATCTCCATCCTCGAGGTGGGCGAGAACGTGGTCGAGGTGCTGGCCACCAACGGCGACACGCACCTGGGCGGCGACAACATCGACCAGCGGATCATCGACTGGCTGATCGCCGAGTTCAAGAAGGACTCGGGCCTCGACGTTTCGCGGGACAAGATGGTCCTCCAGCGGCTCAAGGAGGCGGCGGAGAAGGCCAAGATCGAGCTCTCCTCGATGATGGAGACCGAGATCAGCCTGCCCTTCCTCACCGCGGACCAGAGCGGCCCGAAGCACCTCTCCATCAAGCTCTCCCGCGCCAAGCTGGAGCAGATGGTGGAGGAGCTGATCGAGCGGTCGATCGAGCCGACCCGGAAGTGCCTGGCGGACGCCAAGCTCGATCCGGGCCAGATCGACGAGGTGGTGCTGGTCGGCGGCCAGACCCGCATGCCCAAGATCGTCGAGACGGTGAAGAAGTTCTTCGGCAAGGAGCCGAACCGCTCGGTGAACCCGGACGAGGTGGTGGCCATCGGCGCCGCGGTCCAGGCGGGCGTGCTCTCCGGGGAGGTGAAGGACATCCTCCTCCTCGACGTCACGCCGCTCTCCCTCGGGGTCGAGACCCTGGGCGGCGTGATGACCCGCCTGATCGAGCGGAACACCACCATCCCGGCCAAGCGCTCGGAGGTCTTCTCCACCGCGTCCGACAGCCAGACCTCGGTCGAGATCCACGTGCTCCAGGGGGAGCGCGAGATGGCCGGCGACAACCGGACCCTCGGGCGCTTCCACCTCGAGGGGATCCCGCCCGCCCCCCGCGGCGTGCCGCAGATCGAGGTGACGTTCGACATCGACGCGAACGGCATCCTGAACGTCTCCGCGAAGGACAAGGGGACCGGCAAGGAGACCAAGATCACCATCACCCACTCGTCCGGCCTGGCCAAGGACGAGGTGGAGAAGATGGTGGGCGACGCCCGCTCACACGAGGCCGACGACAAGAAGCGGCGCGAGGAGGTCGAGCAGCGGAACCGGGCCGAGAACCTGGCCTACCAGATGGAGAAGCTGCTCAAGGAGAACAAGGACAAGCTGGGCGCCGCCGCCGCCAAGGAGATCGAGGACGCGGTGGCCGAGGTCCACAAGGTCCGGGAGAAGGGGAGCGCCGAGGAGGTGAAGGCGGCCATGGACCGGCTGGAGAAGGCCAGCCACAAGGCGGCCGAGGAGCTCTACAAGGGCACCGGCCCGGGCGCCGCCCCGGGCCCGGAGGCGCCCCAGCCGGACGCCGGCAAGAAGCAGGAGAACGTGGTCGACGCCGAGTTCAAGCAGGTCTAGGCGCGGGCTCCCGGCGGGCCGGCGGCCACGCGGCCCGCCGGCCCGCTCGCGCGCCCACCGCCTCGCTTTTCGCCGGGCCCGGGCTTACCATCCCCGCCGCGTGAACCTCACGGTCCTCTCCCGCTCGAGCGAGATCTACACCACCCGCCGGCTGGTCGAGGCGGCGCAGGCGCGCGGGATGGCTGCGCGGGTGATCGACCCCCTCGAGGTGGAGCTCGGGCTGGGCGACGACGCCCCCCAGGTCTACTGGCGCCGCCGGCGCTTCCCGCGCACCGACGTGGTGGTGCCGCGGATCGGGCTCTCCATTCACCAGTACGGGCTGGCGGTGGTCAACCAGCTCGAGCTGATCGGGCTCCCGGTCCTGAACGGCGCCTACGGGATCGCCGCCAGCCGCAACAAGATGCGGAGCCTGCAGATGCTCTCCGCCGCCGGGATCCGGGTCCCGCGCACGGTGATGGCGAGCGACCCCTCCGGCCTCAAGGAGATGGTCCGCCTGGTGGGCGGCGTCCCCGTGCTGGTGAAGCTCCTGGCGGTGGGGGAGAAGAGCGGGGTGATGATCTGCGAGAGCCTGGAGTCGCTCGAGGCGGCGCTGGAGGCGATCCTCGGGCTCGGCCAGAACATCGTGGTCCAGCAGTACCTCCGGGGCGCGCGGGGGCGGGATCTCCGGGCGCTGGTGGTGGGCGGGGAGGTCGCCGCCGCCATGCGCCGGACCGCACCCCACGGCCGCTTCGCGCGCAACCTCCGGCGCGGGGCGCGCTTCGAGGCGGTCGACCTGCCGCCCGCCTACGCCCGGGTGGCGGTGGCGGCCGCGCGGACCCTGCAGCTCGAGGTCTGCGCGGTGGACATGCTCGACGTGAAGGGGATCCCCCGGGTCTTCGAGGTGAACAGCTCCCCCTCGATCCGCGAGGCGGAGACGGCCTGCGGGGTGGACGTGGCCGGGCGGATCGTGGAGCGGGCCGCCGCCCTGGCGTCGGGCCGGGCCGCCCCCCGCCGTCCCCGGGCCGACGGCGGCGCCGCCGCGCGCCCGTGAATGGCTCGCCACCCCGCGCCGTCCCTGCTATAGAGCCCGCCCTCGAAGGAGCCCGCTCCATGCGCACCGCCGTCCTCGCCCTGGCGCTCTTCCTCGCCCCCGCCGCCCGGGCCGCCGATCCGGCCGCCGAGGAGGCGGCGCGGAGCTACCGGATCGACACCGCCGGCACCACCGCCAGCCTGGCGGTCGGCGGGCGCGGCACCTTTCGCCTCGCCATCGTCCCCATCGGCAAGACCCACGTCCACCCGCAGGCGCCGCTCCGGATCGCCCTCGGCTCCACCTCGGGGCTGGCGCTGGCGAAGGCCGAGCTCCGCCACCAGGACGCGGTCGATCCGGCCGCCGAGGGGCCGCGCTTCGAGGTGCCCTTCACCGCCTCGGCGGCGGGCGCCCAGGAGGCCCGGGCGAAGCTCGACTTCTTCATCTGCTCGGACCAGTGGTGCGTGAAGCAGACGCGCGACGTGACCGTGCCCGTGGTCGTGAAGTAGCGCATGCGGGCGATCTACGGCGTGAACCCGGTGCGGGAGCTGCTCCGGGCCGGCGGGGAGGGGCTCTCCGAGCTCTGGCTGGCGGAGGGGGGCACCCGCGGGGCCGCCTTCGCCGAGCTGGAGCGGCTCGGGCGGGCGGCCGGCGCCAAGGTGCGGTCCGCGCCCCGGCCCAAGCTCGACCGGCTGGCCGGGACCGACCGGCACCAGGGGGTGGTGGCGGTGGTGGCCGACTACCGCTACGCCGCGCTCGAGGATCTGGTGCCCCGGGCGGCGGCGAGCGGGCGTCCCGCCCTCCTCGTGGTGCTGGACGGCGTGGAGGATCCCCAGAACCTGGGGGCGATCGTCCGATCGGCCCACGCGCTCGGCGCCCACGGGGTGGTGATCCCGAAGGACCGGGCGGTGGGCGTGACCGCGGCCGTGGCCAAGGCCTCCGCCGGGGCGGTGGAGCGCTGCCCGGTGGCCCGGGTCACCAACCTCGCCCAGGCGATCGAGGCGCTGAAGGGGCTGGGCGTCTGGTCCGTCGCGCTGGCCGCAGACGGAGAGCGACCCCTTGGCGCGCTGGATCTCCGCGGCCCGACCGCCCTCGTCCTGGGGAGCGAGGGGGAGGGGCTCCGCCCCCTCGTCCGGCGGGCCTGCGACCACTCAGCCAGGGTCCCCATGTTGGGGGATCTGGACAGCCTCTCCGTCTCGGCCGCGGCGGCGGTGGCGCTCTACGAGGCGGTGCGTCAGCGCTCCGGGTAGCGCCTCGATTCGACGGCCGAAGTCCCTCCTTGACAAGGGGGGCCGTCTCATTTTAAAGACGCCGCTCCACTGAGGTCGGGCGGGGGTCCGTCCGGGGCTCGGTGGGCCCGAGCCGGGATCGATTTCTGGAAGGATTTTGCTGGCGTAGCTCAGCAGGTAGAGCAGCTGCCTTGTAAGCAGCAGGTCGCGGGTTCGAATCCCACCGCCAGCTCCGGGAGCCGTGGGGTTCACGAACGATCGGCGCCACGAAGAAAGAGGAGAGATGAGGAGGGGTTCCCGAGCGGCCAAAGGGAGCAGACTGTAAATCTGCCGTCATCCGACTTCGGTGGTTCGAATCCACCCCCCTCCACTCCCAGTAGACACCTCACAACGCCCTGGGCGACAGCAGCACGGAAGGAAAACGGGAAAACTTGCGGGAATAGCTCAGTTGGTAGAGCGTCAGCCTTCCAAGCTGAATGTCGCGGGTTCGAATCCCGTTTCCCGCTCCAGTGAGGTCGGAAAGAGGAATCAGGCCCTCGTAGCTCAGTCGGTAGAGCGCGTCCTTGGTAAGGACGAGGTCTCCAGTTCAATCCTGGACGAGGGCTCCATCATCACGTAGCGAGGACAGCGCCCGAGGAAGCTGTCCGCGCCAACAGCAGGAGCGTGCCCAATGGCCAAGGAGAAGTTCGAGCGCAACAAGCCGCACGTGAACGTGGGGACCATCGGCCACGTCGACCACGGCAAGACGACCCTGACGGCGGCGATCACCAAGGTGCTCGCGCAGAAGGGGCTCGCGTCGTTCATGGCCTACGACCAGATCGACAAGGCGCCGGAGGAGCGGGAGCGCGGCATCACCATCGCCACCGCCCACGTCGAGTACCAGACCGACAAGCGGCACTACGCCCACGTCGACTGCCCGGGCCACGCCGACTACGTGAAGAACATGATCACCGGCGCCGCCCAGATGGACGGGGCGATCCTGGTGGTCTCCGCGGCCGACGGTCCGATGCCGCAGACCCGGGAGCACATCCTCCTCGCCCGGCAGGTGGGCGTGCCGTACATCGTGGTCTACCTGAACAAGGTGGACATGGTGGACGACAAGGAGCTGCTCGACCTGGTGGAGCTCGAGGTCCGCGAGCTGCTCAGCGAGTACGACTTCCCGGGGAACGAGATCCCCATCGTCAAGGGCTCGGCGCTCAAGGCCCTCGAGGGCGACAAGGGCGACCTGGGCGAGCCGTCGATCTTCCGCCTGATGGACGCGGTGGACAGCTACATCCCGACGCCGAAGCGGGCGACGGACAAGCCGTTCCTGATGCCGGTCGAGGACGTGTTCTCGATCTCGGGCCGCGGGACGGTGGCGACCGGGCGCGTGGAGCGCGGGATCGTCAAGGTGGGCGAGGAGATCGAGGTGGTGGGCCTGCGCCCGACGGTGAAGACGGTGGTGACGGGCGTGGAGATGTTCCGCAAGCTGCTCGACGAGGGGCAGGCGGGCGACAACATCGGGGCGCTGCTGCGGGGCCTGAAGCGCGAGGAGGTGGAGCGCGGTCAGGTGCTGGCGAAGCCCGGGTCGATCACGCCGCACACGAAGTTCAAGGCGGAGGTCTACGTCCTGACGAAGGAGGAGGGGGGGCGGCACACCCCGTTCTTCAACGGGTACCGGCCGCAGTTCTACTTCCGGACCACGGACGTGACCGGGTCGGTGGAGCTGCCGGCGGGCGTGGAGATGATCATGCCCGGCGACAACATCACCATGAACGTGACGCTGATCACCCCCATCGCGATGGAGAAGGAGCTGCGCTTCGCCATCCGGGAGGGCGGGCGCACGGTGGGCGCGGGCGTGGTGGCCGAGGTCGTCGAGTAAACAGGTGGCACCGCCGGCGGACGGCGGGGCGGGACCCGGGCAGCGGAACGACGGGGCCGCCTCGCGCAGCGCCGAGTGACGGAGAGAAGGCTTACCGATGGCGACTCAGAAGATTCGGATCCGGCTCAAGGCCTACGACTACAAGCTGCTCGACCAGTCGGCCGGCGAGATCGTGGAGACCGCGAAGCGGACCGGCGCGAAGGTGGCCGGCCCCATCCCGCTCCCCACGCGGATCAACAAGTTCACCGTCCTGCGCAGCCCGCACGTCGACAAGAAGTCGCGCGAGCAGTTCGAGATCCGCACGCACAAGCGGCTCCTCGACATCCTCGAGCCGACTCCGCAGACGCTCGACGCGCTCATGAAGCTCGACCTCTCGGCCGGCGTGGACGTGGAGATCAAGTAGCCGAGGACACCATGGCCAAGTTCGACGTCTACGACCTCGAGAAGAAGAAGGTGGGCGAGCTGGAGCTCGCCGACACCGTCTTCGCCGGCGAGGTGAACGAGCACCTCTTCTACGAGGTGGTCAAGGCGAAGCTCGCCTCCGACCGCTCGGGCACCCACGCGGTGAAGAACCGCTCCCTCGTCTCCGGCGGCGGCAAGAAGCCGTGGCGGCAGAAGCACACCGGCCGCGCCCGCCAGGGCTCGACCCGCGCCTCCCAGTGGGTGGGCGGCGGCAAGGCGATGGGGCCGAAGCCGCGCGACTACTCCTACGAGGTGCCGAAGAAGGTGCGGAAGGCGGCGCTCCGCTCGGCCCTTTCGCTCCGCGGCAAGGACGGCAAGCTCCTGATCGTGAGCGAGTGGAAGCCGGCCGCCCCCAAGACCTCCGCCGCCGCGGCGGTGCTGGAGAAGCTCGGCGCCCGGAAGGCGCTGGTGGTCGACGCGGGCGCCAACGACCTGCTGGCGAAGAGCGTGCGCAACCTGGACGGCTCGGACTTCCTCGCCGCCGAGGGGCTCAACGTCTACGACATCCTGCGGCACGACGCGCTGGTCCTCACCGCCGCCAGCGCCAAGAAGCTCGAGGAGGTGCTCGCGTGAACCTCACGACCCAGGACGTCGTCAAGCGTCCGCTGATCACCGAGAAGGCGGAGCGCAACCGGGAGGCTGCCCGGCAGTTCGCCTTCGAGGTCCACCGCGACGCCACCAAGATCCAGGTGAAGCAGGCGGTGGAGAAGCTCTTCAACGTGCACGTGCTCGCGGTCCGCACCGCCATCGCGCGGGGCAAGACCAAGCGCGTCGGCCGGAACGTCGGCCGCCGGCCCAACTGGAAGAAGGCCTTCGTGACCCTCAAGGAGGGCGAGACCATCGCCCTCTTCGAGGGGAACTAGCGGCCGGACGGGAGACGGAACATGGGTCTCAAGGAATACAAGCCTACCAGCTCGGCCCGCCGCCACATGACGGTGTCGGACTTCGCGGAGATCACGAAGTCCAAGCCGGAGAAGGCGCTCACCCGCCCGATGCGGAAGACGGGCGGTCGCAACGCCCACGGCCACATCACCACTCGCCACATCGGCGGGGGCCACAAGCGCCGCTACCGGGTGATCGACTGGCGGCGGGACAAGGACGGCGTCCCGGCCAAGGTCGCGGCCATCGAGTACGATCCCAACCGGACCTCGCGCATCGCCCTGCTGCACTACAAGGACGGGGAGAAGCGCTACATCCTCGCCCCGGTGGGCGTGGCGGTCGGGGACGTGCTCCTCTCCGGCGAGGGCGTGGACATCCGGCCGGGCAACACCCTGCCGGTCCGCAGCATCCCCCTCGGCACCGTCATCCACAACGTCGAGACCCAGCCCGGCTCGGGCGGGAAGATGATCCGCACCGCCGGCTCCTTTGGCCAGCTCATGGCAAAGGAGGGCGCCTACGCCCAGATCCGCATGCCGTCGGGCGAGGTCCGGATGGTGCTGCAGGACTGCAGGGCCACGGTCGGCCAGCTCTCGAACGTCGAGAGCTCGTCCGTCCGGGTGGGCAAGGCCGGCAAGAGCCGCTGGCTGGGCATCCGGCCGACGGTCCGCGGCCTCGCCATGAACCCCGTCGATCACCCGCACGGCGGCGGCGAGGGCAAGTCCGGCCAGGGCAACCCGCACCCGGTCTCGCCCTGGGGCCAGAAGACGAAGGGGCTCAAGACCCGCAACAATCGCCGCACCGACAAGTTCATCGTCTCCCGCCGCAAGGCCGGCATCCGGAACACGCCGCACTAGCGGGCGGGAAGGGACAACGACTCATGGCGCGTTCGATCAAGAAGGGCCCGTTCGCCGACAAGCACCTCACCAAGAAGGTGGAGGACGCGAACAAGGGCAACAAGAAGTCGGTGATCAAGACCTGGTCGCGGCGGAGCACCATCCTCCCCGACTTCGTCGGCCACACCTTCGCCGTCCACAACGGGCGGAAGTTCGTCCCGGTCTTCGTGACGGAGAACATGGTCGGCCACAAGCTCGGCGAGTTCGCGCCCACCCGGACCTTCCACGGCCACTCGGCCGAGAAGAAGGTCGCGGCCGCCCCGGCGCCGGCGCCGGCGAAGAAGTAGCGAGGAGCGAGACATGGCCGAGACCCAGAGCACCCCGAAGAAGACGGAGCGGCGCGCGCCGCCTCCGACCCGCGCCCGGAGGAACCGGGCCCCGCGGCCCGCGCCGGGCCCGCACGCCTCGCTGAGCTTCCTCCGCGTCGCCCCCCGCAAGGTGCGGCTGGTGGCGGACGAGGTCCGCGGGCTGCCGGTGGGCGACGCCCTCGCGATCCTCAAGTTCACCCCGCAGGCGGCGGCCAAGCCGCTCGCCAAGCTCCTCCGGTCGGCGGTGGCCAACGCCGAGCAGAAGGGCGGGCGGGTGGACGTCGACGCCCTGGTGGTGAAGACCCTCACCGTCGACCAGGGCCCCAAGATGCGGCGGTTCATGCCCCGGGCGATGGGGCGCGCGTACCGCGTCGAGAAGAAGACCAGCCACGTCTACGTGGAGCTCGGCACCGCCTAGCGCGGACAGCCAAGGAGAGGAACGTGGGACAGAAAGTTCATCCGATCGGGTTCCGCCTGGGCGTCATCCGCTCCTGGGACTCGAAGTGGTACGAAGAGAAGAACTACGCCAAGTGGCTCCACGAGGACATCCGGCTCCGTGAGTTCGTGAAGGAGAAGCTCGGCCAGGCCGGCATCTCCCGGATCGAGATCGAGCGGGCCGCGAACAAGGTCAAGATCAACGTCCACACCGCCCGGCCCGGGATCGTGATCGGCAAGCGGGGGGCGGGGATCGAGACCATCAAGAAGGACCTCCAGGCCCTCACCGAGAACGAGGTCTACCTGAACGTGGTCGAGGTCCGGAAGGCCGAGACCGACGCCCAGCTCGTGGCCGAGAACATCGCCACCCAGCTCGAGCGCCGCATCGCCTTCCGGCGGGCGATGAAGAAGGCGGTCCAGACCGCCCAGAAGTTCGGCGCCAAGGGGATCCGGGTGGCCTGCTCCGGCCGCCTGGGCGGCTCCGAGATGGCCCGCTACGAGTGGTACCGCGAGGGGCGCGTGCCGCTCCACACCCTCCGCGCGGACATCGACTACGGGTTCGCCGAGGCGAAGACCACCTACGGCAAGATCGGCTGCAAGGTCTGGATCATGCGCGGCGAGGTGCTGCCGCAGTCGGCCGGGGCCCGCGCGCCCCGCGCCACCGGCGGCGCCCGGCCGTAGCCCGGCGCCCCCCAGGGACTCGAGGAGAAGGACATGCTTCAGCCGGCACGGACGAAATACCGCAAGCAGATGAAGGGCCGCATGCGCGGCAAGGCGTACCGCGGCTCGGACCTGAACCAGGGCGAGCACGGGCTCCAGGCCACCGAGTGCGGCTGGCTCACCGCCCGCCAGATCGAGGCCGCCCGCGTCGCCATCACCCGCTTCGTGAAGCGGGGCGGGAAGCTCTGGATCCGGGTCTTCCCGGACAAGCCCATCACCAAGAAGCCCGCCGAGACGCGCATGGGCACCGGCAAGGGCAACGTGGAGTACTACGTCGCCGTGGTGAAGCCGGGGCGGATCCTCTACGAGATGTCGGGCGTGGACGACGCCACCGCCAAGAAGGCGTTCCACCTCGCCGCCCACAAGCTGCCGGTCTCCACCAAGATGGTGAAGCGCGGCAGCACGCTCTAAGGAGGCGACGACATGGCCACCGTGAAGGAACTGCGCGAGCTGTCTGCCCAGGAGCTCAAGGCCCGCGCCATCGAGCTCAAGCAGACGCTGTTCGACCTCAAGAGCAAGGCCAACACCGGCGTGCTCGACTCGACCGCCGACCTGCAGAAGACCAAGCGCGACATCGCGCGCTGCCTGACGGTGGCCCGCGAGAAGGAGCTCGCCGCGGCCGGGTCCGGAAAGGCGAAGGAGTGACCGACATGGAGCGCGGCAACCGCAAGTCCCGCATCGGCGTGGTGGTCTCGAACAAGATGACGAAGACCGTCGTCGTCAAGGTCGAGCGCCGGGTCGCGGACCGGAAGTACGGCAAGATCGTCACCAAGGCCGAGAAGTACAAGGCGCACGACGAGCGGCAGGAGTGCCAGGTCGGCGACCGGGTCCGGATCGTCGAGACCCGCCCGCTCTCGAAGGACAAGCGCTGGCGCGTGGCCGAGACGATCGAGAAGGCGGCGGAGGTCTAGGCCATGATCCAGCAGCAGACGATGCTCGATGTCGCCGACAACAGCGGCGCCAAGAAGGTCATGTGCATCAAGGTCCTGGGCGGGAGCAACCGCCGGTACGCCTCGATCGGCGACGTGATCGTCGTCTCGATCAAGGAGGCGATCCCCCAGGCCAAGGTGAAGAAGGGCGAGGTGGCCCGGGCGGTGATCGTCCGGACGTCGCGCGAGGTGAAGCGGCCGGACGGCAGCTACATCCGCTTCGACGCCAACTCCGCCGTCCTCATCAACAAGGACCTGGAGCCCATCGGCACCCGCATCTTCGGGCCCGTGGCCCGCGAGCTGCGCGCCCGCAAGTTCATGAAGATCATCAGCCTCGCGCCGGAGGTCCTCTAGTCATGCCGGACATTCGCAAGGGCGACACCGTCAAGGTGCTCGCCGGCAAGGAGAAGGGCAAGACCGGCAAGGTCCTCGAGATCCTCCGCGAGAAGGGGCGGGTCCGGCTGGAGAAGCTCATGACCGTCAAGCGCCACCTGAAGAAGGGGCGCAGCCAGGCCACCCCCGAGGGCGGGATCATCGAGAAGCCGGGGACGATCGCGATCTCCAACGTGATGGTGCTGGGGAAGGGCGACGCGCCGGTCCGCAAGGAGCGGATCGAGCGGGAGGTCGGCGCGAAGGAGAAGGCCCGCGCGGAGAAGCGCAAGGCGGCCCGGTAAACGAGGTTCGAACGCATCGCCCGGCACGAGACCAGGCCGGCCGAAGGCAAGGAGACGACGATGGCGGCGCGACTGAGGGAGCGGTTCGAGAAGGAGATCCGCCCCGAGCTGATGAAGGAGTTCGGGTTCGGCAACCCGATGCAGGCCCCGAAGCTCGAGAAGATCGTGGTGAACATGGGGCTGGGTGAGGCGATCAACAACGGCAAGATCATCGACGCCTCGGTCGAGCAGCTCTCGGCCCTCACCGGCCAGAAGCCGGTGGTGACCAAGGCCCGCAAGTCGATCGCGAACTTCAAGCTGCGACAGGGGCAGTCGATCGGCGCGATGGTCACCCTGCGCGGGGACCGGATGTACGAGTTCTTCGACCGCCTGGTCTCGATCGCGCTCCCGCGCGTCCGCGACTTCAAGGGCGTGTCGCCGAAGGCGTTCGACGGGAAGGGGAACTACACGCTCGGCATCCGCGAGCAGATCATCTTCCCGGAGATCAACTACGACAAGGTCGAGAAGATCAAGGGCCTGAACATCACGGTCGTCACGACCGCCCGGAACGACGAAGAGGGCCGAGCGCTCCTGCGCCACCTCGGCATGCCGTTCCGTCAGTAAGGAGAGACCATGGCGAAGCTTTCCAAGATGGCGCAGGCGAAGCGCAAGCTGAAGTTCCCGGTCCGGCAGTACAACCGCTGCCCGATCTGCGGCCGGCCCCGGGCCTTCCTGCGCAAGTTCCAGATGTGCCGACTCTGCTTCCGCAAGCGCGCGCTGCAGGGCGAGATCACCGGCGTCATCAAGTCGAGCTGGTAGGAGACCCGACCGATGAGCTTCACCGATCCCATTGGCGACATGCTGACGCGCATCCGGAACGCCTCCAGCGCCCGGCACGAGAAGGTGCTGGTCCCGAGGTCCCGGCTCAAGATCCGGATCGCCGAGGTGCTCCGCGACGAGGGCTTCATCAAGGACTTCGTCGTCCACCAGGACGGCGTCCAGGGCGCCATCACCATCGTCCTCAAGTACAGCGCCGACCGCGAGCCGGCCATCAGCGACATCAAGCGGGTCTCGAAGCCCGGCCTGCGCCGCTACGTGCCCACCGACTCCATCCCGCGCGTGCTCAACGGCATGGGGATCGCGATCCTCTCCACGTCCAAGGGCGTGATGGTGGACCGCGAGGCGCGCAAGCAGAAGGTCGGCGGCGAGCTGATCTGCACCGTCTGGTAAGGAAGCCCAGCCATGTCCCGAGTCGGCAAGCTGCCCGTCAAGATCCCGGAGAAGGTGAAGGTCTCCGTGGACGGTAACCTGGTGAAGGTGGAGGGGCCGAAGGGCAAGATGTCCTTCCCCTTCAACCCCCTGATGAAGGTCGCGGTGGACAAGGGCGAGGTGAAGGTCGCCCGCCCCGACGACACCCGGCAGGCGAGGGGCCTGCACGGCCTCACCCGCACCCTGGTGAAGAACGCCGTCGACGGCGTGGTGAAGGGGTACGAGCGCGGCCTCGAGATCAGCGGGGTCGGCTTCAAGGCGGAGGTCAAGGGGAAGGAGGTCCACTTCACCCTCGGCTTCTCCCACCCCGTGGTCTTCAAGCTCCCCGAGGGCATCACCGCCGAGGTGGACGCGAAGCAGACCAAGATCACGGTCCGGGGGGTGGACAAGCACCTCCTCGGCCTGACCGCCGCCAAGATCCGCGCCCTCCGCCCGCCCGAGCCCTACAAGGGCAAGGGGATCAAGTACGCGGAGGAGATCATCCGCCGCAAGGAAGGCAAGACCGGCGCCGCCTAGCGGCCCGCACCCCGCTCATGCGGCGGCTGCGACGTCGCCGCCGCAAGGAGGAAGGAACCCATGGCGAAGCACACCACCCCGCGCGAGAAGCGCAAGGCCCGCATCCGCCGGAAGATCACCGGCACGAGCGCGCGCCCGCGGCTCACCATCTACAAGAGCCTCAAGCACATGTACGCCCAGATCGTGGACGACACGACGGGCAAGACCCTGGTCTCGGTCGGCACCACCTCCAAGGCCCTGAAGGGCGAGGTGCAGGAGGACGACAAGACCGCCGCCGCCAAGAAGGTCGGCGCGGCCATCGCCCAGGCGGCGAAGGCCAAGGGGATCGAGGCGGTCGTGTTCGACCGCAACGGCTTCGACTACCACGGCCGCGTGGAGGCGGTGGCCGCCGCCGCCCGCGAGGCCGGGCTCAAGTTCTAGGCGAAAGGGATCCGAGGTCTCCGAATGGCTACTCCCATCAACGCAAACGAGCTCGAGCTCCAGGACAAGGTCGTCCACATCAACCGCGTCGCCAAGGTGGTCAAGGGCGGCCGGCGCTTCAGCTTCTCGGCGCTGGTCGTGGTCGGCGACGGCGCCGGCCACGTCGGCGTCGGGCTCGGCAAGGCCAACGAGGTCCCCGAGGCGATCCGGAAGGGCGGCGACCAGGCGAAGAAGAACCTGTTCAAGGTCCCGCTGGTCGGCACCACCATCCCGCACGAGGTGCTCGGGCACTTCGGCTCCGGGCGGGTGCTCCTCAAGCCGGCGGGCGAGGGCACCGGGGTCATCGCCGGCGGCGCGGTCCGGGCGGTCCTGGAGGCGGCCGGGATCCGCAACGTCCTCACCAAGAGCCAGGGCTCCCGCAACCCGCACAACGTCCTCAAGGCCACCGTGGCCGGCCTCAAGCGGCTCCGCTCGCTCGAGGACAGCGCCCGACTCCGCGGCAAGCAGGCCGCCGAGCTGAGCGGCGCCTAGGAGATCGTCATGGCTGCCATCCAGGTGAAGCTCGTCCGCGGGTTGGCGGGGTGTCCCGCGCCGCACCGGGTCGTCGTCCAGGGCCTCGGCCTGAAGAAGCGCGACTCGACCAAGATCCTGCCCGACACGCCCCAGACGCTGGGGATGATCGCCAAGGTGTCCTACCTCGTGGAGTGGAAGCGAGTGGATGCCCCCTCGCCCGCCGGCCGGAAGGCCCGTAAGGCGGCCAAGGCCAAGGCCTAGCGGCCCGGGCGCCCGTTCGTGAAAGGCGGGCGCCGCGTGATAAAAGGAGAGTCTTCCATGTCGCTCTCGCAGCTCAAGGCGCCCAAGGGCGCGAACCGCGTGAAGAAGCGCGTCGGCCGTGGCCAGGCCTCCGGCCTGGGCAAGACCGCCGGGCGCGGCGGCAAGGGCCAGAAGGCCCGCACCGGCAACATGCACTTCGAGGGGTTCGAGGGCGGCCAGATGCCGCTTCAGCGCCGCCTCCCGAAGTTCGGCTTCAAGAACGTCTTTCGGCCCGAGTACGAGGAGGTCAAGGTGGGCGACCTCCAGGGGCTCGCCGGGGTGGTCGACCCGGCGGCGCTCAAGGCGGCCGGCCTGGTGCGCGGGCGCGACCGGGTGGTGGTCCTGGCGGGCGGCGAGCTGAAGGGCGCCGTCACCGTGAAGGCGCACCGCGTCACCGCGGGCGCCCGGGCCGTCATCGAGAAGGCGGGGGGCAAGGTGGAGCTCATCCCCGCGCCGGTCACCATGCACGAGAAGGCCAAGGCGGCGCGCAAGGCCGCCGCCCAGGCGAAGTAGGGGAAGGGCGGGGCGGCCCCGCGGCGGGCACGCCGGGCCGGGACTGACGGGCGAAAGGGAACCGCATGGCAGCGTCGAGCGGGCTGTGGAACATCTTCCGGATCCAGGAGCTCCGGAAGCGGCTGCTGTTCACCCTCGGCATGCTCGCCGTCTACCGGCTCGGGATCTTCGTCACGACCCCGGGGGTGGACCGGCGCGCGATGCGCGACGTGGTCCAGCAGCAGGGGAGCCTGCTCGGCCTCCTCAACTTCTTCTCCGGCGGCGCGTTCGAGCAGCTCTCGATCTTCGCCCTGGGGATCATGCCCTACGTCTCGGCGTCCATCATCCTCCAGCTCCTCACGGTCGTGATCCCGGCCCTGGAGAAGCTGCAGAAGGAGGGCGAGCTCGGGCGGCGGAAGATCACCCAGTACACCCGCTACGGGACGGTGGTCCTCTCCGCCATCCAGGGGTACGGGATCGCCACCTACCTGGAGTCGCTCCGCGCCGGGAACGGCGTGTCGGTGGTGGCCGATCCGGGCTGGGGCTTCCGGCTCCTCACCATGATCTCCCTGGCCGCCGGGACCGCCTTCATCATGTGGATGGGCGAGCAGATCACCGAGCGCGGGGTGGGCAACGGCATCTCGCTCATCATCTTCGCGGGCATCGTCGCCCGCGTCCCGCAGGCCGTCTACGCCACCGTCCGGCAGATGGGCGCCTCGGGCTCGCAGCTCAGCGGGGTGGGGATCCTGATCCTCGCCGCCCTGATGGTGGTGGTGATCGGGGCGATCGTCTTCGTGGAGCGCGGCCAGCGCCGCATCCCGGTGCAGTACGCCAAGCGGATGGTGGGGCGGAAGCTCTACGGCGGGCAGTCCACCCACCTCCCGCTCAAGGTGAACACCTCGGGCGTGATCCCCCCGATCTTCGCCTCCTCCCTGCTCCTCTTCCCGGCCACGCTGGCGGGCTGGTTCCCGTTCCTCTCGCGGGTCTCGAGCGCCATCCAGCCGGGCAGCTGGATCTACAACACCCTCTACGTCACCCTGATCGTCTTCTTCGCCTACTTCTACACGGCGGTGACCTTCAACCCGGTGGACGTGGCCGACAACCTCAAGAAGTACGGCGGCTACATCCCCGGGATCCGGCCGGGCAAGAAGACCGCCGACTACATCGACTTCGTCCTCTCCCGCATCACCTTCGGCGGCGCCATCTACCTGGCCGCGATCTGCGTCCTCCCCACCATCATCACCAACGAGTTCGGGGTGAACTTCTACTTCGGTGGCACCTCGCTCCTCATCGTGGTGGGCGTGGCGCTCGACACCGTCCAGCAGATCGAGGGGCACCTGATCACCCGCCACTACGAGGGCTTCACCGGCCCGCGCGGGCCTCGCATCCGGGGGCGGCGGATCACGACCGGCACCGCCGTCAACGCCTAGCCGCGGGCGGGCTCGCCTGGGCGGGCCCGCGCCGCATCCCGAGGGCGCACGCGATGATCTTGATCCTCCTCGGCCCGCCCGGCGCGGGCAAGGGCACCCAGGCGAAGCTCCTCGCGGCCCAGTACGGGATCTCGCACATCTCCACCGGCGACATGTTCCGGGACCACGCCGCCCGCGGGACCGAGCTCGGCCTGCAGGTGAAGGCGATCATGGCGAGCGGCGGGCTGGTCACCGACGACATCACCAACGCCATGGTCAAGGAGCGGCTCTCCCGGCCGGACGTGGCGGACGGCTTCATCCTCGACGGCTACCCCCGCACCGTGGGCCAGGCGCAGTACCTGGAAGGCCTGCTCCGCTCGCTCGGCCGCGCCCTCGACCGGGTGATCTCCTACGAGGTCGCCGAGGAGACGGTGGTGGAGCGGATCAGCGGCCGGCGCAGCTGCCCGAAGTGCGGCGCCGTCTACCACGTGAGCGCGAACCCGCCGGCCCGCGGCGGCCTGTGCGACAAGGAGCAGGCCGCCCTCGTCCAGCGCGAGGACGACCGGGCCGAGAACGTCCGGCGGCGGCTCCAGGAGTACGGGGGAAAGACCGCCCCGCTGAAGCGCTACTACCAGGAGCGCGGGCTCCTCGCCGAGGTCGAGGGCGTGGGCACGCCCGAGGGGATCCTGGCCGCCACCCGCAAGCAGCTCGGGCGCTGAGCCCGGCGGACGCCATGGACGCCAGCGCGCGCGACCGGATCGCGATCCGGACCTCCCGGGAGATCGACGGGATCCGCGCCGCCGGCCTGGTGGTGCACGAGGTGCTCGAGGAGCTCGAGCGCGCCGCCCAGGCCGGGGTCACCACCGCCGAGCTCGACCGGCTGGCGGAGGCCCGCACCCGGGCGCTCGGCGCCGTCCCCGCCTTCCTCGGCTACCACGGCTACCCCGCCTCGCTCTGCGTCTCGGTGAACGACGAGGTGATCCACGGGATCCCCTCGCCCCGGCGGAAGCTCCGGGCCGGGGACGTGGTGGGGCTCGACTACGGCGTGGTCCTCGACGGCTGGTTCGCCGACTCCGCCCGGACCGTGGCGGTGGGGGCGACGAGCCCGGCGGCGGCCCGGCTGCTGGCCGTCACCCGCGAGGCCCTCGCCCGGGCCATCCGGGCGGCGCGGCCGGGCGGGCGGCTCGGGGACGTCGGGGCGGCCGTTCAGGAGTGGGTGGAGGGGCAGGGGTTCTCGGTGGTCCGCGACTTCGTGGGGCACGGGATCGGCCGCCGCCTCCACGAGCCGCCCCAGATCCCGAACTTCGGGAAGGCCGGGACCGGGGTCCCCCTCGCCCCGGGCATGGTGCTGGCCCTCGAGCCCATGGTGAACGAGGGGGGGGCCGAGGTGGAGACCCTCGACGACGGCTGGACCGCCGTCACCGCCGACGGCCGGTGGTCGGCCCATTTCGAGCACACCGTGGCCCTGACGGAAAACGGCCCGGAGATCCTGACCTTACCCGCGGGGGTGGCGTTCTCGTCCGAATGAGGGAGAAGCGCCGGGGAGCGGGCGCCCTCGCTCCCGGGACTCGTGCTTGCACGAGAAAAAGCCGTGTGTTATAGGGCGCGCTTCGAAATGGCTGCTCGGGAGCGGGCAGCCCTCCGGGAAAACCCGGAAGATCCGGGCGGCTCGTCTTTGGGAGCGGGAGGCTCCCGCCGCCAGCCCCGCCGGTGGTCGCGGCGGGCGTTTTTGTCTCTTGAAGCACGTCGGAGGCGTCGTTCATGAAGGTCCGCGCGTCGGTCAAGAAGATTTGCGACAAGTGCAAGGTCATCAAGCGCAAGGGCACCGTGCGGATCATCTGCCCGGCCAACCCCCGCCACAAGCAGCGCCAGGGCTAGCGCCCGCGCAGTCCGGAGAAGACGAATGGCTCGCATCGCCGGCGTCGACCTCCCCCGCGAGAAGCGGATCGAGGTCAGCCTGCAGTACATCTACGGGATCGGAAAGACGACCGCCCAGCGGATCCTGGAGCGCTCGAACGTCAGCCCGATCACCCGCACCAAGGATCTGACCGACGACGAGGTCCGCCGCATCCGCGAGACCATCGAGCAGAACATCAAGGTGGAGGGCGACCTCCGCCGAGAGGTGTCGCTGAACGTCAAGCGGCTCATGGACCTCGGCTGCTACCGTGGCCTGCGCCACCGCAAGGGGCTGCCGGTCCGGGGCCAGCGCACTCACACCAACGCGCGCACGCGGAAGGGCCCGAAGAAGGGGCTCGTCCGGAAGCCCGTGGCCGCGGCGCCTGCGCCGAAGGCTTAACGCACCAACAGAGAACCGGAGAGCAGAGTGGCCGACGAGAAGCAGCCCAAGGCTGAGCAGCAGCCCGCGAAGAAGGAGGAGGCGGCCCCCCCCGCGCCGCCCAACCTCGGCGGGATCGAGCCGGTGACCGCCTCGCCCGTGACCCCGAAGAAGGGGAAGAAGCGGGTGAAGAAGAACATCGCCACCGGCATCGTTCACATCGCCTCGACCTTCAACAACACGCAGATCACCATCTGCGACGTGTCCGGCAACGTGATCGCCTGGTCGTCGGCGGGCGCCCGCGGGTTCAAGGGCTCGCGCAAGTCGACGCCCTTCGCGGCCCAGGTGGCCGCGGGCGACGCCGCGGCGAAGGCCATGGAGCACGGCCTCAAGACGGTCTCGGTGCTGGTCAAGGGCCCGGGCGCCGGCCGCGAGTCCGCCCTCCGGGCGCTCTCGGCCGCCGGCCTCAAGATCACCCTGATCCGCGACGTGACCCCGATCCCGCACAATGGATGCCGGCCGCCCAAGCGGCGCCGCGTCTGATCACCTCCAGGAGAACGCCTTGGCTCGCTACAGCGAAAGCGTCTGCCGGCTCTGCCGGCGCGAGAATCTCAAGATGTACCTGAAGGGGGATCGCTGCTACACGGACAAGTGCGCCATCGAGCGCCGTCCCTACCCGCCTGGCCAGCACGGCCAGGGCCGGACGAAGTTCTCGGAGTACGGGGTCCAGCTCCGCGAGAAGCAGAAGGTGAAGCGGATGTACGGCCTGCTCGAGGCCGGGTTCGCCCACGCCTACCAGAACGCGGCCGCCGCCAAGGGCAAGACCGGCGAGAACCTCCTGCAGTTCCTCGAGCTCCGGCTCGACAACGTGGTGTTCCGGCTCGGCTTCGCCGACACCCGCAACGAGGCCCGCCAGCTCGTCCGCCACGGCCACTTCAAGGTGAACGGCCGCAAGGTGAACGTCCCGAGCTACCGCTGCCGCCCCGGCGACAAGGTCGAGCTCAAGGATCGCTCCAGGAAGGTGGTCCGCATCAACGAGGCGCTCGAGGCGGTGGATCGCCGCGGCGTCCCCGCCTGGCTCGACCTGGACAAGGGCGGGTTCAAGGGCACGGTGAAGACCACGCCGGCGCGCGAGGACGTCACCATGCCCATCCAGGAGCAGCTGATCGTCGAGCTCTACTCGAAGTAGCCGAGCGCGACGGAACTTCACGGAGCGGGCCCGGGTCTCGAACGACGGGCCCGCTCCCTTTCACGGAGCCGCGCGTCCCACGGAGCCCCGTCCCGCATCGGCTGAGCGGGAACGGGGAGGGGGCGGCGGCGGAGGAGACAGCCCATGGTCGATCCCATCGTCACCAAGAACTGGCGCGATCTCATCAAGCCGCGCGGCCTGGTCGTGGACCAGGAGAGCCTCTCGAACACCTACGGGAAGTTCGTCGCCGAGCCGCTCGAGCGGGGCTTCGGCATCACCCTCGGCAACTCGCTCCGGCGCGTGCTCCTCTCGAGCCTGCAGGGCGCCGCCATCACCTCGGTCAAGATCGAGGGGGTGGAGCACGAGTTCATGACCATCCCCGAGGTGGCCGAGGACGTGACGGACGTCATCCTGAACCTCAAGGAGGTCCTCCTCCAGATCCACACCAACGAGGTGAAGACCCTCCGGATCGAGGCGGACGGCCCCAAGGAGATCAAGGCCGGCGACATCATCGTCGACGGCCAGGTGGAGGTCCTGAACCCGGGCCACCACCTCCTCACCATCTCCGAGGGCGGGCGGGTGCGGGCGGAGATGACCGCGCGCCGCGGCCGCGGCTACGTGCCGGCGGAGAAGAACAAGATCCCCGGCCAGCCCATCGGGACGGTGCCGATCGACGCGCTCTTCTCCCCGATCCGCAAGGTGAACTACCAGGTCACCAACGCCCGCGTCGGCCAGCAGACCGACTACGACAAGCTGACCCTCGAGGTCTGGACCGACGGCTCGGTGGCGCCCGCGGACGCGGTCGCCTACGCCGCCAAGATCGTGAAGGAGCAGCTCTCCATCTTCATCAACTTCGACGAGGCCGAGGAGCCCGCCGAGGAGGTGAAGCCGGTCGAGGAGCAGAAGCTCAACGAGAACCTCTTCCGGTCGGTGGACGAGCTCGAGCTCTCCGTCCGCAGCGCGAACTGCCTCCAGAACGCGAACATCAAGACCATCGGCGACCTGGTCCAGAAGACCGAGGCCGAGATGCTCAAGACCAAGAACTTCGGCCGGAAGTCTCTCAAGGAGATCAAGGAGATCCTGGCCGAGATGGGCCTCTCCCTCGGCATGAAGCTCGAGAACTGGCCGCCGAAGGCCGCGCCGCAGGGCGCGCCCAAGGTCTAGCGCCCCCGGACACAGGAGACTCCCGAGATGAAGCACCGCGTCGTCGGCCGCCGCCTCGATCGCACCACCGAGCACCGGACGGCCATGCTGAGGAACATGGCGACCAGCCTCTTCCGCCACGAGCGGATCGTCACCACCACGCCGAAGGCCAAGGAGCTGAAGCGCTTCGCCGAGAAGCTCGTCACCATGGCGAAGCGCGGCTCGCCCCACGCGCGCCGGATCGTCCACCGCGACATCCGCGACGTCGAGGTGCTGAACAAGCTGTTCGACGGGCTGGCCGAGCGCTTCAAGGCGCGCCCGGGCGGCTACACCCGGCTGGTGAAGGTCGGGCGCCGCGCCGGCGACAACGCCGACATGTCGGTGATCGAGCTGCTCGACCGCGCTCCGGCGGGCGCTCCCGAGGGCGAGGAGAAGAGCGCCCAGAAGGCCAAGGCCGAGAAGCCGGCCAAGGCGGAGAAGGCCCCCAAGGACGAGAAGCCCGCCAAGGCGGAGAAGCCGGCGAAGGCCGAGAAGAAGCCGGCCAAGAAGAAGGCCGAGAAGGCGGAGTAGCGCCACACGCCCGCGGGGCCGGGCGCCTTCCGGCGCCGGCCTGCGGGCGTCCCCGGGGCCGGCGCCGCCGGTCGTCGGGGCGGCCTCTGCCACACCCGGTCGGCCATGCCGCCGCTCTACGCCCAGGACCCCCTGGACGCGATCCACCTGGCGGGCCAGCACCGCTGGGTCGAGGTGGCGCTGGCGGTGCTGGCGGTCGCCTGCGAGCCCTGGGCCCTCGGGCTCCTCGGGCTGGCCCTCTACTCCTGGCTCGAGCGCGGGATCGCCGAGGTCCTGAAGGCCTTCCTGCCGCTGGCGGGCTGCCTGGCCGCGAGCGCGGTGGTGGCGGTGGCGGCGCGGGTCCTCTGGGCGGCGCCGCGGCTGGCCGGCCAGGGGGGCGGGTTCCCGCTGCTCCGGCAGGCGCTCCCCGGCGGCCAGCTGGTCGCGATCTGGGCCTTCGCCGCCTACACGCTCCTCGCCTACGGGCGCCGGGCGGGCTCCCTCGTGGCGCTGCTCACGGCCGTGATCGCCACCCGGACCCTGATCGGGCCCCACTGGGCGGCGGCCGCGGGCGGCGGGGCGGCGGGCGGGCTCCTCGGGACGGCCGCCTACGCCGCGGCGCTCAGGCTCGCGCCGCACGGGCACCTGGCGCGCTCCCGCCTGGCGCGGCGGGGGGAAACGGCGGGATCGGCAGGGGAGGAGCGGCCTGGTTCGGCTTGACACCCAGGCTAAGTTGGCGTAAAGGAACCCACTTTTCGTGGAGGGCGCGGCGCCACCCCGGCGCGGGAAGCCCCCACGTTCCGAGAGCTTACGGCTTCACCGAGGAGGCGGACTTCATGGCAGTGGTTCTCCGGCTGTCGCGCGCGGGCACGCACAAGGCGCCCTTCTACCACGTGGTGGCGACCGACTCGCGCAACCCGCGGGACGGCAAGTACATCGAGGACGTCGGGGTCTACGACCCGACCGAGACGCCCGAGCGGATCGAGCTCAAGGCCGAGCGGATCGAGCACTGGCTCAAGGCCGGCGCCAAGCCGAGCCAGACGGTGGCGATGCTGCTCAAGCGGGCCAAGGGCGCCAAGCCGGCCGCCAAGGCCTAGAGGCACGCCGTGCGCGACCTCGTCCTCTGGCTCGCCCGCGAGCTGGTCGAGCGGAAGGAAGCCGTGAAGGTCGAGGCGATCGAGCGAGACCGCTCGACCGTCTTCGAGCTCACGGTGGACCCGGACGACCTGGGGCGGGTGATCGGGCGAGGCGGCAAGACCGCCAAGGCGCTCCGGACCGTGCTCGACAGCGCCGCGCGCCGCCAGGGGAAGCGGGCGGTGCTCGACATCCTCGACTAGGCCGTGGGCCTCGTCCGGATCGGCAAGGTCGTCCGGGCGCTCGGGCTGCAGGGCCTGCTGGGGGTGGCCGGCTCGGAGGGGGCGCTGGCGTCGCTCCCGTGGATCGCGCTCCGGCGCGGCCAGGCCGAGCCGGAGCGGAGGGCGGTGCTGGAGGCGAGGCGGCAGGGCCGCCTCTGGGCGGTGCGGGTCGAGGGGATCCTCGACCGGACCGCGGCGGAGGGGATGGTCGGCGCCGAGGTCTGGGCGGCGCGCGAGGAGCTGGGCGAGGCCGGCGAGAGCCGGCACTGGTGGGCGGACCTGGAAGGCCTGCCGGTGGTGACGGTGGCCGGCGAGCCGGTCGGGAAGGTGACCGGGCTCTACGAGACGGGCGGGGTGGACGTGCTCGTGGTGACCGGGGAGGGCGGGGAACGGCTGGTGCCGCTCGCGCCGTACGTGGAGGTGGATCGGGCGGCGGGGCGGATCGTGGTGGACCCGCCGGAAGGGCTCCTGTAGCGGAGCAGGCAGGGAAGGAGGCCGGAAGCCGAGGAGAGCCGGACGTGGCAAAGCTCGAGGTGGACATCCTGACGCTGTTCCCTCGCGCCTGCGCGGGCTACCTGGGGGAGAGCATCCTGGGGAAGGCGCAGGAGGCGGGGCTCCTCGAGGCGAGGGTGCGCGACGTCCGGGAGCACGCGGCGGGCAAGCACAAGGTCACCGACGACGCCCCCTACGGCGGAGGCGCCGGGATGGTGATGAAGCCCGAGCCGCTCACCGAGGCGATCGAGGCGGCGCGGGCGCGCCTCCCCGGCGCCTGGGTGGTGCTCACCAGCCCCCGGGGCGAGCGGCTCGACCAGGCCCTCGCCCGGCGCCTGGCGGGGCACGGGAAGCTGATCCTGGTTTGCGGCCGGTACGAGGGCGTGGACGAGCGCGTGATGAAGGCGGTCGACATGGAGATCTCGGTGGGGGACTTCGTCCTCACCGGCGGCGAGCTGGCGGCGCTCTGCGTCGTCGACGCCGCGGCGCGCCTGGTCCCCGGCGTCCTCGGCAACGAGGCATCGGCGGGCGCCGAGAGCTTCGCGGGCGAGGACGGGCTCCTCGAGCACCCGCACTACACGAGGCCCCCGGAGTACCGGGGGATGAGGGTTCCGGAGGTCCTCCTCAGCGGGGACCACCGGCGGATCGAGCGGTGGCGGCGCCGCGAGGCGCTCAGGGCCACCCAGGCGCGGAGGCCGGACCTCTTCCAGAGGCTCCACCTCGCGGAGAGCGACCTCCGGCTGATCGACGCCGGGGACGACGAGCTGTAAAGGAGAGCGACGTCATGCTGCGCAAGGCGATTGCCGACATCGAGGCGAAGTACGCACGCAAGGACATCCCGGAGATGCGGGCCGGCGACTCGGTCCGCGTCCACACGAAGATCAAGGAAGGCGACAAGGAGCGCGTCCAGATCTTCGAGGGCGTGGTGATCGCCTACCGGAAGGGGCAGCCGGGCTCGTCGATGTTCACCGTCCGGAAGATGAGCTACGGCGTGGGCGTGGAGCGCATGTTCCCCGTCCACAGCCCGCGCATCGACAAGATCGAGGTGGTGGGCCACGGCGAGGTTCGCCGCTCGCGCCTCTACTACCTGCGCGCGCTGCAGGGCAAGGCCGCCCGCCTCCACCAGGAGGAGGGCGGGGCGGGCGAGGGCGAGGCGGCCGCTCCTGCCCCCACCCCGGCCCCGGCGTAGGCGCGGGGAGGAGCCTCCGCTCCGCTCGACGGGCGGCGCCGCGACCCGGCGCCGCCCTTCGTCGCGCTTCCCGGCGCGGCGCCCGGGCGCTAACATCTGCGCCCGAGCGTGATCCTCCTCGAGTTCGCAGCCCAGGGCGTCCGGGGCGTGGCGCCAGCCGGCGGCCGCGCCACCCTTCGCCCCGGCTACAACGTGGTGGCCGCCGACGGCCCGGCCCTCCGGCGGCTCCTCGAGGCGTTGCTCTATCCCTCGGCGCGGGACGGCGACTCCCTGCCGCGCGCCACCGGCGGCCCGGCCGGCGCGCCCGTCCGGGCCGGGCTCACCCTGGTGGGCAACGACCGCGTCACCTACCGGCTGGTCCGCGACTTCGCCGCCGGCGCCCAGCTCCACCGGTTCGACGCGGAGAAGCGGGCCTTCGCCCTCGTCTCCCAGGATCTGCCCGCCATCGCCGAGTTCCTCCAGCGGACCGCGGGCGTCCCGCCGCCCGGCCGGTTCGCCGCCCTGCTCTCGCTCGCGGCCGCCGAGCTGCCCTCCCGGCAGGGCGGACCGTCGCTGGGCGGCGGCGCGGCCCTCCCTCCCCAGCGCCAGGCGCTCTCGCCCGCGGAGGCGCAGCGGAAGCTCGGCCCGCTCCGCGCCGAGCTCGAGCGGGCCAAGATCGCGGAGAAGCTCCAGGCCCAGCAGGACGAGCTCCAGACCCAGGCCTTCAAGCTCGAGGAGGTCCTGAAGGTCGGCGGCAAGCTCCGCGAGGCGGTGGAGCGGGCCGAGCAGTCCCGGGCCGAGCTCGAGCCGGTGGCCAAGGTGGCGGCGGGGCTGGGCGACCCCGGGGCCCGGCTGGCTGCGTACGAGAAGGCCACTGCCCGGCGCGAGGAGGCCCAGGCGCGGGTCGCCGCGGAGCGGGAGGGGCTGGCCGCCGCGGAGGCGGCCGGCGTGCCCGGCCCCTTCTGGCGGGACCCGCTCTTCCTCGGCGCGGTCGGGGCGGGCCTGGGCTTCGTCCTCCTCGGGGCGGGGCTGGGCGCGGTGGCGCCGGGCTTCCGCTACGTGATGCTGCTCGACATCCCCGCCTTCGGGGCCGGGGCCTACGTCGCCCTGCGCTGGGTCGGCTCGCTGGAGGAGCGCGAGCGCGGCGCCCGGCGGCGCCGGGTGGTGGACGACTGGGAGCAGAAGGTGCAGGCCCAGTACCAGCGGGACGGCACCGAGGTACGGGAGGCCCTCGCCGCCCTGGCGGTGGGCAAGGTGAGCGAGCTCAAGGACCTGTTCGCCCGGCTGGCCGAGGCGGACGCCGCCCTGGAGGCCGCCCGCCGGGCGCTGGTCGAGTGGGAGGCGCAGCCGGAGGCTGCCCGCGCCACCGCGGAGCAGGCCCGGATCCAGGAGGAGCAGCGCGCCTGCGAGGCCCGGATGGCGAAGGAGGTGGAGGGGTTCGTCCGGGACCCGCGCTCGATCGAGATGGAGATCCAGCGGCTCGAGGCGGACGCGGAGCGCCCCGCGGCGGCGGCGCCGGTCCCGGCGCCCGCGCCGACCCGGCCGGCGGCCGGGGCGGGGGTCGAGCCGCTCCGGGGGCTGCTCGAGCGGGCGGCGGCCGAGCTCGGGGGGAGCACCGCGGCGGCCGGGCGGGCGGCGGCGGCCAAGGCCTCCCAGGCGCTCTCCGGGTTCACCTTCCAGCGGCTCTCCGCCGTCCAGGTGGACGACCGGGGTGGCGTCCACGCCGTGACCGGCGGCCGCCCGGTGCCGGCGCTCACCCTGCCCCCCGCCGATCGGGACCTGGTCTTCGTCGCCCTGAAGCTGGCGCTGCTCGAGCAGGCGCTGGCGGTGGGGCGGACGGTGGCGGTCCTGGAGGACGCCTTCCCCGGGCTCTCGGAGGGGGCGCGCCGGTTCGCCGCCCGGCTGCTCAAGCAGCTGGCGCGCCCCGGCCAGGTCGTGCACGCCACCACCGATCCCTCCTTCCGCGAGGCGGCGGATCACTCCGCCTGAACGCGCCGTGGCGGACGAGGGGAGCGGGCGCGCCTCCCGCCGGCCGCCGACCACCGCCAGCCGCGGCCGCGCCGCCGAGGCGCTGGCCGCGGCCTTCCTCGAGGCGGAGGGCTTCGAGATCCTGGCCCGCAACCACCGCACCCGCCGGGGCGAGGTCGACCTGGTGTGCCGGGAGGGGGAGGTGCTCTGCTTCGTGGAGGTGCGGAGCCGGGCCTCCCTCGCCCAGGGCGGGCCGGAGGAGACCGTCGACCAGGCCAAGGCCCGCCGGGTGGTGGCGGCGGCCACCGACTGGGCGCTCCGGAACGGCGGTCTCGAGCGCGCCATCCGCTTCGACGTGGTGGCGGTGACCGACGCTCCCGCCGGCCCGAGCCTGACGCTCTTCCGGGCGGCCTTCGACGGCGACGGGAAGCCGGGGCTCTGGTGAGCGAGGACCCCGTGACGGCGCGCGAGGGACGGCCCGGGGGGGTGGGCACCCTCTTCGTGGTGGCGACCCCCATCGGCAACCTGGGCGATCTCTCGCCCCGCGCGGCCGAGGTGCTCCGATCCGTCCGGGCGGTGGCGGCGGAGGACACGCGCCGGACCCTCAAGCTCTACGCCCACCTGGGCGCGCCGGCGCCGGCGCTCCTCTCGCTCCCGGCCTTCGACGAGCGCGGCCGGGTCGAGGCGATCGTGGCGCGCCTGGCGGCGGGCGAGGACGTGGCGCTCTGCACCGACGCGGGGACGCCCGGCGTCTCCGACCCCGGGGCGGCCCTGGTGGCGGCCGCCTGGGAGGCGGGGGCCCGCGTGGTCCCGATCCCCGGGCCGAGCGCGGCCCTGGCCGCCCTGGCCGCCTCCGGCTTCTCCGCGGACCGGTTCCTCTTCGCCGGCTTCCTCCCGCGCAAGGGGGCGGGCCGGGCCGAGGCGCTCGCCTGGCTCGCCGCCACCCCGGCGACCCTGGTGCTGTACGAGGCCGGGAACCGGACCCGGGAGACGCTCCTCGACCTCGCGGCGGCGTTCGGCGACCGGCCGGCCTTGGTGGCCCGGGAGCTGACCAAGCTGCACGAGGAGCTGGCTCGCGGGCGGCTGGCAGCGCTCGCCGACCGGTTCGCGGGCGAGGTGCGAGGCGAGGTGACCCTGGTGGTGGCCGGGGCGCCGGGCGGGGCCGCGCCGCCCGCGCCCGCCGAGCCCCTCGAGGACGAGCTGCGGCGCCGGGTGGCGGCGGGGGAGCCTCCCTCGGCGCTGGCCCGGGAGGTGGCGCGCGCCCGCGGGCTGAAGCGCGCCGACGTTTACGCGCTCCTCGAGCGGCTGAGGAAGGGGTGACCCCCTAGAAGTCGAGGACCGCCGAGGCCTGGACGGTGAAGACGGTCGCCTCCCCGATCCGGAACCGGTTGCCGGGGGCGTCGTAGCGCCAGTCGTAGTTCGGGTTCAGGTTCGGGTCGGCAGGGTTGGAGAGGTCGCCGCCGGCCGACTCCCCGGAGAGGAAGTGGGCGGTGCGGATCTCGTACGAGGCCGAGCCCGCCAGCGCCAGGTAGCGCGAGGCGCGCAGGAGCAGCCCGGCGCGGGCCCCCATGGTGAGGAAGGGCTGGGTCTCGTGGAGGCGCCCGGAGAGGTCGGTCAGCTCGTTGTAGAAGCGCTGGCTGGAGGTGTAGTCGCCCCAGAGCCGGAGGTCGATGGCGATCTTCTGGTGCTCCCTCGGATCGTCGAAGGGGAGGATCTCGGCGCCGAAGAGCAGCCCGCCCACCCAGGGGAGCCGAGCGCCGGCCCTGTCCTTCCACGGGCCGGCGGCGCAGTTGGCGGGCGCCCAGGAGGCCATCTGCGGGCCGGTCGAGCCGGCCAGGCCGGCGAGGTCGGCGGCGTGGTCGCAGTTGGAGTAGGTCGCGTTCGAGGGGGCCTCGGCGGTGACGTGCAGCTTCACGTAGGGGTCGAAGGCCCCGAGCCGCCGCGAGACGGCGGTGTAGAAGTCCCACTTCCAGATCTTCTCGCCCAGCGGGCCGCGGCTCGTATCCACGAAGTAGGGCGAGCCCCAGTCGTCCCGGCGGCCGGCGGCCGGGTCGTACTTCTTGGCGGTGGGGAAGGTGGCGTCGACCCCGAGGACCCACGTCGGCTTGGTGTCGTCTCGGAGCTGGCTCAGGGCCGCCCAGGCGATGCCCACCATCAGGTCGCCGAGCTGGCCGCCGTGGTAGACGATCGAGCTCGGCGAGCCGACCGGGAAGAGGGCGCACGGCGGCGAGGGACAGCCCGGGCCGGCAGGGCCGTCCGGGCCGCCGGTGGTGCTCGGGGGGCCGATCGGCGTGCCGCCGATGCTGACCGGGCTGTAGGTGGCGTCGTCCGAGAGGACGTAGGGCAGCTCCACGTGGAGCTCGAGATCGTAGAAGAGCGCGACCGCCAGCCGCGAGACCAGGTCGTTGCGGAGCCGCCGGTAGTGGAGCTGGGGGGCGTCGATCCCGCCGAAGGGCGGGGTGGCGGTCGCCAGGGACGTGTCCTCCCGCGAGATGCTCGCCTTCTCCTCGAGCCGATCCCAGCGCGCCGAGAGCTGCATCGCGAAGGGCTCGCCCTTCTCGACGCTCACCAGGCGGGTGATCTCCGCCGCCCCGGCCGGGCTCGCGCCGAGGAAGCAGGCGACGGCGATGGCGAACTCGAAGCGCAGGCGGCGCCGCCCCATGCTCGTCCTCCGAGGACCGCCGGAGCGGCCGAAAAGACGGGGAAAATTTCCGATCCACGCTAGCAAGGGCCCACCGACCGGTCAAGGAAGCGACCCCTGGGCGGGTAGGTGGGTGTGGACGGCCCCGCGCCGCCGGGCCGGGCTAGTCCTCGGCGTCGACGGCGCCGCGCAGCCCGAGCTCCTTCATCTTCACCTGGAGCGACTTCCGGCTGATCTGGAGCCGCTTGGCTGCCCTGGTGACGTTCCCGCCGGTCTCCTCCAGGGCGCGGGTGATGAGCTCGCGCTCCAGCTCCGCCTGCGCCTGCCGGACGATCTCCTTCATCGAGGCGCCGCTCGGGGCGGCGATCGCGCCCAGCGGCCCGACCGCGGCGATGGGCACCGGGGGCTGCGCGCCCTTCTCGCGGAGCGAGTCGGGCAGGGCGCTCGCCTGGATGAGCGGGCCGTCGGCGAAGAGGACCGAGCGCTCCATCAGGTTCTCGAGCTCCCGGATGTTCCCCGGCCAGGCGTAGGCCATCAGGATCTGGAGGGCCTCCTCCTCGATCCCCTCGACCCGCTTCCCGAGCCGCTGGTCGTACTTCTCGATGAAGTGCTGCACCAGGAGGGGGATGTCCTCGCGGCGCTCCCGGAGGGGCGGGAGCACGATGGGGACCACCGCCAGGCGGTAGTAGAGGTCCTCGCGGAACTTCCCGTCGGCGATGAGCTGCTTCAGGTCGCGGTTGGTGGCCGCGATCAGGCGGACGTCGACGCGCAGGGTCTTGATCCCGCCCACCCGCTCGAACTCCGACTCCTGGAGGGCGCGGAGGAGCTTCACCTGCATCTCCACCGGGACCTCGCCGATCTCGTCGAGGAAGAGGGTGCCGCCGTCGGCCAGCTCGAACCGGCCCGGCTTGGAGCCGACCGCCCCGGTGAAGGCGCCGCGCTCGTAGCCGAAGAGCTCGCTCTCCACCAGGTCCTTGGGGATGGCGGCGCAGTTCACCTTGATGAGCGGCTTGTCGCGGCGGGAGGAGCCGCGGTGGAGGGCCTTGGCGATGAGCTCCTTGCCCGTGCCGCTCTCGCCGGTGATGAGGACGGTGGAGGGCGAGTCGGCCACCCGGGCCACCATCTCGTAGATGGCGCGCATCGGGGTGGAGGCGCCCACCAGCGGGGGGCGGTCGCCGTCGTTCAGGATGGCGTGGAGGTTCTGGCGCTCGAGGTCGTGGGCCCGGGCCGCCTTGGCGATGACCTTCTTCAGCTCCTCCTGCTCGAAGGGCTTGGTGACGTAGTCGAAGGCCCCCGCCTTGAGGGCGGCCACCGCGCTGTCGACCGTGCCGTGGGCCGTGATGACGATCACCGGGACGTCCGGGTACTCCTGGCCGACGCGGCGGAGGAGCTCCATCCCGCCCAGCCGCGGCATCACCAGGTCGGTGACCACCACGTGGACCGGGGTCTTGGCGAGAACCGCCAGCGCCTGCTCCCCGTCGGCGGCGGTGGTCACCTCGTACCCCTCGCGCTTGAGCATGGCCGCGAGGACCCGCCGGATGTTCACCTCGTCGTCGACGATGAGGACGTGGGCCACGGCCGCTCGTTTAGCACGGGTGGGGGCGGGGGCGCATCGCTCTCGCTACGCCTCCCGCTTGCGGCGCCGCCGCCGGCGCAGCCGCTCCTCGGCCCGGGCGCGGCGGCGCTCCCGGGCGCGGGCCTTCTCCTCGCGGTCCTCCTCCGCTGGCCGCCCGGCCTCCTGCGGGCGCTCCTCGTGCAGGCCGGGGAGGGAGATGAGGAACTCGGCCCCCTCGGCGGAACGGACCCCGATCGTCCCCAGGTGCGCCTTCACGATCCGCTGGGAGATGGCCAGGCCGAGCCCGGTCCCCTTCTCCTTGGTGGTGTAGAAGGGGACGAAGATCGACTCGCGCGCCTCCTCCGGGATCCCCGGTCCGGAGTCGCGGAAGCGGACCTCCACCACGTCGGCGCGCCGCGCCCCCTCGCGCCAGAAGGCGAGCTCGTCGCGGGCCACCCGGGTGGTGACCGAGAGCCGGCCACCCCGGGGCATGGCCTGGAAGGCGTTGAGCGCCAGGTTGAGGAACACCTGCTTGAGCTGCTCGGCGTCCGCCTGGACCCGGGGCAGCCAGCTGGCGAGCTCCGCCTCGACCCGGACCCCGGCCGGCACGTCCGGCTCGAGGAGCTTGAGGGTCTTCCCGATCACCTCGTTCACGTCGGTGGGGGCCATCGAGGGCTTGAGCGGGCGGGAGTAGTCGAGGAACTGGGTGACCACCCCGTTCAGTCGGTTCACCTCGTCGACCACGATCTCGAAGAACTCGCGGTCGTCCTCGGGGAGCTTGCGCGGGTCGAGGTACTGGATCGCTCCCTTGATGGCGGCGAGCGGGTTGCGGATCTCGTGGGCCAGGCCGGCCGACATCTCGCCCAGGGCGGCGAGCCGGTCCTTCTCCTTCATCTGCTGGTACAGCTTGGAGTTCTCGATCACCAGGGCGCAGCGATCGGCGACCTCGAGCAGGGCGGCGATCTCGTCCGAGGCGAAGGCCTCCGGCACCCGCTCGTCCCAGCAGGCCAGGAACCCCACCACCCGGTCCCCCGCCAGGAGCGGCATGCCGATCCCGGCCCGCATCGAGGCCATCACCGCCCGGGCGTCGGAGAGGCGCTTCAGCTCCTCGGCGATGGCCGCCGGCGCGCCACGGCCGCTCCGGCTCTCCTGCTCGGTCGGCCCCGGGGGGAGGAGGGCGCGCAGCTCCGAGACCCGGCGATCGATGTTCTCGAGGAGGATGGCCTTCTGCCCGGCGGAGGAGGCGCCCAGCAGGGCCCGGGCGGTGGCGGGCTCGAGGAACGGGGCGGGAGGCGGGCCGCGGTAGTCGAGGAGCCGGTAGCCCGGGCGGTCCTCCGCCAGGAGCCAGAGGGAGCAGTGGGTGACGCGGCGGGTCTCCACCAGCCCGTCCAGCACCACCGCCGCCAGCCCGGCCGGATCGATCACCTTCCCGGTCCGGTCGCGCAGCGCCGCGAGCCGCTGCACCAGCTCGTACCGCTCGTGGAAGAGGGTCGCCACCACCCACTCCTCCACCTTCTCGCGCATGGGCTCGAAGAGGGAGAGGATCACGAACGAGGCCACCACGGTGTTGAAGTAGAAGAGCTCGGGCCGGTCGCCGACCCAGGAGACCAGCCCGCCGTAGATGGCGACCAGCACCAGGCCGAGGGCGGTGACCACCACGATCTTCCCCAGGAACTCGTGCAGGTCGAGCAGCCGGTGACGCTGCAGGGTCTGCGAGAGGAAGAACATGAAGATGGTGAGGGTGATCGAGCCCAGCCCCTCGAGCGGGTAGGGCAGGCCGAACCGCGGCAGCATGTCGAGGGTGGAGAGCACCACCGCCACCAGCGCGCCGATGAAGAGGTAGAGCAGGCGGGCCCGCTCCACGCGGGTCTGCGAGACGTGCATCTTGCCCCAGAGCGCCGAGAGCACCGCCGCCAGCCCGCCCACCACGTAGGCGGCCACCAGGAGCTTGGCCGGCTTCACGTAGACGAGCGGCGTGACCGCCACCACCAGCCCGGTGAGCGAGCCGACCAGCATGGTGTTGCGCGCCCGCCGCGCCGGGCGCCGCGCCACTCCCAGGAACTCGAGGAAGAAGGCCAGGCCCGCGGCCGGGACCAGGGCGCCGGAGGCGACCGCCAGCCGCTCCCACCAGACGATCCCGATGGCCCGCCACCAGCGGAGGAAGAAGCTCGCCAGCGAGAAGAGGAAGATGTCGGCGGAGAAGAGGGCGAAGAGGGTGAACACCCGGGACCGCTTGTCGCGGAGCAGGGCGGCCACCGCGAGGGCCAGGGAGACGATCGCGGCGAGCAGGGCGGCCTGGGTGCGGATGTCCACGCACCGGCGATCCTAGACGACCGGCGGCCAACAGGAAACAGCGCGGGGAGGGCGCCCGGCGCGCTCGACGGCCCATCGCCCGGCGGGGAATCGGCCCGGTCCACTCGCGGTTCTGGACGGAGGGCCCGGGGAGGCGTGCGCCGCCGAGCCGGGCGCGGGGGCTTGACCCCGCGCCACCCCGGGCCGCACTCTCGAATTCGCCCGATGCCCGCCGCCCCGCTCGCCGCCCTCGCCCTCGCCCTCGCCGCCCAGACGCCCGCCGGTCCTCCTGCCCCCCGGGTCGGGGAGGCGGAGCTGGCCCCGCTCCTCGTCGCCGGCCCCGGCGCCGAGGGCAAGGCGGCGTACGACGCGGGGCGCTTCGCCGAGGCCGCCTCCCGGCTCGCCCTGGACCGGTCGCCCGAGGCGGCCTACCTCCGGGCGCTGGCGCTCCTCGAGGCCCACCGGTCCAGGGAGGCCATCGCGGCCCTGGAGGGGCTGGAGGGGCGGCTGCCGGACCTGGCCGACCGGATCCTGTACCTGCGGGGGCAGGCCCTCGCCGAGCAGGGCCGCAAGGAGGAGGCGCTCGCCGCCTGGAAGGCGGTCCCGGACGGCTCGCTCCGCGCGCCGGACGCGCGGCTGGCCCGGGGCAAGCTGGCGGCCTCGCTCGGCGACCGCGCCCGCACCGAGGAGGCGCTCTCCGGCCTCCTGGGCGGCCGGGCGCCGGCCGACCTCGCCAAGCCGGACCTGGCCGCGTCGGCGCTCCTCCTGGCCGGACGCGCCCGGGCCGGGGCGAGCCCGCCCGATCCGGCCGGCGCCCGGTCGGCGCTGCTCGCCTGCTGGGCCGACCACCCCCTCGCGCCAGAGGCGTCCGGGTGCCTGGTCGCCCTCCAGGCCCTCCGCGGTCCGGAGGGCGGGCCGCCGACGCCGGAGGAGTCCCTGCGGCGCGCCGAGAGCCTGCTGGACGTCAACCGGACCGGGCCCGCGCTCTCCCTGCTGAAGCCGCTGCTCGCCACCCAGGCGGCGCGGCCGGCCACGCCGCTCGCCTGCCGGATCCGGCTGGACGCGGGGCGCGCCCTGCGCCGGGAGCGGAGCTACGCGCTCACCATCTCCACCCTGCGCCCGGTGGTGGAGCGCTGCCAGGATCCGGACCAGCGGGTCCGCGCGCTCTTCCTCCTCGCCGGGGCGGCGTCGATCGCGGGCGACCGGGACGAGGCGGTGGGCCTCTACCGCCAGCTCGCCCGCGACTTCCCCGACCACTCCCTCGCCGACGACGCGCTCTTCTACGCCGCCGACCTCCTGGCCCGGGGGGGCCGGATCGCCGAGGCGCGCCAGGCGCTGGCCGCCATCGTCCGCGACCACGCCGGGGGGGACTTCCGTGCCGAGGCCCGCTTCCGCCTGGCCTGGCTCTCGAAGCAGGCGGGGGAGGTGGGCGCCGCGGTCGCCCAGCTCCTCGCCATCGAGGAGGACGAGGCGGGCCGCGACGCCTACGAGCACGCGCGGGCCGCCTACTGGCGCGGCCGCCTCCTGGCCGGGGAGGGACCGGCGGGTCAGGCCGCGGCCGCGGCGATCTGGGCCGGGCTGGCGCTCCGGTACCCCACCGACTACTACGGCCTGCTGGCCCGGGACCGGCTGGCGGACGCGGGGCGGGCGTCCCCGGGTCCCGTGCCGCCCGCGGGCGGGCCGGAGCCGCGCTACGATCCGGGACCGCTCCCGGGCGACGCCCACTACCGGGCCGGGCTCCTGCTCCTCAGGATGGGGCTGCTGCACGACGCCTCGGAGGAGCTCGAGGCCGTCCCGCTCTCCCTCGCGCGCGGCGCGGGGGACGCCCCCGAGCCGGTGCTGCTCCTGGCCGATCTCCTCGACCGGGCCGGGGATCACCGCAGCGCCCACCAGCTCATCCGCACCCGCGCCCGGGGGGCGCTCCACGACCCGCCCTCGGCGGAGAACCTGCGCGCCTGGCGCATCGCCTACCCGCCCGCCTTCCGCGCCGAGGTGAAGCGGTGGGCCCCGCCGGCCGGCGTCCCGGCCGACCTCGTGCACGCGCTCATCCGGGAGGAGAGCGCGCTCGATCCGCGGATCGTCTCGCCCGCAGGGGCGATCGGCCTCACCCAGCTCATGCTGCCCACCGCGCAGTCGGTGGCCCGCTCCCTGAAGCTGGGCCGGCCCAGCCGGCAGGACCTGATGCAGGCCTCGCTCAACATCCGCCTGGGCGCCCGCTATCTCGGCGAGCTCGTCCGGCGGTTCGAGGGCTCGGTGGCCCTCGCCCTGGCCGCCTACAACGCCGGGGGCGGGGCGGTGACGCGCTGGCGAGACGCGCGCTCCGGCCTGGAGGTGGACGAGTTCGTGGAGGAGATCCCGGTGGAGGAGACGCGCGGCTACGTGAAGCGGGTCCTCCGCTCCTACGCCGCCTACCGGGCGCTCTACGGCGGCCCGGAGGCGGCGGCCGCGCTCGGCGTGCTCCGCCTCGGGGGGAAGGGGTGAGACGGGGTCCTCGGAGGCGGGGGCCCGGCGGCGTGCGGCGGAGCGTCGATTTGCATATGATCGACCGCTCCGATGCTCGACACCGGCGTCCTCGTCCTCAACCGGGTATTCCAGCCACTCCACATCACCTCGGTGCGGCGCGCCTTCACCTTGCTCTACCAGGGGGTGGCGAGGGCCATCGACGAGGAGTTCCAGCAGTTCGACTTCGAGAGCTGGAGCGCCCTGGCCGCCGCGGCGCACCACGACGCCATCGGGACGGTCGGGCGGCGGATCCGGATCCCCCGCGTGATCGTGCTCGTCGCCTACGAGCACCTCCCCAAGGCGCGGGTCCGGTTCTCCCGGTTCAACATCTACGCGCGGGACGACAACACCTGCCAGTACTGCGGCCGGCGCTTCCGGCGGGCGGAGCTGAACCTCGACCACGTGGTGCCGCGGTCGCGCGGTGGCTCGACGAACTGGGAGAACGTGGTCTGCTCCTGCATCCCCTGCAACCTGCGCAAGGGCGGGCGCACACCCGAGGAGGCCGGCCTCCGGCTCCTGCGGCCCCCGGGGCGGCCGCGCTGGACGCCGATGTTCCGGAGCGCGACCCGGCGGGCCTTCTACCGGGAGTGGCGGCCATTCCTCTCCCTGGCGGACGCCGCCTACTGGAACGCCGAGCTTTTGGACTGAGCGCGGGTTCGGTCTAAGATTGCACGGATGGGCGACGTCCCCACGCTCAAGCTGGTGCGGATCGTCCCGGAGCCGGAGACGGAGCCGGACCGGGAGTGGCAGGTCCGCCCGGCCTCCGCGCCGGCGCTCGCACCTGCCCCCACACCGGCGCCCACGCCCGCGCGCCAGGGGCCGCCGCGGGCACGCCGGATCGTCTCCATCGGCGGGGGGAAGGGCGGGATCGGCAAGAGCCTGATCTCCGCCAACCTCGGGATCGAGCTGGCGCGCCGCGGCAAGCGGGTGGTCCTGGTGGACGCCGACCTGGGCGGCGCCAACCTCCACACCACCCTGGGCCTCGACCTCCCCAAGCGCACCCTCACCGACTTCATCGACCGGAAGGTGAGCCGGATCGAGGACGTGCTCACCCCCACCGGCGTCGAGAACCTGGGGCTGGTGTCGGGCGCCCTCGACGACCTCGACGCCGCCAACCCGCGCTACGCCCAGAAGATGCGGCTCCTGCGCCACGTCCAGCAGCTGGACGTGGACTACGCCATCCTCGACCTGGGCGCCGGGACGCACAGCAACACCCTCGACTTCTTCCTGGTCTCGGACCACGGCGTCCTGGTGCTGGTCCCCGAGCCGACCGCGGTGGAGAACGCCTACCGGTTCGTGAAGGCCGCCTTCTGGCGGCGGCTGCGGAACGTGGCCCAGGTCTACGGCTACGAGCCGCTGCTGCGGGCGGTGATGTCGTCCAAGACCTTCCGCAGCCCGGTGGAGCTCGTGGCCACGGTGTCGGAGCGCGACCCGGAGGCGGGCCAGAACCTCGCCCAGCAGCTCCGCGGCTTCCGCCCCCGGCTGGTGGTCAACCAGGCCCGCACCCCGCAGGACGCCGAGATCGGCCGCGCGGTGGTGGCGGCCTGGCGGAAGTACTTCGGGCTCGAGATGGACTACCTGGGCTTCATCCACTACGACGACGAGATGTGGCGGACCCTGCGCGCGCGGCGGCCGCTGCTGCTGGAGCGGCCCGACGTGCCGGCCGCCAGGGGCTTCGCCGCGATGGCCGACGCGCTCCTCGCGCTCGACATCGTCGGGCGGGCCGGGACCAGGTGAAGCCGCTCGCCGATCAGACCCTGTACGAGATCCTGGAGGTCTCGACCGGGGCGACTCCCGCGGAGATCGCGGAGGCGGTCGAGCGCGCCCGCGCCCTGTACGGCCCCGGATCGCTGGCCACCTACACCCTGATGTCGAGCGAGGAGGCCGCCCTGCTCACCCGGCGCATCGACGAGGCCCAGTCCACGCTCCTCGACCCGGCCGCCCGGGCCCGCTACGACGAGCAGGTGAGCGCAGGCGCCCCGCCCCCCGGCGCGCCGGGGGGCGAGGAGCCGCCGGCGGCGGCCGGGTGGCCGTCGCCGCCGCCGGTGATCCCGGCGCTGGTCGTCGAGCGGGCCGAGGCGAGCCAGCCGCCCCCCGATCCGGCCCCAGCGGTGCGGGCGCCGCCGCCTCCTCCGGCCGACGTCCCACCGGCGAGGCCGGCCCCCATCCTGCTGAGCCGGGAGGTGGTGGATCCGCCCCTGGTGGCGGCGGCCGCCCCCCCGAGCCCGGCTCCGGCCGCGACCCCCATCCCGCTGGCGACCCGCGCCGCGCCGACCCCGGTCCCGACCGACGACACCGCCTGGACGGGCGAGGTCCTCCGGCGGCTCCGGGAGGCGCGCGGGATCACCGTCCAGCAGCTCTCCGAGCGGACCAAGGTCACCCGTCACCACATCGAGAACATCGAGGCCGACCGGTACGGCGCGCTGCCCGCCCCGGTCTACCTGCGCGGGATCCTGCTCGCCGTCGCCCGGGAGCTGCGCCTGGACGGGCAGAAGGTGGCCCGCTCCTACCTCGAGCGGGCGGGCTCGTCCGGCGGCGCAGGCGGAACGCCGCGGGCGCGCTAGCTGGCCCCCGGGACGCCCGGGACAGGCCCGTTTCGTTGACCGACCGGCCGGCGCGACGTAGCATCCCGGCGTATGCCGCTCATCGATGCTCCCGAGGCCGCGATGCGCCTGGCGAGGGCGATCTGCTCCGACGTGTCCCTGTACAACGAGGAGAAGATCGTCCGGGGGATCGAGCAGGACAACTTCTTCGACGCCCTCAAGGAGGAGCTGGAGGAGGGGCGCGAGCTGTACCGGTCGCGGGTCTCGCCCGACCTCTACTCCCGCACCAACTTCTACGATCGCGCGATCGTGGACGTGATCCTGAAGTCCAAGGGGCACGTGAAGTCGAAGGTCTGGTAGCGGCCATCACGGCCATCGAGCGCAGGAGCCACGTCGCCGGGCCGGAGCTCGCCGGGGTCCGCCTCGACGTCGCCCTGACGCGGCTCGACCCGACGCTCTCGCGGGCCCGCGTCCAGCAGCTGGTGAAGGAAGGGCGAGTGCGCCTGGAGGGGCGCAGCGCCCGCGCCTCGGCGCGCCTGCGGGGCGGCGAGCGGATCGAGGTGGAGCTCCCGCCGCCCGAGCCCGCCGGCCTCGTGGCCCAGGACCTGCCGCTCGCGGTGCTCCACGAGGACCGGGACCTGGTGGTCCTGGACAAGGCGGCCGGGATGGTCGTGCACCCGGCCCGCGGCGCCCCCCACTCCACGCTGGTGAACGCCCTCCTGTTCCGGCTCGGGGCGGCCGGCGGGGCGGTCCCGCGGCTCGGGCTCGTCCACCGCCTGGACCGGGACACCTCCGGCTGCCTGGTGGTGGCGCGCACCGAGGCCGCGCTCGCCTCGCTGCAGGCGCAGTGGAAGGGGCGGACGGTGGAGAAGACCTACCTCGCCCTGTGCCACGGCCGCCTGGCGGCGGAGGGGACCCTCGACACCGCGTACGGCCGCCATCCGCGGGACCGGACCCGGTTCACCGGGAAGGTCCGCTCCCCCCGGCGCGCGGTCACCGCCTGGCGCGTCCGGGAGGCGTTCGGCGGCGCGGCCACGCTGGCGGAGGTCACCCTCCACACCGGCCGCACCCACCAGATCCGCGTCCACCTCTCCGAGGCCGGCCACCCGCTCCTCGGCGACCAGGTTTACGGCGGCGCCCGGCGCGAGGCCCGCCTGCCGGCGGGCGATCCCGTCCGGCGCGCGGCCGAGGCGATCGGCCGCCAGGCGCTCCACGCCGTGAGGCTCGCCTTCGACCACCCGCGCACCGGGCACCGGCTGGTCCTGGAGGCGCCGCTCCCGCCCGACTTCGGCCGGGCCCTGGCGGCCCTCCGGTCGGCCTTCCCGCCCGGACGCCGCTGATCAGGGCCGCGCGGGGGAGGCCGGCGCGGGCTGGGCTTCCGGGGGAGGGGCCGGGGCGGAGGGTGCCGGCTCCGGCGAACGCGCCGGCGGCGGTTCCGGCGCGGGTCCGGGCGCCTCGGGTGCGGGAGCCGGGGCAGGCTCGGGCTCGGGCCGCGGCGGCAGGGCGGAGGGCGGCGGGTCCTGCGGCTCGCGCCCCTGGAACTGCACCTCGAGGCGGAAGGTGATGGCGAGCTCGCGGTAGCGGCTCCGATCGGGCGACCAGGGCCAGTCCACCTCCGGCTCGACCTCGCCGAAGATCCAGGGGCGGAAGAAGCCCTGCCGGAAGCGGGCGTAGACGCGGTAGCGATCGACCCCGACCGGCGCACGCTGCGCCCCCGTGGCGCCGGCGCCGACCCAGATCGCGCTCCGCTCCGAGAAGGCGTGGAGCGCGGAGAGGTCGGCTTCCCACTCGATCCCCCGGGTCTTGCGCTGGGCCACGTGGCTCGAGCCGGCGAGCCGGAGGAGCGCGAATCGGCCCATGGGGCGCTCGAAGGAGAGATCGAGGGCCGTCCCGAAGTGCGAGTCGGTCTGCCACGCGCCGGTCAGGGCGTAGCGCGTGAGGAGGAAGGACCCGAGCGGCCGGACCGCCCGGTAGCGGGCCCGCACGAAGCCGGCGGTCGGCAGCTGGACGAGGACCCCCACGCCCACGTCGACGTGCGAGTGGAGGGAGTCCCAGAGCCCGTAGCGGAGCTCGGCGTTGGCGAAGCGGATGTTCTGGCCCGGGGTGGTCGCCGCGGGGATGGGCGTCCCGCTGGCGTCGGAGACGGGCGTCGCGACGGGCTCGCTGTCCCCGCTCAGCACCAGCCGGAACCGGCCCAGCCACTCGTTCAGCCCGGGGAAGCGCAGGTTGGCCCGCAGGCTGCTCCCGAACTGGGGCGGGCCGTCGTCGCGGAGGCGGATGTCGCCGCGAAGCTGGAAGAAGGAGCGCGAGCGCTCGGCCTCGAGGGCTCGCTCGTCGGAGAAGAACCGGTCGAAGCGGACCACCGGCTCGAAGAAGCGCGCCTCGATCCAGGCGTGCCCGACGTCGAGCCAGCTCCGCTCCTCGGCCTCGGCGTGCGCGGGGGGCTGAGCCGCTGGCCCGGCGGGGGCCGGGGCGGTCGCGGCGGGCGCAGCGGCCGGGGGCGAGGCCGGTGTGGCCGAGGGCGCCGGAGCCGGCGACGGAGGTGGAGCGGAGGCCGCCGGCGGCCCGGACGGCGGGGCGCCGGGCGCGGGGCTCGCGGGCGCCGGCGCCTGCTCCGCCGGAGGGGTCGCCGCCGGGGAGGCGCCGGTGCCCGCCGGTGCCGATCCCCCGCCGGCGGGAGGCTCCGGGGTCGCGGCGCGCGCGGGCCGGGAGGGCAGGGCGCAGGCGAGGGCCGCGGCCAGGGCGATCGCGCGGCGGGAGCGGACGGGGGCGGGCACGCGACCGGGCCACCTTACCCGGTGTGCGCCCCAGGGGACAGGTCCAGATGCGGGGGCGGACCGGGAGCTCGCCGGGCTACAGGTAGATCCGGACCAGGAGCCGCAGCTGCCAGAGCGCCGCGCTCCGGGCCAGGTCCGGGATGGCGACCTGGGCGCCCAGGCCGACGGCGTGGAGCGCTGACCACTCGAGCCCGGCCTCGAGCGGAAAGGCGGGCGGGATGGAGTACGGCGACCTGACGCCGAGCGCGCCGGCGGTCCCCGCGGCCAGGCTGGCGCCGAGCCGCTCGGCGACGCGCACCTGGCACTCGAGGGTGCCCACGAGGAGCTCGCCGTAGAGTCGCTCGCTGCGCCGGTCGAGCGCGATCCCGAGGTCGAGCTGGCCCACCAGCGCCACGCGCCCGAGCGTGTGCTTGTAGGCGAGCCCCAGCGAGCCCTCCCACTGGAGGCGGTCGAAGTGGGAGGCGAGCACGCTCGCCTGGGCCACGAGCTGCGAGGCTGGGGCGCGGAAGAGGCCGTAGCGCGTGCGGAGGCCGAGGTCGTCGTAGCCGGTGGCGCAGCCGCCGGCCTCGCCGGAGAGGCAGGGGCCGACCTGCTGGTAGAGCCCGGCCTGGAGGTCGGGGGTGATCCCGTAGTCGAGGGAGGCGGGGAGGAACCAGGTGCCGGCCGTCGGGCCGCCGTTCGGGGCGACGGCCAGCGGCAGGTCGAGCTGGAGGAGGCCGGCGGCCAGGGTGAGAGGCCTGCGCACCAGGTCGCCGGTGGGGAACGCCTCCGCCGGGTAGAGGGTGCCGGCGCCTGCCTCCTCGGCGCGGACCGGGGTCGCGGCAGCCAGGGCGGCGAGAGCGAGTCCGGCGAGGGGCAGTGAGGGGAGGCGGAGCATGGAGGATCGGGGCCGCTGCCGGAGGGCGCGGCCAGCATGCCACGGAGCGGCGTGGGCGGGAACCGCCGCGGGGAAGGCGCTCTAGTCCAGGTAGCCCTGCGCCTGGAGCTGGAAGAGGTGGGCGTAGCGCCCCCCCTTCTCCACCAGCTGGCGGTGGGTCCCCAGCTCCTCGAGCCGCCCGCCGTGCAGGACCGCGATCCGGTCGGCGATCCGGACGGTGGAGAACCGGTGGGAGATCACGATCGCGGTCCGGTCGGCGGCGAGCGACTGGAACCGCTGGAAGAGCTCGTGCTCGGCCTCGGCGTCGATGGAGGCGGTGGGCTCGTCGAGGATCAGCACCTCCGCGTCGTCGCGCATGAAGGCGCGCGAGACGGCCAGCTTCTGCCACTGCCCGGAGGAGAGCTCGTGGCCGCGCTCGAACCAGCCCCCGAGGACGGTCTCGTAGCGGGCGGGGAGGGACTCGATGAGCCCCACCGCCCCGCCGCGGCGTGCCGCCTGCTCGATCCGGGGCCGGTCCTCGACGTGCGCCGGGTTGCCCAGGCCGATGTTCTCCGCGGCGGAGAACTGGTACCGGACGAAGTCCTGGAAGACCGCCCCCACCCGGGCGCGCAGGTCGGCCGGCTCCATGTCCCGGAGATCCACCCCGCCGTAGCGGATCTCGCCCTCGGTCGGGTCGTAGAGCCGGAGGAGGAGCTTCACCAGCGTGGACTTCCCCGCCCCGTTCTCCCCCACCAGCCCGAGCTTCTCCCCGGGCGCCAGGGTGAGCGTGAGGTCGCGGAGGGCCCACTCCTCCGTGCCCGGGTAGCGGAAGGAGCAGCCGGCGATCTCGATGGGCAGCGGCCGGCCGCGCGGCGGCGAGCGCGGGGGGCGCACCCGGGGTGCCTCCCCCCCGGTGGGGATGGATAGGTAGGCGAACAGGTTGGACATGAAGAGCGCGTCCTCATACATGCCGCCCACCGCCGAGAGGATGGCCTGGATCGCGCCCTGCCCCTGGCGGAAGACGGCGATGTAGAGGGTGAGGTCGCCGAGCGAGATCGCCCCGAGCGCCGCCCGCCGGGCCATCAGGGCGTACATCGCGTAGAAGGCGGTCAGGGAGAGGAGCCCGAAGAGGACGCCCGCGCGCATCCGCCGGACCGCGATGCGGCGGTCCTCCTCGAAGAACTTGCGGAAGAGGGTGCGGTAGCGCTCCAGCACCAGGGGGCCGAGCTGGAAGAGCTTGACCTCCTTCACGTGGCTGTCGCGGGTGAGGATCCACTCCAGGTAGTTGAGCCGGCGCCCCTCCGGGGCCCGCCAGGTGTTGACCCGGAAGGACTCGGCCGAGAGCCGCGCCTCGGCGAGGAAGGCGGGGATCGAGGCGGCCACGATCACCAGGACGCTGGCCGGGGAGAGCCGGAGGAGGAGCCCGGAGAGGGCCGCCAGGGTGATGGCGTTCTGGCCGATGGCGAAGGCCTGCATCACCAGGGAGAGCGGCCGGGAGGAGGCCTCCCGGCGCGCGTTCTGCATCTTGTCGTAGACCTCGGAGTCCTCGAAGTGGCGAAGCTCCAGGTCGAGCGCCTTCGCCAGGATCCGCTCGTTGATCACGTTCCCCAGGCCGGCGCGCATCAGCTCGCGCCGGTAGCCGAGGAGGCGCCCCGCGGCGAGCTGGGCCGCCATCAGCCCGGCCTCGGCCGCCACCAGCCAGAGCACCCGCTCGATCTCGTCCGGCCCGCCGCTCCGGGCGGCCCGGACCACCGAGTCGACGATCAGCTTGCCCAGCCAGGCGATGGCGGCGGGGAGGAGCGCGGCGACCAGGGTGAGCGCGCCGATGGCCAGCGCGCCGCCGCGATCGGTGTCCCAGACGAGGCGCAGGGTCCCGGGCACCTGCCGGAAGACGGTGCGCGCGCCGGCGAGCCGCTCCCGCAGCCCGGCGGGGCGCCCGGCGGCGGAGGGCGGAGGCGGATGGGCATGGACGGTGGCCACGGCGGAGAGGGAGATAGCGGAGGGCGCGCCGGAAGTCGACGACGCGCCCTTCATATTTCCTCCGCGGTGTCGTAGATCAGCGGGAGATGAGCATGCCCCCGGAGCATCGGAGCGACGCGACCACGGCGCTCTCGCCGTCCGACTGGTCGATCGAGCGCGCCGCCCAGTACTACAACGTGACCGGCTGGGGCGCGGGCTTCTTCTCGGTGAACGAGAAGGGGCACATGGTGGTGCACCCCATGGGCCAGCCCGGGCCGGTGATCGACCTGATGGACGTGGTCGAGGACATCCGGGAGCGGAACATCGGCTTCCCCTGCGTGGTCCGCTTCCAGGACGTGCTGCGGGCCCGGGTGAAGCAGATCAACGAGGCCTTCGCCAAGGCGGTCGCCGACCAGGGCTACGGGGCCCGCTACTTCGGCGTCTACCCGGTCAAGGTGAACCAGCTGCGCGAGGTGGTGGAGGAGATCCTCGACGCCGGCGCGCCCTGGCACCACGGGCTGGAGGCCGGCTCGAAGGGGGAGCTCCTGGTCGTCCTGGGGATGAACGCCGATCCCGAGGCGATCACCATCTGCAACGGTTACAAGGACGAGGAGTTCCTCCGCCTGGCGCTCCTCGGGCGCAAGCTCGGGCGCAAGGTGATCGTGGTGATCGAGAAGCTCTCCGAGCTCCCGCACCTGCTCCGCCTGGGAGAGGAGATGGGCGTCGAGCCCATGATCGGGCTCCGCTCCAAGCTCACCACCCGCGGGACCGGGAAGTGGGAGGGCTCCTCCGGCGACTTCGCCAAGTTCGGGCTCACCGTGCCGGAGCTGATCCACGCCGTCCGGATCCTGAAGGAGGCGGGGAAGGAGCACTGCGCCAAGCTCCTCCATTTCCACGTCGGCTCCCAGCTCACCGAGATCCGGGTGGTGAAGGACGCGGTCAACGAGGGGGCGCGGGTCTACGCCAAGCTCCGCAAGATGGGGTTGCCCATCGAGTACTTCGACGTGGGGGGCGGGCTCGGGGTCGACTACGTCGGCACGCACTCGAACGGCTTCGCCTCCTCGGTCAACTACTCGCTCGACGAGTACGTGGGGGACATCGTCTACAACGTCCAGCGGGTCTGCCTGAACGAGGGCGTCCCCGATCCCCACATCGTCTCCGAGTCGGGCCGGGCGATCACCGCCCACCACTCCTGCATCATCATGAACGTGTTCGGCCACATCGAGATCGGCTCGGCCGAGGAGATCGCCGCCGCCTCCCAGGCGCAGCCGAACGAGCCCAAGGTGGTCCGGGAGATGCGGGAGATCGTGGCCTCGATGACCCCTCGCAACCGGGCCGAGGCCTACCACGACGCGGCCGCCAAGAAGGAGGAGGCGCTCCAGATGTTCAAGCTCGGGATCCTCGGGCTGGAGGAGCGCGCCGTGGTGGAGAGCCTGTTCTGGAAGCTGGTCCGGGGGATCGCCGACCTGAACCGGGGCAAGAAGCGGCTCCCGCGCGAGACCAAGGACCTGGGCGACAAGATCGCCGACCAGTACATGGCCAACTCGCTCTTCCAGAGCGCGCCGGACCACTGGGCCTTCGACCAGCTGTTCCCCATCGTCCCGCTCCACCGCATGGCCGAGGCGCCCACCCGCGACGCCACCATCGTGGACATCACCTGCGACTCGGACGGGAAGATCGACCGGTTCATCGAGGGCGAGGGGGTGGACGAGACCCTCTCCCTCCACCCGCTGCGCGAGGGGGAGCCGTACTACCTGGGCATGTTCATGACCGGCGCCTACCAGGACATCATGGGCGACATGCACAACCTGTTCGGCCGGGTGAACGAGATCCACGTCTTCGTGGACGACGAGGATCCGGAGGACTTCTACATCGAGGAGGTCATCCCGGGCGATCCCATCGACAAGGTGATCTCCCGCGTCCAGTACGAGCCCGCCGACCTGGCCCGCCGGGTGAAGGCCGCCCTCGATCAGAAGGTGAAGGACGGGGCGATCCGGCCGAAGGAGGGCGTCTCGCTCCAGGACTTCTTCGAGCGGGTGATGAAGGGGTACACGTACCTGGGCGGCGTCTAGGGGCGCGCCGAGCGGGGCGGTTGCGCCGGCGGCGCGGCCGCTTACGATCGGGGCGTGTCCGGCGCCGCCCGCAAGCCCGGCGAGCAGCACGAGGGCTACGTCGAGCGGCTCATCCGCGAGGCGCAGGAGGAGGGGGCCTTCGAGCACCTCTCCGGGGCCGGCCGCCCGCTCCGCCTCACCGGCGGCGACCTCCCCGAGGCCTGGTGGATCAAGGAGAAGCTGCGCCGCGAGCAGCTCTCGGCGCTCCCCGAGGCGCTGGCCATCCGGCACGAGGCCGAGGCGCTCATCGCCGCGGTCTTCCGGCTCGACGACGAGCGGGTGGTGCGCGAGCGGCTCGAGGCCATGAACCTCCGGATCCGCCGGCTCAACGCCACCGCCGCCTCCGGCCCGCCCACCACCCTCGCCCCCTGCGACGTCGAGGCGGTGCTGTCGCGCTGGCGCCGCGCCCGGGCATCTGGCAGATCAGGGGCTCCCTCCGAGGAGGACCTTCCGTGAACCTGCGCCGCGCCCTCGCCGTCCTCGCCGTCGCCTCCCTCGCCCTGGCCAGCCGGCCCGCCCTGGCCGCCCCTCCCGCCTGGGCTCCTCCTGCCGCCGAGCGTTCCGCCGCCGGGCTCGTCACCCCGGCCTTCCTCCGCGCCCAGATCAAGTTCCTCGCCTCCGACCTGCTCGAGGGGCGTGGGCCGGGGACGCGGGGGGACGCGCTGGCGGAGGAGTACGTCGCCCGCCAGATGGAGGCCCTCGGGCTCGAGCCGGGGGCGCCGGGCGGCGGCTGGTTCCAGAAGGTGCCCATGATCGGCATCGACACCCGGGTGGTGTCGGCGCCGCGCTTCGAGGCCCAGGGGAAGACCTTCACCCCCGCCGAGGGAGAGTACGTCGCCACCCTCGGCATCCCCGAGCCCCAGGCGCGCCTGGACGGGGCGGAGGTGGTCTTCGTCGGCTACGGGATCGTGGCCCCCGAGTACCGCTGGGACGACTACGCCGGCGTGGACGTGAGGGGCAAGGTCGTGCTGGTGATGAACAACGACCCGGAGGACGATCCCGCCCTGTTCGCGGGGAAGACCCGCCTCTACTACGGGCGCTGGACCTACAAGTACGAGGAGGCGGCGCGCCACGGTGCCGCCGCGGCGATCATCATCCACACCACCCCCTCGGCCGCCTACCCTTGGACGGTGGTTCAGAGCTCCTGGGCCGGGCCGCAGTTCCAGCTCCCCTCGGAGGGCGAGCCAGCCCTGGTGGCGCGCCTCTGGACCACCGAGGACGCCTCGCGGCGCCTGACCGCCCTGGGCGGCAAGGACCTCGACGCCCTCCGGGTCGCCGCCCAGCAGCGCGGCTTCCGGGCGGTCCCGCTCGGCGTCGCCATGTCGGTCTCGCTGGCCGCGAACGTGACCCGGATCGAGAGCGCCAACGTCATCGGCCGGCTGCCGGGGAGCGATCCGCGGCGCGCGGGCGAGGCGGTGATCGTCTCGGCCCACCACGACCACCTCGGGCGGAAGCCGGGCCGGCCGGGCGAGGACGACATCTACAACGGCGCGGTGGACAACGCCACGGGCGTGGCCGGGGTCCTGGCGGTGGCTCGCGCGGCGACCGCCCTCCCGGCCCGGCCGGCGCGGACGCTGCTCTTCGTCGCCTTCGCGGGGGAGGAGCAGGGGCTGATCGGCTCCCGCTGGCTGGCCCGGAACCCGCCCGTGCCGGCCGGGCGCCTGGCCGCGATCCTGAACATGGACGCCATGAACGTCTTCGGGCGGACCCGGGACGTCACCGTGGTCGGGCTCGGCAAGTCGTCGCTCGACCGCTGGGTGGAGGAGGTGGCCCGCTGGCAGGGGCGGGTGGTGAAGGGGGACCAGTTCCCCGATCGCGGCAGCTTCTACCGCTCCGATCACTTCGAGCTGGCCAAGGTCGGCGTGCCGGCCACGTACCTGGGGAGCGGCACGGACTACGTCGGGCGCCCGGCGGGGTGGGGCTCGGCCACCCAGGAGGCGTGGATCAAGGAGCACTACCACCGCCCCTCCGACGAGTGGCGCGACGCCTACGACCTCTCGGGCATGGTGGAGGACGTCCAGCTCGTCTGCCACGTCGCGCTCCGGGCGGCGAACGCCGCGGAGCTGCCGAGCTGGAAGAAGGGCGACGAGTTCGAGGCGGCCCGGCTCGAGGCGCTCCGGGCGGTCGCGGCCGGCGCGCCGGGGCAGGCGGCGGGGGCGCACTGAGCGCGGCGGTCGCGAGGGCACCCACCAGGGCCGAGCCAGCCGGCGGCCCGGCGGGGCAAGATGATCACCGACCGTCAATCGTCCCGGGCGCGCCCCGGGAGAGGAGCCTCGCCATGTCCGGGGTCTACAAGAAGATCGACGTCGTCGGCACGTCTCCCACCAGCTACGCGGAGGCGACGCGCGTCGCGGTGGCGGAGGCGGCGAAGAGCGTTCGCCACATGAGCTGGTTCGAGGTGGCAGAGCAGCGGGGAGCGATCAAGGACGGGAAGGTGGTGGAGTTCCAGGTCACCCTCCGGATCGGCTTCAAGATCGAGGACTGAGCCGCCGGGGCGGCCCGGCACGCGCCGGGGAGGGCGCGCTCCGGGCCGGCCGCGGGCCGCCTACTTCTTCGCCTTGGCGGCGGGCTTCACCTCGATGCTCGTGGCCGTCATCTTGTACTCCACGGTCACCTTGTCGCCCTTCTTGACCTCGCCGCTCGCCTTGGTGTCGGGCGTGCGGGCGATCTGCCACTTCTCGCTCCCCTTCTGGACGGTGATCGAGGTGTCGCTCACGTCGAGGACGGGGCCGGTGACCTGGTAGGTCTTGTCGGCCGCCAGGGCGGGGAGGGCGAGGCTGGCGAGGGCGAGGGCGAGGACGGTCCGCTTCATGCGCAGGGCTCCTTGAGAGGATGGGTGAGGGACTGCGCGGGCGTCTTACCACGCCCCGCGGGGAGGGGAGCGTCCGTTCTGGGAGTCCCTTCGAAGGCGAGGGCCCGGGCGTCGGGCCGAGGCGGCCCGGTCAGGCAGCAGGCCCGAGGGCCTTCCGCATGAGGACGTGGGGCACGCCGGACTCGAGGAACTGCTCTCCCTCGGTGGCGAACCCACGCGCGCGGTAGAAGGGGATCGCGGCGATCTGGGAGTGGACGATCAGCTCGCACAACCCCTGGAGGCGGGCCATGCGCTCGAGGGCCTCGAGGACGGCCGCGCCCACCCCGTGCCGGCGCTGCTCGGGCGAGACCGCCTGCCGGCCGATCTGCCCGACCCGGCTGTCGAGCCGGACGACCCGGCCCGTGCCGACGCAGCGGCCGCCGTCGTCGAAGGCCACCGCGTGAAGGGCCTTGTCGTCGAGCCCGTCGCGATCGAGCGGGCGGGGGACGTTCTGCTCCGTCTCGAAGACCGAGCGGCGGAGGGCGTACGCAGCGTCGAGGTCCTCGGAGGTGGAGGTGAAGCGGACGAGGAAGGGCATGGCGTGCATCCTACCGGTTCCGCCTGTCACCTGCTCCCGCGCGAGGGGCCGGTCCCGGCACCCGCGCCCTGCCCGGAGGGCGGGGCGGCCGGCCTGGGCGGCACGACCTTCACCCGGAAGATCACCATCGCCCCCCCGCCGGAGTCGGTCCGCGCCGAGCAGGTGGTCGACCCCAGGGTCAGGCCGCGGAAGCCCATCCCCCGCGGGGTGAACTCGGGGATCGCGACCTTCGGATCGTCGCACGCGCCGGCGCCCGCCGGGCAGCGCATCAGCCCGCAGACCGGGGTCACCTGGCCCAGCTCCACCTCGAGCTCGATCCCGCCCTGCGGCTGGGCAGGGGCGGGGGCGAGCCCGAGGGCGGCCGCCAGGAGCAGGGGGATGCAGCGGCGCGCGTCGTCCATGGACCCTCCGCTCCCCCGCGGGCGGGGGGCGCCACGGATCTCAGGCCCGGTGAGCCTCCCTGTCAACGGCGCCGGCCCCGAGAGGGCCGGAGGTGGCGGGGCCCGGCGGGATGGGAGATCCTGACGCGATGTTCGAGCCCCGCTTCGTCGAGCACGGGGGGCGGCGGATCCTCCGGCTCGACTACACCGACCTCGGCCAGGCCGAGCTCCGCGCCGCGTTCGACCGCGCCGCCGCGGTGATCACCGCCGAGCCGCGCGGGTCGCTCCGGATCCTCACCATCCTCCGCTCCCGGTTCAACGAGGAGAGCGCCGAGGCCCTGAAGCGCTACGCCCGTGGGAACCGCCCGTACGTCAAGGCGAGCGCGGTGATCGGCACCAGCTTCTGGAAGGTGGTGGTGGCGAGCCTCAAGATCGCCGAGCGGAAGGATCTCGTGCTCTTCGAGGACGAGGCGGCGGCGCTCGACTGGCTGGCGAGGCAGTAGGGCAGCGCCGCGCCGCCGTGCGCGGAACCTCCGGAGCGACGCCCTGCCCTCGGCTACTTCGTCGCCTGGACCAGCCGGCCGTTGAGGGGCTGAACCGGGCGCGCGTTGTGCGGGTACTTCTTGGCGAACGCCGCCACCTGATCCTTCGAGATGGGCACCGAGGTCTTGAGGACGAACCAGGTGACCCCCTCGGTGCAGGGGGGCGTCGTCAGCGAGCCGGCGAAGGTGTAGTAGCCGTGCGAGGCCGGCAGCAGGGAGCTGGCGTCCACGGTGACGCCGGCGGGGGCCTCCTCCTTGCCCTCCTCGGCGGGGAGATGCTTCCAGACGCCCTCGAGGAAGGGATTCGCCTTCCCGTCGGCGAACAGGACGGCGACCACGGCCAGCTTGCCCTCGGCGCTCTTGTGCACGAGGTGCGCGACCAGGGGATAGCCCTTGCCGTTCACCTTCTCCTCGGCGGGGTGGTGGAAGTGGAGCTGCTGCAGCTCGTAGCGCTGGTCGCCGACGGTGATGAAGCTGCCGGGAGCGTAGGGCACCTGGACGGTGTGCCCGTTGTCGATCACCTTCATCGGCGAGGGCTGGTAGGAGAACGTGATCGCCGGGAGGGCGGCGGCCTTGGCGCCGCGGATGTCGATGGGCGACTGGTGCTTCCCGAGCTTGCAGGTCCCGTAAGCGGGATCGAGGCTCGCCCAGTGCGCCGGGCCGTGCTCCCCCTCGTAGGTGAAGTGCGGAGGCGGACCCTCCTCGCCGGAGGCCCGCGGGGCGGTCCAGGCGATCGTGGCGGCGACCAGCAGCCAGCGGACGGCGGCTCTCGGCGCGCTCCTCATCGAAGGCTCCTCTCGCAGGGGACGTGGAAGGCTACACCCGTCATCCGTTCCCGCCACCGGAAACTCCAGATCGCCTCGATCCGGGGCCTCGGAGCGGCGGCCTCCTCTAGGTACTTTGGCCGAGGTTACTTCCCAGGTGGGCGCGCTACGGTTGCACGTCGAGATACCCGGGAGGTACGCGTGCCCAGGCTCATGGCGGCCGAGCCGATCGTGAACGCGGTCCTGGCGCACGGGCTGGCGCTCTCCGACGCGGCGGACGCCTCGATCTTCAAGGCGGCGAACGCGATCGAGACGGAGGTCCAGGAGCAGTACCGCGAGATGGCGAAGGCGGTCCTTCCGGTGCCGTTGCCCTGGCCGGCGGAGCGCTGACCACGAGGCGGGGAGGGGATTTCATGAGCACCGCGACGAGCAGGAACCTTCGCCGGCCAGCCTCCGCGCGAGGTGAGCGCCCCTCGCCACGGCTCTCCTACGAGGAGGAGCTGGCGGCCGGCAAGGCGCTCCGGCAGGGCTGCCCCCGGACCTCCCACGCCGCCTGGAAGCCCGACGCCCGGCGCCCGGATCCGGTCGCCCTGGTCCTGGAGGCGGAGAAGGGCCGGATTCCCGAGCTCCTGCCCCTGCGCCACGGGCGCATGGTCCGGTCGGCGTTCACCTTCTACCGCGGGGCGGCCCTCACCATGGCCACCGATCTCGCGGGCACCCCGGCGACCGGGGTCCGCGTGCAGTGCTGCGGGGACGCCCACCTCTGCAACTTCGGCGGGTTCGCCACCCCGGAGCGGAGGGTGATCTTCTCCATCAACGACCTGGACGAGACCCTCCCGGCGCCGTGGGAGTGGGACGTGAAGCGGCTGGCGGCGAGCTTCGTGGTGGCCTGCCGCGACAACGGGCTGAAGGAGGCGGTGGCCGAGGAGGTGGTGACGACCTGCGTCCGCGCCTACCGGGAGTCGACGGCGGAGTTCGGCGAGCTGGGCAAGCTCGAGCTCTGGTACACCGCGCTGGGGGCGGAGGAGCTGGCCGCCGGGATCGCGGATCCGGCGATCCGCAAGCGCGTGGTGGAGCGGGTGCAGAAGGAGCGGGACAAGAGCGTGGCCGAGGACATCTTCCCCAAGCTCGCCGAGGTGAAGGGCGACCAGCCCCTCATCAAGGACCAGCTCCCGACGATCTTCCACGCCAAGGGCCAGCCTCCAGGCGAGATCCAGCAGGCCGTGCGGGACGCGCTGGCCGGCTACCGCGCCACGCTCCCCCGCTTCTACGGGGCGCTCCTCCAGCACTACGAGCTCAGGGACGCGGCCATCAAGGTGGTGGGGATCGGCAGCGTGGGGACCGCCTGCTGGGTGCTCCTCTTCACCGCCGCGAGCGGCGAGTCGCTCTTCCTCCAGGTGAAGGAGGCGCGCGCCTCGGTCCTGGAGCGGTTCGCGGGGAAGAGCGCCTTCTCGAACCACGGCCAGCGCGTGATCGACGGCTATCGCCTGATGCAGCCGGCCGGCGACATGTTCCTCGGCTGGACGCAGACCGCCAAGCGGCACTACTTCGTCCGCCAGCTCCGGGACATCAAGATCAGCCCGCGGGTGGAGACCTTCGGCCGGGCGGAGATGGAGCTCTACGCCGGCTGGTGCGGGAGGGCCCTGGCGCTCTCCCACGCCCGGAGCGGTCCCGTCGCGCTGCGCGCCGGCTACATGGGGAAGAGCGACACCTTCGATCGCAGCCTGGCGGCCTTCGCCAAGACCTACGCGGACCAGAACGAGCGGGATCACGACGCCCTCCGGCGCGCGGTCCGGAGGGGCAAGGTGGAGGCGGTGATCGAGGAGGCGCGATGACCGGCGCCCCGCTCGATTCTCGGCCGCCTCTGGAGGCGGACACGAGGGCCTCTCCGGGCGAATGACGGAAAGGATCGCCGACCTCGCGCTTCGGGTCGCGGACCTGCGCGTCGAGCGACCTGACCGTGCCGCTCTCGGCCCACTCCCCGCCCTCGAGGCTCAGGTGAGCGATCAAGAAGACCCTGAGGCCAAAGGCACGCCTTCCAGCGAAAAGAGCGACGGCAGAGCACGGGAATCGAACCCGCCTGCAGCGCCTCTCAGCACCACACACCGGTTTTGAAGACCGGGCCCGGCACCAGCCCAGGACGCTCTGCCGCGTTCGGGTTTACGTTCCGCCACGGTCGCGGTCAAGCGCGACGTTCGGCGGCGGTCAGCGCGAGGCCTTGGAGACGCGCGAGGGGCGGTCGCCGGCCACCGGTGCGCCGTGCTCGTCGCCCCAGGGGGAGATGCGGGCGGGGGCGGTGCGCTCGTGCGGCATCGACCGGCGCGGCGCCCGGAAGTACTGCATGGGCGAGTAGAAGACGAAGTTGGAGACCCGGCTCGTGTAGAGGCAGGCGTAGTCCTCGATCTGCTCGCCGAAGCGGGAGTTCTCGTTCCCTTCCTTGAAGGTCAGCCCCCAGTACGGGTTGAAGCCCTCCTCCAGCCCGCGCTGGAGCCCCTCGATCTGGCCGTTCGCGTCCCGCAGGGCCCGCCGCAGCGCCTCCAGCTCGTGCTTGGCGTGGCGCCGCTCCTCCTCGACGCGGGCCCGGTCGGGGGAGCCGGCCGGCTCGCGCTCCAGGCGCCGGTCGCTCAGGTTCAGGGTGGCGCGGTGGGCGGCGATCTCGTCGTCCAGCCGGACCCGCAGGTCCTCGAGCCGCCCCAGCTCCTCGAGCGCCTCCTGGCTCCGGTCCAGCCATGCGAGCTCCTCCTCCAGCTCCTGGACGATCATGCAGGTCCGCCAGAGCGAGCTCTTCTTGGAGCGGAGGATGTCCCCGTAGATGTGATCGCCCACGTAGAGGACGCGATCCCCGCCGATCCCCATGAGCCGCTCGAGCGTCGCGAGGTCGCCCCCCTGGTAGCCCTTCCCGCGCTCCAGCGCGGCGGCCTCCCCCTGCGGCTCGCCGGAGGGGCCGAGCGCCAGCAGGGGGCGCCGCTCGGAGAAGAAGGCGGGCTTGGCGGCCCCGGTGATCGCCACGTCGAAGTAGTTCCGCCAGCTCGGGTACTCGGGGAGGACGCCGTCGAGCACGTACGACATCACCGCCTCGGTGTAGTCCCAGAGCGAGTTGGTGAGGAGGAAGAGCTTCTTCCCTCCGGAGCGGAGCTTGTGGAGCGCCGGCCCGAGCTCGGGGTCCTTGACCAGGTAGCGGGGGAGGTTCTTCTTCACCTCCGCCTTGAGCGTGCCGTCCCGGTGGACGGTGTCGATCGCCTCGCGGATGTCGTCGTAGAGCCGGGTGTAGTCCACCGGCCGGCCCTGGCCCTCGAGCAGCTCGATCCCGAGGGCGAAGAGGCAGGCCTCGGGGAGGGCGAAGAGGGTGTCGATCCAGGCGAAGCGCGGCAGGGAGAGGTGGATCTTCTCGTCGCGGTAGAGCCGCCGCAGGTCCTCGGGCGGGAGCGGCCGCCGGCCGTGGTAGCAGCGGCCGACGTGGTTGTGCCGGTCCATCTTGAAGATGTTGCCGTGGAGCTTGTCCACCACCACGCCGCGGATCACGAACTCCGGATCGTAGCGGAGGGCGCCGAGGACCGCCGGGTACCCCATGGTCTCGATCATCCGGGCCAGCGTCATCTCGAAGGCGAGGGTCTCGAGGTGGCGGAGCTGGTAGATGGCCAGGGTGTAGTCCATGTCGAAGCCGACCGCCTCGACCTTGTCCATCCGGAGGTTCCGGTTGACGAAGACCTGGCGGGTGCGCGGCACCTCGCGGTGCCGGTGCGGCTGCTCGAGCAGGGACTGGACCTCGGGGGTGTCGAGGGCCTCGCCCGGCCGCGCGCCGCCGGCGTCGCGGCGAGCCGCGGGCGGGGGAGGGGGGCGGGCCTGGACGTCGTCCATCACCGGCCGAGATAACACGGGCCCGGGGAGTCCTCAACGCGCGGCGGGGGCGGGCCGGAACTTGACCGGCCGTGGCGCCGTGGCACGCTCGCGTCGCCGTGATCGCCCGCAAGCGCCAGCGCCGGTCGCCCACGTCGGTGCGCCAGCTCGAGGAGCGGGTGGCCGCGCTCGAGGAGCGCGTCGCCCGCCTCGAGGCCGGCGCGGCGCCGCCCGGGGACGGCCGCGCCGCCTCCCTCGCGCCCGCTCGGCGGGTGAAGCGCTGTCCGGGGTGCGGGCTCCCGCTCCGGCGCCGGGCCGGGCGCTGCGTGGCCTGCGGGCGCCCGCTGGACTCGCTGTAGAGGCGGTCCTAGCTCTCCGCCACGATGTGGGTGGGAGCGACGCCGAGGGCGCGCGCGATGGCGACCACGGTGGTGTAGGGAGGGTTTCGTCCGCCGCGCTCGATGAGGCTCACGTACGCGACCGACAGGTCGAGCGCCTCGGCCAGCGCCTCCTGGGTCATCCCGCGGCTGCGGCGCTGCTCACGGACACGCTCGCCCAGGCGGCGCAGCTCGTCTCGGCGGGGATCACGCTGGGTCTTCGTCTTGTTAGACATTCTCTCCCTCGCGGGTGGACGCCGCACGGGTGCGCCTGGTGCCAGGCGCGACAGGTGAACGCTCGGTGACCGTAGGTATTAGGTCGGAGTGCCTCCGGGGTCCACCGACCGAGTGTCGATCGACTCTTGTTAACAGCGCGGCACCTGGGCCGATTCCTCGTGGGGCGCGCGTACGCACGGGTCGTCCACCCTTTCGTGGACGACCTGTCGGGGCGAGGCTATCTTCGCGACCCATGCCCCGTCCCAAGCGTGCCCCGGCGCCCGCACTGGACCTCGCCGGGGTGAGGGCCCACCTCCTCCCGAACGGGCTGCGGGTGCGGCTCCTCCCCGAGCGAAGCGCCGCCACGATCAGCTACTACACCTTCTTCCAGGTCGGCTCGCGCAACGAGCGGCTGGGCACGACCGGGATCAGCCACCTGTTCGAGCACATGATGTTCAACGGGGCGGCCAAGTACGGCCCCAAGGAGTTCGATCGCGTGCTCGAGTCCCGGGGGGGCCACTCGAACGCCTACACCTCGAACGACGTCACCGCCTACTACGAGGACTTCGCCGCCGAGGCCCTGGAGACGGTGGTCGACCTCGAGTCCGACCGGATGCGCTCGCTCCGCCTCACCTCCGACTCGCTGGAGCAGGAGCGGGAGGTGGTCAAGGAGGAGCGGCGGCTCCGGACGGAGAACTCCATCTTCGGGCTGATGGAGGAGCAGCTCGAGGCGCTGGTCTTCCTGGCTCATCCCTACCGGTGGCCGGTCATCGGCTGGATGGAGGACATCTCCAGGATTACCCGCGAGGACTGCGAAGGTTTCTTCCGGACGTACTACGCCCCGAACAACGCGGCGATCTACGCGGTCGGCGACCTCGACCCGGACGCGACCTTCCTTCTCCTCGAGCGGGCTTACGGGGACATCCCCGCCGGGCCCCGGGTCGCCGCCGTCCCCCAGGGCGAGCCGCCCCAGCGCGGCGAGCGGCGGGCCAGCGTGCGATACCCTGCCCAGGCGCCCGCCCTGCTGGCGGGCTGGCGGGGCCCTCCGGCGCGGAGCCCTGACTCCGCCGCCCTCGACGTCCTCCAGGCCTGCCTGGCGGTGGGAGAGTCCTCGCGCCTCCGGCGCCGCCTGGTCCAGGAGCTCGAGCTGGCGGTCTCGATCTCGATCGGGTGGGGCTGGCGGATCGACCCGGGCGTCTTCCTCGCCTTCGCCGAGCTGGCGCCCCGCGCCTCGGTGGATCGGACCGAGAAGGTGCTCTGGGCGGAGCTCGCCCGGGTGGCGGAGCGCGGGGTGACGGCGGCCGAGCTCCGGCGCGCCCAGGCCCTCCTCCGCAGCTCGGTGCTCCACGAGCTCGCCACCCACCATGGCGTGGCCCACGCGCTCGGCCAGGCCGAGGCGCTGCTCGGCGACTGGCGGGAGGCGGGGCGCGCCCTCGAGCACTACGCCGCGGTCGGCGCCGGCGACGTGAGGCGGGTGGCGCGCGAGTACCTCGACCCGGCCCGCCGCTGCGTGGTGGTCCTGGAGCCGGAGGGACGCCCGTGAGCCCCCGGATCTCGCTGCCGCCGATCCGCCGGGAGCGCCTCGAGGGCGGGCTCTCCGTGATCGTCGCCGAGCGGGCCGGGGTCCCGCTCGCCTCGGCGCGCCTGGTGCTGCCGGGAGGGGCCTCGCTCGATCCCTCGCGTCGCTCCGGCCTCGCCCACCTCGCGGCCAACGCCGCCCGCCGCGGCACGCGCCGGCGGACCGGGGCGGCGATCGATCTCCTCATCGAGTCCCTGGGCGCGGAGCTGGGCGCGGGGGTGGACGAGGACGCCTCCTTCTTCGGCCTCTCGGCGCCGGCCGAGGCGCTGGCCCGCTGCATGGACGTGCTCGCCGAGGTGGTCACCGCCCCGACCTTCCCCGCCCGGGAAGTGGACCGGCTCCGCCGGCGCGAGGTGGCGGCCCTGGCCCACGACCTCGACGAGCCGGCGGTGGTGGCCGATCGCGCGGTGCTCGCCGCCGCCTACGGCGAGCACCCGTACGCCCGCTCGCCCGAGGGGCTGGTCGCGGACCTCACCGCGGCGCGGCGCGGCGACGTGGCGGCGTTCCACGCTCGCCACTACCGGCCGCAGGACGCGTTCCTGGTGGTGGTGGGGGCGGTCCAGGCGGAGGAGGTGCTGGCCCTCGCGCGCCGGCGGCTCCGCGCCTGGCGGGGCGCCGAGGGACCGCAGGCGCCGCTCCCCGCGCCGCCACCCCCCCGGCCGGCCGTGCTGGTGGTGGACAAGCCCGACGTCACCCAGGCGCAGATCCGGATCGCCTCCGCGGGCTTCCCGCGGCGGAGCCCCGACTACTTCCCGGGGATCGTGGCCAGCGCGGTGCTCGGAGGCGGGTTCACCTCCCGGCTGATGGAGGCGATCCGCGTGAACCGCGGCCTCTCCTACGGGGTCCGGAGCCGCTTCGCGACGAGCGGCGCGGGGGGCATCTTCCTCGTCTCCACCTTCACCAAGGTGGAGACCGCGGCGGAGATCGTCCAGGTGGCGCTCGACGAGACCGCCCGCTTCTGCGAGGAGGGGCCCGGCGCCGAGGAGCTGGAGCGGACCCGGAGCTACCTGTGCGGCCTCTACCCGCTCTCCCTGGAGACGCACGACCAGGTCTGCGAGAAGCTGGCCGACCTCGAGCTCTACGGGCTGGACGCGGACGAGGTGAGCGGGTTCGCGGAGCGCATCCGGGCGGTCACCCCGGAGGTCTGCCGGGAGGTGGCGCGCCGCTACTTTCCGCTCGAGCGGCGGGTGGTGGTGGCGGTGGGACCGGCTCGCGCCATCGCCAAGCCGCTCGCCCGCTTCGGCCCGGTGCGGGTGATCCCCGCCCGGAAAATGATGTGAGCGGTCCAGGCTCCGTGCCGGTGGCGGTGCTCCTCGCCGACGCCCACCTCCTGGCGGTGGACAAGCCCGCCGGGCGGCTGGTCATCCCCGGCCGCGGCGCACCGGAGCGGAGCCTGCGCGAGGAGCTGGAGGCGAGCCACGGTCGGCTCTGGGTCGTGCACCGGCTCGACCGTGGGACCTCGGGCGCCCTCGTCTTCGCCCGGACCGCGGAGGCCCACCGGGCGCTGAACGTCGCCTTCGAGCAGGGCCTGCCGCGCAAGCGTTACCTGGCGCTGGTCCGCGGGGCGCCGCCGCCCGAGCAGCGGATCGACGTCCCCATCGCCCCCGCTCGCCGGGGTCGGATGCGGCCGGCGCGCCCCGGGGACGCCCGCGGCAAGCCCTCGGCCACGCGGATCCGCCTGCTCGAGACCTTCCCGGCCCGGGCCTGGGCGGGCGGCCCCCTGGCGCTGGTCGAGGCGCTGCCGGAGAGCGGCCGGACCCACCAGATCCGCGTCCACCTCCTCGCCGCGGGCACCCCGCTGGTGGTGGATCCGGACTACGGCGACCCGGACCCCCTCCGCGCCCCGGACGGCCGGGTGCTGCTCGAGCGCACGCCGCTGCACGCCAGCCGCCTCGAGCTCGTCCACCCGGCCACCGGCGCGCCCGTGGCGATCGAGGCGCCGCTCCCCGCGGATCTCGCGGCGGCGCTCGAGGCGCTCCGGGCCGGATAGGGGCGGCGCTCGCGGGGGTCAGCGCCCGGGGGTGGCGGTCGGCTGGACGGGGGCGGGCGCCGGGGGCGGGGCCGCCTCCGGGCCGCTCGGCGCCGGAGCCGGAGCGGCCGCGGGCGGCGGCCCCTCCCCGAGCTCCACCGCGAGCGCGTCCACCAGCGGTGAGCCGGCGAACTGGGTCCGGGCGAGCGCCAGCACCTGGAGCGCCTCGTCCTTGCGGCCGACCCGGACCAGCCAGCGGGCCTTCTCGGTGAGCTTCGCCACCGAGACCTCCCGCTCTCCCGCGGCGAGCCGCTCCGAGAGGACCCAGGCGTTCTGGCCGGCGGCCAGGTTCACCTCGCTGAAGGGGGGGCGCGTGCGGACCACGAGCACCAACGTGCCCGGGTCGATCTTCCGGCGGGCGTTGGCGGCGAGGAGATCGGGCCGGTCGAAGACGTCGGCGGGGACGAGCACCGTGGCCTCGGTCACGCCCTCCCCCTCGAGCAGGACGCCGGACTTCATCCATCCCTCCTGGTCGTCCGAGGAGCGGACCCGGGCCCAGTCCTCGCGCTCCTCGAGGACGGTGACGCGCTCGCCCCGCTGCAGGGTGGCGAGGACGTTCACGACCTCCTTGCCACCCGGGCCGCGGACCCGCGCCGCCTCGCCGGGGTCGCGCCGGAGGGGCGCGACCGCGGTCACGTGGGCGCCGCCGGCCGGGGTGGCCGAGGGGGCCGGCGCGGGAGCGGCGGCGGGGGCGGGCGAGCGGCTGCAGCCGGCCAGCCCGGCGCCGAGCGCGGCGAGGAGGGCGAGGCGCTTCGGGAGGGGATGCACGCCCGGTACGCTACCGGAAGGGCGGGCGGCCGGGAAGCCCGTCAGCTCCGACCGTGGACGAGGATCTTCACGTCCGAGCGGAAGGTGATCTCCACCTTGCCGCCGTCGCGGACGGCGGTGACGAAGCCGCGGCCGAAGATGGGGTGGTCCACGACGTCCTCGGCGGCGAGGGTGACCTTGGGCGAGTAGGGGCGCGGGGGAGTCTTCCGGGCGGCGAGCAGCTCGTCGAACCCGACCGTGGTCGGCTTCTCCCTCGCCGGCTTGGCCCCGCGCGGGCCGGCGGTGCGCGCCCCGGCGCCTCCGGCGGGCCCCTTGTAGCGATGAACGGCGTGGCAGGTGTTGCACTCCACCTTGACCGGCCGGCCCGCCACCACCGCGTGGACCGTGTGGGCCAGGGTGAGCTGGCACTTCATGCAGAACGAATCGACCTCTCCGCCGACCTTGACCATGGGGGGCGGCAGTATAGGGCAGCGGCGCGAAGCCCGGGCGGAATTCTACGGTCTCGAAACGGGCGCGAGGCCGGCCGCCATGCCAGAATGCAGCGCGAATGCGCCGGCTCCAGGCAGCGATCGAGGACTTCGGCCGGATGCTCATGTTCGCCGGCGAGGTGGTGGCCTGGGCCTTCCGCCCGCCCTTCCGGATCGACCAGCTCCTCGCCCAGATGGCCTTCATCGGGGCCGGCTCGGCCTTCATCGTGGGCGTGACCGGGACGTTCGCCGGGATGGTCTTCGGGCTGCAGATGAACTACGCGATGGCCAAGTTCGCCGCCGAGGGCTACGTCGGGGGCTCGACCGCCTTCGCCCTCACCCGCGAGCTGTCCCCGGTCTTCACCGCCCTGATGGTCACCGGGCGGGCGGGCAGCGCCATGGCCACCGAGCTCGGGACGATGCGGGTGACCGAGCAGATCGACGCCATGGAGTCGATGGCCGTCTCCCCCATCCAGTACCTGGTCGTGCCCCGGGTGCTGGCCTCGCTCCTCATGTTCCCCGCCTTGACCATGCTCTTCAACGCCCTCGGCTACGGGGGCGCCTGGGTGATGGGGATCTACGTCTCCGGGATCCCGGAGGGCCCCTTCATCCAGCACACCCGCGAGATCGTCGGGGCGGACGACATCTTCCACGGGCTCCTCAAGTCGGTGGTCTTCGGGGCGATCGTGGCGGTGATCACCACCTGGCGCGGGTACTCGGCCTCGGGGGGCGCGCGGGGCGTAGGGGAGGGGACCACCCGGGCGGTGGTGGCGAGCTCGATCGCGATCCTGGTGGCGGACTACGCCGCCACGGTCATCAGCGTGGGGACCTGAGCCGTGATCGAGGTGCACGACCTCTGGAAGTCGTTCGGCGACAACCAGGTGCTGAAGGGGGTGGACCTCCGGATCCCCGAGGGGACCACCTTCGTGGTGCTGGGTGGCTCGGGTTCGGGCAAGACCGTGCTCCTGAAGCACGTCATCGGGCTCCTCAAGCCGGATCGGGGCACGGTGCGGGTGAACGGGATCGAGATCTCCGGCCTGGACGGGAAGGAGCTGAACGAGGCCCGACAGATGTTCGGGATGGTCTTCCAGGGCGCGGCGCTCTTCGACTCGATGACGGTCTTCGACAACGTCGCCTTCCCGCTGCGCGAGGGGCGGCGGGGCGCCGGGATCCCGGCGGCCGAGGTGCGGCGCCGAGTGGTGGAGAAGCTCAAGGTGGTCGACCTGGGGGAGGAGGTGCTCGGCCGCTGGCCGTCCGAGCTCTCCGGGGGAATGAGGAAGCGGGTCGGGCTGGCGCGCGCCCTGGTCTGCGAGCCGCAGATCGTCCTCTACGACGAGCCGACCACCGGTCTCGACCCCATCACCGCCAGCTACGTGGACGAGATGATCCTCCACGCCAAGGAGCGGCTCGGCATCACCAGCATGGTGATCTCGCACGACATCGCGAGCGCCTTCCGTGTGGCCGATCGGGTGGCGGTGCTCTACGATGGTCGCTTCGCCGCCGTCGGCACCCCCGCCGAGGTGCGCGCGAGCAAGGAGCCCTTCGTGCAGCGCTTCCTCGCCCTCTGGTTCGAGAAGCAGTGAGGGGTACGGACGACCCGTGAAGCCCGCGCTCAACAAGGCCTTCGCCGTCGGGGCGGTGGTGGCGGTGGCCGCCGCCGCGCTCCTGCTCGCCCTCACCTTCCTCAAGCGGGGCGGCTTCTCGGAGCGGGACAGCTACCTGGTCCGGGCCCGGTTCAACGACGCCACCGGCCTGACCTGGAAGAGCAAGGTCCAGATCGCCGGGATCCAGATCGGCGAGGTGACCCGGATCTCGCTCGAGGGTGCCAAGGCGGTGCTCGAGCTCCGGGTGAAGAAGGACGTCCCCCTCCACACCGACGCCTGCCTGGCGAAGACCTTCCCCAGCGCCCTCCTCCCGGACGCGCTCCTCGACGCCTCGCCCGGGTCCGAGAGCAAGCCGCTCCTCCAGGAGCTCCCCGAGGGGGAGCGCGAGATCACCTGCGTCCGCGAGGCGGCGAGCGTCCAGAAGCTCATCGACTCGCTCTCCAAGATCGCGGGCGACGTCTCGCTGGTGACCGGCGACCTGGCCCAGACCGTGAACGGGGGCAAGGGGAGCCTGCGGGACATCATCGAGAACCTGGCCACCATCACCCAGCAGGTGGAGACGCTGGTCGCCCAGAACAGCGGGACCCTCACCCAGATCCTGAACAACACCCGCGACTTCACCGGCGACCTCCGGGAGATCTCGGCCCGGGACAAGGAGCGGATCCACGACATCCTCGTCAACGTGGACCGGCTCTCCGCCCAGCTCGGCCGCGTCGCCGGGAGCGTCCAGGGGATCCTGGACGGTACCGCCGGCGCGCCGAAGGGCGCCGAGGGCGGGCCGGGCGGCGCGGGCGGCGCGCCCACCGCCGCCCAGCAGCAGGCCCAGGGCGAGCTCAAGGGCGTGCAGCAGGCGGTGGTCCGGCTCAACGACAGCCTGGCGAAGCTCGACGAGATCCTGGGGAAGGTGAACGAGGGAAAGAGCGTGGCGGGGAAGCTCCTCGTCGACGAGAAGCTGGGCCGGGAGTTCTCCAGCGCGGTCGAGGGGGTGTCCGACTACGTCGACCGCCTCAACAAGATGCAGATCCAGCTCGAGCTGCGCTCCGAGTGGCTCTTCAACCAGACGGTCTCGGAGGGGCGGCCCGGCGCCAAGGTCTACTTCGGCGCGAAGCTCCTCCCCCGGCCCGACAAGTTCTACCTGCTCGAGATCGTGAGCGACCCGCGCGGCGTCGACACCGTCCAGAGCGTGACCTCGACCACCCAGGTGCCGGGTCAGGCCCCGAGCACCTCGATCACCACCACCACCACCCACCAGGACAAGATCACCTTCTCGCTCGAGCTGGGGAAGCGCTACGGCCCCTGGACCTTCCGGGTGGGCGTGATCGAGAGCTCGGGCGGCGTGGGGACGGACCTCCACCTCTTCGACGACGCCCTCCAGCTCTCCCTGTCCGTGTACCAGTTCTCCCGGCCGCAGCAGGACGTCTTCCCGCGCGCCAAGATCTGGGCGAACTACAACTTCCTCCAGCACTTCTACGCGACCACCGGCGTCGACGACTTCCTGAACCGCTGGCGCACCGCGAGCATCCCCGGCGGCCGGAGCTTCAACCTGGGGACGGACGTGTTCTTCGGGGTGGGGCTCTTCTTCACCGACGACGACCTCAAGACCCTGATGCTCTCGGGCACCGGGTCCGTGGCGGCCGGCGCGGCCAAGTAGCTCCCCCGGCGGCGGCGGGGCCCCGGATCCCTGGCGGCGGCCGCGGCCGCCGCTATACTCCCGGCGCATGCGGTCCTGGACCAAGCTCGCCCTGCTCGTCGCCGCCGCCGTGATCGTCACCCAGCTCATGGCCCGGCGCTCCCGGCCCGCGCCCGGTGCGTCCGCCCAGGCGGCGCCGGCGCTCGCCCTGGCCGACGTGGGCGGCCAGCGCGTCGACCTGGCCGGGCTGCGGGGGAGGGTGGTGGCGGTGAACTTCTGGGCCACCTGGTGCGGCCCCTGCCGCGCCGAGATGCCCGAGCTGGCCGAGGCCTGGCGCGCCGAGCACGGGAGGTGCTTCGAGCTCCTCGGGGTGGCGGAGGAGTCGGCGCGTGAGGACGTGGTGGCCGCCGCCCGCGAGGTCCCGTACCCGGTCCTGCTGGACAAGGACGCGGTCGCCCTGGATCGCTGGGGGGTGGAGGGGTACCCGACCACCTTCCTGGTCGACGCCGACGGCAAGATCCGCCGGGTCTTCCACGGTCCGGTTGACCGGGGCGAGCTGTCGGAGGCGGTCCGCCCGCTGCTCCCCGCGAGCTGTCCGCGGAGCTAGTGCGCGGCGGCCCGCCAGCGTCGATCGCGACTCGAAGGGCGTGCGCCGGTCCCGTGACCCGGGGTAGATCCTGGGCGTGGCCACCTCCCCGCCCTGTCCCATCTGCAGCCAACCGGCTCCCCTCCGCCCGGTGAACCGCGACTACCCCTTCTGCTCGCCGCGCTGCCGCCTGGTGGACCTGGGGAGGTGGCTGGGAGAGGAGTACCGGATCTCCGCGGGCCGGGCCGGCGACGGCGGAGAGGCGCCTGGCCGCCCGGAGGAGCGCGAGGAGGAGGACGCATGAAGCCTCAGCTCTGGATGGTCCGCAGCCTGCCGGGCGCCGACCTCGCTCCCCTGAGGGCGCTGCTCGAGGTCGCCGGCGGCGAGCCGCTCCCCCGTCCGGCGCTCCTCGAGGCGGCCCGGGACGCGGCCGTGCTGGTGGTCACCTACCTCGACAGGGTGGACGAGGCGCTCCTGGCTGCGCTCCCCCGGCTCCGCCACGTCGCCTCCTACGGCGTGGGGGTGAACCACGTCGACCTGGAGGCCTGCCGGCGCCGGGGTGTCCTCGTCACCAACACGCCGGGCGTGGTCACGAACGCCACCGCCGATCAGGCCGCGGCCCTGCTGCTCGCGGCGGCCCGGCGCGTGGCCGAGGGAGATCGGGTGATCCGCGCCGGGGGCTGGACCAACGTCGATCCGGGCTGGATGCTCGGGACCGAGGTGACCGGCAAGACCGTCGGGGTGGTGGGCTTCGGGCGGATCGGCCAGGCCTTCGCCCGCCGGCTGGCCGGGTTCGAGGTGCGCGTCCTGTACACGAGCCCGCGTCCGGTGGAGTTCCCGGGGGCGCGCCGGGTGGAGCTGGACGCCCTCCTCGCCGAGAGCGACTTCGTGTCGCTGCACGTGCCGCTCACGCCCGCCACCGAGAACCTGCTCTCCCGGGAGCGGATCGCCCGCATGAAGCCCGGGGCGATCCTGGTGAACACCGCCCGGGGGCAGGTGCTCGACGACGCCGCCCTCGCCGAGGCGCTGGCGCAGGGCCGGCTCGCCGCCGCGGGGCTCGACGTGTTCCGCGACGAGCCCCGCGTCCCGGCCGCCTTCCTCTCCCTCCCCAACGTGGTCCTCGCGCCGCACCTCGGCTCCGGCACCAGGGAGACCCGGGCGGCGATGTCCCGGATGGTGATCGAGGAGGTGGTCCGGGTGGCGAGGGGGGAGGAGCCCCGCCACCGGGTGGTCTAGGGCGCGCTCGACGGCCGTCACGCGCCCGACCCAGGGCGGCGCCGGCCTGCCTGGCCCGGCGGGAGCGGTCGTGGTATGAGCCGCGGGCCGATGGGCTGGGTCGACCTGCACAACCACCTGCTCTGGGGGATCGACGACGGCTGCGAGACGCCGGACGACACCCTGGAGGCGGCGCGCGCGCTGGTCGAGATGGGCTTCAGCGACGTGGCCGCCAGCCCCCACGCCGTGCCGGGCCTCCCGAGCGCCGACCCGGCGGTCTGCGACGCCCGACGGTCGGACGCGGCCGCCCTCCTGGCGCGGGAGGGGGTGCCGCTCACCCTCCACGCCAGCGCCGAGAACCGGCTCGACGAGGACTTCCTCGGCCGCGCCGAGGGGCCCGGGCGCCGGGGCATCGGCGCCACCCAGCGCTGGGCGCTGGTGGAGGCCCCGTTCCAGTCCGGGCTCCCCGCCCTGGCCGATCTGGTCTTCCACCTCCGGCGGAAGGGGGTCTCGCCTCTCTTCGCCCACCCGGAGCGGTGCCTCGAGTTCGAGCGGCCGGGCCGGGCCGAGGAGGTGGTGCGGCTGGGCGGAGCCCTCCAGCTCAACCTGGGAGCGCTCTCCGGGATGTACGGGAAGGGCCCGCGGAAGCTGGCGGAGCGCTTCCTCGCCGACGGGCTCTACGCGGTGGCGGCGACCGACCTGCACCACCCCGGCTCGGCGCGCCGCTGGTTCGACGAGGGGCTCACGCTCCTCGAGAAGCGGGCCGGCCGCACGGCGCTGGAGCAGCTCCTCGGCGAGAACCCCCGGCGGATCCTGGCCGGGGAGGAGCTCGGGTGAGGCGCCTCCTCCAGGCCGTGCTCGGGCTCGCCGTCTCCGGGCTCGCGCTCTGGCTCACCTTGCGCGGGAAGGACCTGGGCGAGATCTGGCGCGCGATGCGCGAGGCGGACTACCGCTACCTCTGGCTCTACCTCCCGTTCCTCGTCGGCATCCACCTCTCCCGCACCGTGCGCTGGGGGCTCCTCCTCGAGCCGGTGGCGAAGGTCCCGTTCGGCAGGCTCAACGCGGTCTCGGCCGTCGGCTTCATGGCCCTGGTCCTGCTTCCCTTCCGGCTGGGGGAGTTCGCCCGGCCCTACCTGGTGGCGGAGCGCCCGCGCCTCCGGGTCTCGGCCGCGCTCTCCTCGGTGGTGGTGGAGCGGGTGGCGGACGGGATCTTCTCCGGCCTGCTGCTGGTGGTCTCGCTGCTGTCGGTGCCCGACGCGACCCCGGGGGTGCACCTCCTCCGGACCGGCGGGGTGGTGGTCTGCCTCGCCTTCGGCGCCCTCCTCGCCTTCCTGGTGGGCGCCTACCGCCACCGGGCCGGGGCGGTGGCCCTCTGCGCGCGGCTCCTATCGCCCGTCTCCCCCGGGCTGGCGGCGCGTGCGGCCGGGATGCTGGACGCCTTCATCCACGGCCTCCGGCTCGTCCCCTCGCGCGGGAAGGTGGCGCTCTTCTTCGCCCTCACCGCCCTCTACTGGGCGATGAACGCATGGGGCATGCAGGTGCTCGCGCGCGGCTTCGGGTTCGACCTCGGACCGGCCGCGACCTGCGCGGTGCTCGGCGCGCTGGTGGTCGGGGTGATGATCCCGGCCGGGCCGGGGATGGTGGGGACCTTCCAGGGCGCGCTGGTGCTCGGGCTCGGCCTCTTCGCGCCGGCGGCGGTGGTCGCCACCCACGGCGTGGCCTACGCCAACGTGCTCTGGGCGGCGCAGCTCGGCTTCCAGATGGCGATCGGGCTCTTCTTCCTCTTCTCCCGGCACATCCAGGTGGCGCGGATCTTCTCCGCGCCGCACGAGGTGGCCGAGGGGCTGGAGCAGGACGAGGCGGAGTACCAGGCCGGCGGCTGATCGCCTAGCCCGCGGCGGCCGCCAGCTCCGGGGGACGGGCGGTCCGGGCCGCGGCGAGCGCCGGGTGGACCTCGTCCATGAAGAGGGCGTCGAGGGCCCGATCGATCTCGGCCAGAAACTCGTCCAGCTCGGTGGTCCCGTCGTCGAAGGGCAAGTCCGGATTCACGGCATCTCCTCCTCGAGCCAGCGGAGCAGGGCGTCCTTGATCCGGTCCGCCGCGCGGGGCGGCGGGATGGGGAGCGGAGCGGGGGGCGCCTCGGGCGCGCGGAGCGGAAGGCACGGAGCGCCAGGGTCCGAGAGGACCTGTTCGCGGAGCGTGGTGGCCGTCTTACGCATCCGAAATCCTCCGATATCGCGGTCGCCCGTTCCGTGTACCACGCGGACTCGATGGGTCAAGAAAACGTCGGCCCCGGGGGTAGGGCGGGCCAGGGGCCGGGTGCGCGCCGGGGTGGAGGGTGCCCCGGGTGGCGAGCGGCCGCCGGTTCCCGGTTTCCAGGTCGTGGGGCTTGGCACCCCGACTCCCCCCCGAAAAGAAAAGGCCGCCTCGCGGCGGCCTGGGAAGTGGTGAGGGGGAGAATCGAACTCCCGACCTAGGGATTATGAGGCGCGACCGGCCCCTTACTGACACTGGGAAATATGCGAAATTAGGCCGCTCCATGGCCGTCCACGGCCGCCTCTGGCGGTACAGAGTGGGGTAGGAGTGGGGTACGGCCGCAGGAGCGACGCGAGCGCGAGCCCGCCCTCAGGGTGCCCAGGATCTCCTTGAGCTTCGGGGCAATGGTGACAGGGACAGACGAATGGGCCTTCGCCTTGGCCACGTCCAGAGGGCTCCGTGATCGGGGAACGATTTGTCTGGTTTCCTCCCTCACCTCGTGCGGGTTAGGCTGCGTCACGTGGCTGCGTTCCTGACCGTCATCGCAATCCTGGCGGTGTGCAACCTCGCCTGGTGGTTACTGCGCGGCCGGCCCCCGACGCCCCGCTGTCGATGCGGACACGAGAAGACGGACCACATCCCGAGCCTGCTCGGCCCGTACCCTTGCGATGTCCGGGGCTGCGACTGTAA
>Ga0335076_10000075_pt1 | contig 77358 bp, 69 predicted proteins | sample Lox_Sample_25_FD_206717 | JGI IMG/M metagenome (GOLD analysis project Ga0335076, IMG submission 206717) | Soil microbial communities from Loxahatchee National Wildlife Refuge, Florida, United States - Lox_Sample_2.5 | ecosystem: Environmental > Terrestrial > Soil > Wetlands | place: USA... | reverse complement strand
CCGGCCAGACGCTGCCTTCCGCTGCCGGCGGGGCGGGCGGCTTCCGCGCACTCACCGTGATGTCGCGGGTCAGCGTCGAGCAGCCGGCCGGCGCGCCATTGAGCGCCAGCGTCGCATGCCATGTTCCCGCCTGGGGCGTTTCGACTTCGGCGAACCAGAAATAGGGCGGGCCGCCGTGCCGCTCGGGTGAAGCGGCTGCAACCGTGCCGTTCGGCGCGGTCAGCGACAGTTGGCCGTCGAGCGCCTTCTCCGTAACAAACATGACGCGCAGCGGCGCGCCCGTCCATGGCGCGATCGGCGCCGGCAAGACGGCGAGCCCGACGGCCTCGCCGCAGCTCGCGGAACTGCCTTGGGCGCGCGCGCCCGCTGCCGGGAACAACAAAAATCCGCTCGCGATCAGCACAGAGGCCGCCGCTGCAATTTTCCGTGCGAGAAGCAAAGCTGTTCCCTCCGCCTGTGCCGCCGCTGGACCCGTCCAAGCGCGACCTTAGCACATCGCCGCATCAGAGGCGTACGGCGTATTGCGGCAAAAAATTGGCCCGGCATCTGCGGCAAATTTGACGCGAGGCGAAATGCCGTCTCCGGCAGAAGCCGCGTCACAAAGATTTATTGCAGCTGCGCACTTGAACGCGGATTGACGCATATCAAAGTGATTTTGCGGGGCCGGTTCATTGTCGTTTTTGGTTTCAACCTGCGTAACTCCAATGGAGGTTATGTCATGCCCGAGCCCAACAAAGTTCCCGTAAAGTCCGAGAAGGCCTCTGTTGCAACGCTTCATCCGTTGCGGCCGTTCGAGAATTTCCGTCGCGAGGTCGATCGTCTGTTCGACGATTTCGCCGGCGGCATGTGGCGTTCGCCGCTCGGTCGTCCGTTTTTCGACATGGAGCCGTTTTGGCGCGGTCCGGCGGCGATGGCCGCGATGCCGGCTGTCGATGTCGCCGAGACCGACAAAGCCTATGAAATCACCGCCGAACTGCCGGGACTGGACGAGAAGAATATCGAAGTGAAGGTCGCCGACGACGTGCTCACGATCCGCGGCGAGAAGCAGGAAGAAAAAGAAGAAAAGAAAAAAGACTATTATCTCAGCGAGCGCAGCTTCGGCTCGTTCCAGAGGACGTTCCAGATTCCGAGCGGCGTCGACCCCGACAAGATCGAGGCCAGTTTCAACAAGGGCGTCCTGACCGTGACATTGCCGAAGAGCGCCGAGGCTCTGAAGTCGGAAAAGAAGATCACGGTCAAAGCCGCGTAACCCTGTTGCTCGCGCCCGGCCCCGATCGCTGTGCAATGTGATGCGGGGCCGGCACGATGGGTTCTTCTTGGCGCATGATCTTTGTCAGTATCGCGGTCTAAAGCGGAATGATCGGCAGCAACAGGTGCGAAGGCCGCTTCGCGTCATGATAGATCTTGTGCAGCGTGGTGCGGCTGCTGACGATGTGGTTCGGCACGTATTCAGCATTGGTCGCGCCGCCTATGCCGGTCGGCATGTCGGTCGAGGCAATCTCGAGACAGATGCGGTGGCCGCGGCGGAACAGGTTCGCCGTCGCCAGAATCTCGATGGCATATTCGGTAATCTCGCCCGGCGTCACTTTCTTTTGCGCAGCGCGGGTGAGCTTGTGCCAGGGCTTCCACGGCTTCGATCGCTTCGGATCGAGCGCGCGAAGCGAAGCTTTGAGCCAGCCGCGGGTCAGTTCGCGCTCGGGCAAATCGCGCGGGATTTCGCGCTCGCCCTCGCGGGCCGTGCGCACCGATACATCCGGGCCGACATCTTTGAGGATCGCGAACCAATTGGTGTCGTCCTGATCGATTGCCGCGAACAGAGTCAGCGCCGCCGGACCGGCCACGAGCACATCCTCGGGCAGCGGATCGGTCAGATAGCGGAGACTTTGCACGCCGTTGGTCTGGGTCGGCGGCATCTGTACGAACGCATCCGGCGGCAATTCGTCCTCGGCGCTTGACGGCACGAACGGCGCGGTCTGCAACCGCTCCCAGCTGTTCAGATAGAACTTTGTCCATTGCGTCTCCGGCAGCGGCCAATCGGAGCCCGTGCGCCATTCATTGGCGCCCATCACCCAGTAGCGCACGGCGGGCTCGTTCATGATCCCGGTGTCGATGCCCTTGAGCCACTGATCGTGCCAGCGCAGGATCTCGCCGTGCAGCGCGTGGAACGGCCGCTCGTGATGCGAGGGGCCGGCGAACATCAGCTTTTTCGGCGCGGAGATTTTCTCGAAATAATTCTGCGCGCCGTTCAAATGCGTTTTGTAGGTGTAGCCGTACCAGCCCGATCCGGTATAGGTCGGCACCTTGATGTTCTCGAAACTCTTTTCCGCGTCTTCGACGGCCGCTTCACTATCGTACGGATCGATCAGCAGCTGAAAATAGGGCGGCATGTGCTGCCCTTTTTGCGCGATCACGTTGTAGATGTGCGGATACATCTTGTAGTCGGGATTGTTCATTGCCTCCTGCCACAGCGCCTCCTTGTCGGGCGCAAGCGCGCCGGGCTTGCCCTTGGCGCCGTGCATCGCGGCGAGGTGCATGAGGTAGTAGCGAAACAGGTGAATGACGCCGCCGGGATATTCCTCGCGAAAGCTGCCGAGCGTGCCATAGGCGCCGCGCGGGTCGAGCGGCATGATCGCCTTGAGATGTGGCGGATTTTGCCGCGCCACATAGAGCTGCTCGGCGCCGAAGCCGGAAATGCCGATCATGCCGACATTGCCGTCGCACCAGGGCTGCTGCGCGATCCATTCGATCAGATCGTAGCTGTCCCATTGCCGCGAGCCGCCGGAATCGGATTTGCCGACGCCGCGCGGCGAGCCGATCACGTGCACATAACCGCGCGATACGAGGAATTTGGTGTCGCCGGCTTCGAGCGGGCCCGCCCATAGCGACGACCAAGCCGGCTGCGGCGGCAGCGCCTCGGCGACGTCCGGCCCTTGCAGGTCCTTGTTATAGATCGCAAAGGCGAGAAGAGCGGGGAGCCTTTCCTTGGTGTCGGGCCGGTAGACGTCGATCGAAAGATTGACCCCGTCGCGCATCGGCACGGCGACGTCCCGTTCCACAATCATGCCGGCATATTGCGGGGCGCGGTCGTAATGCACCGGCAGCCGGTCGCCCGCTGACGCGAGCTTGGCGTTGAGGCTTGTTTGCGAACGCGGCGTGTCGGCCATGGGCGCTTCCCAGATTGATTGCTGTTTTTCTGAACATGTTCATATTTCAACGCATCGGTTTTTGTGTCAAGTTCGGTTCATGACGACAAACCGCACTCCGCGGGGAGGGCGCGTCGCGGCGGCTGTCGCCGGGCCCGCCGAATCGCGCTCCGGCCGCCGCGCGCGCAACAAGCGCGACAAGCTCATTCGCATCAAGAACGCGGCGCGCAAGCTGTTCGTCTCCAAAGGCTTTGACGATGCGACGCTGCGGGAGATCGCCGCCAGCGCCGGCGTCGGACTCGGCACGGTATTTCTTTATGCGGCCGACAAACGCGACCTGCTCTTTCTCATCGCCAATGATGGACTTGAGGAAGCTGCTGCTGCGGCCGCCGCCACGGTGAGGCCGAACGCTCCGCTGCTCGATAATCTGCTCGCGGTGTTTCGCCGCCATTATTCCTTCTTCGCCCGCCAGCCGGTGCTGTCGCGGCTGGTGTTGCGCGAAATGACATTTTACGAAACCGGCGCACAGGCGCGCGCCTTTCAGGCGACGCGCGATGCGCTGATCGCGCTCATCGCCAAAGCCGTCACGCTTGCCATGGAGCAGGGCGGCGTCGCGGTGGCAGAAACGCCGCGACTGATCGGTTGGACCATCTTCTGCATCTATCAGGTCGAACTGCGCCGCTGGCTGTCGGACGGCGACCTCGATCTGCGCAAGGGCATGAACCGTTTGAGACGCACGTTGAATGTGTGCGTCACCGGGCTCGGTCCGGCGGCGAAGCCCAAGCCGGCCCGCTCAGCAACAGTTAGAGCGCCAGCGCTATCCCGGCCAGTGCGCCAAGAACCACGACCACGAGCGGCGGCGCACGCCAGACGGTGAGCAGAATGAAGCCGGCAAGGGCCACGCCGAAATCTTTCGGCGAGGCGACTGAGTTGGTCCAGACCGGATTATAGAGAGCGGCGCCGAGCACGCCGACGACGGCGGCGTTGATGCCGCGCATGGCGGCTTGCGCGTCGGCGCGCTGGCGGAATGTGTTCCAGAACGGCAAGGTGCCGAGCAGAACAAGAATTCCCGGAAGAAAGATTCCAAACAGCCCGAGGATCGCGCCGGCCACGCCATGCGGCGTCGCGTTGACGACCGTGCCCAGATAAGCGGCGAAGGTGAACAGCGGCCCCGGCACGGCCTGCGCCGCGCCATAGCCGGCAAGGAAGGTATTGTCGCTGACCCAGCCCGGAGTGACGAAAGCGTCGCGCAAGAGCGGCAGCACGACATGGCCGCCGCCGAACACCAGCGCGCCGGAGCGATAAAAGGCCTCGAACACCGCGACGCCCTGCGGGGCCCCCATCCCGCGCAGGATCGGCGGTCCGGCCAAGAGGATGAAGAACAGCGCAAGCGCCACAAGGCCGACGCGGCGGGATACGGGCGAAGGCATATAGCCGACAGCGCTCGGCGCCGCGCTGCGGCACAGCCAAAGTCCGGCAATGCCGCCAAGCGCGATCGCGCCGATCTGCGCCAACGACGAAGTGCTGAACGAAATGATCAGCGCCGCGGCCACAGCGATCGAAGCGCGCTCGCGATCCGGCGCCAGCGAGCGCGCCATGCCCCACACCGCTTGTGCGACGATGGCGACAGCGACCAGCTTGAGGCCATGCAGCAAACCTTCGCCCAAAGGTCCGTTCAATGCGCCGGCGCCATAGGCGAACAGAACAAGGGCGATAGCCGAGGGCAGGGTGAAGCCGGTCCAGGCCGCCAGCGCTCCGGCATAGCCCGCGCGCATCAGCCCGATGGCGAATCCGGTCTGGCTCGACGCAGGCCCGGGCAGAAACTGGCAGAGCGCGACCAGGTCGCCATAGGCGCGCTCATCAAGCCATTTGCGGCGCACCACGAAGGTCTCATGGAAATAGCCGAGATGCGCGATCGGGCCGCCAAAGCTGGTGAGCCCAAGCCGCAGGAACGCGCCAAACACCTCGGCCGCTGTGCCCGTGCCAGGGTCCGCTGGCGAACCGGAATTCTCGCTCATTCAGCCTCGTCCCCCGGTATTCGCTGCGCTGCAAACAAAGTTTCATGGGCGCGCGGTTTTAGGCAGCAATATCCCATTTCGGGGGCTATATTTGATAGAATATTCTTCTGTTTGCAGCCGTATTTATCCTTATATATAGAATAACATTCTTTGCCGGGCGAACCCAAGTCAGGACATGAGGCCGCGATGACGTCGCCGCTCGAACAGAAGAAGATCAAAGTGACCGGCCCGGTTGTGGTCACCGCCAATCGCACCGGCGATGGCGCGGTCATTTACCGGCAGGCGGAAGGCTGGACTACGGATCTTGCCGTCGCCGTGATCGCCACTGACGGCGCAAGCGCGCAGCAGCTGATGGCCGGCGCCGCGGCGGACGATCTCGGCGCCGTCGGCGCTTATATCGCACCTGTGAAGCTTCTGCCCGGCGGCTATGTGCGGCCCGGCAATTTGCGCGAGCTGATCCGGCTCGGCGGCCCGACCATCACGCCTCCTGTCGAGGCCGGCAGAGTGCTCGAAACCGATGCCGCGTGAAGGCTGAACAGTCTGGGCGGATTCCGGCGATCCAGAACGATTAGGCAGGCAGCATTGCATGTATGTCTATGACGCCTTCGACCGGACGCTCGTCAATGAGCGCGTCGCTGAATTCCGCGATCAAGTTGGACGTCGGCTCTCGGGCGAACTGACTGAGGAAGAATTCAAGCCGCTGCGGCTGATGAACGGCGTCTACCTGCAGCTGCATGCCTATATGCTGCGGATCGCCATCCCCTACGGCACGCTGTCGTCCGAGCAGTTGCGCATGCTGGCGCATGTCGCGCGCAAATACGATCGCGGCTACGGCCATTTCACCACCCGCCAGAACATTCAGTATCACTGGATCAAGCTCGCCGAACTGCCCGATGCCATGGCGGAGCTGGCAAGCGTCGGCATGCACGGCATGCAGACATCAGGCAATTGCGTGCGCAACATCACGACCGACCAGTGGGCCGGCGTTGCGCCCGACGAGATCGACGATCCGCGCATCTTCGCCGAGCTCATCCGCCAGCATGTCACCTTGCATCCGGAATTCTCCTTCATGCCGCGCAAGTTCAAGATTGCGGTCGGGACCTCGGTGCATGATCGTGCAGCGCTGCGCATCCACGATCTGGCGCTGCAGATGCATCGCAATGCCGCCGGCGAAATCGGCTTCGAGGTCATGGTCGGCGGCGGGCTCGGGCGCACGCCGTTTCTGGCGCAGACCATCAAGCCGTTTCTCGCCAAGCGCGATGTGCTGAGCTACGTCGAAGCGGTGCTGCGCACGTACAATCAGTTCGGCCGCCGCGACAATATCTACAAGGCGCGGATCAAGATCCTGGTGCACGAACTCGGCCCGGAAGCCTTCGCCAGGGAGGTCGAGGCGGAATGGGCGAACATCAGAGACGGCGCGCTGGTCCTTGACGATGGCGTCGTTGGCGATATTGCCGGCCGCTTCGTCTATCCGCGCTACGAAAAGCTTGCCGACAATCCGGATGCATTCACCGCGGCGCGCAAGAGCGACCGCCGTTTCGACGCCTGGGTCGGCAATTGCGTCGCCAATCACAAAGTGCCGGGCTATGCGATCGTGACACTATCGCTCAAGCCCGTCGGCGGCACGCCGGGCGACGCCACCGCCGTGCAGATGGATGCGATCGCCGATCTCGCCGACCGCTATTCGTTCGGCGAGATTCGCGTCGGCCACGAGCAGAATCTGGTCCTGCCGCAAGTCGCGCAGCGCGATCTGCCGGCGCTGTGGCGCGCGCTCGAGCCGCTCGGCTTGGCGCTGCCCAATGTCAATTCCATCGCCGACATCATCTCTTGTCCGGGGCTCGATTATTGCAGCCTGGCAAACGCGCGCTCGATCCCGATCGCGCAGGAGATTTCGCGGCGTTTCGCCAAGCTCGATCTGCAGCGCGACCTCGGCCGGCTGCACGTCAATATTTCCGGCTGCATCAATGCCTGCGGCCATCATCACGTCGGCCACATCGGCATTCTCGGTGTCGAAAAGAATGGCGAGGAGTTCTATCAGATCACGCTTGGCGGCAAGGCCGATGAGAACGCGCGGCTGGGCGACCTGATCGGGCCGGCGGTGCCTTATGCGCAAGTCGCCGACGTGGTGGAGGACGTCGCCTCGGCCTATCTCGAGTTGCGCGCGCGGCCGGACGAGCTATTCATCGATACGCTCGAGCGCACCGGCATCGAGCCGTTCAGGGAGCGGGTCTATGCCGCTCGTTGAAAACGGCAAGATCGCCGAGGACCGCTATGTCCGGGTCGCCGCCGACGCGCCGATCCCGGAACGCGTGCCGGTCATCGTGCCGGCGGCGCGATTTCTCGCCGAGGCGGACGCGCTGATCGCCCGCGACGGCTCGCTTGGCGTGTCGTGGCCGAACAATAAGCGCGTCGCTGAACTGAAGCCCTGGCTCGGTCATCTGGCGCTGATCGCGCTCGAATTTCCCAAATTCCGCGACGGCCGCGCTTACAGCCAGGCCCGGCTCCTGCGCGAGCAGTACGGCTTTCGCGGCACCTTGCGCGCCACCGGCGATGTGTTGCGTGACCAGTTCTCTTTTCTCGTCCGCGCCGGTTTCGATTCCTTCGAGGTGAAGAAGCCCGCCGATGCGGCGGCTTTCGCCAAGAGCGTGGCGCGCTACAGCGTCGTCTATCAGCCCGGCGCCGACGGCAGCCTGCCGGCGTTGCGGCGGCGGCTGCAAAGTGCGACTGCTGCGAGTGCGTCCAAGGACGTATAGGCAGTCGTTCCAGGACGCTGGTTTTCAGCCCCTTTGACTTGCTATCCTCACGGCGCAATTCGCAATGAGGTCATCATGACTCCCACCGTCGCAGTGATCGCGCCCGGCGCCATGGGCGCCGCCGTCGGCAAGAGGCTCGCCGACAGCGGCCTTAAAGTGCTCACTTCACTCAAGGGCCGCAGCACCGAGACGCAGGCCCGCGCGAAAGCCGCCGGCATGAGCGATGCGGGCGACGAGGAGATCGCGCGCAGCGATTTCATCCTCTCGATCCTGCCGCCGGGCGACGCGCTGGCTTTGGCGCAGCACTTCGTGCCGGTGCTCGCGGCCAGCAATGCCAAGCCGGTCTATGTCGATTGCAACGCCATCAATCCGAAGACCGTGGACAAGGTGGCGGCCGCCATCGCGCCGACCGGATGTCTGTTTGCCGATTCCGGCATCGTCGGCCAGCCGCCGAAGCCCGGCGACGCCGGCCCGCGCTTTTACGCGTCCGGCCCGGCGGCGCAGCGCTTTGCGACCTTGCGCGACCATGGTCTCGACATCCGCGTCCTCAACGGGACGATGAGCGCCGCTTCGGCGCTGAAAATGTCCTATGCCGGCATCACCAAGGGCACGCAGGCGATCGGCGCGGCGATGATGCTCGCGGCGATGCGCGCCGGCAATGCCGACGATCTGTTCGCCGAGCTGTCGTCGAGCCAGAAGGAAATGCTCGCTTGGTTCAAGAAGTCATTATCGATGATGCCGCCCAAGGCCTATCGCTGGATCGCCGAGATGCAGGAGATCGCGGGCTTCGTCGGTGAGGATCCGGCCGCGCACGAACTCTACGAAGGCGCCGCGCATTTTTATGAGCGGATCGCGGAGGATTTCGAGAGCGGCAAGAAGACGGACACCGCGGCGCTGCTTGGATTCTTGAATAAGGGCACTTCCTGATTCCGCCGTCTTGCGGCGCCGGCAAGCAGGATCACTTGTTCAGCCACCGCCGCGCGAAGCCCAGAATTCCCTGCGGCAAGAAAATAATCATCACGATGAAGATGACGCCGAGCGGGATCAGATAGGGGAACTGGTCGCCGAGCATGCGCGAGAGCAGATCACGTAAGAGCTGGAAGAAGCCGGCGCCGACGATCGGGCCGACCAGGGTGCCGATGCCGCCCATGACGTTGTAGATCACGGTGTCGCCCGAGGTGAGGAAGTAGACGAAGTCGGGCGCGGCGAACTGGTTCTGGATGGCATACAGCACGCCGGCGAGGCCGGCGAACAGGCCGGACAGCATCACCGACATCATCTTGTAGCGTTCCACCGCATAGCCGATGGCGCGGGTGCGCGCCTCGTTTTCGCGGATCGATTGCAGCACCATGCCGAACGGCGATTGCGTCACCCGGCGCAGGAACAGATAGGAGCCCGCCACCACGGCAAGGACGAACCAGTGCATGGTGGTCGAAGTGAAGCGAGCGTCGTAGAGGAACGGGATCCAAAGGTGGGGCCGGGTGAAGATCAGTCCGTTCTCGCCGCCGGTCACCGCCGTCCAGGTGAAGATGATGACGTAGAAAATCTGGCTGAAGATCAGCGTGGTGATGGCGAAATAGATGTCGCGCAGCCGCGTCGAGAAGAAGGCGACGAACAAAGCGACGCCCGCCGCGCCGGCAAGTCCGCACGCCAGCGCGAGCCACAGATTCGGCGGGCCGAAGGCGATCAGCGCGCCGGCGGCGCCATACATGCCGAGTCCGAAAAAGGCCGAATGGCCGAACGAGATCAAGCCGGTGTAGCCGATCAAGAGATCGGACGACATCGCCAACAGGCCCCAGATCAGGATTTCGGTGAGGAGCCGGCGCCAGAATTCCGGCAGCAGCAGTGGGGCGCCGATCAACAGCGCCATGATGACGCAAAAGCCGATCCAGAACACGGCGGTATGGCTGAGCCGGCTCTTGCGGGGCTTGGCGAGCGGCGACAGTTTTTCGAGCGGGACGGTTGTCATTGAGCGTGCGTCATTTGGGCGTCGCGACAAACAAACCTGTCGGGCGCATCAGAAGCGTAAGGATCAGCACGACAAAGGACACGATCACCGCCTGCGACGGGTCGACCCAGATCGTGGCATACGATTCGAGAAGGCTGATGAAGATCGCGGCGGCGATCGAGCCGCCGAGATTGCCCATGCCGCCGACCACGACGACGATGAAGGCCTTCAACACCCAGTCGAGCCCCATCGTGTGATCGACGCCGGAGAGCGGCGCGAACAATACACCGCTCGCCGCCGCCATCGCGGCGCCGATTGCGAAGACGCCGGTATAGACCAGCGGTACCGGGATCCCCATCGCCTGCGCCATGATGCGATCCTGCGCGGTGGCGCGAATCCAGACGCCGAACTTGCCGTATTTGAGGAACAGATAGAAGCCGCCGATGATCAGCGCGGAAAGCACGGCGATCAGGATGCGATACCAGGGATAGTCCAGATAGAACAGCGTGAACGAGGAGCCGAGCGGTTCGGGGATGCGCCGCACCGTCGGGCCGAACTCCCACAGCGCCAGATTCTGCAGAACCAAAGAGACCCCGAACGTAGCAAGGATCGTGTTCAGCGGATCGCGTCCGATTAAAGGCCGCAAGGTCGTGATCTGCAAGGCGGCGCCGAGGACGGCGACGATCAGCGTCGCGGCAATGAGCGCGAGCCAGAAACTGCCGGTCATGGCCGCGACCACGACGCCGATATAGGCGCCGAGCATGAACAGTTCGCCGTGGGCGAAATTCACCACATCCATGATGCCGAAGATCAAGGTCAGCCCGGACGCGACCAGCGCCAGAATCATGCCGGTGACGACGCCGTTCACCGTCTGGATGATGAAGAGGTCGAGGAGATGGCTGCCCCCACCCATCGTTCACACCCCCATATATTGCTTGACGATCGGATGATCAGGGCTGAGTTCGTGCGAGGCGCATTGATGGCGCACGGTCCCCTTTTCCATCAAATAGACCCGCTGGCTCGCCGCCAGCGTCAGCGGCACGTTCTGCTCGACCAGCAGAATGGCGACGCCTTCGGCGTGCAGGGTGTCGATGATGGTGTGAATCTGCGACACCATGCGCGGCATCAGCCCTTCGGTCGGCTCGTCGAGCAGGATGATCTTCGGTTCGAGCATCATGGCGCGGGCGATCGCCAGCATCTGCTGCTCGCCGCCCGACAGCGTGCCGCCGGCCTGGCTGCGCCGCTCCGCCAGAACCGGGAAGAACGTGAACACCTTGTCGAGCAGCGCCTTGCGTTTCTCGTCGGTGACACCGGCCCGGTCGAAGCCGGTGCGCAAATTTTCCATCACCGTGAGCAAGCGGAAGATGCGGCGATCTTCCGGTACATAGCCGATGCCGAGCCGCGCCAGTTTGTGCGGCGGCATGCCGGTGATGGCATTGCCGTCGAGCATCACGGTGCCGTGGCTCGGCTTGACCAGGCCCATGATGGTCTTGAGCGTCGTGCTCTTGCCGACGCCGTTCCGGCCAAGGAGGCCGACCACTTCGCCGGGCGCGACCGTGAGCGACACGCCGTGCAGAATGTGGCTCTTGCCGTAATAGGTGTGAATGTCCTCGACCCGGATCAGCGGCTCGACGCTATCGGCGGGCGCGATCGTCGGGTTGTCGGCGAGAGGGCCTGTTGTTTCCAAGGCGCTCATGTCTTGAGATAGACCTCCAGCACCTTCGGGTTCTGTTGGATCTCGGCCGGGGTGCCTACGGCGAGCACGGCGCCATAGTTCAGCACGGTGATGCGGTCACACAATCCCATCACCACCTGCATGTCGTGCTCGACGATCAGGATGGTGAGGTTTTTGGCCGGATCGTCAGCGAGCCGCCGGATCAGCGCTTCGGTCTCGTCGGTCTCGCCCTGGCTCATGCCGGCCGTCGGCTCGTCGAGGCAGAGCAGTTTCGGCTCGGTCGCGAGCGCGATGCCGATCTCGAGATTGCGCTGCTCGCCGTGCGACAGGTTGCACGCCAGTTCTTCGGCCTTGGCGAGCAGGCCGACGGATTGCAGCGCCGCCTCCGCCTTGGTGTTGATGTCGGCCAGGGCGCTGTGGTGCGAGAGCATGTTCCAGCCGTGGCGGCGCGATTGCGCGGCGATGCGCACATTCTCCAGCGCCGTGGCATTGGGCATGATGTTGGTGATCTGATAGGAGCGCGCGACGCCCTTTTGCGAGATGGCGTTCGACGGCAGGCCGGTAATGTCCTCGCCGTCGAGAATGATGCGGCCCGAACTCGGCCGCAGCACGCCGGTGAGGCAGTTGAAGAACGTACTCTTGCCCGCGCCGTTCGGCCCGATGATCGCGTGCACGGTGCCGCGCGTGATTTCGAAATTGATGCCGGACAAAGCCGTCAGCCCGCCGAAACGGACGGTCAGCAGCTCGGTCCTGAGAATCGACGCCGCTACCGCTCCCCGGCCTTGCACCGGGGAGCTCAGTTCGGCGGACATTTGTGCGCTCACGTAACGTCTGTTGTGGACGGTTACGCCGACTGGAATTTGCAGGCCGGCGGCACGTAGGTCTTCTCCTTCGGCACGATCTGCTGCAGATGATAGGTGCCGTTGCCGATGGTGAAGATGAATTCGCGCAGGAAGGCCTGGTGGTCCTCCTTGCGCAGCGTCTTGTCACCCTGCGGGAAGTCGTCGCTTTCCTTCACTTCGAGGCCTTCGAGCGCCTCGATCAGTTTCATGGTATCCGCGCGCCCCTCGAACTTGCTCTTCTCCATGGCGATCTTCATGGCGTTGAGCGCTTCGTAGTTCGACTGCACGTATTTGTCGGGCAGCGGCCCGGACGGATCGACCTTTGCCAGCCGCTTTTTGGCTTCATCGAAGAAGCGGTGCAGATAGGGCGTATTGAGCGCACCGTCGAACACCGGGATGTAGCGGTTGATCGCGGTAAAGCCGTCGAGCTTGTTGCCGACCGCGATCAGGTTGGTCGATTCCGAGATCGAGCCGTCGCCGGCCCATTTGTATTTCTTGGTCAGGCCGAGATCGTAGGCCTGATTGGCGATGGTGACGCCGTCTTTGCCGAAGAAAATGCCGAACAGGCCGTCGAAGTCACCGGAGATTTTCGACAGGAATGGCGTCATGTCGGCGGTGCCGAGCGGGATGCCGGTGGTGCCGACCACTTCGCCGCCGTTCTTCTTGATCTCGGCAATATAGGCGTCGCGCGTCGACTGGCCCCAGGAGTAATCGGCGAAGGCGATATGCCACTTCTTGCCCATCTTGGTCAGCGTCGGTGCGAAGGCGACTGCTTGCGCCGGCGCATAATCGTGCAGGCGGAAGCTGTAGCGATTGCAGGCCGAGGTGGTGAGCGTGGTGTCGAGGCACACCGTGATCATGTTGACAATCTTGGCATCTTGCCAAACCGGCATGCAGGCCAGGCAGATATTGGACAGGAAGCCGCCGACATGGACGTCGATATCGTCGTCCGAGATCATTTTCTGGGTCTTTTGCCGAGCAACAGCGGGCGAGCTTTCGTCGTCGACGATGTCGAGCTCGACCGGGCGGCCGTTGATGCCGCCATTGGCATTGATGCGGTCGGCCGCCATTTGCAGGCCGACGATCGCGGTCTTGCCGCCGGCCGCGCCCGCGCCCGACAGCGGCTGTTCCGAACCGACCTTATAAGGTTTGGCCGCACCGAAGGCCGTTCCCCACGGCGCCGGCATCAGCATCATGGCACCGATGGCGCCGCCGCCATAGCCGATCAGGCTGCGCCGCGTGAGCTTGCCGCGGTACCAGAAGTCCTGTGCCCACGGCGCGTCTCTCCATTTCTCAGCCATTGAAATTCTCCCTCTGAATTTATCGCGTTCCCCGGCGGCCCCTTGCAAGGGGTTCTTCTAGTTTGATCTTTGCTGGCCTTAGCAAACGCGAAGTCGGTTTAAGTTTCAACTGGATTCGCGCACTTGGTCCTGGAAGGCTACTTCTGCGCGCCGCGTAAGATCGTCGCGCGCAGCCATTTCATAATGTCGTATGATCTTGCGCACTTTTGCTGGTAAAATAGGCAAACAGTTTGCGGCGAATGAAGTTAACAGACAGAAATTCCCCGCAAGTACCTGAAGGCCGGGGTATGCAGACGAGTATTAGCGCAGCTACAGGCAGGAGCCGAATTTGGCAATGAACAGGGCAGTGGCGGCGGCAACCGCGGCCGACGTGACGGATGATCTGCAGATTCCGCAAACCGGGCTCGCGGCGCGGCACAAAATCCGGCAAAACCGGCATTCCGGGCCGACATCTGGTCTCGCGCCCGGCTTTGTCCAGGCCAACCTCGCCATTCTGCCGCAAAGCCTGGCGCAGGACTTCCTGCATTTTTGCCAGCGCAATCCCAAGCCCTGTCCCCTGGTCGGCGTCTCCGCCGCCGGCGATTGGCGGATCCCGGCGATCGCCGAGGATCTCGATATCCGCACCGATCTGCCGCGCTACCGCGTCTGGAAGAAGGGCGAACTCGTCGACGAACCGTCCGACATCGTGAAATATTGGCGAGACGATCTTGTCACTTTCGCCATCGGCTGTTCGTTCTCCTTCGAACAGGCGCTGCTCGACGATGGCATCGAATTGCGCCACATGACCTGCGACTGCACCGTGCCGATGTATCGAACCTCGGTCGAGACGAACGCGGCGGGTCCGTTCCACGGGCCGCTGGTGGTGTCGATGCGGCCGATGAAGCCGGCGGCCGCGATCCGCGCTGTGCAGATCACCACGCGTTTTCCGACGGTGCATGGCGCGCCGGTGCATCTCGGCAAGCCGGAAATGATCGGCATCAAGGATATCGGTAAGCCCGATTGGGGCGACGCCGTGCCGGTGCACGACGACGAGATTCCGGTTTTCTGGGCCTGCGGAGTGACGCCGCAATCGGTGATCATGGCGGTCAAGCCGGAATTCTGCATCACGCATTATCCCGGCGCGATGCTGGTGACCGACCGGCGCAATACTGAATTTGCCATTATGTGAAAATCGGCGAATAGCTGCCGGAGCGTGGCGAATGGTTCGCGCTATTCGCCGCTGACGTCCTTTGGGAAAGAGATGAACGACATTTCAACGGCAACACAAGCTTTCGACCCCGCTGCCGCGGGCTGGGAAAAGGTCAAAGCGCACAATTTCGGCGAACTGGTCGGGCCGATCTGGCGCCGCGGCGATCCGCTGTTCGGTTTTCTCGCCACCGAGAAGCACGCCAACCACATCAACATCGTGCACGGCGGCATGCTGGCGACCTTCGCCGATCAGTCCATGGGCATGACGGCGATGCGGGCGACCGGGGGCAAGACGCACGCCACGATCGAGCTCACCATGCAATATATCGGCGCGGTCAAGATCGGCGAATTCGTCGAGTCGCATTGCGAAGTCGTGCGCATCACCCGCTCGATCATTTTCATGCGCTCGACGTTGAAGGTCGGCGAACGCATCGTCGCGTCCGGAAGCGGCGTGTGGAAGATTCTGGAGCGCGGGTGATTGGCGGCCGTCGTCCTGAAAGCGCAGCCCGGCCGGCCGCGCCAAACAGACTGACGATTTGTCGCTCGACCATGTGCAAAACAGCCGCGGCTGCACTGAGCCGGCGTGCTAGGCTCTCTCGGGGGAACCGAGCAAGGGGAGGAAGCCGATGCGGTGGACTGGCCTCGCATGTGCAAGTGTTGGACTCGCCGTCGCATTGCCGCTGTGTTTCGCGGCGATGAATCCGCTGGCGGCGCAGCCGCGCGGCTCTATCGCGCCGCGGCCCAGTCGCGGCAGCGTCAGCACCGACGATCAGCTTGCCCCCTCGCAAATCAACCAGCCGATTCCGCCGGCCGTATCGGAGCCGCCCTCCGCGTCGCATCCGGCGGCGCGCGCGAGCGCAACGGCGGAGCCACGCGCCGCGACAACCAGGCCGGTACTGCCCAGCGGCTCGCACACCGTCATTGCCTGCAGCGGTCCGTTCGCGCAGGACTCCGGCATGCTCTCCCTGGCCATGACCTTCGGCGACGGAAATGTCACCTTCACTCATGAAAAGGTGCAGAACAGCGAGGTTGGCGCGACGATCGTCTATCCGAAGGATCCCAGGCGGCGGCTCGAAGTTTGGTGGCAGAATCCGAACCGCACCGGTCTGTTTCTGATCGACATTACGGGGAAATCGATCTGGACGGGGCCGGAAGGCCTGCATCTCGGCTTGACCTTGCCGGATATCGAAAAGCGTAATCGCAAACCGTTCAAGCTCAAGGGCTTCGACAAGGACGGCGTGGCCGCGGTCAGCGATTGGGACGGCGGCGCGCTCGCCACGCTGCCTGGCGGCTGCAAGGCCAGCGTGAACTTTCACGCCGATCCGAAGACCGCCAAGGATGCCGCGAGCGCGATGTCGGCGGACCACGAATACAGTTCCGCGGATCCCGACGTGCGCGCGGCGAAGCTGAGCGTGAGCGAAATTCTGATCGGCTACTGAGCAGCTATTGAATGCGGTTTTTTCTTCACCGAAATCGCCGCTCGCATCGTCGCGATGTGAATCGACTCCGCTCTAGTGCTGCTGCCGAAAGCGCGTCAGCGTGCCGCCCTTCATTACCGAGCCGGGCAGCGGGTGGCCGACAATGTCTTCGGCCAATCTCGCGCATTCGATCAAAGCATCAAGATCGATGCCGGTGTCGATGCCCATTTCCTGGCACATGAACACGAGATCTTCCGTACAAATGTTCCCCGCCGCACCGGCGTGACCGGCGAACGGGCAGCCGCCAAGCCCGGCCACCGCGGCATCGAAGCGCTTCACGCCCATTTCGAGTCCGGCGAAAGCGTTGGCGACCGCCATGCCGCGGGTGTCGTGCAGATGCAGTGCGAAATCGACATCCGGCCAGCGTTCGCGCACCGCGCCGATGACGCGCTTGATGGCAAGCGGATTGGCCCAGGCCATGGTGTCGGCGAGCGAGATATATTTCAGCGTCACGCCATGCTCTTTGGCGACGTCGAGAATCTGCTGCGCCAGCGCGACGACGCGCGCGACCGGCACGTCGCCTTCGAAATTGCAGCCGAACGCCGCCATGATCATGCCGCGTTCAACCGGAATGCCGGCCGCCTTGTATTTCTCGACGATCGCGTGCTGGCCGGCGAGCTGCTCGGCAGCGGTGCGGTTCTGATTGCGCTTGGAGAACTTTTCCGAAGCCACAAGCGTGATCGAGCCGCCCAACGACAGCCGGTTGCTGTGCGCGAGCGCGCGCTCGAAGCCGCGCTCGTTGAGCCAGAGCGCGGTATAGGCGACGCCGGGCTTGATTCTGATGCCTTCGACGACCTCATCGGCATCGGCCATGCCCGGCACCGCTTTCGGATTGACGAAGGACACGATCTGCATGTGATCGATGCCGGTCTCCGCCAGCGCGTCGACCAGCTCGATCTTGCGCGTTGTCGCGATCGGGCCTTTTTCGATCTGAAAGCCCTCGCGCGGACCCTCTTCGTTGATATGCACGGCTTGCGGCAGATCGCTCATTGGCGGGCTCGTGAGGCTTATCCGGTCTTCGCGGTTGCGACGATCTTGCCTTCAGTAAGCGCCGCAACCGCATCCGCCGCAAGACCGAGTTCGCCGAGAATCTCCGCCGTATGCTCGCCGATGGCCGGCGGCTGCCGGCGCAGCGCCAGATCATGGTCGCCGATCTCCATCGGCATGCGCGGAAGTTTGGTACGGCTGCCATTTGGCAGGTCGAGCGCGAGCATGCGGTTCCCGGCATTGAGCTGCGGATCGTCGAACAGGTCGCCGGGCCTCGCCACCGGCGAGAACGGAATGGCAATGCGCTCGAAAATCGCGGTGAGTTCGGCGCGCTTGTGCTGCTTCACGATCTCGGCGACGAGCGGCAGCAGCACCGGCCGCGCCCGCACGCGGTCCTCGTTGGTCTTGTAGGCCGGGTCCGCCAGCAGATCGGCGCGGCCGAAATGCTCGCAGAAACGCCGCCAGTGGCGGTCGCTGGTGATGCCGACAAAAATCTGCTCGCCGTCCGCGGTGGTGAAAGGCTCGTACACCGCCCAGGCGCCTTCGCGCGCCGGCATCGGCGGCGGCGGCCGGCCGGTCACCGCCTGGCCGGCCATGTGCTGCATCATCAGAAAGCTTGTCGCCTCGAACAGCGCCGTTTTGACGAGTTGACCGCGGCCGGTGCGGTCGCGCTCGCGCAAAGCCGCCTGGATCGCGATCACGGCGAACATGCCGCCCATGATATCGACCACGGAGGAACCGGCCCGCAGCGGCTGCCCCGGCGGGCCGGTCATATAGGCCATGCCGGACATGAATTGCACGACTTCGTCGAGCGCCGGGCGGTGCTCGTACGGCCCGCTGAGGAAGCCTTTCAGCGCGCAATAGATGAGCCGCGGATTAAGCCGCGCAAGATCGCCGTAGCCGCAGCCGAGCCGGTCCATGGTGCCCGGCGCGTAGTTCTCCAGCACGACGTCGGCGGTCGCCGCAAGCCGATGCAAGATCGCGCGGCCTTGGTCGGATTTCAGATCGACGGCGAAGCTGCGCTTGTTGCGGTTGAAGGCCGGGAAGAAGCCCGCGGCAAAACCGGGCAGCCGGCGCGTCGCATCGCCGTCCCTGGGCTCGATCTTGATCACATCGGCGCCGAGATCGGCGAAGATCAGGCCTGCGGTCGGCCCCATGATGGTATGGCAGAATTCGAGCACCCGCAGGCCGGCGAGGGGGAGCGCGTCACTCGCGGCTTTTTCCTGTTGGCCGACGGTCTTGGAGGTCATGGGCCGCTTTTACACACCCGCTCATTCCCGCGAAAGCGGGAATCCGGAAAACCCCCACCTCGCCTTCGCGGGGACGCGCGGAAAACGGCTGTGGTTTTTTACCCGCCCGGTAGGCGCAAGCTCACATAAGCCCAGTGAACTCACATGCGACCTGCATGAGACTTACATGGGACTATATGGGCCCCAGGCTCTGCAACATGTAGGGCGCCCGCCGCTTCGCCCGCAGGATCCAGCCGTCCGGATCGCGCTCGCGCTGCATCGCCTTCTCGAGGCAGTCCTCGTCGGGCGGAAGCCCGCAATGCGGAAACCGCTCGCAATCGCCGCAGGTAAATTCGGGCGGCCGCGTCAAGCCGGCGACGAAATCGCGCATCTGCCCGCATGCCGTTCGGATTTTCTCGAACATGGCAGCCTCACATCGTTGATCGTAATTCAACCACGCGGCCGCCATGGAGCCCTTGATCAAGATCAAATGAACAGCCGCTCGGCTTCAGAGCTCGCGCCCAGCGGATCCGCGACGTTGCCAATGATCGCTAATCGCGGCCTGTCGTTTCCAGCGCCGCGAAATCGCGCCTAATCAACCGCGTGCTGGCTCGCCATTTTGGTCCAGTCGTGAATGAAGATCTCTTCCCAATATTGCGCGGCTTCTTCGTTATAGATGATGACCGTGGCGTCGCGATTGCGCAGCACGCCGTCGCCGGACCAGTTCTGGCTGCCGACGGCGACGACCTGCGAATCGACGACGATACCTTTGTTATGAACATTCGCCTGAATGCGCACGTGGGAGAGGTCGATGCCGGCGTCCTGGAGCACCTCGAGCTTATCGTTGGTTTCGTACTGGCTCATGATCAGGCGAACGTCGAGACCGGCGTTGATCTTCTTGGCCACCGCGGCCACCAGAGCCATGAACTGCTGATTCTGCGCATTCTTCGGGTCCTGCGGGTCGGCCGGATAATTGATGTATTGGGTCTGCATGTAGAACGACTTCTCGGCCGAATTGATGAGGGCGAGGATCAATCCGACATAATTGTCCGGGGTCAGGATCGGCTGGATCTTCATCTTGGCGGTGATTTTTTTCGGCGGAAAATATTGCTGCGGGACCTTCGCGGCCAAGAGAATCTCAGGTTCCGCCAGCTGCGCCAGCGCGTCCGCAAGTGCGGCCGCCTGCGTCGGGCTGGTCTGGTTCTTCGACGCGACGCTGAGATCGTTGAGCAGGTATTTTTCGTACAGCTGCGCCAGCCCCTCGTGCTCGACGATGACATGCCAATCGCGATCGCTTTTCTTGACCACGGGAGCGGCGGCGCTCGGATCGGTCAACGGATCGATATCCGGCTGATTGGTCGAATTCCAGTTGCCGCTGGAAAGCCAGAACGCCTCTTTGTCGCGCACGGCGACCTTGATGTGGTAAGCCGAGGGGAAGATCCACGTCGCCACTTTGGGATCGCTGCGTTCGAGCGCCCAGGCGAAGTCGAGGCGCTTGCCGATCGCGGAGGTCAGATCTTCGACCGTCTGATCGTCGGTCTGCTCGCGGTTCGATTTGCCGGGAGGATGGTCCAGGACAAGGTTGAGCGCGCGGCCGCCTTTGCCCATCGTGGTTTCCACCGTCTGCGCGATATGAGCGGATGTGAAGTCGTACATGCCGACAGTCAGCGTCTTGCTTGTGGCATCGAGAAAGGCCTTGAGCGTCGGCCAGCCCGCATCCGGGCTCGCATGGCATGTGATCGTCATCTTCTCGTCGACGGCGTGCAGCGGCGCTCCCGCCGGCGGAACGTATTTGATTTGTTGCTTGGCGGGCTTGCGCAAGGCTTCCACGGTCTCCGCGAGCGGCGCCAGCGGCTGGCCGGACAGATCGCGCTCGTAGGGAAATACCGGGCGCTCGAGCTCGGGCGTGACGGAGGCTGCGACACTGGTATAGAGCGCCGGTTTGCTGGCGCGGAGCTGCTGCAGCGGGTCGGCTTGCCGGACGTCGACGGCATAGCCGCCGAGCGTTTCCGGCAGCCGATCCGCGGCGGGAACGTCGTCGTTCTTGTTGGCGACGGTGACGACGATGGCCGGCTTCTTGGTCGGCCAGCCGTCGACGACCTGATATCCCGGCCGCACCGACAGCACGCCGGGCTTGCGCAACTTGTCGAGATTCTGCGTGATGACTTGATCGACGTCACGTGCGAAGTTCATGACTATCCTCCCTCGAGATCATCCCGTTCAGTCGCTCTCGCGTCGGCAAGGGCCGCCCGTATCTGCTTCGGCCGCCTATACCTGCTTCCAGGCCGCCAATGCGTCGACCAGGCCGGCGCCCGCGGCGCCCGTGTCGCTCGAATCCGCGGGCTCGCCCTGACCGTCTTCGCTGCTCGCGGGATTGGCGGCGCCTTTGGTCACGCTGCGCGCCGAGCGGCGCAGAATCGCTTTGACGTCGGACGGAGTGAGGCCCGGATTCTTTTCCAGGAGCAGCGCGCAGACGCCGGCGAGCTGCGGCGCAGCCGCTGAAGTGCCGCTGAACAAGGCCCAGCCGTCATCGGGCGCCGTATCGTCACCGGGCTGTCCTTGCGGGTCGGGCGCCGCCATCTCGCGGTCGAGCTCGCTTCCCGCAGGGACCGGGAGCATGATGTAGTTGGCACGCGGCAGCATGCCGACCAATCCGCACAGGTCCGGCACCGAGCGTCCCGCATAGATCTTGCTGTGGAACGCGCTGGCGTAATCGGAGGCCTGCATCGCTCCGTTCTGGTCGACGAACACGCCGCCCGCGGAAATGACATCGGGCATCATGCCTGGGAACGAGTAGTGGCCGTTGCCGGCGGAAATGACGACGACGATGCCTTTGGCGACGGCGGCCTGAATTTCGGCTTCCAGCGCCGCCATGCTGTTGGGCAGGACGGTCTGCTGCGAGACTTGGTCGCCGGCGCGCAGGTCGTAGCCGAGGCTCATCGAGATGATCTGCGGATTTTGCTGCAGCGCCTGCTGAAAGCCTTCGAGCATGCTCGCTCCGCTGCGCGGGTCGTCGTCGTTGTCGAGCTTGATGCCGATGAAGGTCACGCCTGGCGCGATGGCCAGCAGGTTGCAGCATTCGCCCGATCCGTGCGCTTGCGGGTCCGTCGCATCGTTGATGGCGTGCGGGGCGAGGTCGACGCTGGTATTGTAGCCTTTGCCGGCAAAGTACGGATGGCTGAAGGCGAAGCCGGTATCGACCATGACGACGCGCACGCCCTTGCCGGTGGTTCCCGCGCTGTGAACTTGCGGCACGTTCAGCAAGGCCGGCACGCTCGGTGGCGACCGAAGATCGAGGTGAAAATAGTTTACCGGCGGCGGGGTCGCGGAGACGCCTGCCGCGGCGCCGGCATGCATGCGCGGTCGCGGCGCGGCATGCGCTGTGCCGCCTCGCTTGGCGGCCCGAACGGCTTTTTTCCGCGCCATATAGATATGCGGCCATTGGATGTAGGCGTCGTCGATGAGGTCGGCGAGCGCTGGCGGAATCGCGAAACTCGCGTTGTCGGCCGGGTAGTAGAACGATTGAAACGCGTAATCCTGTTTCGGGTCGAGGTTGATTTCCTGCAATTGCGTATTGAAGGTCTGCTCGAACAGCATTCGGGTGCCGCGGATGGACACGCTCAGCTTGCCGCGCCGCGTCGGGCAGAATCCAAGCTGGCTGAGATAATGAATCGCCTGGTCGACATGCATCGGGTCGGGATCGAATTCCCGCACGCTCGCCAAAGACAGCGGCGGCAGGAATTTTGTCGGTCCGATCGTGCCGTTCTGGCGCTTGAACGTTACCGCGATACGAAGCTCGTCGGAGGGCAGCGCGAATTCCTGGTCGCGCGCAGATTGCGTCGCGCGTTTATATGCGTACATCGGCAGATCCTTTCTGACGGAAGCCGTAGAAATCAGTTCTGCAGGTAGACGTGCGGTGGTGCGGCGGAAATGCTTTCAACGTACGGCGCGAGTGCATCCGGCACGGCGAGGTCGGAAGAAACCGACCCGCCGGATTGGCCGAAATCCGTGCCGCTCGGCGGCCGCGGCGGCTTTGAGTCCGGCCTGACACCAAACACAGTTTCGAAATGCTCGGGCTGTGCTTCTGCCGAAATGGTGGCGGCGCCTGAGGCCGTCGGCTTCAGGCCGATCTCGGTCAGGAGCGTCCGCACCTTCTCAATGCCGTCGGCGTTTCGCCACGCTTTGCGAAGCAGCACTTGAAGTTTGACCGGCGGGCTTGACGTGGAAGCCTCCAGGCGCGACGCGGCGGTGACGAAATCTCCGCCAGCGCCGGTCAACGGCGGGACGCTGGCAAGTATCTCATACCATATATGTGCGGGCGAAGACGCGTCTCGCTGCAAAGGCCCAAATCCGCCGCCGGTCATGATGCAAAAGCCGATATGGTGTGCGAAAGCCGATGTGATCTGCGAAAGCCGAGATAATCCGCGAAAGCCAATGTCGTGCGAAAGCCAATGCGTACGGAAAGCCGATGTTGCGCGCGAAGGCCGAAGCCGTGACTCAGCTGCCGACCGGCAATGGGAAATCGTCAGTTCAATAAGATTGTGACACTTTAATATGACAATCACAAGATGTATAAGGCCGGGCGCTCAAAAATAACCGCGCGCGGGCAAGCCGTTGCTGCTCGCGTCGCCCGCCGGCCAAAGCCTCGGACAGAATTCCTGCGTGTCGACGAACGAGAGCGGGCTGGCTACCCCGCTTTCGGCCGTGCCTCGGTGATGGTGCGCCACAGCACTTCGGGCGTGGCCGGCATCGGCACGTGTTTGATGCCGAGCGGGGAAAGTGCATCGACCAAGGCATTGGCCACAGCCGGCATGGCGCCGACGCAGCCGGCCTCGCCCGCACCTTTGACGCCGAGCGGATTGGTCCTGGTCGGCACCGGATTGCTCTCGACATGGAACGCGGAGAGGTCGCCCGCCCGCGGCATGGCGTAATCCATGAACGAGCCGGTGAGGATCTGCCCCTCCGTATCGAACTTGATGTCCTCCATCAAAATCTGGCCGACGCCCTGCGCGATGCCGCCGTCGATCTGGCCGTGCAGGAGCAGCGGATTGATCACGGTGCCGACATCGTCGACGACATTGTAATTGACGATCTCGACGGTGCCGGTCTCCTCGTCGATCTCGAGCTCGCAGACATGCACGCCGTTCGGATAGGCCGCCATCGAGCCGCTATAGATCGCCTTCTCGATCAGGCCCGGTTCCATGCCGTCGGGAAGATTCTTCGGATCGAGCGAAGCCTTGGCGACTTCTTTGATCGTCAGCGTCTGGTTGGTCTTTTTGCTGGAGAAAAGACCTTCATGGAAATTGATGTCGGAAAGGTCGACCTTGAGCATCTTCGCCGCGACCGCTTTGCCCTTTGCCTCGACTTTCTCTGCCGCCAGAGTGAATGCCGCACCGGAGAACGCTGCCGAGCGCGAGCCGCCGGTGCCCTCGGCGAAGAACACCTGGTCGGTGTCGCCCTGGATGTAAGTCACTTCGCGCGGATCGAGCCCGAGCCGGTCGCACACCACCTGCTTGAACGCGGTCTCGTGGCCTTGGCCCTGATTGATGCTGCCGGAGAAGATCGACACCGATCCGGTGCGGTCGAAGCGGATTTCGGCGCCTTCAAGTCCCGCCGCCGCCGAGCGCTCGATGGTGTTGGAGAAGCCGAAGCCGCGCAGCTTGCCGCGCGTCTTGGCTTCGGCGCGTCGCTTCTCGAAGCCATCCTTGTCGGCGGCGTGCAGCGCCAGATCGAGATTCTTCTCGAACTCGCCGCAATCGTAAGTGAAAGTGACGCTGGTCTTGAACGGCATCGCGCTCGCCGGAATGGTGTTGCGCTTGCGCAATTCCGCAGGATCCATGCCGATCTGGTCGGCGGCGAGATCGACCATGCGCTCGATCACGTAACCGGCTTCGGGCCGCCCGTTGCCGCGATAGGGCCGCACCGGCTGGGTATTGGTGAAAACCGCGGTGACGTCGATATGCGACGCCGGCGTGCGGTAGACGCCGGCAAGCGTGCCGAGATTGCCGGTGAAAGCCGGCATGCCGGTCTGCATATAGGCGCCGATCGCAGCAATGATCTTGGCGCGGAAGCCGAGGAAATTGCCGTCCTTGTCGAGCGCGAGCTCGGCGGTCGTGACATTGTCGCGCGCCTGCGCATCGCAGACGAAGCTCTCCGAGCGCGTCGCCACCCATTTCACCGGCCGGCCGGTGAGTTTCGCCGCGCACAGCACCAGCGCCACTTCGTTATAGACGGCGGATTTCATGCCGAAGCTGCCGCCGATATCGCCGCAGACGACGCGGATCTTGCTGTCGGGCACTTTCAGCACGTTTTGCGACAGTTCGGTCTGGAACACGTTGGTGCGCTGCAAGGTCGTATAGACCGTGAAGCGGCCCTCGATCGGCTCGAACATGCCGATGCAGCCGCGCGGCTCCATGGCGGCGGCGGTGACGCGGTTGATGACGAAGTCGTGCTTGACCACATGCGCGGCGCGGGCGAAAGCGGCGTCGGTGGCGTCCTTGTTGCCTTCGATCTGGATGAAGCCGATATTGTTCGGACAGTCGTCCCACACCAGCGGCATGCCGAGCTTCACGGCGTCGCTCGTGGAGACGATCGCCGGCAGCGGCTCGTAATCGACTTCAATCAGTTCCGACGCATCTATCGCCTGATAGAGATTTTCGGCGACGACAAAAGCGACGTAGTCGCCGATCATGCGCACGCGGTCCTCGACCAGCGCCGGATAGCGCGGCTTGTAGCCGGGCGCGCCGTCGCGCCGCTTGAGCCCGCCGGGCACCGGCAGATCGCCGAACCCGGCCGCCTTGTAGTCGGCGCCGGTCAGCACCGCGAGCACACCGGGCGCGGCTTTGGCTTTTGTTGTGTCGATTGCGCGGATGCGTGCATGGGCGTGCGGGGAGCGCAGCACGAATCCGAACGCCATCCCGGGAAAGACCATGTCGGCGACGTAGCGGCCGTGGCCCTTGACCAGCCGCGGATCCTCAAAGCGCGGGACCGGCTGCCCGATGGCGAATTCCCCCATAGCTTCCTCGCTGTCCGATTTTCAATGACATGCCACAAAAACTCGCCCGGCAAGCGGCCGGGCAAGAAAGACACCCGGTCTTACCGCGACTGCCGAGGGCCTTCAATCAGCCCTTCAATAAAGCCCGAGTCGGCGCTACTTTGGGGACATGACCGCTGCCGCAGTCGAGACATTTGAATCCGCGCTGAAGGCCCGTGCCGATGCGATGGCGGGTGCCTGCACCCGATGCGGCAAATGCGTTGAGGTCTGCCCGGCCACCGAGGCCGCCGGCCTGACGGCCGAAGAGCGAGGCGACCCGGTCGAGGTCATTTCCGGCATCATCGACATCATTCGCGGCGAGGAGGGGAGCGATGCCGCGGAGAAATGGGCGAGCGGTTGCCTGCTCTCCGGCGAATGCGTCAAGGCCTGCGACTACGGCGTCAATCCGCGCTTTCTCCTCTATATGGCGCGGATCGCGCTGTCGCACGCCAAGACAGACGCTGTCGCCGAGCGCCGCGCCGGTTTCGATGCCTACCGCCTGGTCGGGCGCGACGTCGCGCACCTTTCGCAGATCCAGCTCGACGATGCGCTATTGGCGCGATTGGGGCAGGGGGCCACCGGCAAAGTAGCGCGCGCGGCCGACACGAAGCCGGACTTCGTCTTCTATACCGGCTGCAACGTGCTCAAGACGCCGCATATCGCGCTGCTTGCGCTCGACGTGATGGATGCGCTCGATATCACTTACGAGGTGATGGGCGGGCCGTCGCATTGCTGCGGCATCGTGCAGATGCGCATGGGCGACGTGGCGACGTCCGGCCGCATTGGCGAGAACACCATCGACAAATTGTCGCAGAGCAAGATGGGACAAGTTCTCTCGTGGTGCCCGTCGTGCCAGGTCCAGTTCACCGAAACGACGCTGCCGACCGTCGAGAAGTTGCGCGGCGCCAAGCCGTTCGAAATGACGCCGTTCACGCTATTCGTGCACAAAAATCTCGACCGGCTCCGTCCGTTGTTGCGCGAGCCGGTGCCGATGCGGATCGCCGTGCACCGCCATCCCGGCGTCAAAGGCGTGGTCGAAGCGGCCGAGGATATTTTGAGCGCCGTGCCCGGCATCGAGATTGTCGATCTCGATCAGCCGGCGGTCGGCCTGCAGAGCAACAATCTGCGCGTACTTCCGGAATTCCGGAAGAAGCTGCAAGAAGCCGAGCTTGCCGCCGCCGAGGCCGCCGGCGTCGATGCGCTGGTTGCCGTCTATCATTCCGATCACCGCGAACTGTGCGCGCACGAGCGCGATTATCCGTTCCGCATCATGAACCTCTACGAAATCGTCGGCATCAGCATGGGCTTGCAATACGACGACAACTATAAGCGCCTGAAGATCATGCAGGATGCCGACGCCATCCTCGCTGATTGCGCCGACCTCGTGCGGAAGCACGGGCTCGATCCGGCGACGACACGGCTTGCCATCCAGGCTATGCTCGACGAACAGCCTGCGCCGTTGAGAGGCAAATAAAATCCGGCCAGCCTTGGGGGGCACGTCATGGATGTTTTGACCCGCCGATTTGTGGCGGCAATTGTTGTTATGCTCGCCGCCGCTTCGTCCGCGCTGGCGCAAAGCTATCCGTCGCGGCCGGTGACCGTCATCGTTCCGTTCGCCGCTGGCGGCCCGACCGACCTGGTCGCGCGTGTCGTCGCCGACAAGATGCAGGCGGCGCTCGGCCAGCCGATGGTGATCGAGAATGTTGCCGGCGCCGGCGGCAGCATCGCCGCGGCCCGCGTCGCCCGAGCCGCCGCTGACGGTTATACGCTCGAGCTCGGCAATAACGGCTCGAACCTTTTGGTCGGCGCGCTTTACGACATGCCGGTCGATATCGTGAAGGATTTCGCGCCGATCGCCGAGCTCACCGACAATCCGCAGATCATCGTCACCCGGAAAACAGTGCCGGCCACCAATCTCAAGGAGCTGTTGGCGTGGCTTGCCCAAAATCAGAAGAGCGTCTCCGTCGGCATCGCGGGGCCCGTCGCGGAAGTGAGCGTGGTCAATTTCGAAACCATGACAAAGACGCAGTTTCAGCTCGTGCCGTATCGCGGCGCCGGGCCAGCGATTCAGGATTTGATCGCGGGCCATATCGATCTGATGGTCGATCAATTGTCGAATTCGGTGCCGCAGATCAAGGCCGATACGGTGCGCGCCTATGCGCTCGCCGCCAAAACCCGCTCGCCCGCGGTGCCAGACGTGCGGACGACGGACGAAGCCGGCCTGCCGGGCTTCTACGGCGCGCTCTGGCACGGCCTGTGGGCGCCGAAGGGCACGCCGGCCGACGTGATTGCGAAGCTCAATGCCGCCGTCAAACAAGCGCTCGCCGACCCCGCCGTCCGGCAAAAGCTTGCCGCGGTCGGCCAGCAGGTCGTGCCGCTCGACCGGCAGACGCCCGAAGGTCTCGGCGCCTTTCAGCAAGCCGAGATGGAAAAATGGTTCCCCATCGTCAAAGCGGCGGGGATGAAGGGGGAGTAGGCGGCGCGTCGCCCGCGGCCTGACCGTTCCGCGTTACTTCATATACTTGTTCACCAGCACCTCGGCGCTTTGGCGATCCTTTTTCAGAAACGCAGCGAAATCGCCGGTCGAGCCCGCGGCCGGTTCGAGGAAGTTCTGATTGGCGAAATCCTTGAACTTCTCGCTCTGGAAAATCGCCAGCAGCGCATCGTGCAGGCGCGCGACGATTGGCGCCGGCGTGCCGGTCGGTACCACCACGCCCCAATAGATCGGTCCGCCGGGATAAGCGCCGAACCCCGCTTCGGCAAAGGTCGGGATGTTCGACAATTGCGGCCAGCGATGCGAGGCGGTCAGCGCCAGAATCTTGATCTTGCCGTCCTTGAGCTGGCTGACCATGTTGCCGATGCCGATCTTGGTGACGTCGATCGTATCGCCAAGAAGCGCGCTGGTGATTTCGCTGCCGCCTTTATACGGGATCGCGACGAATTTCGTGTTCCAATGCTCGCCGAGCCATTGGCGGAAGGCATCGGTCGTGGTGCGTTCGCCAAGTGTGCCGTAATTGAGCTTGCCGGGCTCGGCCGCTGCCTTGGCGCGCAATTGCTCGATTGAACTGACGCCTGTCGCCGCCGGCACGATCAGGCCCTCGATCACGTTGTACATGTCGATGACCGGCGTGAAGTCCTTGTCCGGATCGTAGGGCAGATTGGGCACCGTCAGCGGGTTGAACGACATTGTGTCGGGGCTGACCAGACAGAGCGTGTAGCCATCGGGCGGCGACTTGGCGCAATCGGTGCCGCCGAGCACCATCGCCGCGCCCGGCCGGTTCACCACGACGACCGGCTGGCCGAGCCGCTCCTGCAGGTCTTGCGCCGCCAAGCGGGCGGCCACGTCGGTGATCGAGCCAACCGAGATCGGCACGATGAGCTTGATCGGATGATCCGGATAGGTCTCCGCCATCGCCGGCGTTGTGAAGGCCAGCCACGCAAGAGCAATGCCGCGCCACAATAATCTCATCTCTTCCTCCCCAGCCGAGACTTTTATCCCGGCTTATTCTCGGCTCATTCGAACCAGTCTCTGTTTCAATCTATTTTTTCACGATATGGCCTGCGAACGCGTCGGCGATGAACTGATCGATCAGGCGATAGCTCTGCCGTGCCGCCTCTTCATTGTATTCGGCGATGCCGGGCACATCGGCTTCCGGTTCGCAGAACGAATGAACGAGATGACCGAACGTCAGCATTTGCCAGCTTGCTTTGGCCGCTTCCATTTCCGCTTCGAAGGCGTCGCGCTGCGCCTTGGGTGCGGCCGGATCGGCGGCGCCGTGCATCACAAGCAGAGCGGCCTTGATATCTCCGGGCTTGGCCGGATTGAGGCTCGTGAGATCGCCGTGCAGCGAGACCGCCGCCTGCAGGTCGGCGCCGGCGCGCGCCAGTTCGAGCACATTGCCGCCGCCAAAGCAGAAGCCCACCGCGGCCTTTCGTGAACTGTCGCCGATGCCGCGCTTCTCGCTCTGGCTGACAAGAGCGGCGAGCGCGGCATCGATACGCAGCCTTCGTTCCTTGGGATCGGCGCGCAGCGCGTCGGCCAGCTGCGCGGCTTCCGGCGGCCCGGCGCTCACCTTGCCGTCGCCGTACATGTCGGCGACAAAACCGATGAAATGCGAGTCGGCCATCATCTGCGTTCGCGCGATGGCCTCCTCGGTGACGCCGAGCCAATTGGGGGCCATCAGCAAGAGCGGACGCTTGCCGGTGACACGGTCGTCGTAAACCAGCGCGCCGATGAAACGCCTGCCGCCGGCCTGATATGAAATCCGCTCAATTGTCATTTGCCTTCTCTACCGCGGAATGATTTCACCGATCAGGCCCGCGTCGAACGCCGTGTAGAACAGGCGGCCGTCGGGCCAGGCGCAGATGCAGCGCGCGCCGGCATTGCGCACCGGGATGGGATATTCGCCGACGACCCGGCCGTCAGGCTTCATGCGGCCGATCTTGTTGGCGGCATTGGCAGTGAACCAGAGGTCGCCGTCTGGCGCGACGCAGACACCGCGCAGCGACGAATCCGGTGTGACGACGGGGTGTTCAGTGATGCGTCCAGCGGCATCGATGCGGCCGAGCGCGTTGGTGCTGGTCTCGACGAACCAGATGCTGCCGTCGGGATGCGCCGCCATGGCGCGCGGCTGGCTGTCGTGACTCGGAATGGGAAATTCCGTGATCGTCCCGTCAACAGTGATATGGCCGATGCGATTGCCGGTTGCTTCGCTGAACCACAACGCGCCGTCGCGGACCGCGATCGACAGCGGCCGGCTGCCCGGCGTGATGCCCTGCTTGAACTCGGTGACTTCACCTTGCGGGGTTATTCTGCCGATCTGGCCGGCATCGGATTCCGAGAACCAGACATTGCCGTCGGGCCCAAGCAAGGTGCCGTCGGGCCCAGCCTGCGGCGTCGGCAATGCAAACAGCGTGATCGCGCCGTCGGGCGTCACGCGGCCGATCTTGTTCGCTTTCTTGGCGCAGAACCACAGATTGCCGTCGGCACCGGGCGTGATGCCGATCGGCATGGCGTTGGCTTCCGGCAGCGCGAATTCCGCAAAGGCGCCGCCGCCGACATCAAGCCGCCCGATCTTCGCGGCGCCGCTTTCGCAGAACCACAAGCGCCCATCGGGGCCGGCGATGCAGATATAGGGCTCGCTTTTCGGCGTTGGAATCTTGTGGTGGCGGAAAGCCGGCTCGGACGCTGCGGCGCTCATTCACTCCTTGCGCTCCTTGCGCTCCCTGCTTTCGTCTTATCCGCGGCATGTGTACCGCATGGCGATACAGCATGATCGCCATGCGGCACATGGTACGCATTACCATCCGGCTTGAGTCAAGCGGCTTTCGCTCTCGCGCGAAGGAGACGAGCGAGCATGTCATGCACGGAGGAATGGGTACCCGCCGCGCAGCCGCACGGCGGGGGTGAGTTCTATTCCGGCTGGATGCCGGCGTCGCTGACCATCTTGCCCCACTTGGCGGCCTGCACCTTGATGAAGTCGCCGAGCTGATCCGGCGTCGAGGCAAAGCCCTCGAAGCCGACATTGTGGAATTTTTTCTGGACCTCAGGATCGGCGATGATCTTGCCGATGGCGCCGTTGAGCTTGGCGACCACGTCGGGCGGCGTCTTGGCTGGCGCCACGAAGCCCGCCCAGGCATCGAGCTCGAAACCTTCCATGCCGGATTCATCCAGCGTCGGCAGGTCGGGGAACAGCGACGAGCGCTTGAGCCGCGTCACCGCGAGCGCGCGCACCTGGCCGGCGGCGACGTGCGGCATGCCGACGGTGAAGTCGACGATCATCATCGAGACGCGGCCGGCGATCACGTCCTCGATTGCGGGCGGCGAGCTCTTGTAGGGCACATGCAGCATGTCGAGGCCGGCCCAATGGGTGAAGGTCTTGCCGCCGACGATGCCTGCGGTATTGCCGCTGGCAAAGGATAGCTTGCCGGGATTGGCCTTGGCGTAAGCGATCAGTTCCTTGACCGAATGCACCGGCAAGCTCGGATTGACGACAAGCATCAAGGTGAAGCTGCCGACGCGGGTGACGGGCGTGAAATCCTTCACCGGATCGTAGCTGACGTGGCGCAACAGAAACGGATCGGCTGAGAGCGGCGAATTGGTCGCCAGCATCAGCGTATAGCCGTCGGGATTGGCGTGCTGCACGTATTGCGCGGCGACCGCGCCGTCGGCGCCGGGGCGATCTTCGACCACGACCGGCTGTTTGAGCGCCGCACTCAGCGGATCGGCGATGATGCGGCAGACCGTATCGCTGGCGCTGCCGGGCCCGAACACCGCGACAAAGGTAATGGGGCGCGACGGAAAATCGTCGGCATAGGCAATCGCGCTGGACAGAACGGCCGCAGCGGTCAGCAGAAAACCGAGCAAGCCAATGCAATGCAGCTTTTTCATGCGTGGTTCCTCCCTTGCTGTCACTGTTTTTGTTGTCTGTTGCGCGTTGGACTCTTTTGGTCCGCGCGCCAATTGGCGGGAGAGGATAGCAGATTTTCGCGGGACGTAGCGGTCAAATCTGCTGGTTTCCGCGCCAGCGCGAATCCTGCCGGACGATGCGTTGGCGCCAGTCCCCGCTTTTGGCGGGGACGAGCGGGTGGGATGCTTGGCCGACCTTATCTGATAAACGTCCCGTTTCGCAGTTCGGCGAAGGCCTGCTGCAACTCGGCTTGGCTGTTCATCACGATCGGGCCGTGCCAGGCCACCGGCTCTTCCAGCGGCTTGCCCGAGACCAGAAGGAAGCGGATGCCTTCATCGCCAGCCTGCACGGTAACGTCGTCGCCGCGATCGAAGAGGACCAGCGAACGATTGCCGGTCTGCTCGCGTATCAGGATTTCGTTCTCGCCGTCGCTTTTTTCGGTCAGCACGCCGAACGGTTTCGAGGCGAAGCGGAAATTGCCCGAGCCGTCGAACACATAAGCAAAGGCATGGCGGTCGACTTCGACCGGCAACGTCTTGCGCTTGCCGGGCGGCACGAAGACGTCGAGATAACGCGGATCGGCGGCAACGCCTTCGACCGGACCGCGCTTGCCCCAGAAGTCGCCGCAGACCACGCGCACGCGCGTGCCGTCATCGTCAACGACCTCCGGGATCTCGGCGGCCTTGATGTCCTGGTAGCGCGGCGCCGTCATTTTCAGGTGCGAAGGCAGATTGGCCCACAGCTGGAAGCCATGCATGCGGCCTTTGACGTCGCCCTGCGGCATTTCCTGATGCATGATGCCGCGGCCGGCAGTCATCCATTGCACGTCGCCGGCGCCGAGGCTGCCCCGGTTGCCGAGGCTGTCGCCGTGCTCGACCGTGCCGGCCAGCACGTAAGTAATGGTTTCGATGCCGCGATGCGGATGCCAGGGAAAGCCGGCGCGGTAATCCTCCGGCCGCTCGTTGCGAAAATCATCGAGCAACAGGAATGGGTCGAATTCCGACGATTTTCCGAAACCGAAGGCACGGTCGAGCCGCACCCCCGCTCCCTCGATGACGGGCTGGGACTTGACGATGCGTTTCACGGGCCGGATCGACATGGCGGTGTACCTTTTTGGCAGTGTGCCTTTATCAGGTGATCGGGTGTTACCGGCTAGATGGGCGATGCGCGCGGTGGAGCAAGAAGGCACATGGCTGATACCGGCGCATGTCGAAGGAGGGTGTCGTTACTTTGCGGAAGCCGTCAGGGCAGGGTGACCATGCCGCTCCAGAACTGCTGGAAGTTTCCGACGTCGACATCGTATTTGCGGACGAAAGCGAGCTTGCCGTCGCCGCCCATACGGAACACGGTCAGCCCGGCGCTCACTGTCGTGCCATCGGGCCGCGCTACCGGCAGAATGCTGGCGGCGATCAGGATGCGCCCATCGGGATCGATGGAGAACGTGCGTAGTTGCACGCCAAGGCCGTCGATGCTTTGGATATGCGTCGGTTCGCCGGTCTTCTCGTCGATGGCAAAGACGGCGACGCTGTTCTCTCCGCCCGCCGACATCTTCCGTCCGCCGCTCGGCGAAGCCGGGAAGGAGCGGTTGGTCAGATAGACGAATTTGCCGTTGGGATGGACATGGATGGCGCCGGCGCCTTGCTCGGTGGGGCCGCGCGGATCAGCAAGCGTCTCCTTGATGAACGATGGTTCCCGCGCCAAACCCGTCCTTTCATCGAGCTTGTACATATAAAGCTTGTTCTGCCGCTCGATCGAAACGAAGGCCCACGGCTCGGTCGGATGAAAGTCCAAATGGCGCGGGCCGAAACCGAGGCCATTTCCGGGTGCGATCGAGGCGAGGTTTCTCAACACGCCGTTGTCAAAGCTAAAGGTCTTGATCGCGCCGGGGTCTTCGGCTTTGCCGTCTTCGGCGTTGTTGCCGCGCGTCACCAGCGCTGCAGCACGATTTGACGGCATCATCCGTACCTGGTGTGCGAAGATCCCGGTGTCGAGCGTTTCAGCTTGCGGCCGCAGCGGGCCGATCGTGCCGTCGGTGTTCAGACGATGCACCGTGACGTTGCTCGGAACGTTGAAGGCGGTGAGCAGGAACGCGCCGCTCGCGTCGACCGTGGTGTGAATCGGCCGCGATGGCAACAATGCGGGCTCGCCGTGAAGCCTCATGTCGCCGCTAGCCGGATCGACAACAAGCGCGCTGGCAAAATGCTTATCGCCGGCGATGCCCGGTCCGCCGGTACTCGACACCACATAGGCATAACGCCGCGACGGGTGCGGCCACAGATATTGGACATTCGCCGGCAGCGTGATCGCGCCGCGCTTCGTGAGCGCGGCATTGTCGATATCGAGATCGTACGCCGTCAGTACCGGGCCGACGCTGGCGTAAAACACCGTCTTGGACATATTTCCCCGCCTCGGCATTTCTTGCACACGCAGCACGACGCCGCGCGGTGCCGCATCATCTCATTGCAGACGTGCGATCGCCAAGAGTGGTTGCGGCAATGGTTTCGGGAATGGCCCCGAGGTTGTTTGGGCGCGCCTAGGCGGATTTCTGCAGCTTTTCGACCAAAGCCTCGATCTGCGCGACGGTGCGAAAATTTTCCGGCGTCATGTCGCGGTCGGGAATCTTCAGATCGAACGCGGCTTCCACCGCGAGCATTAGATTCACCATGTCCAGTGACGAGATGCCGCATTCGCTCAGCACATCGTCGCGGTCGATGAGGCGCGTGATCGCGCGCTTGGCAAGGATCGCATGTACCAGCGCCGTGATCCGGTCGGTGGCCGGCAATTGGCGATCCGAATTGATGCGGTCCAGCACGGTGAACGGTTTCCAAATTCCAAACAGAAAAACCGCGGTTTTGCGTAACGTGTATTGCATCCGCAGTGCGCAAACTCCCTATCACATAAAGGGTTTTCGAATCGTAACCTTTACGGCAAAGAAGCGCGCTAATTTCATGCAAATGCTGCGAGGTTTTGTAAGTTCTGCGCTAGCTGTTGAAGCAGGCTGATCGCATCTATGACAGACGGCCACTCTCGAGCGAGCTTATTGATGAAAGCGCGGACCGCGACGGTTTTCGAAATCGATCAGGACGTTGAAGCGGCGCGCCACGCGACGCGCAGCCTGTTGACGGCGGGAAGCAATTTGTCTGCCGAGAGCGGCGCCAATTTACGCGCGCGCACGGAGAGAGTCGCGGGCGTTGCGGCGGCGCAGGCCGCTGCTGTCGATTGCGAGTCGCGCTTGCCGGAAGAGGCGATCGCCGCTGTGCGCACCGAGCGTCTCCTCGGTATCGCGGTACCAAAGGAGTTCGGCGGCGAAGGTGCGAGCACGGCCGCCGTTGCCGATGTCTGCTACGCGCTCGGCCGCGCCTGCGCCTCGACCGCAATGATTTACGCGATGCATCAGACCAAGGTCGCCTGCATCGTGCGCCACTATCGGGACGCCGATGGCCGGGGCAGCGCCTGGCATCAGCTTCTGCTGCGCCGGCTTGCCGGCGAACAATTGCTGCTCGCGTCCTCGACCACCGAGGGGCAGAATGGCGGCGACGTCCGCAACAGCGCGGCGCCGATTGAGCGCAACGGCACGCGCATCCGCCTCGAGCGGCAGGCGACTGTCATTTCCTACGGTAAGGCCGCCGACGGCATTGTCACCACGGCGCGGCGTTCCGCCGACGCCGCAAGCTCAGACCAGGTTCTGGTGGCCTTTCTCAAAGCCGATTACACGCTCGACCGGGTGTCGGGTTGGGATGCCTTCGGCATGCGGGGAACCTGCAGCGAAGGCTTCAGGCTCGTGGCCTCAGGAACGAGCGAACAGATCCTGCCGGTCGGTTACGATAAGATTCACGTCCGGACCATGATGCCGGTGGCGCATCTGCTGTGGAGCTCGGCCTGGGCCGGTATCGCTGCCGCAGCCGTTACGCGGGCGCGGGACTTCGTGCGCAAGGCCATGCAGCGCTCGGGCGGCACGCTGCCGCCGGCCGCCGCCCATCTGACGCGCGCCAATGCGTCGCTGCGCGCGCTTAATAGTCTCATTGCCACGTCGTTGCGCCGGTTCGAAGCAGCCGACGTGCAGGCGCTCGAGGCGATCGACTTTCAGAACGGCATGAACCTGCTCAAGGTCAATGCCTCCGAGTTCGCTGTCGGGACCGTGATGAGCGCGATGCAGGCCTGCGGCCTTGCCGGCTATCGCAATGACGGCGACTTCAGCATCGGCCGGCATCTGCGCGATATCCTGTCGTCGCCGATCATGATCAACAACGACCGTATTCTCGCCAATGCCGCGACCGCAGCGCTTGTGAGCGGCATTCCGGATTCGCTCGCCGACTAAAAAACAATCCAAACAGAGGCGTAGACTGATGAACGTCGCATTCAAGAAACCGCCCGGTCCGGCCCGTTCGCTGGACTCGATTGCAGAAGCGCTGATGCTGCCGACCGGGATCGACGGCGTCTACGCGCGCACCGAGATCTTCGAAAAAGCGGTCGATGGCCTGTCCGCCTTCATCTCGTCCTATCGCGATGCCGATACCGAAGTCTTGCGCTTTCCGCCGGTGATGAGCCGCCGCCAGGTAGAGAAGTCGGGCTATCTGAAAAGCTTCCCGCATTTCCTCGGCTGCGTCAGCTGTCTCTCCGGTTCCGAAGATAAGATCCAATCGCATGTCGAGCGCTACGACGCCGGTGGCGAGTGGACCGGCGGGCTGGCGCCTGCCGACCTGGTGCTGAGTCCAGCGGCCTGTTATCCGGTCTACCCGCTGGTTGCGAGCCGCGGCCATGTGCCCGGCGCCGGCCTGAAATTCGACGTCGCCTGTGACTGCTTTCGCCGCGAGCCGTCGAAGCTGCTCGATCGGCTGCAATCCTTCCGCATGCGTGAATATGTCTGCATCGGCAGGCCGGAACAGATCCAGGATTTCCGCGCGCGCTGGCTTAAGCGCGCCGAGAGTTTTGCCAGCCAATTGGGCCTCAGCTACCGCATTGATCAGGCCAGCGATCCGTTCTTCGGCCGTGGCGGCCGGCTGATGGCGATGAGTCAGGTCGAGCAGGCGCTGAAATTCGAGCTTTTGGTTCCGGTTCATTCCGAAGACGAGCCGACCGCCTGCATGAGCTTCAACTATCACCGCGACCATTTCGGCACCACGTGGAGCCTTTGCGATACCGCAGGCCAGATCATGCATACCGGCTGCGTCGCCTTCGGCATCGATCGGCTAGCGCTGGCGCTGTTTGCCATGCATGGCGTCGAGTTTGCTCGATGGCCGGCGGGCGTGCGTCAGGTGCTCGGCATTTGATGGCTTTGTCGTCCGGATAAGATGCCGGAAAAAACTACACGCCCAGGATCGCGTATTCCGTATAAGCGAGATCGCCGAGCCGCGGGCGCTGCGGGCCTTTGTAATATTTCGGCTTGCTGCCGCGGCGGAACACGCCGACCAGACCGGGGATCGGCGCGTTGGCATCGACAATGACGACCGGCCGGCCGCGCCGCGCCAGATAGCGGCCCAGCGGTCCGGCGAAGCGGCCGAAATCGGCGATGTCACGGCAGTAAATCAGTTGCGCGCACGGAACGCAGCCCTTGACCAGCCGCGGCCGGAACACAAACGGATAAGCCTGTCCGGCGCTTTCGCACCATAGGCTGATGCAGCCATGCGCTGCGTGGTTTGCGAGCGTTTCCCGGTCGAACCGATCGAAGCTCACGGAGGGTTCGCAGCGCGCGTCAAACACGTCGGCCTCTTCGCCGCCAAAGGCGAGCGCCGGCAGTGCGACGAAAATGCCATCGCTGTAGCGGTGGAAGCCCTGCGCCTCGATGATCGGCCAGGTGTGTGGCGCGGCTGACACGTTGGTGTAGGTTACCTGCTTGTGACGCAGCGCCTGCGACACCAGCATCGGCGCATAGGCGCGGAAGGCGGGCTCGACATACCAACTCGACAGATTGCAGCGCGGCGCGAACGCGCCGTCGGCCGGCATCGCCGCGCAAATCAGAAGAAGCACACCGACCGGAGCGTTGGAGCTTTCCAGAAGGTAACCATATTTCGGCAGGCCGTCCGGCGGCTCATGCCGCGCCAGCTGGTCGAGCGCATGGCGCCAGAACTCGCCGCCGCGGCTTGGAAAACCGCGAGTGAGCAGTTCCGCCACAGCAGGCACATCGGCTTCCTCGATCTGTCGGCAGCGGATATCGGGCAGGGTGGAACTCATTCACGTTGGCCACGACTGCGTCGTGAACTTGATCGTAAGCGTTTCGCGAATATAGGGGTGGCGGGTGAACAAACGGTAGGCGCGGCACCATGTCGATAAAATTAACCATAATGGACCAGATGGCGCAGGTTGCGGGCGAGCACGGCAAGCAATTGGCGCCGCTCTCCGACGATCTCGTGCTGCTCGATTCCGGTCTCGACTCGCTTGGCTTTGCCGTGCTGGTCGCTCGTCTCGAAGACAAGTTCGGCGTTGATCCGTTCACGGCCTCCGAGGATGCGGCGTTCCCCGTCACGCTCGGCGACTTCGTGAAGGTCTATGAAAATGGCGCGCGCTGAGACGCTGCGCCAGCACCTTTCTGATAATTCGCCGGAGCGGTGCTTTTTCGGCCGCGCCGCGCGCGCCTGTTACAGCCATCTGTCGCGCGGGACGTGTCTCGGCGGCCGGCTTGCCGAATTGACCGGCACGTCGGTGCTGCTTGCGGCCGGCAACCAGCTCACCGCGGCGCTGGCACCGATCGAGCTCGATGGGGTCGCGCGCCGCATCACGATCTTGCCACCCGACGCCGCGCCGGAACATTTCGTCGCGCTGATCGCCGGTGCCGAGGTCGATGCCGTTGTCGGCGATCTCAATTCGCCCAGCGAGTTCTACGATATTCCGCTGCGCGTTGCGGCGTCACCCGAGATCGGTGCGGCGGACACGCTCCCGGCACCAACCTTTCAAACCGAATGGGTGATGCTGACCTCCGGCACGACCGGCGTGCCGAAAATGGTCGCGCACACAGTCGCCGGCCTGACCGCCTCGTTCGCGGCAAAGCCGCCGGATCCGAGCATAGTGTGGGGGACGTTTTACGATATCCGCCGCTATGGCGGCTTGCAGATTTTCTTGCGCGCGGTGCTGGGCGGCACGTCGCTCGTGCTCTCGAGCGCGGGCGAACCGGTTGCCGAACATCTCGCCCGCCTTGGCGAACACGGCGTAACGCATCTTCTCGGCACGCCGACGCATTGGCGGCGCGCGTTGATGTCGCCCGCGATCAGGAAGATATCGCCGCGCTATGTCCGGCTCTCCGGCGAAATCGCCGACCAGGCGATCTTGGACAGTCTGCGGGCCGCGTTTCCACGCGCCGTTGTCAGCCATGCCTTTGCCTCGACCGAGGCCGGCGTCGCCTTTGAAGTCAGCGACGGCCTTGCCGGCTTTCCGGTGTCCTATGTCGAGCAAGTGCGCGATGGCGTCGAGATGAAAGTCGAGGACGGCTCGCTGCGCATCCGTTCGCCGCGCACCGCTTTGCGCTATGTCGGCAGCGCCGCGCGGCTGGCCGACCGGGACGGCTTTGTCGATAACGGCGACATGGTGGAGCGGCGCGGCGATCGTTATGTTTTCACCGGCAGGCGCGGCGGCATCATCAATATCGGCGGCCAGAAGGTTCATCCTGAAGAGGTCGAGGCTGTCATCAATCGGCATCCGCGGGTGCGGATGTCTCTCGTGCGCAGCAAACGCAGCCCGATCACCGGCGCGCTGGTGGTCGCTGACGTCGTGCTCCGTTCGGGCAACGACGACGTCGAAGCGGTCAAAGGCGACATTCTCACGCTCTGCCGCGATGCGCTGCCGCGCCATAAGGTTCCTGCCTCGATCAGCATCGTGCCGGCGCTTGACGTGGCTGCGTCGGGCAAGCTGGCCCGGCGGCAAGGCTAGGAAGCCGAGGTTGGGGCACATGGCCAAAGCATCAGGAAAATTCGAAAAGCGGCCCCCGAAGAGAGCTTCGCGCACAGTGCTGATCACCGGCGGGAGCCGGGGCCTCGGCCTTGGTATCGCGCGCAAGCTGGTCGCCTGCGGCTACGACGTCATTGCTGTAGCGCGCAGCGAGAACAAGGATCTCAGCGCCGCCGTCGCCGCAGCCAAGCGCGCCAAGAACGGCACGCTGCACTTCGTACCGTTCGATCTCGGCGAGATCGGCAAGATCCCGAATCTGGTCCGCGATCTGCGCAAGGAATTCGGCCCGCTGTTCGGCCTCGTCAACAATGCCGCACTCGGCCGCGATGGCGCGCTGTCGCTGATGCACAATACGCAGATTGAAGAACTCATCCGGCTCAACACGCTGTCACCCATAGTGCTGACCAAATACGTCGTGCGGGCGATGATGTCGGATGGCCACGGCCGTATCGTCAACGTTGCCTCGATCATCGGTTTTACCGGTTATAGCGGGCTCTCCGTCTACGGCGCGACCAAGGCGTCGATGCTTGGCTTCACCCGGTCGTTGGCGCGCGAGGTCGGCCGGCTCGGCATCACGGTGAATGCCGTCGCGCCGGGTTTTCTCGATACCGATATGACGCACGGGCTTGCCGGCGAGCAGCGCGAAAAGATTACGCGCCGCAGCGCGTTGCGCAAGCTCGCCGGCGTCGATGATGTGGCCAATGCCGTCGAGTATCTGCTCAGCGACAAGGCGCAAAGCATATCCGGCACGGTGCTGACGGTGGATGCCGGCGCGACGGCCTAGTGCGCCGCATCAGGGGCACGGATGCCGCAATCCGTCGAAGCCCAGATAGGTTCCCGACGCCGGATCGTAGGAGCGGAATCGCGCTGCGCAGTACGAGGCGCCGTTTTCCGCGACAACGGGACCGGCGACATAGGGTCCAGGCGCATAGGCGTAGCCTGGGTAATAGTCGTAATAGCCGGGCGCCCACAGCGGTGACGTTGCCGCCGCGACCGCACCGCCCACGACGCCTGCTGCTACAGCGGCGGGCCATCCCCAGCCGCCATGCCAGCCGCCGTGCCAGCCGTGATGCCAGCCCCATGGCGCCGCCGATGCCGGAGCCGCCGTCGCAAGCACTGTGCAGGCTGTAAGGCCAAGAGCCGCAACGCCGCTTAACAGTTTCGATCTCATGTCGTTCTCCACGCTGGTTGGGTTCCAGTCCTTTGGAACAAGTCTTTTGATCGCGGCGGACGCCTCGCCGCGGCGCACGGTGATCAATCGCCAGATGCGAGCTCTGTTCCGGGAGTGCGTGAAACTGTCGCCGCGGCGACCTGATGCGTTCGGATCGCCACAGTCGCGCCGGAATTTGAACGGTGTCGCCCCTAACTTGCGTCGTTGTGCGTCTTGGTCAGCCCGGTCGGCGGACCGTCGACCGCGGTCCAGCCGCCATCGACCAGAAGCGCAGTGCCGGTGACATAGCTCGCTGCGTCGGAAGCAAGAAAGGCGATCGCCGCGCCGACTTCGCTTGGCTGCGCCCATCTGTTGAAGACAGTGTGGGCGCCAAGCGCATTCCAGATTTCCGGCCGCGCCTTGAGCGGTGCCACTAAGCCGGTTTCGACGATGCTCGGCACGATGGCATTGACGCGCACGCCGAACGGCCCGACCTCTGACGCGAGCCCCCGTACCATTTGAATGATGCCGGCTTTGGTCGCGCCGTAGATCGCAAGGCCCGGCTCGAGCGTGGTGGCGCGCACCGAGGAACTCGCAATCAGGCTGCCGCCGCCGTGCTTGACCATCATGCGGCCGAAGGCGCGCAAGAAATAGAACGTGCCGCGCAGATTGAGATCGGCGACGCGGTCATATTCCTCGTCGGTGTAATCCAGCATCAGCTTGCGGACATGGATCGCCGGTGTCGTCACCGCGATGTCGAGGCGCTTGTACGTCGTTTCGACGGCCGTTGCGAGCGCGTTGACGGCTGCTGCATCGCCGGCGTCGAGGACATGAACCCCGGCGCGATGCTCCATGCCGATCTCGCGCGACGTCGCCTCAACGCCCTCCCGGTTCTTGTCGGCGCAGATGACGGTCGCGCCGAGCGCGGCCAGTGCTTCGGCGGCGGCCTTGCCGATGCCGGACGCGGCTCCCAGCACCAGCGCCGTCTTGCCGTCGAGGCGAAACAGATCGCGATACGCCGCAAGGCGTTTCTCAGTCTCAGTCATTGTCTCTTAGCTCCGGACGGCGGGATCAGCCGGTCCGCCCTTGATCGGCCATTTGCTGGAACTTCTTCACGTTGTCGACGCCGGCATAGGCGGCGATCCGGGCATTGGCTGGCCCCATCAAGGCACGGAACGGCGCCAGATCCGGCCGTGTCAGCAGCATGCCGGAGGCGACCAGTTTCTTGATCTGATCATCCTCCTGGTCGGCGATCAGCTTGCGCATCAGGTTGCCGGCGGCGGCGCTCTCCTCGCGGAAGATGGTCTGCTGGCTATCGTCGAGCTTCTTCCATGTCACCGCGCTTACCGTATGGATCATGTTGTTGTAGATATGCCGCGTAATCGCGAGGTGGTTCTGGACCTCGTAGAATTTGTTGAAATAGATCACCGCGATCGGGTTTTCCTCGCCGTCGACAACATGTTGCGACAGCGCTAGGTAGAGTTCGGGAAAAGCAATCGCCTGCACGGTCGCTCCGAGCGCTTCGAGCGACGCCTGGATCTGCAATTCCGGCGGTGTGCGCAGCTTCAATCCTTTCACGTCGTCCGGCACATTGATCGGACGCACGGTATTGGTGACATTGCGGAAGCCGTAGTCCCAATTACGCAGCGTGATGAAGCCCTGCTTCTCGGCGAGCGGCGCCAGCCAAGCCATCGCCGGTCCGTCGAGCACGCGGAAGGCATGTTCCGGGCTGTCCCAGATGAACGGCAATTCCACGGCCGCGAAGGCGGTGTCGTATTTGTCCAATTGGCCTTGCGTCGGCAGGCCCATATCGATGGTGCCGAGCTTGATCTGCTGCGCCTGTTCGGGCGGGCCGCCGAGCACGTTGTTCGGAAAGATATTGATCTTGATCGCGCCGTTGGTGCGGCTCTCGACCCGCGCGACGAATTGCTTGGCGGCGATATTGGCTGGATGGTCTTCGGCGGCGAAATGGGCAAAGCGCATGGTAAGCGGAGCGGCGCGCAGCGACACGTAAGGTGCCGCGACCGACAATGCGGCTCCGGCCGCACCGGATTTGAGAAGATTTCTGCGGTCGATCTTGCCAAACATGACGTTTCTCCCGATGTTTCTTAAACGTGAAAGCCGAAATAGCGCGGCAGCGCCAACGCGAACCAAGGCACAAAGGCGACGGCCAAAAGCCCCGCGATGACCATGATCAGATAAGGCAGCATCGCGCGCGAGGCCTTTTCGATGTCGCAGCGCATGACGGCGCAGCAGACGTAGAAGCCGACGCCGGCGAGCGGCATGAAGCCGCCGATGCCCATGGCGATGATGAGAACCAGGGCATAGTGCAATTGGCTCAAGCCGAGCTTGCCGGCGATTGGAATGAGCAGCGGCGCTACCACATTGAGCGACGGCAGGCCCTCAAGCAGAACCCCGATCACGATCAGCAGCACGATCGAGCCGAGCATGAAGATGAAGGTTGATCCGCCAAAGCTGTGCAACAGGTCGACCAGCCGCTGCGGCAGATAGGCGACCGTCAGCGTCCACTGGAATCCGGATGCCGCGGCGAAAATGAACAGCAGGACACCGGTCAGCGCCGCAGTGTCGAGCGCCGTGCGCAGAAACTTGCCGAGATCCATTTCGCGATAGAACAGCATCGCCAAAGCGAGGCCATAGAGCACCGCGAAGCCCGCGACTTCGGTGGGCGTGGCGATGCCGAGCAGAATGCCGCCCAGCAACATCGCCGGCATCAGCAACGGCAGGATCGCGCCGAGGCCTGCGCGCAACATGACGCGAAGCGGCGCCCGCGGCTCGGGTGCCATGCCGGCGCGCCGGGCGCGGACATAGATCAGTGCCATCAGGCAAGCGGCCATGACGGCGGCCGGAATGAGACCGCCGACGAACATGGCGCCGACCGAGACGCTGGTGATCGAGCCGACGATCAGCATGGCAATGCTCGGCGGAACGGTTTCGCCCATAATCGCGGACGCGGCGAGCACGGCGGCGCCTTCTTCGGCGCCATGCCGCTCGCGCAGCTTGTTGCGCATCACCGTGCCGACCGCCGCGACGTCGGCGGGCTTCGAGCCGGACAGGCCGGAAACCACGTACATGCTGGCGACGGTGACTTGGAGAAGCCCGCCACGCCAATGGCCGACCAGGGTCTGGATGAAGCGCACCAGGCGTAAACTGATGCCGCCGCGTTCCATGATCAGGCCGGCAAGGATGAAGAACGGGATCGCGAGCAGAATGAAATTGCCGGTGCCGTTGACCATGTTCTGCGGCAGCACCACGAACGGCATGTCCGTCACCCACAGATAAGCTGCGGTGGCGAGAAGGAGTACGAAGCCGACCGGCACGCCGGCGAAAATGGCGACAAAGAACAGAAGCAGCGCCGTGACGATTGCGGCATCGCCGCCGAGATAGGGCAGCCAGAAATCACGCGTGGCGGCGGCGAGGGCGAGCGTCGCGACGAATGCGGCACCGACGGCGAGCGCCATGCGCGTGTCCTTGCGAAAGAGCTTTTCCAGCGCATGAAGCGCGATCAGCGCCGTGCCGACGGGAAGCGGCAATGCAATCAAACCGGCGGGCAACTGCAGGACCGGCGTCAGCTCGTGCCAGCTCGAAGCGATGAATTGCGCGGACGCAAGTCCGGTCAGCCCGACGACAAACAGGACGATAATGTCGGACAGGATCAGGCAGGCATGCTCGGCCGCGGGGTGCAAGCGATCGAGCACCAGCCGGACGAACGCGTGATCGCTGCGCCGATAGGCGACCGCGCCACCGATGAAGGCCAGGATCGAGAGCGACAGCCGCGCCGCTTCGTCCGACCAGAGAAACGATGTGCGGAAACAGACCCGGGCTACGACGTTGGCCAAGACCAGCGCGAGCTCGGCGAGCAAAGCGAAAACGACAACGGCTTCCGCGGCCATCTCGACGCCGCTCAACCAGGCCGGTTTGGGCCAGGCCGGTACGGGCGTTGCGCCGATCGGCAGCGACTGACCCCCATCGGCCTCACGCGCGGCCTCTGAGCCGGCAAGCTCGACAGAACTTTGCATGGACGCGTCCACCCGCCGCGCCGGCGTGTTGGCCGCCGGTCGCGACCGTGATCCTAGCGGCTGATTTTGCCGAGGGCCAGACTTCGCCGCGACTACGGCTTGCGGACGCGACTTGTTCTAAAATCGAAGGTCGTCGGCGACAATGTGCGCGTGCAACGTCGCATCGAGCCGCACATAGGCCTGTTGCCGCGGGTCGTCGAGATAGAGCGCATCCGATGTGGCGCTCGGATCAAAACCTTCGCGGACAAGATCGGACTTCTTGTGCTTGAACGTCGAGGTGACGTCGATGCCGTCCCGGATGCGAAGGAACAGAGGGCGTGCATAAGGGGGGAGCCGCTCGGAGAAATGTTTGCGCAAGGCTGCGAGATCGAGATCGCCGCCGGCGACCAGCGCCGCCATGCCGGCGGCGCCTTCGGTGCCCGGAACAGCAACACCATACACCGTTGCGTCGGCAACGCCGGGGAAGGTCGTGATCACATTCTCGACTTCGGATGTTGCGACATTCTCGCCTTTCCAGCGGAAGGTATTGCCGACGCGGTCGACGAAATAGTGGAAGCCGTTTTCGTCCATGCGCATCAGATCGCCGGTGCGGTACCACGCGTCGCCAACTTCAAATACGTCGCGCAGGATCTTGCGCTCGGAATCGGCCGCGCTGCTATAGCCCTCGAACTCGCCGCCGGGGTCCGACGCACCGTCGCTCCGGCTCCGGATTTTGCCGATTGCCTCGCCCACCTCAGCAGCTGAACTGCGGATGCAACGCCCGTTGCTATCCCGTGCCGGCGCGCCCGTCGTGTCGTCGAATTTCACCAGCGCCAGCGGAAAGCGGTGCCTCAGGAACGGCGGCACGCGGCCGACGGCGCCGACTTTGCCCTCGACATTGTAAAGCGAGACGTTGCCTTCGGTCGCGGCATAGAATTCGAGAATTTTCGGAATCCTGAACCGAGATTGAAATTTCTCCCACACGTCGGCGCGCAATCCATTGCCGGCCGCGAGCCGCAGCCGATGCGCATGCTCGCTTGGATGCCGTGGCGCGTTGACCAGATAGCGGCACAGCTCGCCGATATACTGGAACAGCGTGCAGTCCCATTTGGCGATGTCGTCCCAGAATTGCCGCGCCGAGAATTTCTCGGCGATGAGGACAGAACCGCCGCTCACCAGCAGGGCGCCCGGCGCGACCACGCCGCCAACCGAATGATAGAACGGCAGACAATCGTAGATGCGATCGCTCGGCGTCGCATTCATCAGGCCGGCGAACCACAAGCTCCACTGCAACAGCCGCTGATGGCTGACATTGGCGGCTTTCGGCAGGCCGGTCGTGCCGGACGTGTAGATCGCGAGCGCGCGGTCGGTTATGGTCACGCTGCGGCGTTCCGCGACGCTCAGCGGCGCGCCGGAAAGGCTTTTGATCTCCTGGTCGACGCGGGGAAGGTGACCGCCGCCGTGGCCCCAGATCTTTGCGCCGACAGTGAGCGTTGTGGATTGCAATGCATCCATCAGATCATGAGCAACGATCACGTGCCGTGGCGCGATGAGATCGATGCAATGCGCAAGCGATTGTCCGCGGAGCTGCGTGTTGATCAGCGACACCACGCCGCCGACGCTGGTGATGCCGAGCCAGATCGCGAGGTAATCCGGTCGGTTTGGCATCAAAAGACAGACGGTTTCGGCCTTGTTGAGGCCCTGTGCCAGCGCCCAGCGCCCATAGCGATTGGCGCGCGCGACGAGTGCGCGATAGGTCAGCGACTCTTGCTCCGAGACGAGCGCCGGTGCGTCACCTTGCTTGTGCGCCATTTCGGCGATGATATCCGACAGCAGACGCTGCGGCTGTTTCGCGATAGGTGCTGTCGCCTCCAGCGCGCGCACCCAAGAGCGCAACGCGCCGTCACTCCCGGCACTTCGTGCGGCCTCTGTCATTTCGGTGAAAGCCATGCCGGACCATCGCCCAATAAAGTGAATCTTTCGCTTCCAGATTGGACGAAATTTGAACGAATTCGGAGCGACCGCAATCGCCGCTCACGACGATGCGGGCGGCAATGGCAAACAATTAAAGTTAACCGCTCGAATTCGCCGTTGTTACGTTGCTCCGCCCCTACAAGCCACGGATAAGAAACGCAATCTCTCTAGTATTGCGCCGTGAAATGCGCACAAAAAAATCGCGCGACTGACTGCAGGCAGGCGAAGGGACGCATGAAAAGCGAAACGGTGGCCGTTCACGGCGGCTATGAGACCGACCCGACGACGAAAGCCGTCGCGGTGCCGATCTATCAGACGGTGGCCTACGAATTCGACAGCGCCGATCATGGCGCCGCGCTGTTCAATCTTGAAGTCGAGGGCCATCGCTATAGCCGCATCAGCAATCCGACTACGGCCGTGCTCGAGCGCCGCGTCGCCGAGCTCGAGGGTGGCGTCGGCGCGCTCTGCGTCGCGACCGGGCAGGCGGCGCTGAATTATGCGGTCCTCAACGTCACCGGCATGGGCACCAATATCGTGTCGGTGCCGCAGCTTTACGGCACCACCTACACGTTGTTCGGCCACATCCTGCCAAGCCAAGGCATCAGTGTACGCTTTGCCGAATCCGACAGAGCCGAAGCGATCGAGAACCTGATCGACGACAAGACCCGCGCTATTTTCTGTGAGAGCGTCGGCAACCCGGCCGGCAATATCTGCGACATCGAGGCGCTGGCGGCGGTGGCGGAGCGTCACGGCCTGCCACTCATCGTCGACAATACCGTCGCGACGCCGATCCTGATGCGCCCGATCGATTACGGCGCTCACATCATCGTCCACTCGCTGACCAAATTCATGGGCGGTCACGGCACGACGCTCGGCGGCGCCATAGTCGATTCCGGCCGTTTCGACTGGAAGAAACACGCCGCCCGCTTTCCGATGTTCAATGAACCGGACGCCTCATATCACGGTCTCATCTATGCCGATCATTTCGGCGAGGCCGCTTATATCGCGCGCTGCCGCAGTGTCTATCAACGCACCACCGGCGCGGTCCTGCCGGCGCTGTCGTCATTCCTGCTGTTGCAAGGCATCGAAACGGTGGCGCTGCGTGTCGAGCGCCATGTCGAGAATGCGATGCGCGTCGCCGTATTCCTGCGCGACGATCCCCGCGTCGATTGGGTCAACTATGCCGGCTTTGCCGATCATCCGCATTACAATCTGGCGCAGAAATATCTCGGCGGCAAAGCCTGCTCGCTGCTGACCTTCGGCGTGTTCGGCGGGCTCGAGGCCGGCAAGGCTTTTTACGATGCGCTGAAACTGTTCAAGCGGCTGGTCAATATGGGCGACGCCAAGTCGCTCGCCTGCCATCCGGCCTCGACCACGCATCGTCAGATGTCGGCGCAGGAACAGGCCAAGGCCGGTGTAAAGCCGGAAATGATCCGGCTGTCGGTCGGCATCGAGCATATCGACGACATCATCGCCGATCTCGATCAGGCGCTTGGGGCCTCGCAGTCGCGGCGTCCGCTCCTGGCCGCGGAGTGAACAGGAAAGGCCGGAACGAACATGCCGCTTTTCCTCGATACCGGTCGATCGCCTGCGGAGCTCAATGCTGCGAACTCCGTCACGATCGGTCTTGTCAACAATATGCCGGACGCGGCCTTCGAGGCGACCGAGCGGCAATTCATCGAACTGATCCGCGACGCCGGGCCGTCGCGCATCGTGCTCCTGAAGCTGTTCGCCATTCCCGAGGTGCCCCGCGCCGCGGAGATGTTCGGCTCTCTTGCCGGCAAATACCGCGACATTGCCGAGCTGTGGGACACCCAACTCGATGGCTTGATCGTCACCGGCACCGAGCCGCGCGCCAAGAATCTGAAAGACGAGCCGTATTGGCGGAATCTCAGCGCCGTCGTCGATTGGGCGCGCGATCATACGGCGTCTACCGTCTGGTCCTGCCTCGCCGCGCATGCGGCGGTGCTGCATGCGGACGGCATCGAACGGCAGGCGCTGCCGCAAAAGCAGTTCGGCGTTTTCGATTGCCGGCTCGCCGCCGACCATCCCATGACGCAGCAGTTTCCCGAGCCGCTCTGGGTGCCGCATTCGCGGTTCAATACGCTGCCGGAGGACGCCCTGATGTCCGCCGGCTATAAGATCCTCGCGCGCTCGGCGACGGCCGGTGTCGATGCCTTCGCGAAGCAGGAAGGCAGCTTATTTCTCTATTTCCAGGGTCATCCGGAATATGATGCCGACACGCTGTTTCGCGAATATCGCCGCGACGTTGCGCGTTTCTTGAACGGCGAGCGTGATGTCTATCCGAACTTGCCGCGGAATTACTTCGACGATGTCGCGACCGCGCGCGCCGAGAGCTTTCAGGAGCGCGCCATGGCCGCCAAGCTCGCCGCCGGCACTGCGGATCAGCGCAGCGCTTTGATGGCGGAATTCCCCAACGCGGCGCTCGGGACCGGATTGCAAAATACGTGGCGACCGGCGGCGCTCAGCGTCTATGAAAAATGGGTGTCGTTCTTGAGCGCCCGCAAGGCGGAGCGGCGCAACGCAACCGCTGCGATCAAGTCGCCCCGGTTGCGCCGCATCTGGCGCGACTGGCCGTTGCCGCTGCAGCCGCGAGCCAAAAGTTTGGGCGAGCTGAAATAGCTTTATACATTCGGTTTACGGTTTTTTGGGCAGTGAAGTGTTTACTGCCGGGCCTTGAGCGTCGCGCCTTTAGCGCCGTTTCATGTCCCTGGAGGGTGCCCGTGCCGAACCCCGTGGTTTTCGCCGTGCCGGCGGATGTCGAACTCGATCCGGCGCCGATTCCGCCGGACTGGGTCATCGAAGGCAATCCGCAGGCCTGCTCCAAACGCCTCGCCACGAGCGCCGATGGCACGTCGACGGTCATGGCCTGGTCGTGCACAGCCGGCCGCTTCAAGTGGTACTACACGGTCGACGAGACGATTCACCTCATCTCCGGCGAGGTTTTCGTCACCGACGAGAACGACAATGTCCGCCGCGTCGGACCGGGCGACATGGTGTTCTTCCCCGCAGGCGCGGTGAGCACCTGGCACATCCCGGATCACGTGCGCAAGCTGGCGGTCTGCCGCCACAGCATGCCGCGCCTGGCCGGTTTTGCGCTGCGCGCCTTCAACAAGCTCGTCGGCATCGTCACCGGCTCCGACAGTAGCGCTGCGCTCGAGAGCGCACCTCAGTCCGCTGCCGAAGCCCGGCATGCCGAAGCCAAGACGGCGTAGCGGCATCGTCAAGCTCAGTTCCCGATCGGTCCGTCCATGGTTACGCGTGCCGGCGCGAGCGCGGCGGCAAGTGCCGGCAATTGCGCGCGCTCGCAAAAAGCCGGGATCACGGTCTTGGCGTTGACGGATTTCACCAGCGCGACGATGTCGGCGAGGCGAGGGTGCACGTTCCAGCGCATGGTCTGCGCGCGGCCGCTTTTGGCAAGGCGCTCTGCAGGCGTCTTGGGATTGATGTAGCCGGTAAACAGGATCGTCACTTTGGCCTTATTTTCGAATTGCGCAAGAAGCTTTGCGCTCGCGCCCGAGGCGCCGTCCGCCGAAGCCGCGAGCATGACGCCGCGTGCTCCGCTGATCGGCTTGACCGTTTGAACGAGACGCGCGATCTCCGCGCGCAAACCATCGTGCATTGAGAGATGGTCGCCGTCGGCGAGATGCTGCAGCGCTTTGCGCATCGGCTCGTCGACATGAATGTCGTCGACGCCGTGACGCATCAGTTCAAGCGCGATCTCAGGACCGCGGCCGTTTGCCGGTATGGGGAGCAGCAGCGGACCGCGGCCGACAAATGTCGCCAGCCGGCTCCAGCATTCCGCCAGTGGCGTCTGATAATCGCCGTAGGAGCAGTCGATCAGTGCCGTCGCTGCATGCGTGGCGGGCGGGTCGTAGGCGTAGAGAACCGACTCCGCGCAAATATCACCGGTATAGAGAAAGCCATCGCCGACGCGAAAATTGAGCCAGATCCCGCCCGGCGCATGCCCGTCGCGGCCGGTCTCGACCGGAATGCCGATGACGTCGCTTTGGCCGCGGACCGGCAATGGCCGCGTGGCGACGGAGCCCGGCAGGGTCCGGGCGACGGTTGCGGTCGCATAGACCGGAGGATGTCCCAGCTTGGGCAGGAGCGAGAGCCCGCCGACATGATCCTTGTGGCCGTGGCTCAAGACGATCGCGTCGACAGGCCCCAGGCTCTCGATATCCGGCAAATATCCGGGCGGGGGCCCTTCGCCGAGGTCGAGCAGGAGCCGCTTTCCGGTGGTTTCGAGCAGGAAACAGGCCGGTCCCTTGCCGCCGACCCCAGAAACCGGCCGTAACGAAGCTGAATTCATCGCATTTCCACCCTATATGCTCGTCAGGGAACGCAACATTGACAAGGCAGGGCCGCCTCCTTAATCAACCGGTCAAATTCCAAGGAATAACGCCATGAAAGTCCGCAATTCACTGAAATCGCTGCGGGGCCGCCACCGCGACAATCGCATCGTGCGTCGCAAGGGCCGGGTTTACGTCATCAACAAGACCCAGCGCCGCTTCAAGGCTCGCCAAGGCTGAGGCCGTCTAAAGCCGCGACCCCCGGTCGACGCTGCGGGCTGCCCACTTCCGCCGCATTTTCCGCGCCCGATAGGGTACTTTTCCCACTTGCCGCAGGACGGCGGGGAATTAGACTCGTGCGCATGAAATTTCGATTCCTGGCTATGCTTGCTGTTGCGATGGGTCTCTGCATTGCGGCGGCACCGACGGCTGCCTTCGCCCAGGATGACGACCACTGGCCATCGTCGCCGGGCGACACGCTCAAACCCGTGCGCGGCGACACTTACAGCCTCGATACGCTGTTTGCAGCGCTGAAAATTGCGCCGGATGGGGCGAGCGCCAAGGCGATCGAGGATCGCATCTGGGCGATGTGGCTGGTTTCCGGCAGCGACACCTGCACGCTGTTGATGACGCGGGTCAAGGACGCCACTGACGATAAGGATTACGACCTTGCCATCAGGCTGCTCGATGCCGTGATTGCGCTGAAGCCGGATTATGTCGAAGCCTGGAACCGGCGTGCCACGGTCTACTATCTCAAGCAGGATTATGGCCATGCGCTCGCCGATCTGCGCGTGGTTCTCGCCAAGGAGCCGCGGCACTTCGGCGCCTTCTCGGGCCTGGGTCTCATCCTGCAGGACATCGGCGACGACAAGGATGCGCTCGAAGCCTATCGCAAGGCGCTCGCGATCGACCCGCACCTCGAAAACATTCCCGAGGTGGTCAAAACGTTGAGCGAAAAAGTCGAAGGCCGTCCGATCTAACCCCGCCTGCTTTGGCTGGATCGCAGGTCCGCATCCCGGATTTCGCTCTGCGCAATCCAGGCTACACTGGGCCCTGATCGCAATGGCCGAAGCCGGGGGAAATGCATGGACGCCGATCGACTGACAATCCGTGAGCTCGTGGAAAATTGGGCGGTGTGGCGCGATGCGCGCTTGTGGGATCGCTTCCGTACCGTGTGGCATCCCGAAGGCCGGATGATGGCGACCTGGTTTCAGGGCACCTTCGAGGAATTCATCAAGGGCAACGAGGAGGGCTGGAAGCGCGGCGTGCGCATTCTGCATTTCCTCGGCGGCTCGTCGATCGACGTCGCCGGCGATCGCGCCATCGCGCAGACCAAGATGACGATTTCGCAGCGCGCGCCTGTCGACGGCGTGATCTGCGATGTGGTCTGCACCGGGCGGTTTTATGATTTCTTCGAGAGGCGCAGCGGCCGCTGGGGACTGGTGCTCAAGCGGCTGGTCTATGAAAAGGATCGCCTCGATCCGGTCGATCCCTCGGCGAAGCTTGCGCTCGACCAGGACCTGCTCAACAGCTTTCCTGAAGGCTATCGGCATCTGGCCTATTTGCAGAGCAAGATCGGCTACAAGGTGAAGACCGACATGCCGGGCCTGGAAGGTCCCGATCTGGACGCGCTCTATGCCCAAGGCGCGCGCTGGCTCGACGGCGGAGTGCTTTGATCCATCGTGCGTAAGAATTCAAAAGCGGCGAAGGCTGCTGGCAAAGCCGCTCTCGACATTCGTTCGTCGTCCCGTTCAAAGACTCCGCCGCGCGAGCTCGCAACCATACTGGACTTCGTTCGCTACGCGGCGACCCGCTTTGTCGAGGCCAAAGTCGCATTTGGACAAGGGACATTCGATGCCGTCGAAGAAGCGCTTTTCCTGGTAGGCCAGGCGCTCGGGCTTCCGATCGACAACATCGATCCGTTTCTGCCGGCGCAGATGACGTCGGCTGAACGCCGGCGGATATTCACGCTGATCGAAGAACGGATCCGGCTTCGCATCCCGGCAGCCTATCTCTTGAACTGTGCTTATCTTCAGGGATTACCGTTCTACATCGACAATCGCGTCATTGTTCCGCGCTCCTATCTTGCCGAGCTGCTCTACAGCGAGCTGTTCAAGAGCGAACAGCCGATTGTCGATTCGAACGCCGTGACGCGCGTGCTCGAACTATGCACCGGCTCGGGGTGCCTGGCGGTCCTCGCGTGCAATGTATTTCCGAACGCGCACGTCGATGCAGTCGACATATCGGACAGGGCGCTCGAGGTTGCCGCGATCAATGTCGCCAAACATGACCTGCAGCATCGCATCACCCTCCTGCAGGGCGATCTTTTTGCGCCGATCGGCGAGGGGGTCTACGACATCATCCTCGCCAATCCGCCCTATGTGACGGCCAGGGCCGTCAAGAAGCTGCCAGCCGAATACGCACACGAGCCGCGTTTGGCGCTGGCCGGCGGCGCCGACGGCATGGACATCGTGCGGCGCATCCTCGCCGAAGCCGGCGCTCATTTGAGCGAAGACGGCGGGCTTCTTTGCGAAATCGGACGCGGCCGCGAGACGATCGAAAGAGACTATCCGGACACGGATTTTCTCTGGCTCGATACGGCAGAGAGCTCGGGCGAAGTATTCTGGCTGACGGCGGCCGCGTTACAGGAGTGACCACGGTGCTGACGGGCATCGCAATCGTCCTCGTCATCGGCGCCATCATCACGTTCATCGGCACCGTGCTGATCGAGCGCGCGCATCCGCCGCGCGGTCGCTTCATCGAAATCGGCGGCTTGCGCCAGCACGTGGTCGAGACCGGGACGAATGGGCCCGCGCGCGAGCTGCCGATCGTCCTCATTCACGGCGCCGGCTGCAATCTCGACGACATGCGGCTTGCGCTCGGTGATCGGCTGGCCGGGCGAACAATCATATTCATAGATCGGCCGGGCCACGGCTGGAGCGAACGGCGTGGCCGGCAAGGCAGTTCGCCGCAATACCAGGCGGCGATGGTGGCCGAGGTGCTGGACCGGCTTGGCATCGGCCGCGCGATCGTGGTCGGCCATTCCTGGGGTGGGGTACTGGCGCTGCGGCTCGCGCTCGATCAGCCGCAGCGTGTCGCCGGCCTCGTTCTGCTCGCGCCGCCGCTCTATCCACTGATGCGCGGCGTGACGTGGTTCTACGACATCATGGCGACACCGTATCTCGGCTGGCTGGTTGCCCACACCATGCTGCTGCCGGTAGGCGTGCTCTTCATCGGCATCGGATTTTGGAGCGCGTTCTGGCCGCAAATCCCGCCGCGCCATTATCTCAAGCGCGCCGGCACGCTGTTGTCGCTGCGACCCGGGACGTTTTTGGCGAACTCATGCGACATCGCCGATCTCAAGATCAATCTTCCGCTGCAGGCTGCGCGGTACGCGACCCTCGCGGCGCCGACAACCCTCATCACCGGCGACCGTGATTTGATTGTCGCGGCGCGTCAGCATGGCCTGGCCTTTGCCGGAGCGATGCCCACGGTCAAACTCGTGGTGCTGCCCGGCATCGGTCATATGCTGCATCACGCGGCCGCGGAACGGGTCGTCGCCGAGATAGATGGATTGGCCAACAGCGAATAGCGAATGGATCAATCCCCATTCGCCGCTTCAGTTATTCGCCGGCGCCGTCGTCGCCGACATAGGCGATGCGCATGGAATTGGTCGCTCCCGGTGTGCCGAGCGGCAAGCCGGCGACGATGATCACGCGCTGGCCGGCTTTGGCGAAGCGTTCGCGGAAGGCGATGCGGCAGGCGCGCTCCACCATGTCGTCCTGGTCATGGGCGTCTTCGTCGATGACGCAATGGATGCCCCAGACGACTGAAAGCTTCCGTCCCGTGCTGTTGATGGGCGAGATTGCGATGATCGGGCAGTTCGGCCGTTCGCGCGACACCCGCGTGCCGGTCGAGCCGGACGAGGTCCAGCATACAATGGCCGGCAGATCGAGCGTCTCGGCGACCTGCCGTGCGGCCGCGGCGATGGCATCCGCGCCCGTCGCTTCTGGCTCGGTGTGCAGTAGATGCACCGACGGCAAATAGGCCGGGTCGCTCTCCACTTCCTCGGCGATGCGATTCATGGTCGCGACCGCTTGCACCGGATATTGGCCGGCCGCCGATTCCGCCGACAGCATGACCGCATCGGCGCCGTCGAAAATCGCGGTGGCGACGTCGGAGACCTCGGCGCGCGTCGGCACCGGACTCGCGATCATCGATTCCAGCATCTGCGTCGCGACGACCACCGGCTTGCCGGCGCGGCGGCAGGCGCGCGTCATTTCCTTCTGCACGCCAGGCACGCGCTCGAGCGGCATTTCGACGCCGAGATCGCCGCGCGCCACCATCAGCGCGTCGGCCAGTTCCAGAATGTCGCCGAGCCGCGCCACCGCTTGCGGCTTCTCGATCTTGGCCATGACAGCGGCGCGTCCGCGCGTGAGCTTCTTCGCCTCGGCGACGTCTTCCGGCCGCTGAATGAACGACAGCGCGATCCAGTCAATGCCGGCGTCGAGCGCGGCTTCGAGATCGGCGATGTCCTTCGGCGCCAGCGCCGCCAGCGGTATGACGGTATCGGGCAGGCTGACGCCTTTGCGGTTCGATATCTTGCCGCCGACCTCGACGGTGGCGACGATGCGCTGCGGCGTCACTTCGGCAGCGACCAGGCGCAGTTTGCCGTCGTCGATGAGGAGAGCGTCGCCCGGCTTGATCGCGGCGAAAATCTCGGGATGTGGCAGCTCCACGCGCTTGGCGTCGCCCGGTGCGGGGTCGCTGTCGAGCGTAAAGTGCTGGCCCTCGTCGATCATCGCCGCGCCCTCGGCAAAGCTGCCGAGCCGCAGTTTCGGTCCCTGGAGGTCAACCAGGATCCCGATCGGGCGGTCATGTTCGACTTCGACGGCGCGAATCGTGGTCACGAGTTCGCGCATGCGCTCGTGACTGGTGTGGCTCATATTGATGCGAAACACGTCGGCGCCGGCTTCGAACAGCCGGGTGATCATGTCGCGGTTTCCTGAAGCCGGACCGAGCGTGGCCACAACCTTCGTCCGCCGCTGCCGCCTCATTGCCAGTTCCTCATTGCGGTTGGCTCCGCGGCGCTTTGGGGGCGATCGAGTTGCCGCCGGTCGCCGGCGGCGTCATGGCGGGAACTGTGCCCGGCGGAGTGGTGCTCGTGGGCGACATCGGCGGCGCCTGCTGCGTCGGCTGCTCGGCCGATTCGGTGAGCTGCACGGTCCAGGCGCGCTGTTCGCCGGTGTCGACCTCGAAAAATCCGGTGCGGTCGTAGCCACGCGCCAGGCAATCACCGATGCCGCGAATCGTGAATTCCTTGTCGCGCGTGCACATATAGGCTTGCCCCATCCACTCGCCGCCGCGATCGTAATCAATGGCGTAAACGTAATAATATCGTGCGACAAGATTGCCCTTAAGGATGGTTTCGCAGGTGCGCGCCGGCAGATTCCACCAGCCCTCGGTGGTCCAACCGTCGGCGTCCTTGTAGCCGATGGCGACGCCGACGCGGCCGGCGGTGTTGTTGCAGAGCCGGAAATCGGCCGCCGCCGGGCGCGTCGAGGAAACAAGGATCAGCACGACCAGCGCGCATACCAGCGCGGCCCCCGCCGCCAGTCTCGGTAGAAAAGCCTGCCTCATTTCCCGTTCAGATTTTGTGTTTCCGCACTAAGAAGGATCAACGACCAAGGCGCGGAAATCAGTGACGTTCGTAAACGTCGGTCCAGGCACGAACAAATCGCCGATGCCGTTGAAAAACCCCGTAGAATTGTTGTCGGCGAGAAAGGCGGCGGGATCGAGGCCGGCCGCCCGCGCCCGGTTAAGGGTGGTTTCGTCGATAAAGGCGCCGGCAGGATCGTCCGGACGCCCCTGGCCGCCGTCAGTCCCATCGGTATCCGCCGCCATGGCGGCTATCCCCTTGGCGCCGTCGAGATGGACGGCCAGCGCCAAGGCATATTCCTGATTCGGACCGCCCTGTCCCTTGCCGCGCAAGGTCACCGTCAGTTCGCCGCCTGAAAGGATGACGATCGGCCGCCCCTGCGCCGCATAGTCGCGGGCGAGCCGGGCATGTTCAGCAGCCACGTCGCGGGCCTCGCCTTGCAGCCGGTCGCCGAGCAGCACGCAGTCGTAGCCGGCTTCGCGGGCACGGGCTTGGGCCGCGGCGAGCGCATCGGCAGGCCGGGCCAAGATGTGATAGGCGGAATTGGCGAAGGCGGCGTCACCCGGCTTCGGTGATTCATTGGCGGGATCGTCGAGCGCCCGGATCACGGCCTGCGGCAATTCGAGCCTGTATTTGGCGACAATGGCGCGGGCGCCAGCCAGCGTGGTCGGATCCGGCACTGTCGGGCCGGAGCCGATGACCGCCGGATCGTCGCCAGGCACGTCGGAAATCGCGAGCGTCGCGATCTCGGCCGGGAAGGCGCGCTTGGCGAGCCGGCCGCCCTTGATGCGCGAGAGATGTTTCCGCACGCAGTTGAACTCGCCGATATTGGCGCCGCTTCGCAAGATCGCGCGCGTCGCCGCCTGCTTGTCGGCAAAACTGATCCCGGCCGCGGGCGCGATGAGGTTGGCCGAAGCGCCGCCGGACAACAGCACCAGCACCAGATCGTCGGCGGTCGCTTCGTCAGCGATGGCCAGCATCCTTTCGGCGCCGGCAAGACCGGCCTCATCGGGGACCGGGTGCCCGGCTTCAACCACCGGAATCAGTTCGGTCGGCCGGCCATAGCCATGGCGGGTGACGGCGATGCCGTTGATCCGGTTCTCGGGCAGGCGCGCCAAATAATGCTGCTCGGCCACTTCCGTGAGCGACCCGCCCGCCTTGCCGGCGGCGAGCACGATCAGCTTTCCGCGCGCTGGTGGCGGCGGCAAGTGCGGCGGCAGGCAGTGCACAGGATGCGCCGCAGCAACGGCGCTGCGGAACAGCGATTCGAGCAGATCGCGCGATCGGGTGGCCAAGAAGGACCTACAAAGAGAGAGTGCCAACGGAAGCTTGATCCCGCCGAAACAGCACTATGGCGAGAGGGCACTGCTAGCCCTATCTTGGCGATAGCTCAACTGCGGAGACGACCATGGCCATTGATGCGAAATCCACGACGGAACTCGAAGCCGCGGTCTATCGCCGCCTAGTCGAGCATTTGCGTGGGCGTCCCGATGTGCAGAACATCGATTTGATGAATCTCGCCGGCTTCTGCCGCAACTGCCTGTCCAATTGGATGAAAGAGGCCGCCGACGCCAAAGGTGTGCCGATGACCAAGGAAGAGAGCCGCGAAATCGTCTACGGCATGCCTTACGATGAATGGCGCGCGCTGCACCAGAAGGAAGCGACGCCGGCGCAGAAGGCGGCGTTCGAAAAAGCAAGCCAAAAGCACTGACGCGGGCTTTGTGACAGTTTTGTCCTGTGCAGAGCGTGGATGAAGACAAGCGCGTCTTGACCTCGAGGCGCTTGCTCCCGAAACCTCTCGGCTCAGTCGAGAGGAGTTCACAATGGCCACCGCTGCCGCCGTCAAAGACGAACAGACCGCCCACCGTTTCGCCAAGGATCAGCTCAAGGCATTCGTCGAACGCGTGGAAAAGCTCGAGGAAGAAAAGAAAGCCATCTCGGACGACATCCGCGACGTTTATGCCGAGGCCAAGGGCAACGGCTTCGACATCAAGGCGCTGCGCGTCGTGGTGCGGCTGCGCAAGCAGGACGTCAACGAGCGCAAGGAGCACGAGGCGATCCTGGAGACCTATCTGCATGCGCTCGGCATGCTGAACTGAGGCGCCGCAGCGTGTCGCGCCGCGACGCGACGCGCAGCACCCGGCCGCACATCACCCAATCCGAGAGGCGATATTACTGCAAGGATGCCGTGCGGGACGAATAGTTCACGGTCGGCAGGAAGACGATCGCCGCGCCGGCGAAGCGATTATGGTCAAGTCCCGGATTCGGATCGGCGGCGAAGGTCATCAGCACGGCACTGGACGGCTTTATCATCATCGCCGCGAGTGAACGCAAGTCGCCGGCGCCGAGTTCTACTGTGGTGAGGAATCGGCGCACGCTGGGCGACAGGACGACGGCGCGCATCCATGGATTGCCCAGGCGCGGGTCGGACTTCACCACGGTCACCGAGCTCGAACTCGCCGTCATGATGACGGACGAGGTCTGATCGCCGAAGCGCTTCAGGGCGACGGTGGTGCCGTTGGACGATCCTTGCACCGGTGCGACTTGCACCGCGGCGGACGGCACGGGTGCCGTCTGTGTCGGCGTGGGAGCCGCGGCGTGCAACGCACCCATCGGCGCGGATGCGGTGGCATTGCCGGACGGAAGCGCATTGGCAGGCGTTTCGGCGTAGGAAAGCGCGAATCCGGAGCCGCGGAGATCGGCGTTCGGGTTGGCAAACGGCCCGATCGCGCCGGTGGTCAGGTCGGGGCCGGCACTGGGCTGTTTGCCGGCGGGCTGCGCGCTGCGCGCCAGTCTTGCGGCGGCGCCAGGGTTGGCGACGACGGTGCCGTCAGCCGGGCCTTGCCAATAACCGCGATCGGTAATGACTTGATCGACGCTGGGCGCATTGCTTGCCGCCGGCTGGGTCGGCAGTGACGGCTGCAACGGCGCTTGCTCTGGCGGCTGAGTGGCTCCCGGCGATGGCGCGTGTGCGTTCAGCGGCGCCGCGTCCGCGACACGAATGAATTGCACCTTGGCGGCAGCATCGGCGACCTTGACCGCAGCAGCGACGGTCGCCTTTTCCGCAGCTTGGGCGTCGCGCTCAATTGCCGCAATGATCGGGCGCCGCGGCGGTATCGGCACGGCCGCAGCAACCTGCTGCGGCGCAACAGCCGAAACCGGGTTCGCGGCAGGAGCGGGGGTCGGTGCCGCGCTTGCCACGGTATCTTCGTCGTCGTCCTCATCCTTCACGCCGAGCCCGAGCAATTTGGCGAAAGGATTGCTGTGATTCTCGTTGCCGGCAACGAGCGTATCAACACCGACATCGATGCCGGCGGCGCGGGCGACGCCCAACGAATTTGCCGACGGCATGCCGCCATGCTTTTTGATATCGGCGAACGCCAGTGCATAGCCCGCCATCGGCCGGCCGTCGGTCGGAATTTGCACGGTGCGGCCGTCCGGGAAGACACGCGACAGTTCTTGGCGGGTCATGCGCGGCCACATGCGAATGTCGGCGGTATCCATATGCACGAAGGGCGAGCCGGATGTCGGATAGAAGCCGACACCGCCGCGCTGCAGGCGCAGGCCGATCTCGCGCAATTTTTCGAGCGGAATGCCGGGGATGTAGAAATCCATGGCATGGCCGAGCATGTGCTGGCTAAAGCGCGCAACGCCGGTATTCGCCGAACGGTGGCGCAGCATGGCGTTGGTTTCCGGCGAACGATAGCCGCAGACGACCTGAATCGGCGCTGTGGTGCTGGCTTCGCGCTGCACTTCCCACACCAGGTCGATAAGGTGTGGGTCCATTTTGGTCTCTTCGTTCTTACGCCAGTCGCGCAGGAACCAATTCAGCTTCTCGAGCGCGGCCTCGTCGTACTGGCCGTTGCGCTTGTAGGTGATGGTGATGTCCTCGTTGGTGTGCAGGTGGTGCATGGTGATGCTGCGCGTGTCGCCCTCGGCGACCGCGTTCTGCAGGGCTTTTGCACCGAAGAGAAGGAAGAGGACCGCAAGACCGCACGTATAACTGGCGCGAGCGGACAGACTACGAGTATTCAGGCGCGCGTTGTTAACGAGCACTGGGCATCTCGCAATGACGCGTTCAGCGACATCATCCGATGCGGCGGTGTCCCACCGCGGCGGATAACCCTAACGCATTGTTAATTTGGGAAGGGTTAACGAGACGTTACCGTCACCCCACCCCCGACCGGTGTTAGGGCTAACGTCCTAGTGTGGCAAAATATGGCCATTCCCCGGCGGGGGCCTAAGCAGTGGTTAACGGGATGGCCTTGCCAGGCATCCCTCTGGCTGCCGCTGCAGGCGGTCTAACGCTTTGAATGCAAGGAAACTTCCTGCGATTATCCCGCCGTTTGGAAGCGCGGGGAGGCAATTTGTCCACAGACCGGAAACGTCAACGCGATACCGTCGTATCGCCGGCGCGTGAGACCTTGCGGCCATGTGGGATGGGCTTGTGCGGTACCGGCGGCGCGGGGTCGGCGGCAAAGCCGCCAAACAGCCGGGAGAAGAAGTTGTCGCCACCGCCCGAATAACTATTGCTGCGACCGCCGAACAGGCCGCGGTTGCCGCCGAACAGCGATGGCTGGTCGGGCATTGCCAGCACCTCGCGACGCGAAATGTCCTCTTTGTGCTCGACCGGGATATCGGCGAATTTGTCGTCGCTCTTGAGCAGCGCGATCAGCGCCTTGTCGCGGCCATAAACGTCGTCGCGGAATTCCAGCTTGCCCTGATCGTCGACAAAGGCGGTCTGATAGGTGAGATCGACCTGGACGAAATTCGGAAACTGAATATCGGTCTCGCTGCCTTCGGCGATCATCTTCCTGATGCGCTCTTCGCTATAGCCGTCGTTCGGCCGCACCAGCGACAGCAGCACCTCGGCATAATGCTGCGGATTTTGCACCCGCATACAGCCGTGGCTGTAGGCGCGTTTTTCATAAGCGAACAAGTATTTATCCGGCGTGTCGTGCTGATAGACCAGGAACTTGTTCGGGAAATTGAAGCGGATGCGGCCGAGCGCGTTCTTGTCGCCGGGCGGCTGCCAGATATGGACGCTGCCGTCGGGATTGCGGCCGATCTTCAAGCCCATGCGGTCGAGCACGGTCGGATCTTGCGCCAGCGCCGGCAGATATTCGTTATTGACGATCGACGGCGGCACGTTCCAGGTCGGGTTGATGGTGATGTATTTCATCTCCGCGGTCATGAGCGGCGTCGGTTTGTCCGGCTTGCCGATCACGATCCGCGTCGTCCAGACCATCCGATTGTCGTGCATCACGCGCAGCGTGAAGTCCGGCAGATTGACCATCACGTAGGTGTCGGGGAGATGGTGCGGCATCCAGCGCCAGCGTTCGAGATTGGCCTGGATGATGTCGGCGGCATGGTCGGGCGTCTTGCCGTTGAGCGCCTCGACGGTCGCCGCTGTCAGCGTTCCGGTCGCCGCAAGCTGATGCTCCCGCTGGAATTTCCTCACGGCCTCGGCGACCGTTTTGTCGTAGGTGGTGCCGTCGTCGCCAAGCACGTTGAGCCGCTCGCGCAGCGCCGGCACGCGATCGTCCTGCATGCCGGCCTTCAGCACCGGACCTGAGCCGATCTTGTCGGCCTGTTTCTGCATCTTGCCGGCGCGAACTTCGGCATATTTGGCCTTCAGCGCCTTGTAGCCCGGCGTCTGCGGCTCGTACGCGTCAAGCGCGGCGGCAACGTCGGTGGCGCTGACGATACCGGCGAGAACATCGGCCGGTTCGGGCACCTTCTCGTTGAATTCGATGTCCGGGCTCACGCGCGACCAGTGCACGCGGCCGACCGCGGCATGATGCACATAGGTGAGCACCGACGCGGTCAACTGCATTTCGGCATTGGCCAAAGCCGCCGGATCGCTGATCGATGCGAAATTCGGCACCGGGTAATCGGCAGGGTTGAGCCCGTCGGCGTCGACATGGCTGAGATAGGCGATCGCGGCATTGGCGCGTTCGTTGGCCTTGCCGTTGGTGATCCAGATCGGCGCGTAATTGCGGCCGGAATAAAAGGCGTCGACCTGAGAGCGGAGCTGTTTGTTGCCGAAGATCTGATCGAATTTGCTGTCGGCGAGATTGTGCAACTGGTCCGCCACCGGGTCCGTGGGCGCGGCCGCGGCAGTGCTGGCGGCAGCCGGGGCCGCGGTTTCGGCGGGAGCCGTGGCTGTTGTTGATGCCGGCGCCGACGCGGGGGGCGCTGTGCCGGCGGCTGCTGCCGGAGCCGCGGTCTCGGCGGGGCTCGAAGCTGTTGTCGGTGCCGGCGCGGTTGCCGGGGTCGCGGCAGTTGCGGGGGCGGCTGCAGGCTGGTCGGGCTTCTGCACCGCGGCAGCAGGGGCTCCGGCGGCGGAAGGGTCGTTGGCCGTCGGTCGAGCGGTTGCACTAACCGATTGTGTCACGTCCGAGGTCGCAACGTTCGAGGTCGCCATGTCTTTGGGGTCGGCAAGCGCGCTGCCGGCCGCCGCCGTAAGGAGCAACAGAACCGCCGTCGAGGTCAGAAGCCGATCGAGACGAAGTCCTGACATTGCCAATATCTCCTTACGGGCTTACCGATTTCGACCGCAAAGGCCACCCCTTGGGGACGACCCAGCCCCCAATCGTGGCCAAAACGCAGCCCTTGATTTCCAGGGCATGATTCCCGAGGCATGATTCCCGAGGCATGATTGCCAAGGCATGGCATTCAGCAGCCTCTGCCCTTTTTGAAGCCATGCAGTGTTACAAATCCGACGCACCTCACCTTACGTGAGCCGTGGCGGCTTGTCCCGTAAAGACAATGTCAAAAACCGTCCCGGCAGGCGGTTTTCGGCCGCCCTGTCGCACTTTCGCAACGGCTTGGAGGCGCCGCCGCGGCAACAAACAGGCAGGAGAAAGGCGGAGCTATTTGAGCTTGATCCTGAAAAGCGGAGGGCGGTTTTCGGCAAAGATCGTGTTCCAACGAAACGTCTAGCCGCCGCCGGTTTCGCCGGTTGCATCGGTTCGCTCTCCGGTCACGCCGAGCGCTTCAAGCTTGCGATAGAGCGTCGAACGGCCGATTTGCAGGCGCCGGGCCACTTCCGACATCTGACCCCGGTAATGGGTGACGGCATAGCGGATCAACTCGGCCTCGATCTCTTCAAGCGGCCGGACCTCGCCGGTGGCATCGAGGAGCGACAGCATGTCGCTTGGTGCGATGGGAGGGCCGAACGCTGAATCAAGCCTCGGCCCAGGCTGGAATATCTGCTCGTCCTCAAAGCCGTTGGGGATCAGCACCGGCTCAAAGCCTTCCACGGGTGCCGAGGGGGTATTCGCCATTTCAGCGGGCGGTATATCGCCGGCGGCGAGTTGCGCCGCCAGCTGCGGCAATTCGTTGATGCCGATCTCGTCGGATTCCGCCAGCACCACGGCGCGAAACACCATGTTTTCCAGCTGGCGAATATTGCCGGGCCAGCGGAATGCCATGAGGAGGCGCAATGCCTCGGGCGCGATCAGGCGGATGCGTTTGCCTTCCTCGGCGGCAAAGCGCGCCAGGAAATGCCTGGCCAGCGCCGGGATATCGGCGGGCCTCTCGCGCAGCGGCGGCACGGTGATCGGAAAGACGTGCAGGCGATAGAACAGATCTTCGCGGAAGCGGCCGGCTTTGACGTCGGCGATCAGGTCGCGATTGGTGGCCGAGATCAGCCGCACATCGACCTTGACCGGCCGTCGCGCGCCGACCGGCTCGACCTCGCCTTCCTGAAGCGCGCGCAACAGTTTCACTTGCGCCGCCGGCGGCAATTCGCCGACCTCGTCGAGGAAAAGGGTGCCGCCCGAGGCCTCGACGAATTTGCCGGTGTGGCGCTCGGTGGCGCCGGTGAACGAGCCCTTCTCGTGGCCGAACAGGATCGATTCGACGAGATTCTCCGGCATTGCGCCGCAATTGACCGCGACGAACGGTTTCGCTCGCCGTTCGCTCGAGCCGTGAATGGCGCGCGCAATCAGTTCCTTGCCGGCGCCGGATTCGCCGCCGATCAGCACCGGAATGCTCGACGCCGCGGCCTTCTCGGCAACGCGGATCGCCGCCTGCATCGACGGGCTCTTGGTGATGATGTCGCCAAAGCCGAGGGTGCCCGCGCGGCTTTTCTTCATCCGCTGCAATTCGCCTTCGAGCGCGCTGGCATTGAGCGCATTGCGGAGGCTGACATGCAGCCGTTCGGCGCCGACCGGCTTGACCACGAAATCGACCGCGCCGGCGCGCATCGCCGAGACGACATTGTCGATGCCGCCATGTGCGGTCTGCACGATCACCGGCGCGGTGATGCCGGCCTGCCGCATCTTGGCGAGCACGCCGAGCCCATCGAGATTGGGCATGACCAGATCGAGAATGACGCAATCGATATCAGCGCCGTCGGGGCCGGTGAGCAGCGTGAGCGCGGCGTCGCCTGAATCGCGCGTCTGCGTCTCGTATTCAAACTTGTGCAGCGTCCCTTCGAGCAGCCGGCACTGCACCGGATCGTCGTCAACAATCAGTATACTCATTGAACTCGCCCGCACTCGAGGGATGTATCGCTGTCCCGTTTCGGGGCACTTTGAGCCAGGACGCTTAACGCGATGTTAAGCCGGGCAGATAGACGCGGCCGGTATAGCGACGCCGATCAAAGCGCGATGCGTTGGCCGTCTTCGGCGGACCAATAGCCGGCATATTGGACCTGCATCGTCTCATAGGCGAGGTCGAGGCCGGCCAGGGGCGCGCGCCCGGTCGCCACGCATTCCATGAAGTCCTGGATCTCCTGCAGATAGCCGCGGGTCCATTCCTCTTCCAGGCAGACGAATTGCCAGCCGGTCTTCCGGTCGACTTTCTCGGTGATGTAGACGTTGGCGAGCTTCTGCACGTCGGTCATGTAAGTGAGCATGTGATTGTTCGGCGTGATATTGGCGAACAGCGAGCCGCCGTTGGTATAGGTCTCGATCAGATTGCGCACGCCGCCCATGATCATGTCGCCGGAAAAGATCGTCGCCTTGGTGCCGTCGCTGAAAGTCACGGTGAGCGTGCCCCAGTCCTCGACGTCGACCGGATTGGCTTTGATGAACTGCCGCTCCTCCGGAGCAAGACCGGCGGCGACATTGCCGACGTCGGCGGTCACGGCAACTGGGCGGATGATCTCGCCGCGGGCGCGCGCTTCGACCTGTTTGAGATAAAGCACTGCGGCGAGCGGATGGCAGCCCATGCGGATCAGCGCGCCGCCTCCCGTCATCGCCCATTGCGCCGCATGGGCGGCGTGCGAGCCGGAGTGGCTCTCCTCGGCCTTCATGAACAGGATCTTGTCCTTGGTGGCTCTGAGCATCTCGACCGTCTTCGCCACCGCCGGCGCATAGACCCAGTCCTCGGCATACATGAAGAGCTTGCCGGAAGATTTGATTGCTGCGCGCGTCGCGTCCATCTCCTGCATCAACCGTTCGTACATCAGCGCCTTGCGCACATGTTTGCCGATCGGCGCCGGATCGCCGGGCCGGCCGAAATAGCCGGCAAAGGGCTTTTCGCAGACGACGTGCTTGCCAGCGCGCATGGCGTCGACAATCATCTGCGTGTGCGAAGCCGGCGGCGTACAGATATCGATGACGTCGATTGTCGCGTCATTAAGAAGATCGTGATAGTCGCGATGCGCCTGGGCAATGCCGTGCTTCTTGGCGAACTCCACAACGTGGTCGCCGCGAGACACGACGGCTGCGACCTCGGCCGCGACGCCATAGACGCGCTTATAGGCGTACATATGCAGTTCGGCGACGAAGCCCGAGCCGATCAGGCCGACGCGTGTTTTCGCCATCGCACTATGCTCCGCAACATTGAGGGCGTGAAACTTCGGATCGGCGCGCCACCAGCCGTCTTTGATCCGCGGCGGTTCGTTGATGAGCTTTTGCCTGTCTTGCCAGATCCAATGCGTGTCGATCGCGGTGACCCTGCCGGGCGCCACCGCACCGGCATGCGTGAACATCCGCCGTGCGGATCGAGCGTGATGCGCGCCTGGGAAAAGCGCGCGGCAAGCGCGGCGACGACGGGGAATGCCGATCGCGCCCGGTGGTCATGACAGATCCTTCCGCGCGCGCCGCCGTACCTAAAAACCGGAAGGCGATCGCAGCGCGCCCGATATTCGGCGTTATCGCACCGATCGCCGTTATCGCACCGATCGCAATGTCAGTCCGGCCACGCCGAGGGCGAGATTGACGCCGACTTGGCCCGAGACCGACAGCGGCTGCAGCGAGATCGAACGATGCGAGCCGCCGACCAGAACCTTGGCGCCGGCGCCGAGTCCAAGCGAGGCATCGGCATTGACGCCGACGTAGTTGCCGGCGAGTGCGCCGTGGTGATAGCCGTTGGTCGGCATCACCACGCCCCAGACCATGACGCCGCCGCCGCGCACGCCGAGATCGAGGCCGAGCCGGCCGATATGGCCGACATAATTTTCCGGCGGCCCGCCGCGGTCGGGCGAGAAACTGCACCTGACACCTTGGCGCGAGCCGATGATGAGCCCAAGGCTTGCCGACGCTTTGCAGGTCAGCACGCCCACTTTAGTGCCCCCGGCCGGTTGCGCGACGGCCGGCGCCGCCAGCGCCGCGCTGATGGCGATGCCAAGAAACACGCGATGAAAATTAAACACGCGACGAAAATTCAGCATGTGCGGTCCTCCCCGATACGATCGAGTCTCTGTATTTCGAGCAAAAGAGAGCACAGGCCTCGTTGGCCAGCAAGGCCGCCGCTCCTTGATTTAAGCGGCGCTGCGCCGTTCAATGCCCCCGCGGCAGCGGAATGCGCTGCTTCATGCCGGATGCAGGCCATGTCGATTGTTCAATCCGCGGCAGATTCGACAGTAGAAATCATGCCAGACTCCAAAACCGTGCTTGGAGAGCTATGGCAGGATGGCGGATTTGACGAGGCCGCGCTCGGCGACGTCGATCTGACCGGCGCTGAGCCCGCGCTGCCGTCGTCGTTCGCGGTCGGCACGGCAGCGCAAGCGACGATAGCTGCTGCGGCGCTCGCGGCCGGCGAGATCTGGCGCTTGCGCACTGGGCGCCGTCAGCGCGTCGGCGTCGATATGCGGCGCGCGGCGATCGAGTTTCGCAGCGAGCACTATGTGTCGGTCGACGGCCAAAGGCCGGACAAAATCTGGGACGACATCAGCGGCCTCTATCGCTGTGGTGACGGCCGCTGGATACGGCTGCACACGGTCCTGCCGCATCATCGCGTCGGGCTGGTCAAATTGCTCGGCTGCTCCGAGGACAAAGCGGGCGTGCAGCGCGCGCTCGACCAGTGGCAGGCCGAGGCGCTCGAAACCGCGGCGGCGGAGGCGGGTCTTGTCGTCACCGCGTCGCGGTCGCTCGCCGAATGGGACCGCCATCCGCAAGGCGCTGCGATTGCGCAATTGCCGCTGTTCAGCATCGAAAAGATCGGCGACGCGCCGCCGCTCGAACTCGGCGCCGATAAGCGCCCGCTCGCCGGGCTGCGCGTGCTCGATCTCACCCGCATCATTGCCGGCCCGGTCTGCGGCCGCACGCTCGCGGTTCACGGCGCCGATGTGCTGCTGATCACCGCCGCGCATTTGCCGTCGGTCCGATCGCTGGTCATCGATACCGGGCGCGGCAAATTGTCGGCCGCGGTCGATCTGCGCGAGGAGCGCGGACGCGAAGCGCTCGCGGGACTCTTGCGCGACGCCGATATTCTCGTTCAGGGCTATCGGCCCGGCGCTATCGCCGGTCGAGGCTTTTCGCCGCACGCCGCCGCGCGCATCCGCCCCGGCATCATCTATGTCTCGCTGAGCGCTTACGGGCAGGCGGGGCCATGGGCCGGACGCCGCGGCTTCGACTCGCTGGTGCAGAACGCGAGCGGCTTGAACGACGAGGAAGCTCGCGCCTTCGGCGCACGCGAACCTCAAGCCAAGCCCAGGCCGCTGCCGGCACAGGCGCTGGACCATGGCGCCGGCTATTTGCTCGCTTTCGCCGCACTCGCCGCGCTGAAGCGGCGCATGGAGGAAGGCGGCTCCTGGCATGTGCAATTGTCGCTGGCGCAAACCGGTTTGTGGCTGCGCCGGCTCGGCCGGATCGACGGCATGGCGCGCGACGATCCGGGTCTCGCCGATGTCGGCGATTGTCTTGTGGAGAGCCCATCCGGTTTTGGCAGGCTCACCGCAGTTCGTCATGCGGCTGATATGAGCGAGACTCAACCGTATTGGGCGCGGCCAAGTGTGCCTCTTGGCACGCATCCTGCAGCCTGGCCGCGCTGATACGTGAACCGGTGACGACCACGCCGCCTTGCGGGCGCCTTAGACCTGCGCCACATGAAGTGCTGAGGAATAGCCACCCCATGCCCCGCTCCCCCAAAATGACCAAACGCGTTGCCCGCCGCCCCGGCAAGCCGCATCCTTCCATCGCGAAGTCGCTCGGCCGGCTGCCGGAATGGAATCTGAATGATCTCTATACCGGCCTCGACGATCCGGCGGTCACGCGCGATCTCGACCGCGCCGACGCCGACTGCATTGCCTTCGAGGAGGCCTTCAAAGGCAAGCTTGCAGCGATGGCTGCGGCGCCGGACGGCGGCGCGCAGCTTGCCGAAGCGGTAAGGCGCTACGAAGCCATCGACGATCTGATGGGCCGCGTCGGCTCCTATGCCGGACTTGTCCATGCCGGCGATACGCTCGATCCGGCCCGCACCAAATTCTATGGCGACGTGCAGGAGCGCATGACGGCGGCCTCCACGCATCTATTGTTTTTCACGCTCGAATTAAACCGCGTCGACGACGCCGTTCTGGAAAAGGCCATGTCGGATCCCGCGCTCGGCCATTATCGGCCCTGGCTCGAAGACATGCGCCGCTACAAGCCCTATCAGCTCGAAGATCGCGTCGAACAGTTGTTCCACGAAAAATCCGTCACCGGTTATTCCGCGTGGAACCGGCAATTCGATGCGACCATCGCCAATCTGCGCTTCAAGGTCGGCGGCAAATCGCTCGCTATCGAGCCGACCTTGAATCTTATGGTCGACCGTTCCGGCGAAAAGCGCAAAGCCGCCGCTGATGCGCTGAGCCAGACCTTCAAGGAGCACGTGCGCGATTTCGCGCTGATCACCAATACGCTCGCCAAGGATAAGGAGATTTCCGACCGCTGGCGCGGCTTTGCCGATATTGCCGACGATCGGCATTTGTCGAACCGCGTCGAGCGTGAAGTGGTCGATGCGCTGGTCGCGGCCGCGCGCGACGCCTATCCGCGATTGTCGCACCGTTACTATGCGCTGAAGGCGAAATGGTTCGGCAAGAAGCGGTTGCCGTATTGGGACCGCAACGCGCCTTTGCCGCAGGTGCCGACACGCACTGTCGGCTGGACCGAGGCCAAGGACACCGTGCTCACCGCCTATAGCGCGTTCTCGCCGAAAATGGCGGCGATCGCCAAGCGGTTTTTTGACGAGCGCTGGATCGATGCGCCGGTACGGCCGGGCAAGGCGCCGGGCGCCTTCGCGCATCCGACCACGCCCTCGGCGCATCCCTATGTGCTGCTCAATTACCAGGGCAAGCCGCGCGACGTGATGACGCTTGCGCATGAGCTCGGCCACGGCGTGCATCAGGTGCTGGCGGCGCCGAACGGCGCCTTGATGGCGCCGACGCCGCTGACGCTCGCCGAAACCGCAAGCGTGTTCGGCGAAATGCTCACCTTCAAGAAGCTTTTGGCGGCGACCCGCGACAAGAAGGAGCGTAAGGCGATGCTCGCCGCCAAGGCCGAAGACATGATCAATACGGTGGTGCGGCAGATTGCGTTCTACACCTTCGAGCGCGCCGTCCATACCGAGCGCAGGAGCGGCGAGCTGACGGCCGAGCGTATCGGCGAGTTGTGGCTCGACGTGCAGCGCGAGAGCCTCGGGCCCGCGATCGAGCTCAAGCCCGGCTACGAGAATTTCTGGGTCTATATCCCGCATTTCATCCATTCGCCGTTTTACGTCTATGCCTATGCCTTCGGCGACTGCCTGGTGAATTCGCTCTACGCCGTTTACGAGCATGCCGCCGAAGGCTTTGCCGAGCGATATCTCGCGATGCTGTCGGCCGGCGGCACCAAGCATCATTCCGAACTGCTCAAGCCATTTGGCCTCGATGCCCGCGAGCCCACATTCTGGCAGGGCGGGCTCGGGGTTATCGAGCGGATGGTTTCGGAACTGGAAAGTCTGAGCTGACAGAGTGCCGAACCGCGAAAAGCCCGACAGCGAGAAGAACCGCTTTTCGGCGCGGGCGGCGCGCTATGCCCGTGTCGGCGCCAATGTTGGAGGCGTAGCCGCCCGCTATGCCGGCCGGCGGCTCCTGGGCGGCGAGGCCGACCGCGCCGGGGAGGCGAGCGCGCTGTCGTCGGCGCTCGGCCGGCTCAAGGGCCCGCTGATGAAGGTCGCGCAATTGATGGCGACCGTGCCGGATCTTTTGCCGCCCGAATACGCCGCCGAATTGCAGAAGCTGCAGAGCGAAGCGCCGCCGATGGGCTGGGCTTTCGTCAAGCGGCGGATGATGGCCGAGCTCGGCGCCGGGTGGGAGAAGAAATTCGCAAGCTTCGAGCACCATCCGGCCGCGGCCGCCTCGCTCGGCCAAGTGCATCGCGCGCGTGCGCACGACGGCGCCGAGTTGGCCTGCAAGCTGCAATATCCCGACATGCAGTCGGCCGTCGAAGCCGATCTGCAGCAATTGCAATGGCTGCTGGCGCTGCGCCGCCGCTTCGACAGCGCAATCGACACCACCGAGATCGCCAAGGAGATCGGCGCCCGCGTGCGCGAGGAACTCGATTATCGGCGCGAGGCGATGCATGTGGCGCTCTATCGCAAGATGCTCGACGGCGTCGATTGCGTGCGGGTGCCGCGCGCCTGGCCGGAGCTTTCGACCGGGCGGCTTTTGACGCTCGACTGGCTCGAGGGCACCAAGATGCTGGCGCACAAGGATGACCCGCTCGAAACGCGCAATGTGCTGGCGACCGCGATGTTCACCGCCTGGTGGTTTCCGTTCAGCCGCTTCGGCGTCATTCACGGCGATCCGCATCTCGGCAACTACACCGTGTTCGCGACCGGCAAGGAGCCCGCCGGCATCAACCTTCTCGACTATGGCTGCATCCGCATCTTCGCGCCGAAATTCGTCGGCGGTGTCGTCGATCTTTACACCGGTCTTCTCAAAGGCAAGGACGATCTCATCGTCCATGCCTATGAGACCTGGGGCTTCCGCAAGCTCAGCCGCGACCTGATCGACACGCTCAATATCTGGGCGCGCTTCATCTACGCGCCGCTGCTCGACGATCGTGTCCGCACCATTGCCGACGGCGTGAAGCCGTCGGAATACGGCCGCCGCGAAGCCTTTCGCGTGCACCAGGCGCTCAAGCAGAAAGGCCCGGTCACGGTGCCGCGCGAATTCGTGTTCATGGATCGCGCTGCGATCGGGCTCGGTGCCGTCTTCTTGCATCTGCGCGCCGAGCTGAATTTCTACAAGCTCTTCAACGAGGCGATCGAGAATTTCTCGCTTGATCGTGTCAGCAAGCGACAGTCGGCGGAGCTCAAAGCAGCAGGGCTGCCGCCGGCATGACGTGCTGCCAGCTGAGCAGGCCGTCTCCTCAGCAGCAATCGATATCCGCGCCGTCGAGGACGATCAGCGCGTCCTTCATGAAGGCCGGCGGCAGGTCGTCTTCAACCACGTCCGCAAGCGGCTTGAAGATTTTGTAGTGATGGCGGCCGCGCGCGGTCCAGAACACCAGATGGGTCTCGACCGGCGGGCAGCCCGGCACGCCGCAGGCCATCTCCGAGACCATGACGGTTTCGTCGTCGGCGAGTGCGAAACGCGCCCGCGTCCAGTCGCGCAGGCGGCCGGACGCTTCGCTATCGCCGCCGCGTTTGCTGAATCCAAGCATGGCAACCCGTCATGTCCGGGGCTTGTCCCCGGCCTCCACGTCCTTATACACCTGCGCTGACCAGGACGTGGATGGCCGGGCCTAGGCGAGGGGAGCGACGCCGCTCTTCGAAAATGCCGGCCGGCCAGACCCGAAGAAAGGACAAAGCGAGTGGCCGAGACAGTATTGGCGGCGGTGCGGACCGGACCGAGCAAGACCGAAATTCGCGAATATCCGATGCCGGACATTCCGGCCGATGCGGCGCTGATGAAGATGGAGGTCGGCGGCATCTGCGGCACCGACGTCAAGCTCTATAAGCATCCGCCGTCGAACGCCCCCGTCATCATGGGGCATGAGAATATCGGCGTCATTGCCAAAGCCGGCCGCGAGTTCACCAATCGGAAAGGCTTCAAGGAAGGCGATCTCGTCTTCGTCGAGCATTACGTGTCTTGCGGCAAATGCGAATGGTGCCATGCCGGCCAATACCGGCACTGCGAGAACACCAATTGGCGCACCAATCCTGACGCCATCCGCTACGGCTACACCTCGGCCGAGAAGGCGCCGCATCTATGGGGCGGCTTCGCGCAATACGTCTATCTGCCGTGGAACGCGGTGGTGCACCATGTGCCTAAGGGCGTGTCGGCCGAGCTTGCCGGCCTGGTCACGCCGATGGCCAACGGCGTCGAGTGGTCTTTGTTCGACGGCAATGTCGGCTACAATTCCACCGTGCTGATCCAGGGGCCCGGTCAGCAGGGCCTGTCGCAGACCGTGATCTGCAAACAGGCTGGCGCCTCGCTCATCATCGTCACCGGCACCTCGAAAGACAAAGCGCGCATGGAGGTCGCCAAGAAGCTCGGCGCCGATCACGTCATCGACGTGCAAAAGGAAGATCCGCTGCAACGCATCATGGACATTACCGGCGGCAAGGGCGTCGACGTCTCGCTTGATTGCACTGCCGGCGCCGGCACCATTCCGATCCTGCTTGGCATCGAAGCGCTCAAGAGAAAGGGCGGCATCATCGTGGCGCAGGGCGAGATGGCGCAATTCCCGAATTTTCCGCTGGAAAAATTCACCGTAAAGTTCATCACCATGAAGAGCGCGCGCGGCCACAGCTACAAGGCCTGCGAGCTCGCTTTGGCGCAGCTTGCCTCGAAGCGCTTTCCGCTGGAACTCGTCACCACCCACCGCTTCGGGCTGCAGGATGTCGATGTTGCCATCCGCTCTGTCGGCAACGAAGGCGTGCCGGACGTGATCCATGCGTCGCTGATGCCGTGGATGTGATTTTCTGGTTTGCGCTGAAGCTGTGCGCAACTACGAAGCCTCTCCCTGCCGGGGGAGGCTTTCGTGCTAGAGTGGAACTCATCGCGGTCGCTATTGTTGTCATCTGCCGTCGTGAGGCAGCGCATGACGCATTTTTTGGTACGCAAGTCGATTGCAGCCTTGGAGGCCGAGGCGGAGCGGCCCGAGGTCCAGGCACTGGTCACGCACGATGGCGTGCCGCTCAAGCGCACGCTCTCGGCGACCAATCTGGTCGCGCTCGGCATCGGCGCCATCATCGGCGCCGGCATTTTCGTCCTCACCGGACATGCCGCCGCGGCCAATGCCGGGCCGGCGATCACGTTGTCCTTCATACTCGGTGCCGTCGCCTGCGCGTTTGCCGGACTGTGTTACGCCGAAATGGCATCGACCGTGCCGGTCGCCGGCAGCGCCTACACCTACGCTTACGCGACGCTTGGCGAGCTCGTGGCCTGGATCATCGGCTGGGACCTGATCCTGGAATATGCGCTTGGCGCCACCACGGTTTCGATCGGCTGGTCGGGCTATGTCGTGAGCTTCCTGAAGGATTTCGGCGTCGTCATTCCGCAGGCCTATGTTTCCGCGCCGCTGGCTTACGATCCCTCGCAGCATGTTTGGAGCATGACCGGCGCGGTGGTCAATATCCCGGCGATGGTCGTGATCGCGCTGATCACGGTCTTGCTGGTGATCGGCGTTCGCGAATCCGCGCGCGTCAATAACGTCATCGTCGGCATCAAGCTTCTCATCATCGTCCTGTTCATCGTGGCCACGGTGCCCTACGTTTCGACCGCGCATTGGGTCACGGCGCAGAATCCCGGCGGCGATTTCATTCCGCCCAATCTCGGCGAGGGTCAATTCGGCTTGAGCGGCGTGTTGCGCGGCGCAGCGGTTGTGTTCTTCGCCTATATCGGCTTCGACGCGGTTTCGACGGCGGCACAGGAGGCGAAAAATCCCCAGCGCGACATGCCGATCGGCATTCTCGGCTCGCTCGTGGTCTGCACCGTGCTTTATGTCGCGGTCGGATTCGTGCTCACCGGTATCGTCGCCTACAACAAGCTCAATGTCGCCGATCCGATCGCGGTCGGTGTCGATGCGGTCGGCCTGACCTGGCTTTCGCCTTTCATCAAGCTCGGCATTGTGCTCGGCCTCACCTCCGTCATTCTGGTGATGATGCTGGGCCAGCCGCGCATTCTCTATTCCATGGCCGGCGACGGACTCCTGCCGCCGGTTGCCGCCAGCGTGCATAGGCGCTTCCGCACGCCTTACGTGACCACGATCCTGACCGGCGTCGTCGTCGCGATCCTCGCCGGCTTGTTGCCGATCGGGCTTGTCGGCGAACTGGTGAGCATCGGCACCCTGTTCGCCTTCGCCATTGTCTGCATCGGCGTGCTGGTGCTGCGGATCACGCAGCCGGAATTGCAGCGGCCGTTCAAGACGCCGGCGGTCTATGTCGTCGCGCCGCTCGGCGCGCTGTCGGCGGTCTTCTTGATGTTCGGCTTGCCGTTCGATACCTGGCTGCGGCTTGCGATATGGCTGGTTGTCGGGCTGGTGATTTACGGGCTTTACGGAATGAGGCACAGCCACGCGCAAAACGCTGCCGTCGCGCAGCGGGCATGACAAAATCGGGCCTGACATGCTAGCAGGGCACGAGCTCAAACGCTGCCATTTATAGTCAGGACTCCGATGGATTCGATCTTCGTCACCCATAAGACGGCTGACGCCGTGCCGATCTGGTTCGTCACCCGGGCGAACTACGAGGACGTGCGCAAGATGATCGGCGCCGAAGCGCGCAGCTTCGCCGACGCGGCGGGCTTCGAGCCCAAAAGCGGCCGCTACCTGCTGTTGCCAGGCAAGACCGACGATGACGTCCGCCTCGGCGGTGTCCTGTTCGGCCTCGAAGGCGAGGACGAAGCCAAGGACCCGTTTCTGCCCGGCCGGCTGGCGCAGCATTTGCCCAACGGCGTCTACCGTTTCGCCAACGAACCGCACGATGCGCGGCTGGCCGCGCTGGCCGTCGCGCTCGGCACCTATCGCTTCACCCGCTACCGCAAAGCCGAACCGCATGCAGTCAAGCTCGATCTGCCGCAGAGCGTCGATCGCGAGCAATTACAGCAAGTGGTCGAAGCGGTGAACTTGGCGCGCGACCTTATCAACACGCCGGCCAACGATATGGGGCCGGCGCAGCTTGAACAGGCGGCGCGCAAGCTTGCATCACGCCACAATGCGAGCATCACCGCGATCATCGGCGATGAGCTTCTGGAAAGAAATTTTCCGCTGATCCACGCGGTCGGGCGGGCGGCCGCCAGCGAGCCGCGGCTGATCGACATGCTGTGGGGCGACGCGAAGCATCCCCGCGTGACACTGGTCGGCAAGGGCGTCTGTTTCGATACCGGCGGTCTCGATGTCAAGCCGGACGCTTCCATGCTGAACATGAAGAAGGACATGGGCGGCGCGGCGACCGCGCTTGCGCTCGCGCATATGATCATGTCGCGCAAGCTCGAGGTCCGCCTGCGCGTGCTCATCCCGGCGGTGGAGAACTCGATCGCCGGCGCGAGCTTCCGCCCGCGCGACATCTACACCTCGCGCAAAGGCGTTACCGTCGAGATCGGCAATACCGATGCCGAGGGCCGGCTGATCCTCGCCGATGCGCTGGCGCTTGCCGACGAAGACAAACCGGAACTGATCGCCGACTTCGCCACTTTGACCGGCGCCGCCCGTGTTGCGCTTGGTCCGGATCTGCCGGCCTTCTTCACCGACGACGATGCGCTCGCCGGCGATCTGATGAGGCACGCGTCGGCCGAGAACGATCCGGTCTGGCGGCTGCCGTTGTGGCGGCCCTACGAATCCATGCTCGAGTCGAAAGTCGCCGACACCAATAATGTCGGCGGCAGCCAGGGCGGCGCTATTACGGCCGCTTTATTCATGCGCCGTTTCGTCACCACGAAGTCATGGCTGCATTTCGATGTCTTCGCCTGGAACGCGTCCGCCAAAGCCGGTCGGCCGGAAGGCGGCGAATTGCAGGCGGCCCGCGGGCTGTTCGCGCTGCTTGCCGCACGCTACGGCTGACGATGACCGTGTTTGATCCTCGCGTCACGCCGGCGCGCGCCGATCTCGCCGCCGGGCATCTCGAAGGCAAAGTCGCGGCGGCGCGCTTTGCCGAAGGCCGTATCATGGAAGTGATCGAGGCGGTGGCGCCGCTGCGCCGCGAGCCGCGCCCCGATGCGC